>Ga0180017_100335_pt1 | contig 17158 bp, 14 predicted proteins | sample KR46_S_MetaG_FD_129674 | JGI IMG/M metagenome (GOLD analysis project Ga0180017, IMG submission 129674) | Groundwater microbial communities from the Olkiluoto Island deep subsurface site, Finland - KR46_S_MetaG | ecosystem: Environmental > Aquatic > Deep subsurface > Groundwater | place: Finland...
CCCCTGCCCTCTGGGCAACCCCCCCGAAAACTGTCGGGAGTCTCTACCGTTAACTGGCCCTATGAAAGGGGACTTTACACAGGTATTATCTTCTTCACTTGGCTCGTGAGTTGTGAAAGTATACATGATGCTTCAGACTCATCAAGGGAGTTTTTCATGTCGGATTATGACGTAATAGTGGTCGGAGCAGGGCCTGCGGGGACATGTACGGCGATCCATGCAGCCCGACAAGGATTGCACGTTTTGCTGCTCGATCAAAAGAAATTTCCGCGGGAAAAAACTTGCGGTGACGCCTTGTCCTCCCTGGCAATCGCAGAATTAAACTCTCTGGGGCTTTTGCCTCGCCTCCTAGAAATTCCCCATACCCCTGTTCAGAAAATTACTTACCACGGAGCCGATACTAGTTCCGTTACAGTGCCGATTCTCAAGATTGATGACACCGCATCAGAGGCGGGCATCATCTGCCGGAGGATTCTCCTCGACGCTCTCTTGATGGAAATTGCGGCCGAAGAGGAAGTTGAGGTCGTCGACTGGTGCCGGATAACTGAAGTGCTGGTCAAAGGCGGGCAAGCATACGGAGTGAAGGGTGAACGTGGTGGCGGTCGCGGAGTGTCCTGGACCGCCAAGGTCGTGGTCGGTGCCGACGGCAGTGATTCCCTCGTGGCAAGGCAGATGAACATGCCCAGATACCCTGAGTATCGCGCCCTGGCTGTCCGTGGTTATTTTCGCCAAGTGCTTGGCATACGGGGCAACATTGAAGTCCATTTTCCGGAAGAAGTGCTTCCTGGTTACGTCTGGTTCCATCCCACAGAAACGAGTCAGACCAATGTCGGGTTGACCATTCCCATGGATGTAGTCAAGGACACCAATATCAAGCCCAAGCAAGCGCTCAAGCGTGCGCTGGCCTCTCCCGAATTGAAGGAACGGTTCGCCTTTGCGGAACAGATGGGTGAGATTGAAGCGGGTGTCTTGCCGGTGGGGAATCCCATACGGGAGATTCATGGAAACGGTTTTATTCTCGTAGGTGATGCCGCCGGGCTGGTCAATCCATGTAGTTCTGACGGAACAACCAATGCCATCATCTCTGCTCGAATCGCCGGAGAAGTCCTTGCCAAAACCTGTAAGGGCGAGAGCTGGGATGAGGCTGCCTTACGTGAATACCCATATTATTTATGGAAGGAGATCGGACCTTCACTTGAAATGGGTGGACGTCTTCTGGGTTTGAGAACCCCTAAGGCCATTGGCAGTTTGATCCGTAGTGCGTCTCGCCGTCCGCACAATGCCGGATGGATATCCGGTGTTCTTCTTGGATCTGCCTTACCCTCTACAGATCTGGACGATTTCCTGTCGTACATCAATTTCTTCTCCAAATAATTCCCCGATAGCTGTGCCACTCCCGGCCCAGTACGCACACATCTTCACTGTTTTTGGGTCAGGTCTGGCACAGTCTGATCTTTTTTCTTAGACTCATTTCCCACTATTAACCACACGCAATAACTAAACTAAAAGCAGTGATCCTTCGTGGGGTCTCTTGCGGCACGTCTTTTGATGTAGTCCCGGTGTCAAGCATAGAACCGGGAGGTCATCATGAAAGAGACGTTACGTCACTACTTGAATCCGTTGCACATCTATTGCCGCATGAAAAGTTGCGGAATGCCCAACGCCACCGCCAGGAATCTGTGCGGAATGTATGAGCGGATCTACTCCTGGATTCTCTAACTGTTAACGAAAACATCGAAGGGAGGCACCATGCCGAAACGTAAGGAACTTGCAAACGCCATTCGCGCCCTGAGCATGGACGCCATCCAGAAGGCCAAATCCGGACATCCCGGCGCTCCCATGGGCATGGCCGACATCGCCGAAGTGCTCTGGAACGATTACATGGTCCACAATCCTGCCAACCCCGACTGGGCCAATCGTGATCGCTTTGTTTTATCCAATGGCCACGGGTCGATGCTGCTTTACTCGCTGCTTCATCTGAGTGGGTATGACGTCACCATCGACGATATCAAGAACTTTAGACAACTCCACTCCAGGACGCCGGGACACCCTGAATATGGGATGACACCCGGCGTGGAGTCCACTTCCGGTCCGCTCGGACAAGGCATTGCGTGTGCCGTAGGCATGGCTGTGGCGGAAAAAGTGTTTGCGGCCCAGTTCAACAGGGACGGACACTCCATCATGGATCACCACACCTATGTCTTCATGGGGGATGGGTGCATGATGGAAGGCGTCTCCCATGAAGCCTGCTCTCTGGCTGGGACGCTGAAGCTGGGCAAGCTTTTCGCTTTTTACGACGACAACGGTATCTCCATCGACGGCTGTGTTGACGGTTGGTTCACCGATGATACTCCCGGACGGTTTGAAGCCTATGGATGGCATGTCGTCCGTGACGTCGATGGACATGATGCCTCATCCATCAAGGCGGCCATTGAAGAGGCCAGAGCAAATAAGGACAAGCCAAGCCTGATCTGCTGCAAGACTGTCATCGGACAGGGCGCGCCCAATATCTGCGGCTCCGAGAAATGTCACGGTTCCCCCCTCGGGAATGATGAAATAGCCTGTGCACGCGAGAACATGGATTGGCCCCATCCTCCTTTTGAAATTCCGAAGATGATCTATTCCAGATGGAGCGCAAAGGGGAATGGATTCATGGCCGAAGACAGTTGGAACGCTCGCTTTAAGGAGTATGAAAAGGCCTACCCGCATCTGGCGACCGAGTTTACTCGTCGCATGACGGGAACGCTGCCTGAAGATTTTGCATCTCATACATCCAATTTTATCGATTCCGTCGATGTCAAAGCTGAGAGTCTGGCTACCCGCAAGTCCTCACAGAATGCCATTGAAGGTCTTGCGCCGGTCCTTCCTGAATTCTTCGGAGGGTCGGCAGATCTGGCTGGGTCGAACCTGACTCGATGGTCCGGCTCTAAGACGGCTTCCTCTGCTGAGTGGGATGGCAACTACATGAACTACGGTGTCCGTGAATTCGCTATGTCCGTGATGATGAACGGTATGTCCCTGCACGGCGGTTTCATCCCGTATGGCGGCACATTCCTCGTATTTTCCGATTATGCGCGAAACGCCATGCGCATGTCTGCATTGATGGGACTGAAGGTCCTCTACGTGATGACCCATGATTCCATCGGTGTTGGTGAGGATGGGCCGACCCACCAACCGGTCGAGCATGTCGCCTCCCTGCGGCTCATCCCCAACATGGACGTGTGGCGCCCCTGTGACAGCGTCGAAACTGCCATGGCATGGGAGCAAGCTGTCACACGAGGTGACGGACCATCCACACTGGTCATGTCCCGACAGAATCTCCCGTACCAATCAAGGTCAACAGAGACCATGGACCAGATTTCACGGGGTGGCTATGTCTTACGGGATTGCGACGGGACCCCGGATGCTATTCTTATAGCGACCGGTTCCGAGGTAGGGTTGGCCGTGGAGGCTGCCATGACCCTGGAGTCCAAGGGGACGCAGGTCCGTGTCGTTTCTATACCTTGCGTCGAAGCCTTTGATCGGCAGGATCAGGCCTACCGCCGCGCTGTCCTGCCGCCGCGTGTCACGGCCCGTGTCGCGATTGAGGCCGGAACCACCCTTGGTTGGTATCGCTATGTAGGCCTGAACGGAGCTGTCATGGGAATTGATCGTTTCGGCGAATCCGCTCCGGGCAATGAGCTCTTCGACTACTTCGGCTTTACGCCCGACAACGTGATGGCGCTGGTTGAACAGGTGATGGAAAAAACAAGTATGGCTGCCTGATGTGATCTTGTGAATCGTAATAGGGGAAGACAATGCTGAAAATGACCGAACTCGATCTCATGGGAAAACGAGTGCTGATGCGGGAAGACTTCAATGTCCCCATCAACAATGGGATTATCACAAGTGACAAGCGACTACGTGCTGCCCTGCCGTCAATTCGCACGGCACTCAATCGCGGGGCTATGGTGATACTCATGTCTCATCTTGGGAGACCCACGTCTGGTGTTTTCGAAATGAGATTGTCTCTTGAACCCGTCGCAGACCGGTTGTCTGAACTCCTTGGTATTCCTGTCAGGTTCGAGCGTGATTGGGCCCACGGGCTCGAACCGCATCCGGGCGAAGTCATCATGGTCGAAAATGTCCGTTTCCTTCCGGGGGAGATGTCGAACGACCATGAACTTGGCAGAGCCATGGCTTCCTTGTGCGATGTGTTTGTCATGGACGCATTCGGAACGGCCCACCGGGCTCAGGCGTCCACATATGCTGTAGCACAATACGCGCCACAGGCTTGCGCCGGTCCGCTTCTCGTGCAGGAGCTGAAGGCATTGAAACAGGGTCTTGAGAATCCAGAGGCCCCGATCGTGGCCGTTGTGGGCGGATCAAAAGTCTCGACAAAACTTACGGTCCTCAAATCACTACTCCCTATGGTGGATAAACTCATCGTCGGCGGCGGTATCGCCAACAACTTCATCGCCGCTGCAGGGTTTGATGTCTGCTCGTCACTCTTTGAACAGGACTTGGTTCAGGCCACACGGGAGCTGATGGATGAAGCCGAGATGCTCGGTGTTGAGATTCCGATCCCCCTTGATGTCGTCTGCGCAAGGGAGTTTTCGCAGACTGCGACTCCGATTCTCCGTTCCGTCAACCGCGTTGCTGCCAACGAAATGATCCTCGATATTGGCCCGATGACCTCTTCTCTCTACTCCAGAATTCTTGAAGAAGCCGGGACCATTGTCTGGAACGGACCTGTAGGCGTGTTCGAATTTGACCAGTTTGGACAGGGGACAAGAAATCTTTCGCTGTCCATAGCCGAAAGCCCGGCTTTTTCCATTGCCGGAGGTGGCGATACCCTTGCCGCTATAGAAAAGTATAACGTATCCGAAATGATAACATATATCTCCACGGGTGGCGGAGCCTTTCTTGAATTTTTGGAAGGGAAGACACTTCCGGCTGTGAGCATACTTGAAACACGGGCTCATCAATAAATATTATGAAAAATACTCTTCGACGTACCAAAATCGTGGCAACCCTTGGACCGGCAACTTCTGATAGGGCAACCCTGCGCAATCTGATCCAGGCTGGCGTCGATGTTGTCAGGCTCAATTTTTCTCATGGCACTGCGCAGGATCATATCCAAATGGCTGTTCGAGTTCGTGAACTGGCGTCCGAGTTGAACCGAACCGTTGGCGTATTGGCCGACCTGCAGGGGCCAAAGATCAGGATTCGAGGATTTGAATCCGGTTCTGTCGTTTTAAAAGAAGGTCAATCATTCATCATTGATCCCTCTGTTGCCGTACAGAACGGCACTTCGAATAGGGTCGGCATAACGTACCCATCGCTGGCCGAGGATGTATCATCTGGCACGATCCTTCTTCTTGATGACGGCAAATGCATCCTCGAAGTTGACGATATCCTCGGCAACCAAGTCCGTTGCATTGTAATCACAGGCGGCGTCCTATCCGGTGGCAAAGGCGTCAACGTGCTGTCCGGCGGTCTTTCTGCCGGGGCGCTCACGGATAAGGACCGGGAGGACATGACGGCTGTGGCGACCATGCAGGCCGATTATCTTGCACTTTCCTTTGTTCGCAACGCAGCCGATGTAGACGAAGCCAGGGATATTCTCGCAGGGCTTGGTTGGCACGGCTCAATTCTTGCCAAGATCGAAAGGGCCGAAGCACTGGAATACATCGAAACGATCATTATGGTTTCTGACGGAATCATGGTGGCCCGCGGCGACCTTGGTGTGGAAATCGGCGATGCCAAATTGCCCGCCGTACAAAAGATGCTCATCAAGCGAGCCCGAAGCCTCAATCGCGTGGTTATCACCGCCACGCAGATGATGGACTCGATGATTACCAATCCTATACCCACACGGGCCGAGGTGTTCGATGTAGCCAATGCCGTCCTGGACGGCACTGACGGTGTCATGCTGTCGGCAGAGACGGCTGTTGGTAAATATCCGGTAGAAGTGGTTGCGGCAATGGACGTCATCTGCCTTGAAGCGGAGAAACAGGAACAGGTAAGACATTCGCGACACAGGGTGGACATGGAATTTACTCATGTTGACGAGACCGTCGCCATGTCGGCCATGTATGCGGCCAATCATACTGAGACTGTGGCCATCGGAGCCTTCACCGAATCGGGCGGGACGCCGCTTTGGATGTCCAGGATCAGTTCAGGCATTCCAATTTTTGCCCTGTCCCAAAATGAACAAACCCGTCGTAGGGTCTCGCTGTACCGGGGAGTGTATCCAATCAATTTCAACCCGGCCTCGGTCTGCGCATCACAGCAGCATGAAGCTGCTGCGGCTGAACTGGTCAGGCTCGGCGTGGTCAAGCCCGGTGATCTCGTGATTACAACAAGCGGTGACACTGCCGGAGAGCGTGGTGGAACAAACTCCATGCGCATCTGTAGAGTCGAAAAATACACACGGTAACCAACAGGAGGATACTCCCATGGCTCTTATTTCTTTGAGACAACTTTTGGACCACGCCGCGACAAACGGCTACGGCGTGCCCGCATTCAACGTCAACAACATGGAACAAATCCGGGCAATTATGGAGGCAGCGGTTGAAACAGACAGCCCGGTCATCCTGCAAAGCTCTGCAGGAGCCAGAAAATACGCAGGGTCGACCTTTCTTCGTCACCTCATCCAAGCAGCAATCGAGGAGTGGCCCTCCACTCCTGTCTGCCTACATCTTGATCATGGTGCTTCGCCGGGTTTATGCGTTCAGGCCATTCAGAACGGGTTCAGCTCCGTCATGATGGATGGATCCCTTATGGAAGATTCAAGCACGCCGTCGAGCTATGAGTATAATGTCGCTGTAACGAGAAAGGTCGCTGACATGGCTCATGCCTGCGGTGTCTCTGTTGAGGGCGAACTCGGCGTGTTGGGCTCTTTGGAAACAGCGACTGCCGGAAAGGAAGACGGCGTGGGAGCCGAGGGGAAGCTCAGTCGTGAACAGATGTTGACCGACCCAGATCAAGCCGCCGACTTTGTAGCAAAAACCCATGTGGACGCCCTAGCCATCGCTATCGGCACCAGCCATGGCGCATACAAGTTTTCTTCTCCGCCGTCAGGCGAGGTTCTCTCCATTGACCGCGTCAAGGAGATCCATGCCCGCATACCAGACACCCATCTGGTCATGCATGGCTCGTCTTCCGTTCCCCAGGAATGGCTCAAGATCATAAACGAATACGGCGGAGACCTCGGACAGACTTACGGTGTTCCCGTGACCGAGATTCAAGAGGGGATCAAGCACGGTGTTCGCAAGGTCAACATCGATACCGACTTGCGTCTTGCCGCCACAGGTGCGGTTCGCAAACACTTGGTGGAGAATCCCGGTAACTTCGATCCCCGCAAGTTCCTGACCGAGGCAACCAAAGCCATGAAAGAGGTCTGCCGCTCACGCTTTCTGGCCTTCGGATCGGCCGGTTGGGCACACTCCATCAAGCCATCCACACATGAAGGCATGGCTGCTGGCTATGCCAAAGGCGCCTATGCTCCGCTTGCCAATACCCAACAATGAGGAGTGATCATGAGTAATCTGAACACAGTCATTATATCTCCATCTCTTTTGTCGTCTGATTTCAGTCGGCTGGCCGAGGAGCTCTCCTCGCTTGAACAGGCAGGAGTAGAATGGGTTCACTGGGATGTCATGGACGGAAACTTCGTCCCCAACATCACCTTCGGGCCACCAGTTATCGGTCGTTGTCGCAAGGTGAGCAATCTCTTCTTCGATGTCCACCTGATGATCGATAAACCCGGTCGATATATCCAGGAATTTGTCGATGCCGGAGCCGATCTTATTTGCGTGCACGCCGAATCCGAAATCCATCTTGAGCGGACCGTGGCCGAGATCGCTAGGCTTGGCGCACGACCGGCCGTTGCTATCAATCCGCATACGCCACTGAGCGTCGTCCAACATCTGCTTCCGCAGCTCTATATGGTTCTGATTATGAGCGTGAACCCCGGATTCGGAGGCCAGTCGTTCATCCCCTTTTCCATTGATAAGATCAGGGGCCTTTCTCACATGATCAAGCTGACCGGGGCAGACACCCTGATTCAGGTGGATGGAGGTGTCACTCCTGATAATGTTGCCGAACTGCATCAGGCAGGGGCTGATGTCTTTGTCTCAGGCTCAGCGTTCTTTGGCCATCCTCCATACGATGAGAGACTCAAAACATTCATGGCAGCGGCCTGCTCACCGTCTTCGAAGGCAGGAAACACCTCCACGGCAACGTGCGGATGGGGCGCAATTCAAAGTGAACGGGGAAAATCAGGAGATGAGCGGTAGCTACTGGTCCGGAAAGAGATGATACACCCGAAGACAACGATTAAGTTACTGGAATAAATTGATATAAACTAGATTTATATTTTTTTAGAGATGGGGTCAAACCGTCTACCCAGCGGGAAATGCCATTGAAAGAGTATTCGATCTGAAAAAAGCCCTGATGAACTATGTTCATCCAATACGGGCAAAGCGATGGCGGTGATTGCTGCCAGGGAGACCAACATGAGCATCAGGATAGGCATCAATGGATTCGGACGCATCGGGCGTTATCTTGCCAGACTTCTTGTCAATGAAGACGGGTATGAACTCGTTGTGGTCAATGCCCGGGCCGACAATGCGCAATTGGCGCATCTGCTCAAGTACGATTCCGTCCACGGCCGCTTTGCCGAAGATGTGGAAGCTAATGAAAACGGATTCACCATCAATGGTCATCAGGTTGTCGTCACGCGCGACAAACCCGGCGAATGGAGCTGGGGAGCCTGGGATGTCGACATCGTTATCGAAAGCACCGGAGCTTTCCGTGATCGTCTCAGCTGTGAACAGATGATCGACTGTGGTTGTCATAAGGTCATTGTCAGTGCACCTAGTTCTGATTGTGACGCGACCATCGTCATGGGCGTCAACGACCACCAACTTAAATTATCAGATACTATCATTTCAAACGCATCCTGCACGACCAACTGTCTGGCCCCAGTGGCCAAGATCCTTCACGAGACTTTCGGCATTGAGCACGGGCTCATGACCACCATCCATTCATATACGATGAGCCAGCGTATTCTGGACGGGACACACAAGGATTTGCGTCGGGCCAGAGCCGGAGCAGTCAATATGCTGCCGACGACCACCGGGGCGGCGCGCGCCGTGACACAGGTCATTCCAGAACTCGAAGGCAAGCTGGACGGCATGGCTGTCCGAGTGCCTACGCCCAATGTATCGCTGGTGGATTTCGTGGCCAATGTCGGTCGTGATGTCTCTGTCGCCGACGTCAACGCGGCGTTTAAGTCGGCGTCGGAAGGGGCGCTCCTGAATGTCATGGGCTATACCGAACTGCCGCTCGTATCCACCGATTACATTGGGTCGACCTACGGCGGTGTTGTTGATGGTCTATGTACGTCCGTGCTGTCCTCCAGAATGGTCAAGTGCATCATCTGGTACGACAATGAATCGAGTTTCACCAACCAGCTTCTCCGTCTCATTCGCAAGGTAGGAGCAACTCTATAGAAAACCGAGGTACCGCATTCCCGAACATTCGGCGTTGGCGCGGTCCCTTCAAGACCCGCCATTCGGCGGAGGGAATATGTGGAAAGACACCAAGATACAGGTCCTGGTTGCAGGTTCGGGGAAGACATGTGCCCCGTTCATGAAGGCGGTCAAGGATGTGCACGGTGTCGAGATTGTCTGTCTGCTGGATATGCAGGCAGATCCGTCGAGCATAGCGCTCGCAAAAGACATCGGCATCCCCTTGGTCAACGCGTTACCTTCCTTTGGCAATGCTCGCAATCTGGATGTCATCGTCAACGCCTCACGCAATGAGGCTGTCACTGAACATATCAGGATGTACAAGGCTGAACACGTCATAATTCTGGAAAAGGCTGCCGCCAGGCTCGTCCGTCTCCTGACGGTATCCATACGCAAGGAAGCCAGGTTTCGAGATCGTTATCGCGCTGCCAAGCGGGAAATCGATCAGCGAACAGGTGGGGAGACCATCATCATCGGCAAGTCCCCTCAGATGTATGAAATATCTGATCTCATCGAACGGGTTGGACCGACCCCGACAACCGTCCTTCTCCTCGGTGAGACGGGCGTGGGGAAGGACCTGATCGCCCGAGCCATTCATCAGCAAAGCCATCTGAAAAGTCGGCCGTATATATCTATCAACTGTACGGCACTGACCTCTTCGCTCATGGAAAGTGAACTCTTTGGATACAAGAAGGGTGCCTTTACCGGAGCCGAGAGCGATCGCAAGGGATTGTTCGAGGAAGCGGACGGCGGGACTCTTTTCCTGGATGAAATCGGGGATATGTTGCCAGAGCTTCAGGCCAAACTGCTGCGTTTCCTTCAGACAGGCGAGATCCGTCCTGTCGGCAGTACCGAGATAAAGATCGTTGATGTAAGAGTCATTGCAGCCACAAACAGAGATCTTGAATATGCCATGAACAACGAGACCTTCCGTCGTGATCTCTTCTACAGATTCAATACGTTCACCATCGAAATCCCTCCGCTTCGTGAACGGATGATGGATATCCCGTATCTGGTCTATCACCTCATCACCAAGGCCGAAGCAAAGCTGAACAAGAAGTTGTGCGGTATAACTGATGATGCAATGGAATGCATGAGTCGGTACGATTGGCCGGGCAACGTCAGGGAACTTGAAAACGTCATCGAACGGGCCGCTATCTTGTGTAAGGATGATGTCATCAGGCCTGAAGATCTGGCCTTACGCATCGATGGTTCAAGTGCTTTCAGTTGTCCCATTGGCAAGTCAGTTCCTCCACCTTCTGATACAGGAGACGTCTTCCAGTCCAAGAAGGATCAGGTCATGGAGAACTTCGAGAAAAAGGAGCTCATGCGTTTTCTCGACAAGGCTGGAGGAAATGTAAGTGAGGCGTCTAGGATCTCGGGGGTTCCTCGTCGCACTTTCTATAGAAAGATGAATAAATACGGGATTTAAGTGAATGGCATGTTTTCTCGAACGACACGACAATCAGTGCACTATGATATGCACACGCACTCGGACCGCTCAAGGGAGAGTAAGATACCTGGCAGATTGCTGCTGAGTCTGGCCAAGCAGAACGGCTTGCAGGGCATCGGGATTTGTGAGCAGGACGCCTTCCCGGACGAGACGCTCTATGCACACGCGGCGAAACTTCGCCTGCGGCTGGCGCTGGGCATCGAATTTTCATGCAAAGACTCCCAAATCATAGGTTTCGGTATGGACTTTTCCTATACGCAACGGAAGGCCCTAGAAAAGCACTTTGCTCTCATAAAAAAGCAGATGGATGAGATCGTCTCGCTGTTTGTCGACCGTCTCCATGTCTGGGATTCCACCGTCAACCTGGAGAGGGTCGCGGCTTTTGCCGGTAAGGCCCCACATCCGACATTTGTCCTGCAATACCTGGTTCAGGAACGCCGGATGTTCCCATCCCTGCTAAACGCACTGCAATTCATTGCCGATGAGAATCTCGATCGGGATATGTCTCTGGCTGACCCATTTCATCCTGTCGAGGTCGTCGACTTGATTCACAGAGCAGGTGGCATCGCCATATGGGCTCACCCGATGATGACTCCCCTCGAGAGGCAGCAGCCCCTCATGGCAAAACTGGTCGCGGCGGACCTTGATGCGGTGGAGGTTGTCTATCCCTATAGGGAGAATGGGTATTTCGGCACTGAAAGCAATGAAGTGCTGCAGGCCAGGACACTGTCACTGACCAAGAACGTCGAGATACTCTTTTCCGGTGGCTCGGATTGCAAATATCCGGTCAGCCCGTTTGATGGTCTTCGCCCGATGCTCCCCGGAGAGTATGGTATCACCTCACAGGAAGCGGATCTTTTCGGTTCTGTATTTCAGTGACTTGTGCCATGCGCGGCACACTTACCAACTGACAGCTCACCCTATTGAGACTTCCACGGCACATGGTGACGCCATGATCACAAAACGATTGTGCCATAACACTCCATAATAATGCACTTATTCGTATTATAATGCGATTTGTTCCATGTGGCACGGGAGTTGTAATTACAAGGTCATGGATACGGCCACATCGCAGGCCGAAAACCTCTCCGAGGGAGAGGCAAGGGAATTGACTGCAATCAATCAAGTGACCGCAATTCACCATCCCTTGTCTCTCTTTCAAAACAGTAAGAAGAACAACCTTTGTGGGAGAAAACAAATATGACTAGAAGACAGCCGGACAGAAATCTTGCCCTGGACCTTGCACGTGTTACTGAAGCCGCCGCGCTTGCCTCGGCACGTTGGCTTGGACTCGGGAACAAGGAAGATGGGGATGGCGCCGCCGTTGATGCTATGCGCATCAGTTTCAACGCCATGGCCATCAATGGGCGGGTTGTCATCGGCGAAGGGGAAAAGGATGAAGCCCCCATGCTCTATAATGGAGAATCAGTTGGTTCAGGCGTGGGCCCTCGAATGGACATTGCCGTTGATCCAGTCGAGGGCACACGCCTTCTCGCCCATGGACGTCCCAATGCCATCTCTGTGGTGGCCATGACCCCGGAGGGAAGCATGTACAGCCCGGGGCCAGCCTTCTACATGAAAAAACTGGTTGTCCCGCCTGAAGCAGCGGGCATGGTCGACATCGAGGAACCGGTGGAGCGCACGCTCCGAAAGGTGGCCCAATCCCTGAACAAGGAGGTCAGAGACCTCGTAGTGTTCGTCCTGGACAAGGAACGTCATCAAGACCTCATTGCCGACATTCGAACAGCCGGTGCTCGTATTCAACTACATACTGACGGAGACGTGGCCGGTGCGCTCATGGCCGTGATTCCTGACACCGGCATAGACGTTATGATGGGTACAGGCGGCACTCCGGAAGGGGTTCTGGCCGCAGTCGCAATTCGCGTACTCGGCGGTGAGATGCAGGCCATGCTCGACCCACAGTCAGAAATGGAAAGGGAGCGAGTTCTGGAAGACGGTCGCGATCTCAAACAGGTCCTCAAGATGGACGACTTGGTAAGTAGCGATGACATCTTCTTTGCAGCCACAGGCATTACCGATGGAGTCTTCCTCAAGGGCGTCGACTTCACGGGCAAGGGGGCGAAGACCACATCGCTGGTCATGCGAGGCCTAACCGGCACCGTACGCAAGATCGAATCGAGCCATCGCTTCGATAAGCTCATGCGCATCAGTTCCATCGATTACGACTAAAACAGTATTTTAAGCAATAAAAGGAGAATCCCATGCAGCGCAACAGACCGATACTGCTTGGTATAGTGGGCGATTCAGCCGCCGGGAAAACCACCATCTCGGCCGGTATCGAGAAGATTTTGGGCCCGGATAGGGTCACGAACATCTGTTCGGACGATTATCATAAGTTCAATCGGGTGCAACGGGCTGAAAAAAACATTTCCGCCCTACATCCTGACTGCAATTACATCGACATTATGCAGCATAATTTCTACCAACTGCGTCGTGGGGAGGCAATTCTCAAGCCCGTCTACAACCACCACACAGGTGACTTCGATCCACCGGTTTACATTGAGCCCAAGGAATTTGTCATCGTCGAGGGACTGCTTGGTTTCTACACCAAAAAGATGCGTGACGCATTTGATGTCAAAATCTACCTTGATCCCGACGAGGAACTTCGGGTGGACTGGAAGTTCAAACGGGATACGGTCAAGCGTGGCTATACCCGTGATCAAGTGCAGGCTTCCCTCGACAAGAGGATCGACGTTTCAACCAACTACATCAGGCCGCAACGGAAGTTTGCTGATATCGTCTGCAACTTCTACCGCCCGGATGGGGCTGAGGAAGAGACCGGCACCAATCTCAACACGAACCTCATTCTGAGGCCGACTATTCATCACCCGGACTTTGCCGAGTTCATCGACCATCGCCCGGGAACCAAGGAGAAGTGCCTTACCTTTACCCTGGGGCGCGATGAGGGGCTGCCCGTTGATATCCTTCAGATCACCGGCAATATCAAGCAAATGACCGCGGAAACGCTCATGGACATTATCATCGACCATCTGGACAAGTGTGACGACCTGACTATCGACGGTGTCGGCTGCTACTTCGAAGGCGATGAGGAGAAAACAAGTTATCCCCTTGGCATCACGCAATTGTTGACCTGCTACCACCTGATGAACGCCAAAATGAACGCATAAGACGCACGAGAGTGCCTTGATAAAGGAGACAATCATGTCCGCATATGACCAGACAAGCCGCTACGTGAATTTTGATCTCAAGGAAGACCAGCTGATCGCTGATGGAAATCACGTCCTGTGCGCCTATATCTATAAGCCTGCCAACGGGTACGGTAATGTCGAGGTTGCTGCCCACTTCGCAGCCGAGTCTTCCACCGGCACCAACGTCGAGGTCTGCACTACTGATGACTTCACCAAAGGCGTCGATGCGCTGGTCTACGAAGTCAGTGACGCCAGCAACGGCGACTCTCTGATGAAGATCGCCTATCCTGTGGAGCTTTTCGATCGTAACATCATCGATGGCCGCGCCATGCTCGCCTCCTTTCTGACATTGTGCATAGGAAACAACCAGGGCATGGGAGATGTTGCCTACGCCAAAATGCACGATTTCTATGTGCCGCGACAATACTTGGAACTCTTTGATGGGCCTTCCAAGAACATCGCTGATTTCTGGCGCATGCTCGGACGTCCCACCGAGAACGGTGGCATGATCGCCGGCACCATCGTCAAGCCCAAGCTGGGTCTGCGCCCGAAACCATTTGCTGATGCCTGCTACCATTTCTGGTTGGGGGGCGACTTCGTAAAGAACGATGAACCACAGGGTAACCAGGTGTTCGCCCCCCTCAAAGAGACCATCACAGCCGTTGCTGATGCCATGCGGCGTGCTCAGGACGAGACTGGAGAAGCCAAGATCTTCTCCGCCAACATCACAGCTGACGACCCCAGGGAAATGATTGCCCGCGGTGAATTTATCCTCAATGCCTTTGGAGAGAATGCCAGTCGGGTCGCTTTCCTCGTCGATGGCTATGTGGCCGGACCGACCGCTATTACTACCGCCCGCAGGAACTTCCCAAACCAGTTCCTGCATTACCACCGTGCCGGTCACGGCGCAGTCACGTCGCCGCAGGCCAAACGCGGTTACACCGCCTTTGTCCTGAGTAAGATGTCTCGCCTCCAAGGGGCGTCGGGCATCCATACGGGCACCATGGGTTTTGGCAAGATGGAAGGCGAAATGGCTGACAAAAGCATGGCCTACATGATTGAGCGGGAGGAGGCCCAGGGACCGTACTTCAAGCAGAAATGGTATGGTATGAAGGCCACAACCCCGATGATTTCCGGTGGGATGAATGCACTGCGGCTGCCAGGCTTCTTCGATAATTTGGGTCATTCAAACATCTGCCAGACATCTGGTGGTGGGGCCTTCGGGCACTTGGATGGACCCACGGCCGGGGCGCTCTCGCTGAGGCAGTCCCATGACGCTTGGATACAGGGCGTGAACCTTTTGGACTACGCCAAGGAGCACAATGAACTGGCCCGGGCATTCGAATCCTTTCCGGGGGATGCGGACAGGTTCTACCCGACTTGGCGCCACCAGCTTTGCCTGTAATGATTATATTGGAGGGGCAATTGCCCCTCCTTTTTCGTGGAGGAGGACACATGTCACTTGAAGCTATAATCTGGGATGTCGATGGAACCCTTGTGGATAGCGAGGAATTGCACCGGGCAGCTTTCAATACTGTTTTTGATGAATATGGTCTCGATTGTCGCTGGAGTCGAAAAGCATACAGCAAGCTTCTCAAGGTGACTGGCGGCAAGGAACGGATTCGTTATTACGCCAAGCTCTCCGGCATGGAGAAATCGTTCCCTTCCTCTATCGAGGATATGCATGCTCGAAAAACAGAAATCTATCATGAGAGCATTCGACTTGGGAAACTGCATCTTCGCAATGGTGTGAAAGAGATTTTGAACAGGGCGCTGGAGAAAGGAATTCGTCTTGCCATCGCCACGACAACGTCCATGTCGAATGTTGAAGCCTTATTCTCCTCGGGAGTACTGCAATCCGAGCATTGGGAAATTATTGTGTCAGGAGAACATGTTACATGCAAGAAGCCTGCTCCAGACGTTTATCTCGAAGTTCTGAGAAGGCTGGAACTGGACCCCATGGATTGCATCGCGGTTGAAGACTCCGAGAATGGAATGGAATCTGCTGTCACTGCAGGAGTGCCGACAATCATAACGACTAATGGTTATACACGTTATCAGGAATTCGGAAAGGAGATCGCATTGGTTCATTGCCTGAAGCACGGATTGACAACGCTGGAGGGATTAAAGACACCGATCACCATAAACCATTTTGAAGCATGGCACGCCGCCGCAAGACATCTTGTCAAGGGGCGGGTCCATCCCATTACCTCTTCAAGCCACTCCTAGTTAATTCTTCTAATAAGATTACCAGAAGCGGTATGATTGCTGGCGGTGGTTTGTGTAAAGTGCCCGTATAATAGGTCCATTGCAAAGTAGAGACTTCTGCCCCAAACTAGGAGCAGGAGTTTCACATGCGTAAATCAAAATTCAGTGAGTATCAGATCGTCAAGATTTTAAAGTCCGTGGAAGGCGGCATAACGTCTACATCTTAAGAACTAAAAAAATGGATGGTAGCATTTGAAACCCTTTTATTACCTCTCCCCCTCTTGAAAACGGTCAAATATGAGTTTATGCCTATAATCGATTAGCCGTATTCGGAAGTATGATTGTGTGAAAATGCTTGCTTGTTGTTTACTTATCTGAACCATGAGAGAGATATGATCAATTTCCCCGTATTCGAGAAGCTCACTGTTCAAGATTATGGTCTTTATCCGGGCAAAAGCGGTGAAGGGTTATGTATAATATTTAAGCCAGGACTCACCCTCATATTGGGGGCAAACGGTTTGGGCAAGACGACGCTTATTAATATCATGTTTCGTCTTCTGACAGGAGCATACGACATTTCTGCCCTTACGAAGTCTGGGAGTCTAGGGAATGCTAAACTTAAAGCTACTCAGCTTTCTCGGGCCGACAAGCTTAGTTTCTCAAAAAGAGTAGCAGATAGAGGTGGCCCTGTAAAGTCCCCGTAAACTAGGTCCATTGCCAAGTAGAGACTTCTGGCCCAAAATGGGACAGGAGTTTTGTATGCGTAAATCGAAGTTCAGTGAGTACCAGATCGTCAAGATCCTGAAGGC
>Ga0180017_100339_pt1 | contig 17009 bp, 16 predicted proteins | sample KR46_S_MetaG_FD_129674 | JGI IMG/M metagenome (GOLD analysis project Ga0180017, IMG submission 129674) | Groundwater microbial communities from the Olkiluoto Island deep subsurface site, Finland - KR46_S_MetaG | ecosystem: Environmental > Aquatic > Deep subsurface > Groundwater | place: Finland...
CGTCGACAATGAGGGGATAATTTATTGGTATAACCAGGCCTTTGGAAAAGCCTTTAAGAAAGAAAAAGAGGGCTTATTTAAAAAATGTATCATCAACGAGTTGGATTTTAATCTGGCTGAAGCGGTTAAGGCCGATGAATTTACCTTTCATTACGAAGAGCGCGATTATGGAGTAGTTACCAATGCCTTTTCGGATAAGGTTCACAGTTTTGAGTTGCTGCATTTCTTTGATATCACCGAACAAAGTAAACAACGGCAGCTGTATCGAAAAAATTCGCCACTATTTTGTTATATCGTCATCGATAATTATGATGATATCATCGAACAGATTCCCAGCCATAAACGCTCAGCGATTTTGGGACAGGTTGATCTTAAACTAAACGAATGGGCCAAACAGCTGGGCAGTGCCATGATTAAGTACGAAAGCGATCGCTACTTAATGATTTTTGAGCGCGGGAAAATCTGTGCGCTGCAAAAAGAAAACTTTAAAATACTCGATGACATCCGGGAAATAGAAAATGATGAAAAAATTCCGATAACCCTCAGTATTGGGATTGGTATCTCAGAGAGTATTCTGGGGATTATTGAATCTCAGGAACTATCCCGGTCAGCGCTAGATATTGCCCTGGCTCGGGGCGGTGATCAAGCGGTGGTTCGACAAGATGAAAAAATGTCCTTCTACGGCGGAAAAACCGAAGCCACCGAAAAAAGGACGAAAGTCAAGGCTCGGGTTAAGGCTCATGGTCTGAAAGAGCTGATTAAAGAAGCAGACCACGTTTTACTGATGGGTCATCAGAACCCCGATATGGATTGCCTCGGCTCGGCGGTAGGTTTGTTGGGAGCCTGCCGATCATTGGGTAAGGAAGGGAAGATCGTCATCCGCGAAATCAATTACTCGATCAAATCACTGTTTGACTACTTACTGGAGAATGAGGCTTATCAGGATGCCTTTATCACCCCTAAAGAAGCTGAAACCTATGCCACAAAGAATACCCTGCTCATTATTGTCGACACCCAAACGGTGAATTATCTGGAAATGCCAGATCTGGCAGAGCAAATTCCTAAAATTGTGGTGATCGATCACCATCGGCGTTCCGGAAAGGCCATTAAGGAAACCCTGCTGACCTACACCGAAACCTATGCCTCGTCGACCTGTGAACTGGTCACCGAACTGCTCCAGTATTTTGATGAGAAAAACCATCTGACAGTGATCGAAGCTAATGCCTTGATGGCGGGGATCTGCATGGACACCAAAATGTTTACCCTGAAAACCGGAGTGCGCACCTTTGAAGCGGCCTCTTACTTAAAACGAAAAGGTGCAGACACTTTGGTCAGCAAAATTCTTTTGCAGGATGATCTTAATACCTATACGGCCAAATCCGATGCAGTCAAGAACGCTAAAATATATTTTGACAACATTGCCATCTCAACCTTTGAAAACAATACCGATTATGGTAAAGTTATTGCGGCTCAGGCAGCCGATGAACTGCTGAATATTAAAGGGATTGTGGCCTCCTTTATTATTCTCAAAAATGAAGAAGGTCTGGCCATCAGTGCCCGATCGATGGGTGAAGTCAATGTTCAGGTAATCCTGGAAACACTAGGCGGAGGCGGGCATTTGGCCATTGCCGGAGCGCAATTTCCTGGCGAAAATAATCTTGAAACCGGAAAAGAACTGTTGCTCACCGCCATTAAAGAATATAAGAAGGAGAATGGATCATGAAAGTAGTATTATTAGAAAATGTAAAAAATGTTGGAAATAAAGGTGAAATTGTTGAAGTGAAAGATGGTTACGGCCGAAACTTCCTGATTAAAACCGGTAAGGGTGTGATTGGTAATAAAGAAAATATTGCTATCGCCGAAAAAACCAAGGCTGAAGAAGCCAATAAAGTCGAAACAGAACGACAGGCGGCCGTCGAATTGGCGAAAACAATTGATCAAAGCGAAATTACCATTACTGAACGGGCTGGCGAAGACGGCAAGCTGTTTGGATCGGTTACCAGTAAAGATATCACCGAAGCGCTGGAAAAACAAAAAGACATTAAGGTCGATAAACGGAAGGTTGAACTGGAGATGCCGCTACGAAATGTGGGTCGGGCTGAGGTTAAAATTAAAACCTATCAGGGTGTGATTGGAAAACTGACCGTGATCATCAAAGGCGAGGCCTAGGAGACTAAGTGGTGATGAATCCCAAAGTCCCGCCCCATAATTTAGAAGCGGAGCAGTCTGTTTTAGGCGCCATTCTAATGGATGAGTCAAATATTGCCCGGGCTGAAGAGCTGCTATCGCCTCATGATTTTTATCGGGGAGCCCATAAAGAAATCTATGAAGCGATGCTAGATCTGCACAATGAAAGAAAACCCATCGATACCGTGACTCTAGTCAATTCGCTCAGGAATCGCGGGGTACTGGAAAAAATCGGGGGGATTGGCTACCTCAGTGAGCTGATTGAGATGGTGCCGATTAATCGCAATTACCTGGAATACTGCCAGATCGTTCATGAGAAAGCCGTGATTCGAAATCTCATCCACACCGCAACCCAGATTCTCGAAGACAGCTATGGTCAGTATGACAATATTGGGGATGTGATTGATCGAGCCGAACAGGAAATCTTCAAGGTTTCCCAGGGACGGCGAACCGGCGATTTTCAGAGTATTCAAGAGACCCTCAGCACTACCCTGGCTCAAATTGAAGCCATCGAAAGCAAAAAAGGCAAGCTCACCGGTATCGAAACTGGCTTTACCGAACTTAATCATATTACCTCTGGCTTGCAGCCCTCCGATCTGATTATTGTCGCTGCCAGGCCGTCGATGGGGAAAACTGCCTTTGCCTTGAATATTGCTCAAAATGCCGCCATCAAAGATAACCGTTCGGTGGCGATTTTTAGCCTCGAAATGTCTAAAGAACAGCTGGTTCAGCGGATGCTCTGTGCAGCCTCCTTAGTAGACAGCAACAATGTCCGTACCGGTAACCTGAGCAAGGAAGACTGGGAGCGGATGGTAGTTGGTTATAATACCCTCTACGGAGCCAAAATATTTATTGACGATACCCCGGGAATCACCGTTTCTGAAGTCCGCTCTAAATGTCGGCGGCTAAAAACCGAAAAAGCGCTCGATCTGATTGTGATTGATTATCTGCAGCTGATGAGCGGTGGTAGCCGTAGCGAAAACCGGCAAAATGAAATTTCCGAGATGTCCCGTGGCCTTAAAGCCCTGGCCAGGGAAATGGAAGCCCCGGTGATCGCTTTGTCCCAGCTCAGCCGGGCTCCCGATGCAAGGGCTGATCATCATCCGGTGATGTCGGATTTACGTGAATCCGGTTCGATTGAGCAGGATGCCGATGTGATCATGCTCTTGTATCGTGAATTTTATTACGATCAAAACCCGGAATTAAAAAATTTATCGGAATTAATCATTGCCAAGCAACGTAACGGACCAACCGGGACCATTCGTTTGGCATGGATACCCGAATATACAAAATTCAACGATCTGGCGGTGGGTTATAATGATGACTACGGCTCGGATGCGTTTGCATAAAGGAAGAACAACATGAAATATGATGTGATAATCATCGGAGCTGGACCAGGCGGTATTTTTGCAGCCATGGAACTGGCTAAAAAAAACAAAGAAATTAAGATATTGATGCTGGAAAAGGGCAATTCGATCGAAAAACGGATTTGTCCCAAGCGTCAAACAAATGTTTGCATTGGCTGTCAGCCCTGCAATATTACTACCGGTTTTGCCGGAGCCGGAGCTTATTCTGATGGTAAGCTGTCGCTTTCACCCGATGTCGGTGGCGAATTGCCAGAATATATCGGCTATAATGCTACCGTCGATCTGATTAAATATGTTGATGATCTGTATATTGACTTTGGCGCCGACAAACGGGTTCATGGACTGGATAATCCCGATAAGATTCGGGATATCCGCACTAAGGCGATTCAGAGCAATTTAAAACTCATTGAATGTCCGGTCCGTCATATGGGTACTGAGGTGGGCTATACCATTTACCAGCGGATTCAAAACTACCTAATTGACGATCTGGGGATTGATATTAAATTTCGAACCCCGGTGCAAAGTTTGGTGGTCGAAGATAAGGTGGTTGTCGGCGTGGTGGCCAAGGGTGAAACCTATATGGCTGATAAGGTGCTAGTGGCTGTCGGTCGAGATGGCTCCGAATGGTTTACGTCCATGTGCGAAGCCTACAAGGTTGAAACCAAGGTCGGCAAAATCGATATCGGGGTTCGGTTAGAAACCCGAAACGAGGTTATGCAGGAAATCAATGATGCCCTTTACGAGGGTAAACTGGTTTATTATACCCCCACCTTTGATGACAGCGTGAGGACTTTTTGTTCAAACCCCGGCGGCGTCGTTTCGACTGAATATTACGATAACCAATTAGCGGTGGTCAATGGCCACAGTTATAAATCCGATAAGCTAAAAACCAACAATACCAATTTTGCGCTGCTGGTTTCCAAAAGCTTCACGGAGCCCTTTAAGGAAGCGGTCGCCTATGGCAAGCACATTGCCGGGTTAGGAAACATGTTGACCGGTAATAAGATCATGGTTCAGCGTTATGGCGATTTTTTAAGAGGCCGACGCACTACTCACGAACGACTGATGCGAAATAATATTAGACCGACCTTAATCGATGCGGTTCCCGGCGATCTTTGTTTAGTATTACCCTACCGAATTATGAAGGATATTGTTGAAATGATACAGGCTCTCGATCATGTTTCGCCTGGTCTGGCCAGCGATGAAACCCTGCTTTATGGGGTCGAGGTCAAGTTTTATTCCAATAAGGTTACGGTTGATAAAAACTTCCAGTCCAGCATTAAGAATCTCTATGTGTTAGGTGACGGCGCCGGCGTAACTAGAGGTTTGATGCAGGCATCCGCCAATGGCGTGTATGTCGCCAGAAACCTGTATAACGAATAGATGTCAGGGAAACTATATATTGTTGGTACCCCAATCGGGAATCTCGATGATATCAGCATTCGGGGATTACGGGTCTTACAAGAGGTTGATCTGATCGCTGCTGAAGACACCAGACATTCGATTAAGCTGCTCAACCATTTTGAGATTTCTAAAAAGATGGTCGCCTATCATCAGCATAACGAACAGCAGTCCAGCGAAGGACTGATTGAACTGCTCAAACAGGGTCAGAATATCGCCCTGATCTCTGATGCCGGGATGCCGCTGATTTCCGATCCGGGATCGGTGCTGGTAAAAAGCTGTGTTGAAAATGAGATTGCTCTGGAAGTGATCCCCGGGCCTAACGCCGGCCTCTGCGGCCTGGTGCTGTCCGGACTCGATACCCGCTCCTTTTTGTTTCTGGGCTTTTTAGGCAAAGAAAACAAGGCGGTTAAAGAAGGGGTCAAACGAATCGAAGCGTCAGAGTTTACGGTGGTGCTATACGAATCGCCGCATCGGCTGCCAAAAACTCTGGAAATTCTTGATCAGCATGGCTTGGGACATCGGCAAATGAGTATTTCAAGAGAAATAACCAAACGTTATGAAGAAACCCGATATGGCACCATTGGGGAACATCGTCACTATTATCAGGAACATAACCCCCGCGGCGAGTATGTGCTCTGTATTGAAGGCCGGACCGCCGACGAAGGCAACGCCGCCGCCGGGCTGGAACTGGAAAGCCTGAGTCTCGAAGAACATCTGGAATATTATCTCAATACGGGTCTGCCGGAAAAAGAAGCCATGAAAGCCGTGGCCAAAGACCGGAATATTTCCAGGCGGGATGTTTATAATGCGGTTAAACGATAAATCCCTTGAAAAAATCTGGAATTAAAGTATAATAGGGATAGCAATTAAAAAAGTAATAAAAAATTACGATGAAGAGAAGAGTAGGTGTGGGCACTGTGAAGAGAGAGCCGGGATGGTGAAAGCCGGTGACAGAAAAAGCATTGAAGATGGCCTCGGAGTAAGTTTGGGTGAATGTTTTAGCCTGGACCGCTTGACGCGATAAAACTGAAAGTTTAGATAACTTATGAAGGCATTATTTGTGAGAATAGTGCGAACTAAGGTGGTAACGCGAGCCCTTCGCCCTTAACTGGACGGGGGGTTTTTTGTGGATTAAGCCATCAAATACGGAAGAATCAATAAAAGGAGAACTTATGTCAGAAAAAACATTTTATATTAGCACCCCCATTTATTATCCCAGTGGAAACCTCCATATCGGCCATACCTACACCACCGTGGCGGCAGATACGATTACCCGGTTTAAAAAACTGCAAGGTTATGATACTTATTTTTTAACCGGCACTGACGAACATGGTCAGAAGATTGAAAAGGTCGCCGAAGCCACTGGGATCGCTCCTCAAGCCTATGTCGATGGGATTGTCACCGGGATTAAAAATCTCTGGGAGACGATGAACATCAGCTACGATCAGTTTATTCGAACGACCGATCCGGAGCATGAAAAGACGATCCAACGGATTTTTAAAAAGCTCTATGATCAGGGCGATATTTATAAGTCCAACTATGAAGGTTGGTACTGTACACCTTGCGAATCTTTCTGGACCGAAAGCCAGTTAGTTGAAGGGAACTGTCCTGACTGTGGCCGACCAGTGGAAAAAGCCGCGGAAGAAGCCTACTTCTTTAAAATGTCCAAATATGCCGATGACCTGATGAAACACATTGAAGACAATCCTCATTTTATTCAGCCCGAATCGCGAAAAAATGAAATGATCAATAATTTTATCAAGCCCGGTCTCCACGATTTATGCGTCTCCCGAACCTCTTTTAGCTGGGGGGTACCGGTGGATTTTGACCCCGGACATGTCGTTTATGTGTGGATTGACGCCCTGCCCAACTATATTTCAGCGCTGGGCTACCTTAATGACAAGCCCGACCTGATGGAAAAATACTGGCCGGCCGATGTCCATCTGGTCGGCAAAGATATCATCCGTTTCCATACCATTTACTGGCCGATTATCCTGATGGCCTTAAAATTACCACTGCCCAAACAGGTTTATGGCCACGGCTGGATCCTCCTAAAAGGTGGCAAAATGTCTAAATCGGTCGGTAACGTTGTCGATCCGGTGGTACTCGTAAAAAAGTACGGCGTCGATGCCCTGCGCTACCATGTGCTTCGGGAAATGAGCTATGGTTCTGATGGCGTTTATAATGAAGACCTGCTAGTTAGCCATATCAATTCAGACCTGGCCAATGACCTGGGCAACCTGCTAAGCCGCACCCTGGCGATGACGGATAAGTACTTTGGTGGGGTGATTCCCAAAGAACGGGAAACGGAAGAAATCGACCGTGAACTGATTGAACTGGCCGAAAAAACCCCCGCGATCGTCAGCGACTACATGGACAAGCTGGATTTTAGCCGGGCACTGGAAGAAACCTGGAAACTGGTTTCCCGTTCCAATAAATATATTGATGAAACCCAACCCTGGGTATTAGGGAAAACCCCAGAAAAACAGGCTCGACTGGCACAGGTGATGTATAACCTGACCGAGTCGCTACGGATTGTCACCGTGCTGATTTCTGCGGCAATGCCAGAAACCGCCAGAAAAATCGGCGAGCAGTTAAAATGTCCGGAAGATTGTTTAACTTGGGATAGCATAAAGCATTTTGGTGGCTATCCCGAAGGTCTCAAGATTGAACGCTGTGATGCCCTGTTCCCACGGATTGAGCTGGAGAAGAAGGCAGAAAAGCCGGTCAAAGAAGCCCCAAAAGCAAAAAAAGAAAATAATGCCGAAGCTCATGAGGAATTACCGGAAGGCCTGATCACGATTGACGACTTTGCCAAGGTGCAATTGCGGGTGGCTGAAATAGTCGCCTGTGAACCCCATCCCGATGCTGATCGCCTGCTGGTCTTACAACTGCTGGTCGGTCAGGAAAAGCGTCAGGTGGTATCCGGGATTGCTAAATATTATAAAGCGGAAGAGCTAATCGGAAAAACCGTCATTCTGGTTGCCAACCTAAAACCGGTCAACCTCCGGGGGCTGGAATCCAACGGGATGATTCTGGCCGCCACCAAAGGCAAAAAATTGTCCCTGGTCACCGTCGATGGCATTGCTTCCGGCGGAAAAGTTTCATAATTAGCGCTCAAAATAGATTAATCTAAGTTGGAGAAATAGTTTAACAAGGGCGATCCGTGATGATCAGGTGGTCTAGACCCTTGCCGACATACTTATATGGTCAAATAAAAAAGTCTAAACAGGATGACATCATTCTGTTTAGACTTTTTAAAAGTGCCGGATTAAAGGCTCTTCATCGTATCGAGATATTCATTTTTTTCACGAACACCGACAAATCGGTTGACGGCCTCACCATCTTTAAAAAAAACCACGGTGGGAATGCTCATGACCCGGAACTGTTGAGCTAAGGTCTGGTTTTCATCGACATTGATTTTACAAACTTTCATATCAGCGCCAAGCTCCTGAGAAATTTCATCGATTGTCGGGGAAAGCGCTTTACAAGGGCCACACCATTCTGCCCAAAAATCCACCATGACAGCACCATTATATGATAAAATTTCGGTTTCAAAATTTTCCATATTGATCGTAATAACTTTTTCACTGGACATTTTTATCTTCACCTCATAAATATATTTGCGCAAACATTATATAATAATTTTCATCAAGTTAAAAGGATAAAAGTAAAATTTCTGATTTTAAAAGCAAGCGGTTGTGTTAGAATAAAGGCATGAATAAGATGAAAAAGATGGATCTAAAAAAGAGTATCATAAAAAACCAACTGGATAAAATTAACAGCCAAAACCGGTATCGATTTCATATGCCGGGACATAAGGGTCGGGGCCAAGCCTTTGCCTTATATGACTACGATATCACCGAAATACCCGGTGTCGATAACCTGCATGACGCCCAAGGGATCATTGACCAGGCACAAAAAAAACTGGCTGCGATTTATCAAAGCGAGGAAGCAGCGATTTTAGTTAATGGCACCACTACTGGCATTCACAGTGCTGTCCTGGGCAGCTGTTCCCCGGGAGCGCCGCTGCTGGTGCCGATTAACTGTCATCGGGCGGTCTTTGGCGCGCTGGCTCTGGGGCGCCTGGAAGCAGTTTTTATTACGCCAGAAGTTGAGTCAAAAATAGGCTTTGCCAAATCGATCAGTGTCGCATCGGTCAATCAGGCGCTGGCTGAAAATCCCGAAATCGGGGGGATGATTCTGACTAACCCCAGCTACTACGGTACGACCAGCGAAATCAAAAAAATAGCCGAAATCCTTCATGCGCAGGGGAAATTCTTAATTGTCGATGAAGCCCATGGTGCCCATCTGGCCTTTAGTGACAAGCTGCCGATCGATGCCTTGTCAGCCGGAGCCGATGTGGTGATTCAGAGCACCCATAAAATACTGGGTTCGCTGACCCAAAGCTCGCTGATTCATTTTCAGGGCAACCGAGTCGATCGGCAAAAAATTAAAGCCTATCTCAGCCTGCTGCAAAGCTCATCACCCAGCTATCCGCTGATGATCTCGGTGGAAGAGGCCGTCGACGACGCCTATGAAGAGGGTGAAATTATTTTTAATACCATTGTCGCTGAACATCGTGATTTCTGCCAGCATCAGAACGATCAGGAGCCGATTATCCTATATGATGGCAATGACCCGGTCAATGATTATGATCGCAGCAAGTGGCTTTTTGTGACCCGGGGCATCACCGGAACCGAGTTAGCAGACCGGCTATCAGCAAAATACGGAATCCAATGCGAAATGTCCGGAGCTAACCACGTCCTGGCGATGACCGGGATGGGTACGACCGGGGATGATTTAAAAAGAATAACCCAAGCTATCTGTGATATAAATAAAACCATCAAGCAGGAATTAGCAGAAGAAAAAGAAAAAAAGGCTCTAGCTAGTCTGCGTGAAAGTGTTGATTTCAGCACGGCTTTAAAAAGTGAAGTACCGCTTTGGGAAGCCCTTAATACTAAACAGCGGAGCAAGATGGTGCTGGAGTTGGCTGTGGGTCAGCTAGTCGGTGATTTTATTATCCCCTATCCCCCCGGGATACCGGTGCTACTCCCCGGCAGTCGAATCAGCCCGGAAATGGCAGTTTATTTAAGCGATCTGCTGGATCAACAGGTCGCGGTAGTGGGGATCGATGTAAACAGAACAGTAACGATCATAAAAAAGGAGCCGGTAATCATGAAAAAGAATCATCAGGGACAACTGATCGTCATCGAAGGAGTGGATGGTAGTGGGAAACAGACCCAAACCGAGCTACTCTATGACCGGCTGGTGAAAGACGGGGAAAAAGTTATGAAAATTTCTTACCCGCGCTATGACAAAAAATCCTCAGCCATGGTAAAATTATACTTGGAAGGGGCTTTCGGGAAGGAACCTGAGAGCATCAGCCCCTATATCGCGTCCACCTTTTACGCAGCCGACCGTTATGCCTCCTATAAGGAAGATTACGAGGACTTTTTGAAGCAGGGTGGGCTGGTGCTGGTAGACCGTTATACCACCTCTAATATGGTTCATCAGGCGGGAAAAATAAAGGATCCTAAAGAACGGCAACGGTTTCTTTCCTGGCTGTGGGATTTTGAATTTAATCTCTATGGTCTGCCGATTCCGGATCGGGTTTTTTTTCTTAACATTCCCCCGGAGATTAACCAGCAGCTGATCAAAAACCGGAACAATAAAATAACTGGCAAACAGGAAAAAGACATTCATGAAAATAGCCCGGCACATCTCAGCGATTCTTACCACAGTGCCTTGGCGCTGGTAGCGGAATACGGATGGACGGAAATCAATTGTGTTCAAGATAAGCAGTTGCGAAGTATCAAAAGCATCCATGAGGAAATCTGGGAATGCATAAAGGAGTGTAAATCAAATGATTGAAGATCAATATACCTATTTAACCATGGCCGACTCAGATATGGATTTTATCCTGCTTAAGAATTATCTAAGTGCCAATGGAATACCGGTAATTACGAAAGAAAAAGGCTTTGGTGGACCGATTCGCAGCATCTTTATGGGAAATTTTACACCGGCTCATATTGAAGTCTATGTTAAAGATAGCGATTTCGAAGAGGCTGCCAAACTGCTGGATTATGAAGAATTCAGTGCTGAACTCGATGAGGAAATGGGACTGAATACAGATGATGGGGATAACCGTGATGAAAAAAAGAAAAAACCCCACTAATTGACGTTTGTGAGAGGTGAAATATGTTTGAAAAGATACAGGGTCATCAAACCATCACAAGTCACCTGGAAAAAGAAATAAGGTTCAATGAGGTAAGCCATGCTTACCTTTTTTCAGGAATTGATGGTCTCGGGAAAATGAAAACTGCCCGGGAATTTGCTAAAGCGCTCTTATGTCAGGATCAGATCGACAAAGGCTGTGGCCATTGTTCCGTTTGCATCCAGATTGATCATGAAAACTATCCAGATGTCAGAATTGTCGCTCCCAAAGCCGGAGAAACCAGCATTAAAATCAGTCAGGTGCGCGAAATGATCAGTCAGCTGTCGGTTAAACCCTATTCGGGAAATTGGCGGATTAATATCATTGATGGAGCCGAAAGAATGACCCCAGAGGCTCAGAACAGCCTGTTAAAGTCGTTGGAAGAGCCGCTTAGCTATAATATCTTTATCCTCATCACCAGTCATTACCAAGCCATTTTACCGACGATCCGATCGCGCTGTCAGAGCTATCATTTTCAGCCGCTGCGCATTTTGGATATCGAGAAAATTATTTTAAAAGAAACTGAGTTTGAGCAAGGATTGGTCTCAGAGGCCGTAATGGCGGCTGGTGGATCGCCGGGAATGGCCTTGTATCTGCTTAGTAACAGCGAGATCCAGAAAGAAAGGACCGCTTATCTCAGAGAGCTTTACGGCCTGTTAAAAGGGAATGAAATTAAGGTCTTTACGTTGGCAGAGCTTTTAGCCAAGGATAAGGTCACCAGCCAGGAGAACCTGGAGTTTTTTATTCACTGGTTCTATGAGCTAAATCTGCTGCTAGAAGGTCATCCCCTGGCTGATCATGGCGAGCCGAATCCCGCCCACAGAGCCTACCTGCAATTATTGACCAATCAAAAAAATCAGGCAATTATTAAAACTTTATTTGAAATGATGGCGACGATACAATATAATGTAAATTTAAGGTTACAATGGGAGAAGTGTTTCATTAAGATAATGAAAATTCAGAAAGGATAAATCCAATGGGAAAATCAGTCGTCGGGGTACGATTTAAAAAAGTGGGAAAAATATATTATTTTGATCCCCTGGATATAGCATTTGAACAGTTTGATCCGGTTATTGTGGAAACTGTCAGAGGTATTGAGTATGGTGAAATTGCCTTAACAGCCAGAGTCGTCGATGAAGAAGAAATGGTGGCTCCAGTAAAACCGGTCATCCGTAAAGCGACCGAAGCCGATACCATCGAATTTAATAAACTCAAACAAAACGAGCAAGATGCCAAAGCAATTTTTATTACTAAGGCAAAAAAGCACAAGTTGGAAATGAAACTCATCGATGTTGAATACACCTTTGATCAGAAAAAGGCGATTTTTTATTTTACCGCTGAAGGTCGGGTTGATTTTAGAGAATTGGTCAAAGATCTGGCTTCGATCTTTAAGGTGCGGATTGAGCTAAGACAAATTGGGGTTCGCGATGAGGCCAAACTATTTAAAGGTTTGGGCGTTTGCGGACGAACCACTTGTTGTGCCCAATGGCTGGGTGATTTTACGCCGGTTTCCATTAAAATGGCCAAAGAACAAAATCTTTCCCTTAATTCGACTAAGATTTCAGGGATCTGTGGTCGGCTTTTATGCTGCCTGACCTATGAACAGGAGTTTTATGAAGAGGTTTCGAAAAAACTGCCTAAAGTGGGACAAAGAGTCATCACAGCCGATGGTGAGGGTGAAGTATTTAAGTTAAGCATTCTGGAAGAAACCGTTTTCGTCAAAATTCAGGTCAATAAGGACGAAACTGAGGTGAAAAAATATCTTTTAGAAGAAATTGAGGTAAAAAAATTCGAAAAAGTCAAAAAAGACAAATAATCATCTTGATTTCACTGCAAAAAAGGATATAATAAAGATGTTGTTAATGCTAAAAGGAGGGTTTTTTAGATGGCTTATAAAATTACAGACGAATGTATTGCTTGTGGCTCTTGCTTGGATGAATGTCCAGTAGAAGCAATCGCTGAAGGCGATATCTATGTTATCGATGCAGCTACTTGTACTGATTGCGGCGCTTGTGAAGAGCAATGTCCAGTAGAAGCAATTGTTCAAGACTAGTTAGAAGTATTGAGAAAAGGCACCTTCCAGAGTTTTCAGGAAGGTGCCTTTAACATGTCATAAACGTAGCGTCAATCTTTTGAGGCAATCCAATTTATTTTTCTGATCGTGTTAGAGTATCAAATACAGGGGTATATAAATACCCATGAAATAAAATCAATGACAGATAGAGTCTGGAGGTGGAAAAAATGCAGAAATACGTATGCGATATTTGTGGTTATGTTTATGATCCTGAGGTTGGGGATCCTGATAGCGGGGTTAGTCCGGGAACAGCTTTTGAAGATATTCCCGAGGATTGGGTCTGCCCGCTATGCGGTGTTGGAAAAGAAGATTTTTCACCAGAAGACTAGAAAACAATGGTTAAAAAAGAGCTAAAGCTCTTTTTTTTATGGGATCAATCGGTTATAATGAAAATGACTACAGAAATATGGAGGATATATGGCAGTAAAAGCACGGGAAACCCTTGAAAGCAAGCAAATCAGCATCACGACCCTGGGAATATTAATGGTGGTGGTGGTAGGTTATACATTTTTATACAATCAATATGCTAATACCCTGGAAGATTATCGGTTAAAAACGATTGTTGGTGTGATCAGTCTGATTGTTATGATGGGTGGTTTTTTAATTTCACTTCGATATATTACAACCGCCTATGAGATGGTCATCACCCACGACCGGCTAACGATTGACCGAAAAATATTTTTTTGGAAAAAAACCGTCTTGGAAGTAAGGCTTGATGACATCAAAAAAATATTACCAAGCGAGGAAGCCAAAAAAGTTGATGGTCAAATGCGCAATTTCACCCTGACAAATATGGACGGAAAAAGAAAGTATGTGATTCAACATGACGAACAGGGAAAAATTTGTTGTGCAAAGATCCAATGCACCAGTAAATTTATTGAAATATTAAAAAAAATGGTCAAAATATGATAGTTTTAAGAAAAACTTAAGGGAAATAGAGTATTATTTAGACATAACAAGTTACCCTCTTTCAAAGTTTTTAGAAAAAACCGAACGCTTTTCACACGGCTTCGGTTTTTTTCTTTTTTGAAAAGACTTAATCAATTTGCAAGAAGATTTTTCACCAGATAATTAGACAGTGTTAATGCTGCAAGAAATCGGGTATAATATTCCTAAATAACTAAAAAGGATCCACCAGGAAAGGAAAACCAATGGAAATTGTAGCAATTATTGGAAGTCATCGGAATAACCAGAACACACAGAAGGCGCTTGACTATTTTATGGGCAAAATTAAAGTTGAACATGAATTGTTTGAATATAATGTCAATCAGATAAACGTTCAGGCTTGTACCGCCTGTGATCACTGCATCCCTCATCAAGGAGAATGTATTATCAAAGATGATATGACCGAAATTTACAAAAAAATGGAAAGCTGCGACTTGCTGATTGTAGCCAGTCCCGTTTATTTCAGCGCATTTCCTTCAAAAATAAAAGCGCTAATTGACCGAACTCAAATGATTTATAACCTTGAGGATAAGTCGGTCATCAAAAATAAAAAAATTCTAATCATTGGTATCGGTGGGGCGCCTTATTATCCGCGTCAGTTCCAGGCTGTCGATAATACCCTGGAATGGTACAAAAAAACCCTGAGCTGTGAAGAGATTGGTTTTGTTCAGTTTTCCCATACCGATGAGCTGCCGGCATTGGATAACCAGAAGTGTTTGGAAGAACTAGCGGCGATTGCGGAAAAAATAAATATGTCGGTAGTAAATAACTAGAAAAAATTAGAAATAAAGGAGATAAAAAATGGCAAAGATATTAGATCAAACAGAGTTTGATAATCTTGTTTTAAAAGGAAAAGGCGTTGTTTTAGTAGATTTTTTTGCGACCTGGTGCGGACCCTGTAAAGCATTGGCACCTGTGTTGGAAGAAGTCGCCGAGCAGTTAAAAGACAAAGCCAGTGTTTATAAGGTCGATATCGATCAGACCCAGAGCCTGGCTCAGCAATACCGGGTGATGAGTGTACCAACAATGAAAATTTTTAAAGACGGCGAAGTGGTGGAAACCATCGTCGGGCTCCAATCAAAAGGTGTTTTGATGGATAAGCTGAATTATTATGCCGGTTGATTAACCGATAAAATGAGAGAATCACTTCATTACGAAGTGGTTCTTTTTATTTGGGCGGATGCTTTGACATCAGAAGCGCTAATGATATAATTATTCTCAAAATGATCATCAGGAGTGGCGGCATTTTAGCAATTTATGACAAGGAGTCCATATGAAAAAGAATGAAGTGATTGAATTAAACATAGAGGGATTTAATTTCCCCGGTAAATCCTGGGGAATGCACGGCGAAAAAAAAGTCGTCATGAAAAACGGCCTGCCGGGCCAGCGGGTACGGGTTACCATTGCCAAGAAACGAAAAAAGTATGAAGGCCGGATCATCGAAGTGCTGGAAAAAGCCCCCAACGAAATTGACGCCGCCTGCGATGTCTTTGATAAATGCGGGGGCTGTACCTACCAGAACCTGCCCTATCAAGAACAGTTAAAGCTCAAAGAAAGCTATGTCTTAAAGCTACTGGAGCAGGCCGGAATAGCCGGTTTTGCCTATGAGGGGATTGTCCCCAGCCCCGAGGTTTTTGGTTACCGCAACAAGATGGAATATTCTTTCGGCGATAACGAAAAAGATGGTCCGCTGATGCTGGGACTTCACGAACAGGGCAGCTTCTATAATATCGTCAAAACCGATGGCTGCCAGATTACCGACGAAGATTTTAACCAGATTCAAACGGCGGTGCTGGGCTATTTTGCCCAAACCGGAGACAGCTATTTTCATAAACGCAGCCACGAAGGCTTTTTAAGACATCTGGTCGTCCGTAAGGGCAAACACACCGGCGATCTGCTGATTAATTTGGCCACCACCAGCCAGGGAACCCTGGACGAAGCCGCCTTTGTCAAATGCCTGTTGGAGCTATCGCTTATTGGCCAGATCCGGGGGATTCTCCATACCCAAAACGATGGGGTAGCCGATGTGGTCAAAGCCGAAACCGCCAAAACCCTGTATGGCGAAGACAAAATTGAAGATAAGATTTTAGGACTGACCTTTGAAATCACCAGTTTTTCCTTTTTCCAGACCAATACCTTAGGAGCGGAAAAACTCTATTCGGTGGTCCGAGATTTTGTCGGTCAGGAACACAACGAGGTCATTTATGATCTGTACTGTGGCACCGGCACCATTGCCCAGGTACTGGCGCCCGTTTCTAAAAAGGTGGTTGGGATCGAGCTGGTCGCTGCAGCGGTCGAAGCCGCCAAAGCCAACGCCACCAAGAACGGCCTCGACAACTGCCAGTTTATCGCTGGCGATGTGATGGTGGAGGTGGACAACCTCCATGACCCGGCTGATGTGATTATTTTAGACCCACCCCGGGATGGCATCCACCCCAAAGCGATCTTTAAAATTCTGGATTTTAAACCCAAGGTGTTTGTGTACGTTTCCTGTAAAGCGACATCGCTGGCCCGGGATCTGCCGTTTTTTGTGGCCGCGGGGTATGAGGTGAAGAAGGTGAAGTTGGTGGATATGTTTCCGCATACCGGGCATGTGGAGACGGTTGTCCTATTATCCCTCAATACAAATACACCTAAATTAGAGGTTACCATGGAGGTGGATTCTGACAGTAATTATACGCCGGAGGAAAAGGTGGATTGTCAACACTTTTTTAGACAACTTATTTGTGGGCTAATTTCCGATATACGGCTGGTGTGAGATACCCTAATGATGAGTGAATCCGAATGTTGTTATACCAGTTGACATAATCGGCCA
>Ga0180017_100340_pt1 | contig 17001 bp, 14 predicted proteins | sample KR46_S_MetaG_FD_129674 | JGI IMG/M metagenome (GOLD analysis project Ga0180017, IMG submission 129674) | Groundwater microbial communities from the Olkiluoto Island deep subsurface site, Finland - KR46_S_MetaG | ecosystem: Environmental > Aquatic > Deep subsurface > Groundwater | place: Finland...
ACCAATAGTTTTGATGCTGCTGAAGAAGCAGGTATACTCCCTATAATAAAAATTGATCTGCAGAGAGTAGATAAAGATCATTATATTTTAAAACATATCGATAATGGTCCCGGGATCCCGGAAGACTTTGTAACCAGAGTATTTTGTACCATGTTTGCCGGATCAAAATTCAGGAATATCCAATCCCGAGGTCAGCAGGGTTTAGGTTGTAGTGGATGTGTTTTGCTTTCACAGATGACCACTGGTAAGCCGGCAAAAATCATCTCCGGATATAAAGAGAATGGTAAGCTTAAGGGCGTTCAGATGACCCTTAAAATGGATGTTAAAACTAATCAGGGACTTATACTGGATAAAAAAGAAGTTGAAGTTACTGAAACAGGAGTATGTATTGAATTGCAGTTTAAAGATGTTTCTTACTCCTTATCCGAACAGGGCGCCTTTGAATACATCCGAAGAACCATGATCGCTAACCCTCATGCTAAAATAACATTCAGGGACCCTACCGGCCATAAGTATATATTTAATAGAGCTACAGAAATCATTCCTCCTCTTCCTAAAGAAGTTTTACCTCACCCCCGGGGAGTCACAGCAGATGATCTTATTTTCATGGCCAAACATACGGATAAGCGTCGTTTCAGAAGTTTACTCACCAGTTCTCTATCCAGAATGTCCACCAAAAGGGTTAATGAAATTGAAGAAATGACTGGAATTGACCTCAATAAACGTCCAAAAGATATGAAATGGGATGAAGCAGAGAAAATAGTGGAATTATTCGCTAAAATGGACTTTATGGCTCCCCCTACATCTGGTTTAATTCCTATCGGATCTGATCAAATTGAAAAAGGATTAATAGAAATATTAAAACCAGAATTTGTAACTGCCACCACCAGAAAACCGGTTACATACAAAGGAGGAGTGGCCTTTATTATCGAAGCAGCCATTGCCTATGGAGGGCAGGCGGGCAGAGTAGTTGGAGAACAACGAAAAGCAGAGATAATGCGTTTTGCCAACCGAGTGCCGCTTACCTTCGATCAGGGAAGCTGTGCCATAACGGAGTCCTTAAAAAGTATAGACTGGAAGAGGTATGGTATAAAAGATCTGGAAAACGCACCGGTGACAGTATTTGTAAATATCGTGTCGACCAATGTGCCTTACCTTTCCACAGGAAAGCAAAGTGTGGCCCCTGAACCTGAAATTTTACATGAGGTACGTCAATCTTCCATGAAAGTAGCCCGGAAAATGCAAAAATACTTGAGGGCTAAAAAAGCTGCTAAGGAAGAAGAAATGCGTTCCAAAATCTTCGAAACATATGTACCCGTTATTCTTAGAGAAGCTGCCAATCTAGCAGGTACCTCAGTTCCGGAATATGAAGAAGTCCTGGCCAAGGTAACCCGAAGGGCCAAGGCAGAACTACTGGGGGAGACTTTAGATGAATAAAAAAGAAATTGCCACTAACAAGCTTAAAAGTTTAGGGACCAGTATCATTGAAGATGTGACTAAAAACAAGGTCCCTAACATCCAGGTACCATCCCGAGGTACTTCCAATATTGTTTTTGATGAACAAAAACGTCATTATGTCTTAGGAGATCGTTATGGTAAACGTTCTATGGGTAATGTGAAGCAAATTAAAAAGATTGGTCAGATGGTTTACATGGCCAATTTTTGTAAGGATCTGGTGCAGAGGGAAAAAACTGCTACCTTGAGGGAGTTATACTATGTATCTGAAGGGTGGGACGTAGAATTTGGAGACCAGCAGGAATCTAATATTATTGGAGAAGACCTGGAAGTCACCCTGGGTATGACCCGGGAAGATCTGGGCCTGATGCCTGAAGAAGATGGAGCATCAGTATATGGGAATATAACACTTCAAGAAGACGACATTGAAATAAATGCCCTGCGTTCTGGTAAATCAGGTTACACCATATCCCCTACCATTGATGATGTGAAATTTTTAGATCATGATGTAAAACGGGTTATTGCCGTGGAAACCATGGGTATGTTCCACCGGATGGTTCAGGAAGAGGCTTACAAAAAATTTGACACCCTGATTGTGGGACTTAAAGGACAGGCCGCCAGGGCAACCCGAAGATTCTTGAAAAGAGTGAATGAAGAACTTAAATTACCAGTTTACATCTGTAACGACGGAGATCCATGGGGATTCCACATCGCCATGGTTATAATATCCGGTAGTGCTAAACTGGCCCATGTAAATCATCAACTGGCCACCCCCAATGCCAAATTCCTGGGAGTTACTGCCAGTGATATCATTAACTATGACCTTCCCACCGATCCCTTAAAGGATATTGATGTGCTGCGTTTGAAGGAACTATTGAAAGATCCTAGATACCGGGATGAAGCCTGGAAAACTGAAATTAAAAAAATGCTTAAAATTGGTAAAAAAGCAGAACAGCAGTCTTTTTCTAAATACGGATTGGAATACGTAGTTGATACATATTTCCCTGAAAAATTAGAGTCCATGGAAAATTAAAACTAAATTAACCTATATCCCCTTTATTTAGGGGTTATTTTTTTCTTTTTTTAATCAGTTATCTAATTAAATTTTTTATCAGCAAATTCTATAGTTCCACTGATTCAAAATATAATTAAAGGATTATTTAACAACATGAACTTATGTATTTTGGTCACTATTCTCAAGTTAAGTGAATTGAAAATGAATTAAAGAATATTAAATAAATTTCCTATTTTAAAGCTGTTTTAACTAAATTAATTGCTATTTAAATTAAGTTAAGGAGCCTATTAAATTAAATATTCTTATGAGTTTTCTGAGAATCAAAGACAATAGTACTATCGGCTGAGTTTTTCAAAGCTATACTTAAGCCCGGCTCCGCTCCAATCAGTATGGTTTGTTTGCCTTTTTCCTTGGCAATATTTAATAATGGTAAAAAATCAGCATTTCGAGTCATTAGAGCAATAATATCAATATGAGGATTGTAAATAAGTTCAAAAGCCTCTACTGCCAGTTGAACATCAATATCCCCTGCTACAATTAATGGAGAAAATCCCTGATTAACTATAGCCTCAATAAGTTTATCAGAAGCATATTGATTTAGAAGTACTTTACCAACTTTAATATTTCCACTTTCTCCAATTAATTCTTTAACAGTTTCTAGATCAAGATTAAATTCCTTTCTAAGCATATTAGGCCCATCTACCAGTAAACCTACCGTTTTTCCCCCTGATTTTCTGGTTTTTAATGGTAAATATTCTTTAAAGGAGGTTAATTTTTCCAGGTTACGCATTTTCATCCTCCTAAATTTACTAATAAATTTTGACTATTTAGCCCTATAAATAATAAAAATTAAGTTTTCCCGATTATGAAAAATAAGGAGCTAATATATAATAATTATAGGTTTATATGTCCCCCTAATATTATATACCTATGCACAAATCTGGCCAGAATTCTGAATTTTTTTAAATAGAAAAAATAAAAGAGATTTTTTTTTGTTTCTACTCTTTAGAAACCGGGAACTGAACTTCAGTTAGCAAGTCCTCTGGTTTTTCCATAGAGGGATCATTGAGATAAATTTCAGTAACAGGCCCCACTATTTCATAACTATTTTTTATAGCATAGTCTGCCAGACCATGGATAACCGGCCCCACCTCAGTATAAGGGCCTTTATGAATAGCACTTATTACATTTTGGGGCTTTATTTCCTTAATCATAAATTTATCATCGCTGGAAGCTTTCCCTTTAAATGAAAACCCAATTTCATACTCAAGTTCATCTTCCAGGACTTCGTCTGGAGAGTTGTAGTAGGTTCCATATACCATGCCCGTCATGGTTAGATTTTTTTCCATTAGCCAGAGGCCTACCTCCTGAATATAGTCTGGAATTTTCTGGTAGCTTCCCCGGCACATTCGGTAGACTACTCTTACCTTTTCTGTGCTTTTTTCCTTAATTTCCATTTAAATCACATTAATAATATGTGGATTCCAGTTAATATTTTTTGCCTTGCCCTGATTTAAAGAATTTAACTAAAGAGAAAAAATCAGCCCCTAGTTTTTCCAGGATAATCTTATTAAGAAATAAACGCCGAGACTGGGATTTGAACCCAGGACGAGCGATAGCTCAACAGGATTTCGAATCCTGCGCCTTACCAGACTAGACTATCTCGGCATCAATTATGTAAAATATAAATTATATCTTCTTCAACCATATAGGTTTCCTTTAATAAATATCATAATTAAAAAGAAGCTAAACTTAGAATATTTTTTGCCATATTTGCTATTTTGTACTCCTTTTTAATAAACCATGCCATTTCTTCTAAAAATAAGAGCAAATAGTGGACTATATAACAAATCATACCGGTGATCTGACAGAACATAACCCTTCATTATGTTCAAAGGTTTACTGGATATTAGTATTTTGGCAGGAGTATAAACTGAGGATACCCGGGTAAGGGTATGAGCATAACTGTGGAATTTATATGGAATAGTTTAAGCATTGATATTAAAGCCATGAGTCATGAAAAATAATAAAAACGCCGGGACTGGGATTTGAACCCAGGCGGAGCAAAGCTCCACAAGATTTCCAGTCTTGCGCCTTACCAGGCTAGACTATCCCGGCTAATAATCTGCTTAACTAAAATTTGGCTTCATCTTATAAAAATATTTTCATTCCCTATCTAAATGAGGGTACTTTTCAAATGCCTGAGGATAGCTTCTTCTCGAGCCCGGTGCAATATCTGTGACTATACGGTATGGGCCAGATCCATGCCATAGGTCTGATTAAAAAAGTTAAAAAAAAACCCCCCGTATATATAAAAATTGTAGATATTTGCCAGAAAAGATGATATTAATATTGAATAAAAGGAGGTATTGGTGTGCATAATCCTGATCAAAAACATTACTGGGATGAGGTAACTGAAGAAAAAGAATTCCCCACCCCCTTCCAGTTTGCTGAATTTGAAAAATATGTCTCCAGGGATATGAGTATTCTGGATGTGGGTTGTGGTTATGGAAGGACCCTGGCTGAACTAAAAAGTAAAGGATTCCATAATTTAACAGGCATTGATTATTCCCAGGGTATGATCAACCGGGGGCTGCGACTTTATCCAGATTTGGATTTGATAAAAACTGATGGTGAAAAAGTACCCTGTGGTGATTGTGAATTTGATGTGGTGATATTGCTTGCGGTTTTAACCTCCATTTATCATGATAATGATCAGATAGAATTAATATCTGAAATTTCCCGGGTTTTAAAAAAAGGTGGAATATTATATGTCAATGATTATCTATTAAACCAGGCCCAGAGAAATAAGGATCGTTACCAGAAATATAAATCAGATTACAATATTTATGGAGTTTTTAAGCTCCCAGAAGGTGCAGTTTTCAGACATCATACTACTGAACATATTTTAAAACTTACTGAAAGTTTCAAGCCTTTAGTATTTGAAAAAAGAGTTTATAATACCATGAATGGACATATATCCAATGGATTTTATTATATCGGGCGAAAAAAATGATTAATGTTCTTTACCGACCCGGAATATCCTGTAAAAATTATAAATTATATTTTTTGATAAATGAAATGGCTTTTTTACGATTTTTAGGACTTAAACTATGAATTTGTGAGTTAATAAATGAATTTATTATTTTTTATCAGTTATATCAGGATATAGCTGATCCATGACATCAATTACATCTTAATGTAGTAATGCCTTTTGTTTTGGTGTAAAATGAGTGAGATTATCTATATATCTAAAAGAGCATATATCATCTCATCTTGTAAAGCCTGATCATGTTGAAGGATTCTTACAGTATTTTTAATACATACTCCAAATGTCATGAATTTTTCATCGTCAATGCAATTAAAATAAGGGTTAGCTATAGATGAAAATTTGTTTTGGTAATCCATACACCAGAGATTTGCTAGAATATTTAAGAGCAAAGTTTCGGGGATATGAATTTTTGTGGCTCAGGAGTTTTGCTTTTTAGAGGGATGTAAAATTTTTCATATTCTATTGGAAACTAGAGAAAAAAAAAAATGTTTTAAAAAAATTTAATTATATAAAAAATCGGCATTTTTAAGATAAGGACAGATCGAACCGGTCCAGGTTCATGACCTTGTCCCAGGCCCTTATGAAATCGTTTATGAACTTCTCAGAGGAGTCATCACATGCATAAACTTCTGCCAATGCCCTGAGTTCGGAGTTCGAGCCAAAGATGAGGTCTACACGGGTCCCGGTCCATTTGAGTTCGCCTGTTAATCTGTCACGACCCTCGAACAGATTTTCGTCTTCTGCCGATGCATCCCATACGGTGCCCATGTCAAGCAAGTTCACGAAGAAATCATTGGTAAGGGTTTCGGGTTTTTCTGTGAATACCCCATTAGAGGATTGTTCAAAGTTGGAATTCAGGACACGTAAGCCTCCAATTAGAACCGTCATTTCAGGAACAGTCAATGTTAGTAATTGTGCTTTATCCACCAGCAACTCTTCAGCTTTAACTGAGTATAGGGTCTTTTGATAGTTGCGGAAACCATCTGCAATCGGTTCCAGATAGATAAATGAGTCCACATCAGTTTGCTCCTGTGAGGCGTCCATGCGTCCTGGTGTGAAGGGTACCTTTACATCATGACCGGCATTTTTCACAGCCTGCTCCACCCCTGCACAGCCAGCCAGAACAATTAAATCTGCCAGAGAGACCATCTTGTCGCCTGACTGGGCCTGGTTAAATTCGCTCTGGATGCCCTCAAGTATATCCAGCACTTTTACTAATTGGGCTGGTTGGTTCACTTCCCAATTTTTTTGAGGTTCCAGGCGAATACGGGCACCATTAGCACCACCACGTTTGTCTGAGCCACGGAAGGTTGATGCCGATGCCCAGGCGGTGGAAACCAGCTCTGAAACTGCCAGACCAGAATCCAGCATTTTGGCCTTCAGGGTTTTGATGTCTTCTTCATCAATCAATTCGTGATTGACTGCAGGGATGGGGTCCTGCCAGATGAGTTCCTCTTCCGGTACCTCTGGGCCAAGATAGCGTGTCAGTGGGCCCATGTCACGGTGGGTAAGTTTAAACCAGGCCCGGGCGAATGCGTCTGCAAGTTGGTCCGGGTTCTCATAGAAACGTCTTGAGATCTTTTCATAGGCCGGGTCAAACCGTAAGGAGAGGTCGGTGGTCAGCATGCCCGGAGTACGACGTTTTGAAGAGTCATGAGGATCTGGAACAGTATCGACACCTGTATCGCCCTTAGGCTTCCACTGGTAGGCACCGGCCGGACTTTTTGTCAGCTCCCATTCAAATTCAAATAATATCCGGAAGAAGTTATTGTCCCATTTAATAGGAGTGTTGGTCCAGATAACTTCCGGACCGCCGGTGATGGTGTCATTGCCTTTTCCAGTGCCAAAACTACTCTTCCAACCCAGACCCTGCTCCTGAATAGGAGCTGCTTCTGGTTCAGGGCCCACCAATAATGGATCGCCAGCCCCGTGGGTTTTACCAAAGGTATGGCCCCCTGCAATTAGGGCCACTGTCTCCTCATCATTCATGGCCATACGAGCAAAGCTTTCCCTGATATCCCGAGCAGCAGCAACCGGATCTGGTTTGCCATTAGGGCCTTCCGGGTTAACATAAATTAAACCCATCTGAACAGCAGCCAGGGGATTTTCAAGTTCACGATCACCAGTATAACGCTCATCTCCAAGCCACTCACTCTCGGAACCCCAGTATATATCCTTCTCTGGTTCCCAGATGTCTTCACGACCGCCACCAAAACCAAAAGTTTTAAACCCCATGGATTCCAGGGCGACATTTCCCACAAGAATCATCAAATCTGCCCAGGATATTTTCCGGCCGTACTTCTGTTTGATGGGCCACAAAAGTCGCCTTGATTTGTCAAGGTTGGCATTGTCTGGCCAACTGTTTAGAGGGGCTAAGCGCTGGCTACCGCTTCCTCCCCCACCACGCCCATCACCAATCCGGTAAGTACCAGCACTGTGCCAGGCCATACGGATGAATAAAGGCCCATAGTGGCCAAAGTCCGCCGGCCACCAGTCCTGTGAATCCGTCATGAGTTCATGAAGGTCCTTTTTCAAGGCATCTAAGTCAAGACTCTTGAATTCTTCAGCATAGTTGAAATTCTCTCCCATGGGATCAGACTTCGAGGAATGCTGGCGTAAAATATCTAGATTCAATCGTTCTGGCCACCAATCAATGTTTCTCATGCCACTTCTATCAATTTTTTTGCTTTTTTCATCCATAATTTCACTCCCTTTTTACCCTTTCTTATTCCTCATGTAAATTTACAGAAACCACAGGATCTTGTGTTTTAGAGTTTAATTATTATTTAAAACCATATCTTTTAGAAAAATGTGATTTAATTTTTTTATCTATCTTTCTATAGTTATTATGGGAACAACTTTTATTAAAAAATTTTTATTTTTTGGTAATTTTTTCATTTAGTTCATAAATAAATAATAAAATCTGATGCAGCTCTAAATTCATAGAATCATAATACCTCCAATATCAATAGGTATCAATGAAGAAAAAGGTACAATTCTGTTTCCTTATACGAAACCGTGTCACGGGACTGTAGTGGTTGAAATACCTGTTGGCCAGGAAGAAATAGACAAAGTAAAAGAATTAAATATCAAAGGATGTTAAAATCCTCTGATATTTACTTAAATTATATTAAACTACTTTTTTGAATTAATTTATGTTTTTTTTTTTAAATTCTGATTTTTATACATCTATTTTTATCATTAATATCGCTTTCAAAGTATTTTGGGATATTATTCATTCATATAATTAAATTTAGTTATTATTAGTAATATATACGCAAATTAAGGCTTTAATTTTCTAAAAAATTAAAAATTTGTTAATGATATCGCTACTTAATATATAGAAAATTTTAATTATTATTAATGACTAATAGCCATTATTGACTATTATTCATAAATGAAGATATTGGTGAAATATAAAATAATAATTTAGATGGGAACTTGCAGATAAAAGGGATTGAATGACATGGTTGCAGGCGAAATAAAAAATTAAATACAGTATTATCAGGGATAACATGAGCACGAGAATGGAACGTAAGAAAGAAGAAAAGAGGAAGTCTATGCTGGATGCTGCTGAGAAAATAGTTGCAGAAAAAGGGATGGAAAAAATGACCATGGATCAGGTGGCAAAGGAAGCAGATGTAGCCAAGGGAACTCTATATCTCTATTTTAAAAATAAGGAAAGCTTACTGGCTGCGATAAATGCAAAACTCAATAAAGAAGCGAATGAATGCATGAAAGAAAAAATGGATCTTTACGAAACAGGTTCAGAAAAGGTCAGAGCTATGGGACAGGCACCAGTTGAGTTTTTTTATGAGAAATTCTCAGAAATGGAAGGCCATAACTGAACTCTATCAAATGAAAGTCCAGGATCCAGAAGATCCCAATGTTCAGGAATTTCTGCAGGTAACCAATGAGATGGTGCAGATGATGGCTGAGGCATACAGGCAGGGTATAAAAGAAGGAACCATACCTGAAGATTTGGATCCAGTCACCACAGCTATATATAACAGAATGGCATGGGGAAACGCTTTCACCCCTACTACAGAACAAAAAATGCTCTTGAAACAGAATAAAATTAGTCCAGAACACTATTTAAACGTGGCTTCTACATTAATAGTTAGATCCACTCATAAAGTCCTTCCAGAAGATAAGGCTTAGATAATGCTCTTAAATAAAAAATTTTTGAGGTTGAGAAAATTAGAAATCGAAGATATGTAATTTCCGAACCACAAAAATAAAAAATTTTTGAGGTGATATATATGGAATTAGAGGATATACCTGCAGAGGTAAGGTGGGAAATTGCAACAAAAACTGCCTTGAGTTTGTCTATAGGTTATGGCATGACTTTCAGACAAATACTGGATGAAGAGGTTGTTTCACAAGTAGAAGAGGCAATCTGGGCCGAAGGAGGGAAACAAATAAAAGAAATTGCTGATACACTGGTTTTACCTACTGAAAATGCTATAGAAGTCAATGATGCTTACGGAATCATTGGAATGATTCTTCTAGGAAAAATGGAGTACGAAACCTTAGAAGCAACCAATGATCGGGTCGTTGAGCGTATAACTGACTGTCCTAACCTTAACGTCCATAAAGAAACTGGAACTCCCATTATAACCATGCCACATATCTGCCAGGTCTATTCAACCAGTGCTGTAGAGGAACTAAACCCTAAATACACACAGAGTTTCAGTAAAAGGATGTGTGAAGGTGATGAATACTGTGAATATACTCTTGAGTTAAAAAAGTAGATAAAATCTCATAATCAATGATAAAAGATAGTATTATTTTTTTAAAAGAGGCGTTTTAATGGCTAAATCTGTTATTATCATCGGTGCAGGAATAGCTGGTCTGGCTGCTGGCTGCTATGCACAGATGAATGGTTTTAAAAGTAAAATGTTTGAGATGCATAACAAACCAGGAGGTCTTTGTACAGCCTGGAAAAGAAAGGGTTACACATTTGATCTTTGTGTTCACTGGATAACAGGAAGCTCTCCCAAGAGTAATGTTTACGATATCTGGGAAGAACTTGGCATAGTCCAGGGTAGGGATTTCATAACCCACGAATATGGAATCAAAGTGATAGACGAGGAAGGTAACGAATTCGTTACTTATACTAATCCAGATAAATTACAGGAAGAAATGCTCACTTTTTCCAAAGAAGATGAAAAGTTGATTAAAAACTTCACTAAAGACATTAAAAAACTTGGTTCTATGGATTTACCTATAGATATGGGATTTTTAGACATTTTAAGAATGTTACCTTCATTGAGACTGTGGAAAAAATATTCCTTACCTCTTTCGGAGATGGCAGCTAAATTTAAAAATCCGACTTTAAGAAAATTGTTTGAAATGGCATTTTATTGGCATGATCAGACTACAGCATTCTGTACGATGGAAATAGCTCAAATGGGGGGTGGATATTCAGGTTATCCAATAGGCGGATCCTTGCCCGTGGCTAAAGCCATTGAACAGCGTTATTTAGATTTGGGTGGTGAAATTTCATACAAATCCCAGGTAAAACGAATTTTAGTGGAAGAAAATCGTGCAGTGGGCATAGAATTATCAGATGGTACCAAAGAAAGAGGAGATATAATAATATCGGCTGCAGATGGTCATAGTACTATATTTAATTGGCTAAACGGAGAATACATTGATGATAAAATTAGAAGTTTCTATGATAGTTTAGAATTATTCCCTCCAATTGTCTTTATCTCTTTGGGAGTTAATCAAGATTACTCCCATGAGCCCCATGTTCTATCGTTTTCTCTGAAAAAACCTATTACAATAACAGGTAATGAAATAGACCATATTGTACTAAGAAACCATAGTTTCGACCCTACATTGGCTCCGGAAGGAAAAACAGCTTTTACTATTATTTTAGAAACTAACTATGATTACTGGGTTGGATTAAATGATGAAGAATACCTTGCTGAAAAGAAGAATATTGAAGAATCTGTGATCAGTGCTCTTTTGGAACTATATCTCGATATTAAAGAACAAATTGAAGTAGTTGACGTGGCTACACCGTTAACATTTGTCCGCTATACTGGGAACTGGAAAGGTTCCTATGAAGGCTGGCTATTTACAAAGAAGACAAACACTCTTCAAATGCCCCAAACTCTTCCAGGATTATCTAACTTCTATATGGCTGGCCAGTGGGTTTCTCCTGGCGGTGGTCTATTTGGAGCAGCGACAAGTGCTCACAGGGCAGTTAAGATGATTTGTAAAAATGAGAAAATTCATTTTAAAACTACAAAACCATAAATTTAAAATAGAAATTTATGGATTGAATTGTTTCAATCATCTAAAATGAAAGAAGCAAATGTAAAACCTGATCCTAGGCAAACCATGCCTGCAACTGCAGCTGCCTCGAGAATCTCATCCATACTTGCACCAGCAGCCAAAGCACTCTTTTTATGAGCTTTTACGCAGTGTTCACATTTAACGGCCACTGCGCACGCTAGTGCTATTATTGATTTTTCTTTTGAAGATAATGCACCTTCTTTTAACGTTTCTGATGCTAAATTTTGGAATGAGCTGCTCAATCCTTCACCTACTGCCTCTGTAAATCGGTATGGACGGGGTTTTTGTTCTTCCATGTTATCACTCCTGAAATTTCTGATTTTTCTCCTAAAACTACAAATTTTATATATTTATTAAAAAGTTTCCTTTAAACGAAATTGGTCCTGTAATTGAAGCACATGAGGCATTTCCACAAAAAATTAACGTTCATTTTGTTGAAATATTGAGTAAAAATGAAATAAACATGATTACATGGGAACGTGGGGCTGGTGTTACTCTTGCATGCGGTACTGGAGCTATTTCATGTGTCATTGCTGGATTTAAGCTTTCTAAGCTTGATAATGAGGTTTTAGTTCACCTTCCAGGAGGCTATCTTAAAATTGAGGTCTATGAAAAGGACACTGCACTTGGGGCATTTATGGAAGGCGATGCTGTCCTAGTTTTTGATGGTGTCATCGAAACTAAGATTTAGTTTTAGAAAATGCTATGCATTTTCTCTAATCTCTGATTTTGAGACCTGAAAAACAAAGTTTCTCTAGGTTTTGAGAGATTTGACAGATTTTTTGAGGATTTCGATGTACCGTCAAAATTCTTGAATTTTAACAATGCAATTAAAGTTGCATTTTAAAACTTTCTATCTTCTTTTTTTCTCATTTTTCTGCTTTAAGTTTAATCGCTAATTTTGACCGTTCAAGGGCTAAACCAAGCTGTAAACCTATTGAACCCAAATTTTCAAGACTAACTTCATTATAGGCCTTTATTTGCCTGCTTCCCATATTTAAAAGCCCAATTATCTTATTACCACTTTTAATGAGCAATATTAATAGTGTTTTTATGCCGCTTTCCCTAATAGCAGGATCAAGAAAACCATATTCTTCAGATTCAGATGTAATGTACATCAAGTTCTGTTTTTCAAGTGCTTTACTAAAAAGATCCTTAAACATGCCTGTAATACACATTTTTCTAAGGTTTTCAGGCAGATTCTTATGTACTCTTAATGTTAATTCTTCTTCATCGTCAGTAAGATATATACATCCCATTTCAAAGCCCAGGGAATCTACAGTAGATGTCACAGATCTTTCAAGCATCTCATCTTCAGCAGTAACAGAGTTTAGAATGTCTGAAATACGGTTCATAGCAAGTAAAGTATTGGCAAATTCCTCTTTTTCATTACTTAACCTCTGTATTTTAAGATAACCTGCAAGTTCATCAGCCGCCATTTCCACATTCTCGATATTGATTGAGCTAACTGAATTTAATGTAGTTAACAGGATTATAACTCCAATTGCAGTATCCTCGTCGATAATTGGGACTGCCAGCATCATGGTAATTGATGTATCCCCCAGCTCAGATTTAATTGTTTCAAGATAATAATTACCATCCCTAGCTGATATAGTCTCCAGTGAATCCATGCTTTTTTCGGTGAATCCATTGATATATGGGAGTATTTTATCTCCGGCTAGTGTAGCAGGTATCTCATAAGCAGAACGCAGCTTTTTACCATCCTTCAAGAATACGATACAGTATTTACACAAAATTAAATCATTGATGCCTTTTGCCACTTCTTTCATAAGCTGCTCTTCATTTTGTGCCGAGCCTGCAGCCTGAGTTATAGTTAACAGCGTTTCCAGCTCGCGTTTCGTGCGTTTAAATTGCGAAAGCTCTTCTCCTATAATAGTTGTACCAGTAATATCCTCATTATCTACAATGGACTGCAGCGACAGCTTGTATGGCCTGTACACCCCTGGTTTTTCCATTAAATCTATCTCAATGGCAATAGTATTATCTAAATTTAACGAGTGCAAGGCGTTCTCGAACATAACTACCTGTTCAGGCAATATTATTTCACGCAGATTTCTTTTTCCCGGGAAAAACGTGTTAAATGTGTCATTAGTGGCTACTATATCATTATATGTGTTTATAGTAAATACTATGGTGTCAGGGTAATCAATTGACTTTTTAAGGCTCAGTTCTTTTGACATTAATGTATGTAGCTTCGAAGCCCTAGATGCCAGCTCGCTTGTATCTTGTTGTATTTCAGGTTTAATAGATTCTGACTTTATGGTAGCTTTCTTTTCCATTTCCTGCTTCAAAGTCCATAGTTTACTCCTGCCCACAAAATAGTAATCCAATATTCCCTTTGCATGTAATATTCCAAGGTATTTGAGTACTGTAGCCCTGCTCCTGCTCGTACCTCTGGTTATTTTATCCAGCATACATTCTTCAGGCGGATGAGATTTGATGTATGATATAATTAATCGTTCTGTGTCTGATATTTCTTCCATGCACTTTACCTCAGATTGATAATTTGATAATATTTATACTATATAGTATAAATTACAACTTATATAAATATTATGTACCGTGGTATTTAATTTTATTATTTTTTTCGCTCATGTCCAGAAGTTAGTGCAAATATTTATGGAGATTTTTAGAGGTTTAAAATGGTCTGATGGTGTTCATTGTCCTAAATGTAACTCATTATCCATACAAAACCGTGGTGTTCAGGGTAAAACTAAACGTTACTCTTGTAACAATTGCGGATCCAACTTCAGCGATCTTACAGGAACCACTTTCGCCAATAAAAAACTTCCAATGGGTGAAATGTTCTACATTCTGATTAACCTGGATAATAAAAGTATAAAACGTTTATCAGAAGAATTAGGGCATAAATGGGAAAGTATTTACAATTTAGCAAAAGATTTCCGGGAAAATTTAGCTGAAAAAACTAAGGATCCAATCTTATCAGACGAGGTCGAAATAGACGAAATGTATCAATCAGCAGGGCAAAAAGCCGTCGAAAATCGAAGATTTTCGGGCATCAAAAATCCATGATTTTTGAAGGTTTAAAAAAACGATCCAAGGATAAGAGGACTTAAACGTAGAGGAAGAGGAACTTGCAAAGAAGATAAACCTCCAGTAATCACTATTGTCGAAAGAAAAACAGGTAAAACCATTCTTTCAGTAGAAAAAAACCTTTCCAAACAATTAATACAAGAAAAACTTGAAAAACATTGTATTAAGCCTGTTAAATTATTTACAGACGATTATACAATCTATTCCAAGCTAGAAGAGCATCATCAGGTCAAAGAACATCATATTATCAACCATTCTGAAAAAGAATATGCAGACGGTGAAAATCACGTTAATAATGCTGAAAACAGACATTCTTTATTAAGACCTTTCTTAAACATGTTTAGAGGTGTTTCAAAGAAAAATCTTAATACTTACGTGAAATTTTTCCAATTCACCTTTAATAATGGAATAAACTGGCTAGAAAAAGCCCTTAAAATAATATTAAAACAACGCACTATATCTTGGAGATGAGCGATTTTTTTTTATAAACTGCCCAGCACGTTAAATATCAAATAACTACTTTTTGTTTGATAATGACAAAGTTTATATACTACTAATTATACTATACAGTATAGTTATACTATAAAGTATAAAACATTATAATAATGTTTCTATTATACTGGAGGATTAAGCATGACCTATGAAGAACTGGTAAAAGAATTAAAGGAACTTTTAGGATTAAAAGGGAGTCCTGTAGCTGTAAAACTAGTAAAATCCGCTGATGAAATACCAGCAGGCTACTTTAAAATGAATGAAAAGAAAAGACACTGTGAATTTGTCCAAAATTCCAGAATAAACGGCAATAAAGGCTACGCTACTTCAGCAGAGCACCTGTGTAAAGGTGGAGCAGGAGTAATGGGAATCGAACCATTGCCTGAAAGCGTTGCCACCGGTAAAATGTACCATCAGCTGGGAAACTATGATACTGCTGAAGGCGCCATGGAAACTGTTAGTGCAGTACCAAAATTATCAAAAGAGTATTATGCTTCCATATATTCACCTTTAGAATCTGCAGAATTTGAACCAGATGTAATAATTATTGTGCTTACCCCAAAACAGGCTTTAAGAGTCAGTCAAGCCTACCTGCGCCTGACAGGAGGTAGAATCTCCAGTGATTATTCAGGTATTCAATCACTTTGTGCCGATGCTGTGGCTGCTGTAGTCGAACGTGGAGTGCCAAATATGACTCTTGGATGCAGTGGTTCACGTAAATATGCAGAAATAGCTGATGAAGAAGTTATCATGGGTATACCAACCCATAACATAAGTGAAATAGTGGATGCCCTCAAGACATTTAAAGAAAAGTGGGGAGAACTTTAAGGAGAACTGGATAACTATGAAAACAGTTAAAGCTTTAGGAATTAAGGCACCTAACTCCGCAATACTGGTTGAAAACATTATAAAAAATAGTGCAGAGGATGGACTCATATTAATCGTTAGTCCCGGTGCAGAAGAAGGTCTTGAAGATGTTGCAAAGAAATACGGGTTTAAATATGAAGTACAAAATTCAGGAAACGATGTTGCAGTTAGAATGACAAAATCACAGATAAAAATGGAAGAATTAGATGTTACAGGAGAAACATGCCCTGGGCCTATCATACTGGTTGGAGACCGTCTTAGCTCTATGGCAGTTGGAGACCATATAAAGGTTACAAGTAAAAGCTGTGAAGCTATTGAAGACCTTGCCATTTCCACTCCAGAAATGAATGGAAAAGTGATAGATCAAGGCATTGAAGGAGATAAAAGCTACGTTGTAATAGAAAAAACTGAGAAAAAAATTTCAGCAGCTGCAGCAGTTAACCGTGATAAAGTACTTGTAGTGCAAAGTAATGGAATAGGCAATACAGAACGAGCCTATGCTACATTTATATTCTCAAAAGCTGCCCTGAGTATGGGTAAAAAAGTAACTGTATTTTTACTCATGGACGGGGTAAGCATAGCCAAAAATGGTAATGCAGCAACTGTAAAACACCCTGCTTTCGACCGACTGGACAAACTCATGGCAGAATCTATAGAAAACGGCGCTAAGATCTATGTTTGCGAGCTTAGTGCAGAATTTAGAGGCATGAAACAAAAAGACCTGGTTGAAGGGACT
>Ga0180017_100344_pt1 | contig 16893 bp, 20 predicted proteins | sample KR46_S_MetaG_FD_129674 | JGI IMG/M metagenome (GOLD analysis project Ga0180017, IMG submission 129674) | Groundwater microbial communities from the Olkiluoto Island deep subsurface site, Finland - KR46_S_MetaG | ecosystem: Environmental > Aquatic > Deep subsurface > Groundwater | place: Finland...
AATGAAGATTAAAAATGGTGCAATGTCACGAATAAACATCAGAAAAGAAATTCAGTATCAGAAAAAAGTTTTCGACAATCAACCCCCAAGTTTTTGACAGAGCCTAAAAAACATGTTGAAGAGCTTATAAAAGCCGTCGAAAATCTTCGATTTGACAGATTTTTGAAAGCTAAAGAAGAAGGTTTAAATGCAAGTATTCTTTTTCTTATAATGCGTGAAGATGCAGAGTGCTTTTCCCCAAATTATAGGATTGATCCAGACTTTTCAAATGCTTTAAAGGATGCTTATCACAAAGGAGTCAAAATAATTGCATATTCATTTAAAAATAATTATAAAAAAGAAAGTTTGGAGATAATGCCATTTAAAAGAGTTAAAATAGAATTTTAACATTAGATTAAAAAAACAAAGATTTCACCTTCTAATTAAATATTTCCTTAATTCATCTGCAAAGAACATTATTGGAATGAATGTAACCACGTATAACCATTCTATTATTCCCAGCGGAGTTGTTCCAAATATACTTTGCAACTGAGGTATATAGAGAATCGCCAGCACTACTGCAACTTCAAATATAATGCCCCATATTACCCACCTATTGGTGAAAATTCCGATTTTAAAGACCGACGTTCGTGTAGTCTGTATAGTTAGCAGGTTTCCTATCTGGGCCATTACTATACCCACAAATACAATTGTGGTGGCTTTAATATATAATGAATCTGAAAATGGGAGGATCTGTCCAAACTGCCATCCTCCGCCGTAAAGCACCCAGAAGTACCCAGACATTACAAGTACTGCTTCAATTAATCCAAGAAATATGTATCCCCTAATGATAACTGGAAAATTCAGAAGTCTTTCTTTTCTTGGTCGGGGAGGTCTGTTCATCACATCAGACTCTGGAGGGCCTCTTCCAAGAGCAATTGCAGGAAGGGTATCTGTTCCTAAATCTATTGCAATTATTTGCATAACTGTAATTGCAAGAGGAATATTAAATAAAACTACAAATACAAATGGAATAATTTCAGGAGTTAAATGGGCAAAAATATATGTTATAAACTTCCTTATATTCTCATAAATAGTTCTACCCTCTTTTATGGCAGTTACAATTGTTGCAAAGTTATCATCAGTTAAAATCATATCTGAAGCTCCCTTAGCAACATCTGTACCAGTTATTCCCATTGCAACTCCAATATCGGCCTTTCTAAGTGCTGGAGCATCATTTACCCCATCTCCAGTCATGGCAACAATTTCATCCTCTTCTTCCAGTATGGATGCTATTCTCATCTTGTGTTCTGGAACTGCTCTTGCAAATATTACATCACATCCAGAACTAAGTAATTGTACAATTTCTTCATCAGACATCTCATTAATTTCTTTTCCCTTTACTACCTGGCAATCACTGCTTATAATACCAATCTCCTCACCTATAGATCTTGCTGTAAGCCCATAATCTCCAGTTATCATTATAATTCTTATTCCAGCACGATGACACTGATCCACAGCATTATATACTTCAGAACGTGGAGGATCCTGCATTGCCATCATTCCAAGGAATATCATATTTTTTTCAGTAGTTTCTGGCCTGTAATCAGTGAAATCATTGGATAAATTCCTATAAGCCATTGCAAGCAGCCTAAGTCCTTTTTTTGCAAGTTCATCATGTATTTTAACTATTTTTTCTTTTTCTCCATCAAGAAGAGGTCGAATTTTCCCGTTTTCAGAAATTTGATTACTTAGAGAAATTATCTTTTTAGGTGCTCCTTTTATATATGCAACTTTCTTATTCTCTTTTTGATGTATAGAACTCATTGATTTGCGAATAGAATCAAATGGGAGCTCAGTTATCCGGGGAATCCTTTTTAATTCTTCTTCTAGATTAAAACCACTTTTATATGCTGCAACAAGTAACGACGCTTCTGTAGGATCTCCCAGTATTTTCCAATTCTCATCAGGACCTGATGGTTTAATTAATTTGGCATCATTACAAAACGCTGATGTCCTCATAAGTAATTTAAGCTCTTTCATCTCATCATATGATATCTCTTTACCTTTATGGAGAAATTGTCCTTCTGGTGTGTATCCTGCTCCAGTTACATCGATTAATTCATTTGGAATCCATATTTTACGGACAGTCATCTCATTTTTGGTTAAAGTCCCTGTTTTATCTGTACAGATGATTGTGGTAGAACCAAGGGTTTCAACACTGGAAAGCCGCTTTATGAGGGCATTTTTACTAGCCATTTTTCTAGCAGCTGCAGCAAGTGCAAGGGTTACGGTAGGGAGAAGCCCTTCTGGAACGTTTGCAACAGTTAATCCTATAGCAAAAAGAAATCCAATGGCTAAAGGGAGATGTATAACAAATATATTAACTCCAAATAATGTAACACCCATTAAAATTGCTATTGCCGCTATAGTCCATGCTAATTTATTTATTTCTTTTTGTAATGGACTTTGTTCATCTTTTACAGTTTGTGTAAGAGATGCAATTTTACTGAATTCAGTATTCATCCCTGTTGAGAAAACTACAGCTTTTCCAGAGCCATATGTAACACTTGTACCTGCAAAAATAAGGTTATGCATCTCAACAAAGGTATGACCTTTGCCACTCATGCCTTCATGAGTTTTACGTACTGGTCTTGACTCCCCAGTAAGTGTAGAATTATCTACCTTAAATTGAAATGCTTCTACAAGTCTTGAATCTGCTGAAATATTGTCTCCTTCCTCAAGTGCAATTATATCTCCAGGCACGAGTTCTGCTGCAAGAATTCCTCTTTCTTTACTGTTTCTTATTACTTTTGCAGTTGAAGGAAGGATTTTTTTGAGGGCTTCTGTTGCTTTTTCTTCTTGATATTCCTGCCAGAAGCTAAAAATAGCATTTATTATAATTACACCGATAATCGCAAATCCTAATTGAGGTGTTCCAGAAATAAAAGACAATATACTTGCAGCCCATAAAAGAATAGCAAGGATATTGTAAAAATTCTCTAAAAACTTAAATATTAATGGGTTTTTCTTAACCTCTTCTATCTGGTTTGGCCCATATTTTTCAAGTCGTATTTTTGCTTTTTCTTCACTTAAACCATTTGGCGACGTGTCAAGTATGGAATATACTTTTTCAGGAGATGGTTTATAAATATCTAACTCTTCTGAGTGTGGTTTATTCATGTCCATTGTTACACATACCCTCGTGATTTTAGCCATAATTTCATACTTACACTTGAAATTGACCTCCAGTAATAAATAAAAGAATTACATTATTTTATAGTTTTTAAAACATAAATTAATAATGGGATTATCATGGAATGCGATGTTGTAATAATTGGTGCCGGACCTGCAGGGCTATTTGCAGCAGCTAAGTTAGCTGATCATCTTAAAGTTATTGCGGTTGATAAAGGAAGAGGAATGGAAGCAAGAACATGTCTTGCCCTTAAAAACGGGGCTTGCAGAAAGTGTTCTCCATGCAATATAACAGGAGGTCTTGGAGGGGCTGGTGGACTTTCAGACGGTAAGCTCAATTTAAAACCAGATATTGGCGGGAACCTTGAAGAATTTGTAAGCAATGAAGAAGCTTGGGATATAATAAATGAAATAGATGAATTTTTCTTAAAACATGGCGCGCCGGATGAGCTTTATGCCCCATCTCGCGAGGATATATCTGAAATTTTAAAGAAATCTGCAGCTTCCGGGATTAAATTTATTCCAATAGTTCAAAGACATATTGGATCTGACAAAACGCCGGATGTTATAAACTCTATAAAGACAGAACTTGAAGAAATGGGAGTTATTTTTTTACTTGAAACCACTATTTCAAATATTATTGCAGATAAAAAAATAAAAGGATTAACAGCACAAGATAAAAATGGAAATGAATTTAAAATAAAATGCGACTATGTAATGGCAGCTCCAGGAAGAGTTGGAGCATATTGGCTTTCAGATCAGCTTAAAAAGCTTGATATACCTATAAAATATAATCCAGTTGATATAGGCGTTAGAGTAGAAGTTCCACAGATTGTAATGGATTATATAACATCTATTGAATGGGATCCAAAGTTTCACATAACAACAAAAACTTATGATGATTTTGTAAGGACTTTTTGCGTATGTCCTAATGGATTCATCGTTGAAGAAGTATATGATAGTTTTGTAGGCGTAAATGGCCACTCCATGCGTGAAAAAGTGTCTGAAAACACCAATTTCGCTTTTTTAGTTAGGGTTGAATTAACAAAACCAACAGAAAATACCTCTGCTTATGCTTTTTCAATTGCAAGCATAGCTAATACTCTTGGAAGCGGGAAACCTATAATTCAAAGGCTTGGTGATCTTAAAAGGGGAAGAAGATCGACCTGGAAGCGCATTGAAAAAAGTAATGTTTCACCAACGTTTAAAAACGTGGTTCCGGGAGATATTGCAATGGCTATTCCCCATAGGCTGGTTGTTGATATTATAGAAGGTCTTGAAGCGTTGAATGAAGTTATTCCGGGAGTTGCATCTGATTCAACTCTTCTTTATGCTCCAGAAATAAAGTTGTATGCAATGAGAACTGAAATAGATCGCGGACTGAAAACTCGTGTTGAAGGGCTTTATGTTGCAGGAGATGGCGCTGGAGTTTCTAGAGGGATTGTTGGAGCAGCTGCAACAGGTATAATAGCTGCAAGAAGTATTTTAAGGAAAATAAACGCTGTTTAACAGTTTAATATTCTATAAAATAATATAAGAGTTTAATTACAAAATATCAGCTAATTAATTGAACTCTTATGAAGCCATATTTTCACACAATAAATCATATTTATATACTTGTCCAGTAATTTAATTCCAGTCCTGTTTTATCATTCAACCTGGAATGTCATCAATGTGTTAATTTTAGGAGACCTTTACACTAAAAAAACAGGCATTATAACAGGTGATATTGCATATATAAGTGGTGAAGGGTTATTGGGGATGATTTTAGGGATAATTCTGGCTGTATGGTTTATTAAACAGTTTAGTAAATCTGATAAATACACGAATAGAATGTAATTAAATTAAAAGAATTGAGACAATAAAAATATATTGTAACTATTCCAGTTCTATTTCATCTCTGGACGGATAATTTCTTTTTGTGTTTCAATTTTTTCGTATTTCCCAGATTTAGCCATAATTAACCCATTTACAAACCACGATTAATGTATTGCCTGATTTAAGTTTTAATGCTTGATTACTGAGTAATCTTTGTAGAAGTAATTTAATTATGGTTAAGTTAATCTTCTAATAACGCACCTATATTATCGTAATATTTGAGTTTACCTCCACATTCACATTTATCAGGAAAACTGTAGGGAACTTTGTTTCCTGAGTCCCGAAATCGGAGATTTTGAGGATCTTCTGGAGATTCATCTCCTTGAAGTTCATAATATCCTCCACACCTGTCACAGATTAAATAACTCATTAAATCAGCCGTTTCTATTTATATTTTCAGTATTGGATTCTGCATTCTCAAATTCGTTGATATTTTCATAGTATATCAGTTTACCGCCACACTGACATCGGTCAAAGTTTTCTGAGGATTCACTGGGCTGGAGTTTGTAATAACCGTTACACTTTTCGCAGACTAAATAATCATTATTTACTTTTCCAGTAATTTCAGGTTCATAGCTTTTGTCAATTGCTTTATATTTTGTGATATCTGTGTTTATGAGCTTAAAATATGTTTGATATGCTTTTATTACATCGTCTTCACTTATTTCATTTCTTTCATTGTTGACAGCGCTGCAGCCTGCAATAAAAAGCATAAATTTGTCTTCAGCTCTTTGAATGCCTATTTGGTAGGTAAGTCTAAATCTATTTTGACCTATCAATGATTTAACATAATTTAATTTTTTTAAAAGTTTTGTAGTATCTGAATTTTTCCAACGGAGGTTTTTCAGGGCGATTAGGTATTCTTTGTCAGTTTTTGGTACATTTAGTGTTTCATCAAATTTATCAAGAGTCTGAATTACCTTATGGTCTAATCCACTGAGGTATATATTCCTGAAGTCTTCACATCCCAATTCTTTATTTGCATGCGCATAATAAGCCAATACAAGTAGAGAATAAAGAGCATTTAGGTTAGCAAAAGATATTAAACTGGAGAATTGGGGCACATGAAATGGAAATTTACCTAAATTTTTGAATCCAATGGCCATAAGATGGTTGCTTTGATTTTTTTCAGTTTCAATTAATTGAGCATCTGATGAAAAGATTTTTTTGCCAAGGACAGATCCATTATACATTTTTTCATAAATCATAGATTCTTTTAGGCCATCTATTTCGTTAAGGATTAGTTCTATTCCTTTAATATCTTTATGATTTAATTCATCAAGAGTCTTTTTTAGATTATATTCTATTGCTCTATGAAATTTCATGTTATCACAGAATGAAAATCTTAATTCAGATATAGAATTACATTCACCCAGAATTTAAAAATATATGTTTTTTCAGCATTTTAATAGCCAGCCAATATCATCATAATATTTTAATTTACCGCCACATTCACAATTACCCGTGAAATCATCTGGAGATTCACCAGGCTGAAGTTTATAGTAACTATTACATTTTTCACAGACTAGATAACCGTTATTTTCTTTTTCAGATTTTTCTTTCCATAATTTATCCACCAGTTTTGAAATATCGGTGGTTAGGAGTTTATAGTGGGTTTTGTAAGCTCTAATAATATCATTTTCATTTATTTTCTCTCGATTATCATTTACTGCACTACAGCCTGCGAGGAACGAGAGAAATGCATTTTCTGTTGCGGAAAAGTTAAGATAAGGGTTGTCATAGGGCATAAGAAATATGTTAAAAGGGTTTATGGGGTAAACTGATCTAAATTCACCTGGAATTAGATATGAAAAAATGCTTTTTTGTTTAATGGTGGAAAAGTAGGAATTAGTCTTGAAGGTGCATAAGGATTATATCCTGAGGGAGAATCTCTTGATGAAAAGAATTCATCGTCGCTAAATTCACTTAAATCGTAAAGTATGTCTGTTTTTGCATTATTTAATTTTAGAAAGAATATTCCTATATTTTTGGTCTTCCATTTTAGACTTTTTAATTTAATAAAGAATTCGGCATCAATTTCAAATAGTTCATAATCTTCAATTTCATCAAAATAATTCATGTTTTGGATTATAATTTTATCAATTCCACAAAAATACAGCTTTTTTAAGTCTATTTCTTTAAGTTTTCTACCTAAACTTAAGCAATAAATGAGTTCAAGGAATTTATAAAGAAAATGGAAATCTGGAAAATTTATTAAGTCTTTTTTGTAGATAGGATATATTAAGGGATCATTTAAATTTTGCTGCGCTATTTTGATGAGACGTACTTTCAATATTTCTTTTTTTTCAAGGTTTGCTCCAAATTTAAGAGATTCATACATTTCTTTGAAAACAAAAACATTTTTCAATAACCCTTCATGAACATATGAATATTTGAAACTTATTATTTAATCTATGACATCAAATAAACCCGTTATATCTTTAAATTCTCTTAAAGACGCTTTCATTCTCTTTTTAAAATATTCATCTGCTGCAAATGGTTTGTAGTTTTCTGATGACATATATCTCAAGATATTTTTATTGTATTTTAATGATTAAAATTTTCTTTTGAGAATTTAAACTATTCTTTTTTATCAAAAGAAATAAATGGATAATATTAATATGGCAGCTATAAATAAAATGGTTGCACTTATTAGCAGTATTAAAGCACCCATAGGACTTAAAAATAAAGAAATTAGCCCAATCACACTTAAAGATATCAAAAGGCCGTCAATTATATTTCCAATGTTGTTTCCAAATATTAAATTGTACATGAAGCAAATTCCATCGGAAATTTCTGGAATGCTATAATAATAAAGATTCCAATTACCATTTGATTGTCTGTATAGATCAAATGTTTCACCAAGAATTAAAGCCGTCACACTTATTGCATCTGAACTTGTAAGTGCATTAATAGATATATAATCTCCTGATTTTGCAATAGTTGGCGTAACAGTACCTGAAATTTCAGGAGGTGTATTATCTACAGTAAAATTAAGGTTAATTTGAGTTTTATGACCTTCACTATTTGTTGAAGTTAATAAAACATCATAAATTCCATCAAGAGTGTGTGGTTGTGTATATAATGTACCAAAATCCATCTGATCGTTTTTCCATATTCAACGTTTGACCTAAGATCAGTGCAGTGATATTGACCGAATCTGGATCATAGACTCTTACATTATTTGATTTCCAGATTTCACTACTTCTGGATAAATCACTGCAGAAATATATGATGTATTATCAATACTATGAACGAAAATATCAGAACAATAATTGATGTCTCCAGGGATTAAATTACTTGCAGACGAACAGAATGCTACAAAACTTCCATCAGCACTTATTGAAGGATTAGAACTGTCACCATTTGGCTCTTCACCTGTACTTGAGATGCTAACTTTTCTAGTGATTTTTGATATCCTGTCATGGACAAAGACATTTACATTATCATTTCCAAGGGTAAATGCATGGAAACTGGCAACCATGGGTCTAATAGTGCCTGATACAAAGGCAATATGTCTTCCATCAGCACTTATTGAAGGATTATAATTATCTTCATAAAATTGTTCATCCTCGCTGGATATGCTTACTCTTTCAGTAACTCCTGATATTTGATCATGTCTATATAAATCTTACTATTTTAATTTGACAATCTAGAATTCAATATAAAAACTAAAATGGAGCATATAGCCTTATAAGAATATTATTATAAACTTTAAATGTTAAAAGTTAGTTATTTAGTTGATATAAACCATAATCGTATAAAAAAAGCACTTTATCAACAATTAAAGTAAATAATTAACTTTATTTGATTTATAGGGAGAAAATATAGATATTTTTGATTATTCTATTATTAAAATGAAATAATAAACATTCAAAATATAATAAAAATATAATTTTTTTTACAGAATTTATTCTATCTTCTTTTTTTCTGGTTCCCTTGCGGGGGAATAATTATCCACTTTTTTTAGTAAAATATATATAAAAAATAAACCCATAGTAGTATTGGAGTAACTATCTGGCCTTTAATTACCATGGGGGTGATTAACTGGCAAATAATTACCATCTAACTCGTTATAATAATTATTTCAAGAGAGTTTTCTTTTGAGATAAAATTAAAAGCAGGGTTCTTACCAATTAATGATGGTAACTATTTTTCCAGTAAAAAATATATTTTTTTTCAGGATCAGATAGAAACCCCCTATAACTATTTTTATTTTTTTCAACGAGGATTTTAAAAATGATTAAATATATTTTCTATGCCCAGGGGCACCCTAATGTAACCTCAAAGCACCGTTCCACTCTGGAAGTGACTCTGGATCCGGAAATTGGAATCCAGGCTGATTGCATCATCGGGGTTAAATCTGATAAGAACATGCTGGATTTTCCAGGAGAATTAAAAAAAGCCATATCCCGGGAGGGGGCACAGGTAAGACTACTTTTAAGTACTACACGTCATCATGAGGAAATTATAGGAAAGGGGCATCCGGACCTTAGCCTGGACCACCCCACCGACATGGTCTGCCGGAAGAGTGATTATATCTGCAGCCGTACCCTGATGATTAAGGCAGATAAAGCTGCCTGTGATTTAAATCAAGATTTAATTGAGGACTTAAAAAAAAGTGAAACCTTGAAAGTTGAGATAATCGTAGAATAAACCAGAGGTGGAACTAAAAATTTTTTTTTAATTAAAAATAATTTATAATTAAACTAATAATAAACCTTAAAATGAATAAAAATTAATTAAAAATAATTTATAATTAAACTAATAATAAACCTTAAAATGAATAAAAATTAATTAAAAATAATTTCTTTAAGTGCAGGGGACGGGATTCGAACCCGCGAAGGGACTACCCCACTAGGCCCTCAACCTAGCGCCTTTGACCGCTCGACCACCCCTGCTAGCACCTAATCTACATATAAATTAGAGCATACCATCATTTCTAAAAACAGGTATTTAAATGTTGCTCTTAATTTCTTATTAAAAAAAAATTAAGTTAATTATTCTTTTTTTTGCATGGGCTTTCCACAGCAGACTATGGCACAGTCATCACAGCCACACTCTTCTTCTACATTGATGGTCAAGCCACATACTTCACATTTGTATTTTTCGCCTTTTTTAGCTACCATACTTTTCACCTCTAATTAATTGTATTTACTCCTGAATATTTAATTTTTTGTAAATAATATTCACTTTTAATCGTGATCCTTATTATTTAACTACATAACAAATTTTAATAAGGATTTAATTAATTTATAATTATGAAGGCCATTCGGGGAGTAGAAGACGGCGTGCTGGTAGATATTGAAGTTTCCCCTGGATCCAGCGGATTTTCCATAAGTTCCTATAACCAATGGCGAAATAGAATAGAAATAAGGATACGATCCATCCCGCAAAAAGGTAAGGCCAATCAGGAGATAATCCATGAATTTTCCCATCTGACCCAAAAAAAAGTGGAGATAGTAGCTGGCCATAAAAGCCGTCAAAAAACCATAAAAATATTTGATACACCTGAAAATGAAATAAATAGAATAATAACTGACCTTCTATCCTGATAACGGATTAAATAGAATAATAATTTTGATGGTACTGGTTTTTTATAAGATTTGTTACTAAAGTTTTAGTTCGTCTTTCGTAAAATTAAAACTAATCCTGTACACATTTTTTATATAAATTCAAAGGAAAATAGTAAACATTATATATACTGGAAAACATAGGTACTGTTAGTGAAAATTTTCAATATAATATTTAAAAAGGGAGGTGATTTGATTTGATTTCAACGGTAACCACCACCACCACCACGGTGACCACCACGGACGTAATGGCCTACAGTGTATTAGCCGTTATTGCTCTTATTGCTTTTCTGGCCTTAAAAGAGATTTTGAGTTCAGAAGCAGAAAATAATAACCGTATTAGTTCGTTTATAAAGGGATCCAATGTAGCTATTGTACCTTTGCTACTTGTATTTGCAGCAGTTGTTGCTTACCGGGTAATTACTATATTATAAGGTGATATTTATGAATCGTAATACTGGAATAATTATAATAGTAGTAATCGCCGTATTGCTGGTAGGGGTTTTAGCAGCATTTATGATGCGGGCACCAACATCCACTACTGCATCACAAACTTTAATGGTTATTGATAATAATGCTCCTGACCACTGGGCACACTCGGTGGCTGTAATAGAGAATGTAACTAAAAAAGATGGATCAATCACCAATGTCTATGTAGAATCCTGGAAGGAACCTTCCACTGGCCGATCAGTGATTAACCTGACCCAGGAGTTAGGATACGATAATGAGGCTCTACCTGCGGGAACCACTTTCCGTATGAAAATGTGGACCGAACCTTACAGTGCCAATACCACCGGTGAGGTTAATATGAATCTAGGTCTTAATGGGGGAGATGAAAACCACATAGACAATGAAGCCACCCGATTTGATGTAATTGCTTCTCATATTTTATATCAGCTACCTGCAGATATAACCCAGGGTAAAACCGATATCACTCTGGATCCAGCTAAAGGAGCTGCTTTCTTAGAAGGTATGAACACCATCTATGTGGAAGTAATTGTAACTGTCAATGCCGATGGTTCAGTAACCATTACCCCGGTTACCCAACCGGTACTGTGTGAATTAATTGCGGGAATAAGTTAAATACTTAAATCCCTATTTTCTTCTTTTTTATTAGTTTTTTAGTTTTATTCTCAATTCTGATAGTAATCTTAACAATTTAATAACTAATAATAAGAAAGAATCATTTAATAAATTTTAATAAGAAAGAATCAGCACTGATGGTTTTACAGTACCCCCTCTAATTTATAAATCAACAGGGATCCTATATTTTTTAATTATAAAAGGTGTAAATCATGAAGGCAGTAATACCCGCCGCTGGTCTGGGGACCAGGTTTTTACCGGCAACTAAAGCTCAACCTAAAGAAATGCTCCCGGTTTTTGATAAACCCACCATCCAGTACGTGGTGGAAGAGGCAGTGGCCTCCGGGATAGATGATATTCTAATAATAACTGGTAAAGGAAAAAGATCCATCGAAGATCACTTTGACCGGGCCTTTGAACTGGAATACTTCCTCCGGGAAAATGGGAAAAACGATTTTTTAAAAGAAGTAGAATCCATCAGCGAACTGGCAGACATATACTATGTTCGTCAGAAAAAACAAAAAGGACTGGGGGATGCCATTTACTGTGCCCGTAAACACATTGATGGGGAACCATTTGCCGTACTATTAGGGGATACCATAACCAGCTCCCCGGTGCCCTGCACCAGAAAACTCATGGATGTATATGAAAAATACCAGGCTTCGGTCTTAGCTGTAGAAGAAGTACTTCCCCATAAAATAGAACGATACGGTATAATCAAGGGCCGGGAAGTAGAACCCTCACTCTATTCCATAGAGGACATGGTGGAAAAACCACCCCTAAGTGAAGCACCCTCTAACCTGGCTATCATGGGACGATATATTTTAGAAAGTAAAATATTTGATCATATTCAGGAAGTACCCCCTGGTTTTGGAGGAGAAATACAGCTTACTGATGCCATGCGATTGTTAAAGCAGATTTATGGTGTGGTTTTCCATGGAAGAACCTATGATATAGGAAATAAGGTGGAATGGCTTAAGACTTCCATTGACTTTGCCCTGGATGATGAGGAAGCCCGTATTGAACTTTTAGAATACATGAAAAATGTGATGAAGAATATTTAATTCTTCAAGTTTTTTTTTAAATTAGGGTCTTCATTCCGCTTTTTATAATATTTTTAATCTATTTATCTGATCCCGGCTCTTTTACCTATTTCTCCTGAGATTAACATCATCATGATTATGCTGAGGGAATAAACTACTATTATCATGGCCATTACCTCATATTCAGCACTGAAGTTGGCCAGAGCTACTACAAAAGCAGCTGATGAATTTCTTATAGCAGTTCCCATACCCAGCACAGTTTTCGTATTTTCAGAGGGGCCTCCCATTAGATATCCTATTAAAAAAGAGGTTAATACAAAAATTAAAGCAGCAAATAACCCTCCGGTACCAAAAACTGCCAGAAAGTCCTGATAATTAAGACCCAGATAAAGCAGCACCACTATAAAGAGGAGTGGGTTTAATTATTTTAGCCAGTTTATTATATCTCCATTTTAAAGTAGTTCCCCCCAGTAAGGGTAGAAAGATTAAGATTAATAATGAAACTGCTATGGATACCGAGTTTGCAGAAACATCAGGTAAAAGAAAAGAAAGTGCCAGGGGCAGATAAATTAAAGTCACGGTGGATAGGATTAACATCAGCCCCACGGCGAATGCCATATCGGCTTTTATAAACTGGACCAGTTTAAGCATAAAAGGTGATCCTGCTCCAGCAGCCATCAAAACCAGCCCAATAGCCAGGCCCGGTTGGAGAGGGATTAATTGCAATATGATATAAGTTACCAGGGGTACCAGTATAAAATTTGCAGCTAAAGATTTTAATATGAGTTTTTTATCTTGCAGGGGTTCTATGAATTGTTTTGGAAAAAAACTAAGCCCCATAGATATCATGGTGGAAACAATATAAATTAAAATGCTCAAATTAGCAAACTGCTGTAATATAACTTCCATTTATACATAGGCCTCCTTCTATATCATTTAAATAGTCAGTAATTAGATAATATGAGGAAATTAATTATCAGGAGTTATAATCCTTCTTTACCTCGTTTTTAGTTCCTGATATAATTTTTCATGCCATTTCCAGGCACTGGTTATGATATCCTCCAGCTCTACCCATTCCACTTTCCAGTCCAGTAATTCTTTAGCCTTTTTAGAGCTACCAAGTAGTACCGGAGGATCTCCAGGTCGTCTATCCTCATCGACTGCCTGAATATTTTTACCGGTAACTTTTCTACAGCACTCAATAACTTCCCGTACTGAGAATCCCTGCCCATTACCCAGATTAAAAATTTGACTTTTATTATTCTTTTCCAGGTATTCCATAGCTTTTATATGGGCCGAGGCTAAATCCAGAACATGTATATAGTCCCGGATACAGGTCCCGTCTGGTGTGGGGTAATCTGTACCAAAAATAGAGACCTTATCTCTTATCCCCCGGGCCGCATCCAGGATGAGGGGTATGAGGTGGGTTTCTGGCTCGTGCCATTCCCCGGTTTCTATTTCAGGGTCACAACCTGCGGCATTAAAGTATCTTAAAGAAATGTAATTAAAGTCATAGGCCTGGGAGAAATCATGGAGCATCTGTTCTACCATTAACTTACTCCTACCATAGGGGTTAATAGGGTCCAGAGGATGATCTTCAGTAAGAGGTATTTTCTCTGGAAATCCATAAACAGCGCAGGTCGATGAGAAAATAAAATTTCTTACTTTATTTTTAATCATGGATCTTAAAAGATTTAAAGTATTACTGGTATTGTTATGGTAGTACTTCGCGGGGTGGGTGACTGACTCTCCCACATAGGTAAAGGCAGCAAAGTGCATCACCCCGGTGATGGGGTATTCCTGGAATATTCTATCCAAAAGTTCACCATCACCCAGGTCCCCTTCCACTACCTCTCCCCACTGTACCAATTCCTGGTGCCCATAACTGAAATTATCCAGGATAAGTGTATCATATCCTTTTTCATTAAGCACCTTATTAACATGGGAGCCAATGTATCCTGCTCCACCTACAATTAGTATCATGGAATTAGTCCTTCTCCTGTAATTTTATTTAATTAATTTAGATTAAAGTGGATTATTATTATGATTTAGAGCATGCTGGTTCTTTAAGTTTTCTAATAAAAATACATGGTGGGCAGGGGGATTTTGTAAAATTTGCAAAATGAGCATATTTCATACAGTTAGTATATAGGTAATAGATGAAATTGGGCTAGTTTTAAGATTTTTGAATTCGTATCTTAAACCCGTTATCTAATTTCAGATTTATTTCCCTCATCAATGGGGTTTTTAGTAAAAAATCAAAAAAAGATTTTAGAAAATAAACTTTTAAGTAATATATGGATTAAAGAATTTGGTGTAATGATCTCTAATTGAAATTATTTAGTCATTCTTGAATTTATTTTTCTGCTGGTTCCTTAAGAATTTGCAGGGCTTTGGACCAGTAATCCACCTCAAATTCATCTATATCTCCTGGCCCATATAAATCTACAATTACCTTAGTTTCGCCCTCAATTTCGTTGAAGGTATAATTTTCAAATGGTCCTGTCCATTATGGGGCTTTTTTTTTCTTTTCCATATTCCACAACACCTTCCAGTTCAATAGAAGCGAGTTTATAAGGCCTGCTTTAATATTACTCAATTTAACATAGATATCAATTAATATTTTAACTTGAGTTTTTTAATTTATTTAGAAATTTTTATTTACTTCGTTATAGTATCGTTTAACGAACATATGGTTAGAATAAATATAAAATCGTAATACTAAATTTAAATACTAGTATTACAAATATATTTATTACGACTTGGTGTTGTTAGTATGAAGTTCAGGGAAAAAGATTTACATCGAATTGATATTTGGGTACTCAAAAAAGATCTTGAAGATTCTACATTAAAAACTTATCTAGCCTGTCTAAGAAAATACTGTAAAATAATTGGATTGTCTCCAAATGAGTTGGTTGAAGAAGCAGATCTTGAAGAAGAAAATGGTATAAAATTAAGGGATAGAAAAATTAATCTTAATTTATTTAAATTTAAAAAGCAACTTCAGAAAAATGGTATTTCTGAAAGTACAATGAGTTTACATTTATTTGCAATTAAATCATTCTATGATGCGCTAGATATACAAATTCCAAAATTTAAAACCCCTAAAGGTGACATTTCTCTTGAAAAAAACTATGGAAAATTAATTTCAAAAAAGGAATTAAATACTTTAGTTAATGCTGCTCCACCAAGAGAAAAGGCCTTAATATATTTAATGGCCTTATCCGGAATGGCCCAAGCAGAAGCTCGAAAATTAACTATAAAAAAATTCCTGGATGCTGCCGGGGAAGTAATTAATAAAGAATTAAATTCTATTCATGATCTTTTTGAAGCTGAAAATGAACTCAGCCAAGAAATCATTACCTTGCATGTGATCAGAAAAAAAGTAAATTATCGCTATATTACATTCATACTTCCTGAAGCCACCTATCAGATTATTTTATATCTCAAAGAAAGAATGTATGGGCGAAACAAGCGAATTCGAATTGATAAATGTGATTCTGCTCTTTTTGTTAAAAATAATGGTGAACCCATTGATCGAGATGTTATTGTCACCAACTTTCGAAGAATAGGTTTACAAGCAGGATTTAAGAAAGAAGATGGCGCTTACAGTTTTTGGAGAGCCCATTCACTAAGAAAATACTTCATTTCAACCATAATGAATAAAATTGGGGATAAAGTAATGGCCGATTTCCTAGCAGGCCATAAAATTTCTGATGTAGATAGGGCTTACTGGTACATGGATCCCAAAGATCTTAAAAATAGGTACTTAAAGGCCTTACCCTACTTATCCATTGACCAAATTAAAGTTAAAGATATTAAATCAGATGATTTCAAGCGTATTGAGGAACTGGAAAAATATCAGGAATATATGAAGAAAAGGCTGATAGAAACTGAAAAAGTTGTTGATATAATAAAAACAGATCCAGAAGTTAGAAATTTAATAAATGAAAAAATAGGGAAGTAAACATCATTTATCAAATAATAATTATTCAATCAAATTAACATATTTTTATAATTATAGTTGATTACTTAATTTTTTTCACTGTTAATGAATTTTGAGATCCAGTTTTCATAAAATGATGTTTCCCCTATTATTTCTTTAAATAGTTCTTCAAAAGCTTTTTTTAGTTCTTCTGCGT
>Ga0180017_100346_pt1 | contig 16832 bp, 16 predicted proteins | sample KR46_S_MetaG_FD_129674 | JGI IMG/M metagenome (GOLD analysis project Ga0180017, IMG submission 129674) | Groundwater microbial communities from the Olkiluoto Island deep subsurface site, Finland - KR46_S_MetaG | ecosystem: Environmental > Aquatic > Deep subsurface > Groundwater | place: Finland...
TACGCCTTCCTGATTGAACAGCATGGGTTGCGGGTCCTGCCCAACTGGCATCGGTCCTCGGTTCGGGCTGCGGGCGGTCTGCGCACTGAGGTGCATGGCGACCACGTGGAGTCCGAGTATCCGCCCTCCTATTGGCCCGGCGATGGCATGGGCGACCATCTGGAATTTGCTCTTAAGTACGATGGCGTCAATCTGGGCATCCTGGCGGCCCTGTTTGAGAAGGTTCCGGGCAATGAAGTGGCCACTTGGATCGCCTCCAAACCCCAGGGAAAATACGCGCGCAGGATCTGGTACCTGTATGAATTCCTGACCAACACGCGGCTTCCTCTCCCGGATCTGACCTCGGGGAACTACATCCCGGTCCTGGAGCAGGCTCTCTACTACACCGTCCCGGGCAGGCGCGTAGCCCGTCAACGGGTCATCGACAACCAGCTCGGAGGGCGTAATTTCTGTCCAGTCGTTCGCCGCACGACAAAGCTCAAGGCAATGGAAGACAACGATCTGCGTGGACGCTGCGAGGAAGTCGTGGCCGCTTTCAGGCCGGATCTCCTCCGCCGCGCCTTGAGCTATCTGTACACCAAAGAAACCAGATCCTCCTTCGAGATTGAGCACGTCAAACCCAGCGCGTCTCGGACGGAAAAATTCATAGGATTGCTGGAACTGGCGGAAAACGAGGATTTTTGTGACAAGGCCAGAATCATCGACGTTCAGAACCGCATTGTCGACCCCAGATTTCAGGACACGGACTATCGGAACAACCAGAATTATGTCGGGCAATCCATTTCCTACCAAAAGCAACTCGTACACTACATCTGCCCCAGTCCCAGCGACCTACCCGAATTGATGGACGGTTTGTTTGCCGCACATCGCATCATGCTGAACGGCGGTCTGCCCGCTGTGATCCATGCCGCCGTCGTGTCCTATGGATTTGTGTTCATGCATCCCTTCGAGGACGGTAACGGTCGCATTCATCGCTTTCTGATTCACAACATTTTCTTTCAACGCGGCCTGGTGCCCAAAGGGATCATGTTTCCCGTTTCGGCCGCCATGCTCAAGAATCCCGCCCTCTACGACCAGTCCCTGGAAACCTTTTCGGCCCCGGTGATACGCCTGATCGATTACGACGTGGACGACACCGGCCAGATGACAGTGACATCGGACACCAAAAACCTGTACCGCTTCATCGACATGACGGCACAGGCCGAAGCCCTCTATGAATTCGTCCTGCTCACCATCGAGCACGAACTCGTGGAAGAACTGGATTTTCTGAACAGCTATGACAACACCAAACAATCCATCCAGCACATCATTGATATGCCGGACCGACTGATTGACCTGTTCATTCAGTATTGTCTGCAAAACAGCGGACGTCTTTCCGCCCGTAAACGAGGATCTCACTTCGACTTTCTGACCGACGACGAACTGATACTCATGGAACAGACTGTTCACGCCGGCTTCACGCGCAGCGATGTGTCACCAAAAAACACATGAACCGGGACAGTCTCTATGCTTTGGTCAACATGATAGATGAGGTTTTAGGAAAAAATTCAAAATTCAAGATCTGACCCCCCGCCTCCCCAGATCTGACCCCCGCCTCCCCTCTTTTGATGGGTGACCCCCGCCTCTGCGTTAAGGTCCTTCCGGAAACTCTGTCGTAGCGCTCCATGGGAACAACCTGCGATTGACCTAGCCCTCTGTATGCCCAGGCTCTACCAATGCCTCTGGAGTAACCTGCGTTGTCAAATATAGCGGTTATGTTGCATCTGACGAGTTGAGTAGAAGGCTCGGTATGCTCGGCCCCCTCTGCCTTTTCCTTTTAGCATTTAAAATAAGCATGTTAGATAATAAATGCCTGCGATCTTCTTTCGGCACGGATGTTGACAAAGCTGGGCAGGCTGGACCGTGTGCTTTTGGTCGCTCAAGTGTTTCATTTTCAACAAATGGCGCAGAGTCTCTTTGCTATGACCTAAAAGGCTGCACATATTTTTTTGAAGGAAGAGGGATGATCAGAATATGAACGTATAACATCCAGTGAGAGCTGGTTGAGAGGAGAGAACGCATATGGATGATAATATTTGGAAAGGAAAATGGAAGGAGATTAAAGGCGGAATAAAAGAGCAATGGGGAAAGCTGACTGATGACGAGATTGCGGAAGTCGAAGGAAAACAGGAAAAGTTGTCTGGCCTGTTGCAAAAAAAGTATGGTTATTCGAAGGATGAAGCGGAAGAGCACTACAACCGCTTTTTGGATAAATACAAAGATTAGTCTTGAACCGGGAATAAACAATCGGGAATACACCTCATCATCCCTATTCCTTCCAGCCACTCACGGATTTATTGTAACTGGGGATATTAAGTCAAAATATCCCCAGTTATTTTATGGAGTTAACTTAAAATAAAAGTTAGTATCGCTCCCAAAAATCTCCGACAGATTTGAAGAACTTAATTTTTTATCACAACACCTCATGGATAATCCGCCCGTTCACAGCCGCAGCCCCTGATTAGGCTTTGCCTAGGATGGATTGACCCGGATGAGGGTCAAGTCTCGCTTTGACTTTTCTAACACCACCCGGATGAGGGTCGGATGAGGGTCAAGTCTCGCTTTGACTTTTCTAACACCCGGTTAGCTGCCAAACAGGATTCACTCGACTATTCATACTCCCTCACCGCCACCTCAAGCGCCTCATCCTCATTTATCCACCACAAACCAAAAACTCGTTGCTCTTGTCATCCAGTCGTCTCAGAGACCCAGACAGCATTTAAACTCTTTGTGCCTCAGATGTGAGGCACAAACGAAAATTGCGACTCACTATCTCGATTTTGTGAGTCGCAATATTGTAGTAAAAATGAGGAAATAGAGGCCCTGAAGACACGCATTTTTTCCGACTCACATGTGCATGACAAATTCATTTGTGACTCATTTTTTGACAAAATGAGTCACAAACTCAATGAGCCGACCCTCATTCTTCCCAGCCGTCCGTAATGACGAGCAGCGCCTGGTACCCCAACACTGCCGGCTTACTCCCGACCTGTTCCTCCAAAATCATGAAGAAATCATTGTCACGCAGAACCTTCAGGATACGTATGGCCGTGGCTTTGGGGATGCCCGACTCATTGTTGTTCGTGTAGGTGCGGCCCTCAAGCCTGCTTTTTCCAGACGCCGTCATCGGGAAACAGATGGACACCAGTGAATATCTCCAGGGGACTGGCGAGCCAGTTTTTGGTGGTCTTTACCCAGCGAATGAAATGCGGGGTCTTCTTGTGCTCTTCGAAGGCTTCGGCGCTGGCATAGACTTCGTAGAGATGCAGGCAGTTCTCGTCCTCGCTGTCCTGAACCACATTGAACAACAGACACGCTCTCTCGTTCCGCACGGACCTGCGTGCGTCGTCGAGCATGGCCTCCACGAATTCCTTCCTGTATTCCGGCTTGATGTGAACATTGACCATTACAGCGAACATGTACTCTTGGTCTCAGAGACCCAGCGGAACGGAAATGGCTGTACGGCGCGACCATGTCCACCTGGCAAATTGCCTTGAACCGCTTGGCGGAACTGCTATTTGCCTACCTGACCGAGGAGCTTGGCCTGGCCAAAGATCAGGCGGCCAACGCCATTGCCGCCGATCTTCTCGACCTCTGCCCTTGGTGATTTCAAGCAACATGACTGTTCATCCCGCCTCCTTGGAGGCCAGGAATAGCCTCAGCCCCGGAAAGAGGCAGGCCAGGCATCTGGTGTGATGGTTGTCTGGGTGAGGCGCGTTCGTGGAGGTCAGCCACCAATGGGCATGGGCCGTGGTGGAACTCGGGGGCCTCGCATTTGAACGCGGCCTTCCCCAAGAAATACTTCGATAAATTAGGACTCGTGTCGCTGCTGGATCGCTACCGTAAACTTCAATGTGTTACATGACCCGCCGTATACGGAACCGTACGTACGGTGACGTGGGAGGACGGCGGGGGTGACCCCGCCTCCTACCCGATTGCGGCCGCTATCTGTCCGCTGGTCCGATGCCCAGACGGCGAAGGATTTTCTGCAGGGACACCCGCTCCAGGCCCGAAACTCTGGCGGCCTCAGAGATGTTGCCCCTGGTGCCGTCCAACAGGCGTTCGACGTAACGGCGGGTAAAATCCTCCACAACGAGGTTCTTGGCATCCTTGTAGGGTACCAGCGGCACTTCGGCCGAGCAGGTCGCGTATTCGTCCTGCCCGTCCACGAAACGCAGGTGGAAAGGCTCAACCAGTTCTCCCGGACAGAACACCGCGAGTCGGCGGATGAAGTTCTGCAGTTCGCGCACGTTGCCGGGCCAGGGCCTGCTGCACAGGCAGACCGTAGCTTCGGGACTGAAGCGTTTCGGGGGCAGCCGCATCTCCTCACAGCACACGCTCAGGAAATGATCGGCCAGCAGAGGGATGTCATCGGCGCGCTCGCGCAGGGGCGGCGTGGCGATGGTCAGGACGTTGAGGCGGTAAAAGAGGTCCTCGCGGAATTCCCCGGCCCTGATCTTCTGTTCCAGGGGGCGGTTGGTCGATGCGATGACGCGGACGTCCGCCTTCTGGGAGGTCGAGCTCCCCACGGGCCGGACCTGACGATCCTGCAGGACGCGCAGGAGCTTGGTCTGGATGTTCATGGAGATATCGCCGATCTCGTCCAGGACGATAACTCCCCCGGAGGCGGCCTGAAATATTCCCTTGTAAGCCTTGTCGGCGCCTGTGAACGCACCCTTGACGTGGCCGAACAGCTCGCTTTCGAGGAGCTGGTCGGGGATGGCCGGACAGTTGACAGTCATGAGGGGGCCTTTGGCGCGGTCCGAGAGGGCGTGGATGGAGGAGGCCACCCGTTCCTTCCCTGTTCCCGATTCACCCCGGATGAGGACTGTATAGTCCGAGGCGGCCACGGCGGAGATGGTGTCCTTGAGGCGGCGCATGCACGGGGTATCTCCGATGAGGGTGCGTTGCAGCTCCGACTTCGACATAAGGGACCGCAGCCGTGAGTTCTCGTGCATGAGGCGGGAGCGCTCCAGACAGCGCGAGACGCAGCGGTACAGGTCATCGCGCTTGATGGGCTTGGTCAGGAATTCGTAGGCCCCGCCCCTGAGGGCCGACACGGCCGCCTCGATGCTGCCGTGGGCCGTGAGGAGCACGACGGTCAGGTTCGGATCCCGGCCAAGGGCGTGCTGCATCAGTTCCAGTCCGTCCATTTCCGGCATGCGCAGGTCCGTGAGCAGGACCGTTGGTTCCAACTGGTCCATCGCCCCCAGGGCCTCCCGCGAGGAGGTGCAGACCTGCGCCTCCAGCTGCGGGAACCCGGCCCGCAGCATGCGCACAAGACCGGTGGCAAAGTCGGCTTCGTCATCGACGATCAGCATTTTTTCGCTCATCGCGGCTCCTCCTGCTCGTTGTCAAGGACAGGGAAGGACAGCAGAAATTCGGCTCCACCCTCGGCCTCCTGAGCGTTGCGGACCTCAATGCGTCCATTCAGATCCTGCACCAGTCCGAAGACCACGGACAACCCGAGGCCCGTGCCGCGGCCAACTTCCTTGGTTGTGAAGAAGGGGTCGAAGACTCGCTTGAGGTGTTCCTCCGGGATGCCTGGTCCCGTGTCCGCGATCCTGACCAGGGTCTCGTCGCGCCCTCGCTCCGTGGAAATGGCGATGGTTCCGCCGCTCCTCTCGCCGTTGGCGCTTTCAAGGGCGTCCAGGGCGTTGATCAGGATGTTGGTCAGAATCTGTTCCAGCACATCCCGGTCTCCCCGGATGTGCAGCGCCGCCTCGCTCAGGGACATGTTCAGGGAGACTCCCTGGGACCTGAGCCGCGGCCGGAAGACGTCGGCCAACCCCAAGATAGCCTCATTGATCTCGCATGTACCGGTCCGCACGGGCTTGTTGCGGGAGAAGTCGAGCATGTCCCGCAACACCTTCTGGGCCTGCTCCGTGTGCTTGAGAATCATGTCCAGGTCGGCCCGGGCTTGTCCGCGCGCCTCGTCGCGCAGCAACTCCGCGTGACAGAGGATCACCCCCAGTGGGTTGTTGATCTCGTGCGCCAGCCCGGCGGCCAGCTTGCCCACCGTGGCCAGCTTCTCCTGTTGCTGGGCGCGCTTGAGCATGCGCCGTTCCTCGGTGGTCTCGCGCAGGTAGATGACCTGCCCGCGTCGTTCCGGCCGCGCGGTTATGGCGTAGGAGTGCACGGAGAAGGAACGGCCGTCAGGCAGCGCCAGCTCGCGGATCTCGGTCTCGCCTCCCTGCCGAAGGTGGGCGGCCATGTCCTTCAGGCAAAGCAGGACCACTTCTGCCTCGGGGTGCTGCAGGAGCCGCGCCGCCGAAGGGTTGGTCAATACCGGCCGGCCTTCGGCGTCGAGCAGCAGGAGCGGGTCGGAGATGCTCTCGAAAATGGAGTCGAGCAGGGCGTTCTGACGCATAAGGTTGTCCATGGCGTCGACGTTGTCCATGGCGACACCCAGCTGCCGGCCCACGGCCTGGACCAGTTCGACAGTCCGGGGGCCCGTGGTCGGCGCATTGCTCCAGTACAAACTGAGCAGGCCTCGCGTGGTCTCGCTGGTCTGGATCGGAATATACCAGACATCGCCGTCCAGGCGTGTCGCCTGTTCCGTGACCAGTTCCTGCCAATCCGAAGGCAGGGCGGGCAGGCTGGCGCCCTTGGGCCAGGCGTGGTGCTCGGAATTGGACATCACGCAGGAGTAGACCGCCCTGTCCGCGCCGAAACGTTTGGCCACCAGCTCCAGCGAAGCCGACAGGAGTTCGGATTTGTCGGCATGGCGGTTCAGTCTGTCAAGGAGCGCCACGAAGAGTTCCACGTCGGCCCTTCGGGCCAGGGCCTCGGTGGTCAGATCCGATGTCCGCGTCTCGACCATGCCTTCCAGGTTTGTCGCGTACTGCCGCAGTTGTTCGCGGGCCGAGCGAAGGTGCCCGGCCACGGATTCGAGGCCGGCCATGAGGTCCTCGATCTCGTCATAACCGTGCAGCGTGTCGAAAAGTTGTGCGTCTGCGTCGCCCGAGAACTGCCGCTGCATGAGAGCGCCCATGCGGCGTATGCTGTGGACCACGAGCCTGTTGAAGAAAATCTGGATGACCAGGAAAAGGAGCAGCATGCTGCATCCGAAAAGAACCGCGAAGGACATCACCGCCTCACGCATCCCACTCACGGCCTGGTCCAGGGGGAGTGCAACCAGGGTGATGCCGGCGAGATCGTTCGTCTCCCGCCAGAATCCGCGTTCACGCCCGTAAAGGTCCAGCAGGGCCTTGGGAGCCTTATCGGGGTCGCCGTGGCAGCGCAGACAGGCGCTCTCGAAATAGACGGGCTTGGCTGAGACGAACCTTTCCTGCCCTTGATACGGCGCGATTTCCACGATCCTGCTGAGGCCCTTGTCTTCGCGGAATCGCCGTACGAGTTCCTGCTCCAGACCCACGGCCTCGAAGTCGGGGTTGCGGGCGCCCTCGGTCACGCGTCGGTAAATGAAACGATCGTCGTTCATGTTCTCATCGCTCATGACCGCACGGGTCACGTAGGACGACGACATGGCCTGGATGACGAACATGTCCTCGGGGAGCACGTCGTACATGGCCGGCCGCAGGGTACGGCGTACGTAGCTCTGCACGGATTCGGCCTGAGCCATGATCAGCGAGGCCCGGTCCCGGGCTTCGTTCTCCATGAGTTGGCGCAGATGGTTGTCGAGGGACAGGGCCGAGAGGCCGCCGACGCATGCCATCATGATCAGCAGGCCTATGAGGAAGCGGGTTTGCAAGGAATGTGGTTTTGGCAGCACGATATCTCCGGAGGTTGTCACCATTCTTTATTGAGTCGCAAGATTCTTGGCAACGGAGTGCGTTCCTCGCACCGCAGTCTGCTAACTCGAATTAGCAGTTATTTTCGATAGTTAACATTCAACACCTTGAAATAATGATATTTCTTAATTCGGATTAAATGGCTCAACAATTGCTCGTAGTCAAGCGACATGTGGCGCTGGTCGCATCAGGCCGACCGGGCCGAAACAACCCAAGGAGCAAGGAACCCATGGAAGACAAAGGATTGTTTGGTAAAATTTTGGCGATACTGCCGGGGCTGGCTGTCATGATCGGCACGCTCTACGTGTTGCGCATGTATGTGGAGCCCTGGATGAAGGATGCCGTCGTGTTTGGGCGCAAAGGCTGGCTCGTGCAGGTCATGAGTCTCAATTACATCCTTCTGTCGATCATCACGGGCATGGTCTACCGCAACATCCTTTTCGGCGGCGCCATCCCTGGCTGGGCCGAGGAAGGGTTTCGCACGACGCGCCTGTTCATCAAGACGGGCGTCATCATGCTCGGATCATTGTACACTTTCGATAAGCTGCTGAAGGTCGGTGGCGTGGCCATCACGCTGATCGTGGCCTTCGTGTTCGGCTCCGTCATCTTCGTCCTGTGGCTTGGCAAGCGCATGGGCGCAGACCGTTCCGTGACCGCAGCCATGGCCGCGGCCTGCGGCGTGTGCGGCGTTTCCGCCGCTGTGGCCACGGCGCCCGGAGTGCGGGCGAAACCCGTCGATCTGGCCATGGCCATAGCAACCATCCTGGGTTTTGGCATCATGACCATGTTCATCAGCCCCTTCATAGGCAAGGCGCTCTCTCTATCTGACTACCAGTTCGGTGCCTGGGTTGGCACCGGCATCCTCAACTCTGGGCAGGTCCTGGCCACCTGTCTTGCCTTCAACCCCGTTTTCGCTCCGGGTACAGCCGTTGCTTATGGCGAAATTTGGAACGTGGTCCGTGTTATCTGCATCCCGTTCGTGGTCTTCTTCATCACCGCATGGTACTGGAAGGGCGAAGCCGAAGCCGAACATGTCAGCCTCAGCTCCGTCCTGGCGTCCAAGTTTCCGATCTTCGTCATCGGCTTCGTCGGCATGACCGCACTCTCCTCGCTGCACGTCCTCGGGGCCGAAGGGTCCGAAACCCTCCAGCTGATGCGCGAAGTGATGGCCTGGATCTTCGGCATCGGCCTGGTGGGCCTGGGGGCTTACATCGACGTGCGCGAGATCAAGGCCGCCGGCGGGATCCCGCTGCGCATCGGCCTCATCGCCGGAGCCACGAAGTACGTTCTGGCCCTGATCATCATTCTGGCCTTCATCCCCAAAGAAGGCGCTTTCTAGCGCAGACGCACAAGGAGACCATCCATGTCCGATAAGAATAAATCACTGACAGTATTCAAGACCGACCGGCACGAAGACATCGCCGCCATCGTCTTCTCAGGCCTAATCGTGGTCGTTGTCCTGACCTACATGGCCTTCATTGTTCCGACTGTGAACATCAAGGTCCCCCTGGACGGCAAACTGGTGGAGATCTTCGTGACCGAAGGCAGCGATGTCGCCAAGGGCGACAAGCTCTACGCCCTTGAGATCGTGAAGAAAAAGTGGGTCAACAACGAGATGCAGGAAAAGGTTGTCGTCGAGGAGTTCACGGCCAAGACCAGCGGCAAGATTCTCAAGGTTTCCGGCAATTCCGGCGACGACCTGAAGAAAGGGAAGCACACCGTCGTGGTCATGGACCATCAGAAAGGAACCCTGCCCTGATGAAGATCCTGCTCGCTCTGGACGATCGTCCCCGCGCCGTGGAGGAGGCCCTGCGCCTGGCCCGCGAGCGCGGGGCGATCCTGAACGCCCTGTTCGTCGTCGACGCCACCTGGGAGAGATTCACCGGTCACGACTGGCTCTCGGGATGCAACGCGCGCATCGGGTTTCTGGACTACATGCTGACGTTGGAGGAAAAGGCCGCCGCCGAAGCTGCCAAGGCTTACCTGGCCAAGGCAGCGGGCGCCCCCGGCGAACTGTTGACCGTCACCGGCGATGTGGTCGGCGAGATCCTGAAGGAGGCCGCTAACGGCTACGACCTCGTGGTCATGTCCAACCCTTTTACCCGTGGTCTTGAGATCATGCGCGACGCCGTCGCCAAGGTGGTCCGCAAATGCCCATGCGACGTGTATCTGGTCGCAGAGCAGGATCGCGTAAAACTCTGAAATTCAGGTTTCCTCAGCACACGCTAAGCCGCTCCCGTTGCCGGGGGCGGCTTTCTTTTGGTGGCGCGCCCGCCAGGGCGAGATGGAGCCGCACTCTCCGTTATCCAATCTCGAAACAGGCCCTCAAGCCTGCTTTTTCCAGACGCCGTCATCGGGAAACAGATGGACACCAGTGAATATCTCCAGGGGGCTGGCGAGCCAGTTTTTGGTGGTCTCCACCCAACGAATGAAATGCGGGGTCTTCTTGTGCTCTTCGAAGGCATCGGCGCTGGCATAAACTTCGTAGAGATGCAGGCAGTTCTCGTCCGCGCTGTCCTGAACCACATTGAACAAGAGGCACGCGCTCTCGTTCCGCACGGACCCGCGTGCGTCGTCGAGCATGGCCTCCACGAATTCCTTCCTGTATTCCGGCTTGATGTGAACATTGACCATTACAGCGAACATGTCATTCTCCTGGATGTTGATGAGTTGCCTTGTGCGCAGTGCAAGACTCGGGACTGAATGCATTGAGCTACAGGAAAAGATGCGGACAGCGCAAGCAAGGATGAGAATCCGCCGATTCTGGGGATTTCCGTGAAGAAGAAGTTCCGGGTCGAAATCTACACTCAGACAACGCTACGCTTATGTCGTTTACTGCAAATATGTAGTAATCTACAAATTATCCCGTCTCTGGAGAGGAGCGGATATCATCGCAACTCCCGGTCACGGTTTCAGCGCTACTGTGACCGTCTTGAGGCCAAAGGACCGAAAACGTTAAGGGATCTTAAAAGTCAAGATAAGCGACGGCCGGAACACATTCCCGCGGTCCGGTTGTTGCTAAAAAGCCTGTTACCACCCACGGCGGAACACCGCCCAACCCTCGCCAACGGAAAATGCGAATGGACATGACCTTTCTCTTCCCGGTGCAGCTCAGTCTGCGCGTGGCCACATTGGCCACCCTGATCGCCCTTTTTATCGGGGTGCTCGCGGGCTGGGTCTTTCACCGCTACCGCTTCCCGGGAAAGGAACTGCTCGACTCCATCCTGAGCCTGCCCATGGTGCTGCCGCCCACGGTGCTGGGCTATTATCTCATCGTGTTGCTCGGCCGGAACGGCTTTGTGGGGCGTTGGCTGGAGTCGACTTTCGGCGTGACGCTCATCTTCACTTGGCAGGGCGCGGTGATCGCCGCCGCCGTGGTGTCCTTCCCGCTCATCTTCAAGTCGGCACGCGCGGCTCTCGACGGAGTGGAGCGCAAGTACGAGGACGCGGCCCGGACCATGGGCTACCCCGAATGGCGCGTCTTCCTGCGCGTCTGCCTGCCGCTGGCCGGGCGCGGCATCCTGGCCGGAACCATGCTCGCCTTCGCCCGGGCCATGGGCGAATTCGGGGCCACTCTCATGATCGCGGGCAACCTGCCGGGCCGCACCCAGACCCTGTCCCTGGCCGTTTACAGCGCGACCCAGGCCGGGCAGGACAGCCTGGCCGCGCAGCTCGTGCTGCTCATCTCCGTGTTGTGCACGGTCATTCTCTGGGTTTCGGGACGGCTCCTGACCCCCAGATGGCAGGCCTGACCATGTTTGTGATCAGCCGCACTTCCTCCAGCATTCCACCAGGGGAATCCACGCAGCAACTGAACAGCGAGCAGGCCCGGAGCATCGTCTGCGACATCGACACCCGCGTCTGCGCGCCCGGCGTGGAGTTCCGGCTAAAAGCCACCTTCAAAGCCTCCTCCAGGCGCATCGCCCTCTTCGGCCCTTCGGGCTCCGGCAAGAGCCTGACCCTCATGGCCCTGGCGGGTTTGCTCACGCCACGCCAGGGACGCATCGAAGTGCGGGGCCAGACCTTCTTCGACTCCGAGGCCAAAGTGAATGTTCCGGCCCGCAGGCGCAACGTCGGCATGCTTTTCCAGGACTACGCCCTCTTTCCGCACCTGAGCGTGTACGACAACATCGCCTTTGGCCTCAAACCTGTCTTCGGCCCGCTGAAACAGGAGCACCGCGCACGCGTCGACGAACTGCTCGAACTCTGCGGCCTGTCCGTGCAAGCCCGCCAGCGCCCCGCCCAGATCTCCGGCGGCCAGCGCCAGCGCACCGCCCTGGCCCGCGCCTTGGCCACGGGGCCGGAACTGCTCCTGCTGGACGAACCCTTCACGGCCCTGGACCAGCCACTGCGCGAAAAGATGCGCGCCGAGCTTTTCACCATTTTGGAGCGCTTCGACATCCCCATGGTCATGGTCAGCCACGACCTCGACGACGTAGACCATTTCGCCCAGACGCTGGTCGCCTTCGGTCATGGCCGGGTGCTTGAGGTTGTCGACTATGAGGCGCGCCGCAGGAGCCAAAGCCCCCGTCAGATCCTCGATCCCCTTTTTCTGGCTGCCCAGAACTGCAAATAAAATGGGCCCTGCGCGAGAATTCTCGCACCGGGCCCGCACATAAAGGAGGCTTGATTGTTGCGCGCGCTGGTCTCATTCCGTCGCGGATGGCGCTGATCTGGCCGACGAAAAATCATCAACAACCTTCAAAAGGACTCATATGATTATACGAAATACGATTTTGGCACTTTCCTGCATCCTCGTCTCCACTCCTGTCCTCGCCGGCGCCCTTCTCGTCTCGGCCGCCGCCAGCCTGACCAACGCCTTTCAGGAGATGAAGGTCCCCTTCGAAAAGGCCAATCCCGGCACCACCGTGGTCCTCAATTTTGCCGCTTCCGGACCGCTCCTGCAGCAGATGCAGCAGGGTGCGCCCGTAGATGTTTTCGCGTCCGCCGACCAGGAAACCATGGACAAGGCCGGTGACCTCATCGATGCGACGTCGCGTGCGAATTTCGCGGGCAACGCGCTGGTGCTCATCGTTCCGGCTGAAGGCGGCCCCGCATTGAGCGACCCCAAAGAGCTCGCTGGCGATGGATTCAAGCTTATCGCCATCGGCAACCCCGACTCCGTACCTGTCGGCCGCTATGCCAAGGGCGCTCTGACTGCAGATGTGCTGTACGATGTGATTGGCCCCAAATTCGTCATGGCCGAAAGCGTGCGCCAGGCCCTAGATTACGTATCCCGAGGCGAAGTGCAGGCAGGCTTTGTCTACGCCACGGACGCGGCCCTGCGCGCCGACAAGGTCAAAGTCGCGGCGGAAGTGGTCGGTTACAAACCCATCGCCTACCCCATCGCCGTGCTCAAGGAATCAAAAAACAAGGACATGGGACAAAAATTCCTCGACTTCGTCATGGGCGAGGAAGGCCAGGCCATCTTGGCTCAGTTCGGATTTAAAAAACCGTAACGGCAGACACGTTGCCCCCATCGGCTCGATCTTAACCCCGAGCAACCGGGGATTCATGCGTCTCTTCAAGGGACAGGCATGGATCCCGCCTGCGCGGGAATGACATTTGGACAGTGCGACAAATTGGTAATCAGAAAGCATTATTCCGCAGCACGCGTCATCCGTGCGAAGGCGGAGAGGTATGGTCCCGCGCCGTCAATTACAGAGAATTACCCATACACGGAAACCAGGGCAAAGGCCTCGACATCCACCAGCCCCTTGTCGGTGAGGCGGAGGCGGGGAATGACGGGGAGCGAGAGGAAGGAGAGCTGCATGAACGGATTGATGTTTTTCGGACAGCCGAGCTCCCGTGCGGAAGCGTTGAGATAGTCGAGGGCGCTTGCCACTGCTGCTGGCTCCTGGTCGCTCATCAGCCCGGCCAGGGGCAGGGGAACCAGATTGAGGACCCAGCCGTCGCGCACGCACACGAATCCGCCCCCGCATTTGGCCAGGACGCGCACGGCCAGGAGCATGTCGGAATCCGAGACCCCGGCCACGATCAGGTTGTGCGAATCGTGGGCCACGGTGCTCGCGATGGCCCCGGCCCTGAGCCCAAGGCCTCGCACCAGCCCCAGTCCCACCCCGCCGCTGCCGTGATGACGCTCGAAAACGGCCAGCTTGGCCACGTCGGTCTCTGGGTCCGCCATGACCAGGCCGTCCTGAACCAACGGGGCGACCATGTCCATCTCGGTCACGATCTGACCCGGGACGGTGCGGATGACCCGAACCCTCTTCCCGTCGGGCGGAGCGGGTATCCTGAGACAGGACGGCTCGATTTCGCCCAGGTGCACACTGTCGGTGACCGCGAGCCTCGTGGAGGCCGCGTGCCAGGAACCGGGCACAATGGGCTGGCCGCCCAGATAGACTTCGGAGATGGAAAAGGATTCAAGATCGTCAAGGAGCACAAAATCGGCCCGGTAGCCCGGTGCCACCGCCCCTCTGCGCCGCAGGCCAAAATAGCGGGCGGTGTTGATGGAGGCCATCTGGATGGCCCGCAACGGCGAAAGTCCCCGGCTCACGGCCAGCCGGATGGTGTGGTCGAGGTGCCCGTCGCACAGCAGGTCGTCGCAGTGGCGGTCATCGGTGACAAGCGAGCAGTTCTGGCTGTTGAAGTCGTTTATGAGCGGCAGCAGGTCGAAAAGATTTTTTTCGGAACTGCCCTCGCGGATCATGACCTGCATGCCCCCGCGCAGTTTTTCGCGGGCCTCTTCCAGATGGCAGGCCTCGTGGTCGCTGCCCGGACCGGCCAGGATGTACGCATTCAGGTCAAAACCGGTCAGCCCCGGCGCATGGCCGTCCACGGGCCGTCCGTCAGCCGCGAGGAGTTTGCTCATTACCTGCGGGTCCTGGGACAATACACCGGGGTAGTTCATCAGTTCCCCAAGACCCAGGATGCGTTCCGGATATTCCTTGAACATACCCGCAATGTCATGGGCGGAGATGGCCGCTCCGGCGGTTTCCAGATGCGTGGCCGGGACGCAGGACGGCATCATGCAGCGGATATCAAGGGGCAGGTCGCGAGTAATTTCGAGCAGCCACCTGATCCCGTCGAGCCCCAGGACATTGGCCAGCTCATGTGGATCGCAGACGACCAGAGCCGTACCGTGCGCCGCTGCGACCTGCGCAAAGCGCACGGGATCGAGCAGGGTGGACTCGATGTGGATGTGCCCTTCGATCAGGCCGGGGCAGAGATAGCGTCCGCAGCCGTCCACGACTTTCAGGGCCTCGTAGTCACCAAAGCCGACGATGACACCGTTTTTCACGCCCACGCTGCCGGAATGCACCTCGCCGGAGAGGACGTTGACGATCTGACAATTCCGGACCAGCAAATCCACCGGGGTCTCTCCCCGGGCGGCATGCAGCAGACTGTTCATGGGCATGGGCTCACATCTCCTTGTTATAAGGAAAGCATACGCTTACGGCCGGGTTTTCCAGCGCCGGTGCATCCAGAACCACTGCTGCGGATAGCGCAGCACCATTTCTTCCACGGCCCCGGTGTAAAACCGGCAGATCTGATCGACGCGGTCCGCCCTCTCGCCCTCAAGTGTCGCCGTGTCCAGACAGGGCAGGGTCACGGCCCTGAAGCGCCCATGGGGCAGGCGAATGAGGAAGAAGGGCCAGACCTCGGCCTTGGCGCGCAGGGCCAGAATCGCGGGCCCCTTGTTCACGGCGGCCATTTCACCCAAAAACGGCAAAAACTGTGCTTCGGCTTTCTTGCAGTTGTGATCCACCAGAAACGCGCAAAGCCCGCCCCGACGCAATTGGCCCAGAGCATCGGTCGCGGCCTGTCGATGGGGAAGCACCCGGATCTTGGACTGCGTGCGCATGTGCAGCATGAGTTCGGCCAGGGCTTTGTCCTTGGGCAGGCGGACCACAACATGGCAATCGGTCTTGGTGTTGAAACGCTTGAGCACTCCGCCCAGCAGCTCCCAGCATCCAAGATGCCCGGTCACGCCCACGACAGGGCGCAATGTGGAGCCCATGCGCGCAAAGAGGTCCGGATTTTCGTATTCGACACGCTCTTCCAGAAAACGGTGATCCATGTAGCGGGCATGGAAAAGTTCCAGAAAGGAGCACGCGCTGTGCCGGAAGCTGGCCTCGGCCAGTTCTGCGGCTTCCCGCATTCCCAGACCGAGTCGTTCCTGGATACAGCGGGTGGTTTCCCTGCGCCGCGAGGGCAATGTCCGCCACAGAAGCCAGCCGAGGCCATTGCCAAGGGCCTGTAGCCGCTCAAGGGACAGGGACGTGCCCAGGGGCAGGAAGGCATTGTAGGCTATGTGTCTCACAAATCGCATCCCAGAGAGTTCATGATCTGTTCAAGATGTTCGCACCGCCGCCGCATTTCTTCGGGATCATCGCCAGCAGGCGGCAAGGTGACAGGATCACCGTAAATGATGGTGCATTTGGAGAACGGCCACGGCAACTGAAACTTATCCCAGGCGCGGTGAAAGATTTTTGCCCGGCTCATCACGGCCCGCACCGGAACAATGGGCGAACCGGCATGGTCGGCCAAAAAGACGGCTCCGGGCTTGACCTTGTGGCGCGGTCCGCGCGGCCCGTCTACGGTGAAGATGACCCCCACGCCCTGCTCGTCCATGACCCGCTTGGCCGCGATCAGGGCGCGCATACCGCCGCGCGAACTGGACCCGCGCACAGACAGGAAGCCGAAACTCTTCAGCGCCGCGGCCAGGATTTCCCCGTCCTGGCTCTGGCTGACCACACAGGCCATGCGCTCCCCAGCGTGGGCGGGGATGAGCGGAAAAATCTCGTCATGCCAGAGGATGATCACGGGCCGCTTGGCCCGTAGCGCGGGGTCCGTAAAGACAGCGGTATTGATCCGCTCCACACGCAGGGTCAGGTGCCACAGACGCACAAGCCAGGCCAAAGCGGTACCTAAAAACCAGGGAGAAACGGGAACCCGCACCATTCAACTCCTTATCGGACCGGAATAGAATCAATTTTTTCGATGGAAAGGCAAAAAACGTATAGGTTAAAACGATTTGACCAGAACCCGGGGGCACGTCAATCATCCTAAAAAAAA
>Ga0180017_100347_pt1 | contig 16748 bp, 16 predicted proteins | sample KR46_S_MetaG_FD_129674 | JGI IMG/M metagenome (GOLD analysis project Ga0180017, IMG submission 129674) | Groundwater microbial communities from the Olkiluoto Island deep subsurface site, Finland - KR46_S_MetaG | ecosystem: Environmental > Aquatic > Deep subsurface > Groundwater | place: Finland...
TTGATTGGCGGCATAAGCACACATGAACACAATATGGCTACCAGGTAGGGAAATTTTTTTGATTTTAATGGGCTTAACTTCTCCTGATTTTATTTCCATATCTTCATCTGCAATTATGGCCCTCAAATTACCAGAGATCATACCTATCTTAAAATCTACCAGTTCATCACGATAGTGTTCCATATCTTTTTTGACTTCACCCAGTCTGGTTAGTATTCTGACCATTACTCCATCTCCATGGATTTTTTAATTACCTTCAATCGAACGAAGTTTTCCCTTTCCATCTCTTCCAGCCTCATTTCAATGTATTTGACTGTATTTTCCAGACGGGGAATGATTATATGTTCCAGAGCATTTACCCTTCGTTTGGTAGATTCAATTTCACCAGCTAAAAGTACAATTGTCTTTTCAATCTCACCCAGTTCAATTATAAGTGCCAGAGACTCCTCAAACTTTTTAGCAGCTTCGTCCAGTTTTACTGAAGTATCAACAAAACTGTATCCTCTTTCAACTACTGTCCTTGAAGAAGATGTGGAATCCAGTACAGGTACCACCACCCCCATGATACTACGGGAGTCGATATCCAATTCAATAGACTCTTTAACTGACATGGCAGCTTTATTTACTGCTAAATCACCCATTAATATTTGAGCGGTAGTTAAGTCTTCAAAAGCTTCCTTCAGTTTTTCTTCAACATTTTCTCGGGATCCTTTTACCCTTTCCAGTATATTGAAAAACTCCATTATAAGAGCGTTACGCTTTTCTTTTAACAGGCTGTAACCTTTTACTGCAAGTTTTTCCCTGTCTTTAAGCTTTAAAAGCTCCATCCTGGTGGGGTTAATCCCTTCAATCATTTCCTGTGCCATTTTATCCCTCTAAAAAGAAAATAGGAAATGTTATTCTTTTTCATAGTTAGGCAGGTATTTTGGTATGTGGTCTTCCCGCACCCGTTTAAGTTCTGAAACAGATAATAAACTCAGAAGTTCCCAACCTAAATCAAGAGTTTCCTGTATAGACCTATCTTCATCTCTACTTTGAGTTATGAATTGTTTTTCGAACTCTTCAGCAAATTTTAAGAATTTTTGATCCCTTTCCGTAAGAGCTTCTTCCCCTACTACTGCCATAAGATCCCTTAAATCACGACCTTCTGCATAGGCAGAGTAAAGCTGATCAGAAACACCACTGTGATCTTCTCTGGTTCTTTCATCACCAATACCCCCACTCATAAGTCGGGATAAAGAAGGTAGAACATCTACTGGAGGGTAGATACCTTTACGGTGCAGGTCCCTGCTTAGTACTATCTGTCCTTCGGTAATATAACCAGTTAAGTCAGGAATAGGGTGTGTTATATCGTCTTGAGGCATTACCAGAATAGGCATCTGAGTAATAGAACCATCTTTACCATCTAATCTTCCGGCTCTTTCATATATACTGGATAAATCAGTGTACATGTAACCCGGGTAACCTCTTCTTCCCGGTACTTCTTCTCTTGCTGCAGAAATTTCCCGTAAAGCTTCACAATAGTTAGTTAAATCAGTTAATATAACCAGTACGTGCATATTATGCTCAAAAGCAAGATATTCCGCTGTGGTTAATGCCATACGGGGGGTAATAATCCTTTCGATGGCAGGGTCATCTGCCAGGTTCATGAATACTGTTACTCTTTCCAGTGCACCGGTTTGTTCAAAGTCCCGCATGAAGTAGTTGGCTTCTTCGTGAGTAATACCCATAGCAGCAAATATTACTGAAAATTCAGTTTCCTGGGCCAGTACCTTTGCTTGCCGGGCAATTTGAGCTGCCAGTTCATTGTGAGGCAATCCTGATCCTGAAAAGATAGGTAATTTCTGTCCTCTTACCAGAGTATTCATACCATCAATGGTTGAAATACCAGTTTCAATGAATTCTGCAGGGAATTCCCGGGCAGAAGGATTCATAGGACTACCATTTATATCCAGTTCCTTCTCAGGGATGATTTCTGGTCCGCCATCAATAGGCTTTCCAGTACCATTGAATATACGGCCCATCATATCCAGGGAAACACCAATCTTAGCTGTTTCACCAGTGAATCTAACCTTGGTGGTGGCTGTATTCAAATCACTTGTCCCTTCGAAAACCTGAATTACTGCCAGATCCTCTTTAACTTCCAGAACCTGACCCCTTCTATTTTCACCAGAAGGAGTTACAATCTCCACTATTTCACTGTAAGCAACACCTTCTACACCTTCCACTATCATTAAAGGACCAGCTACTTCAGTAACAGTGGTGTATTCTCGGGTTTTTATATTAACATTCATTTTTATACCTCACTGCATTGTTTTACAATTTTTTCCTGGATTTCTTTAACCCTGGCCTCGAATTCGGCTTCAGGTACAAATTTCATCCTACCAATATCTTCCTTTACCTGGAGATTGATGATGTCTTCTGAAGCAGCTCCTCTTTCTAGAGCATCAATTGCTTTCTCCTGGAACATTATAATGGTCTGGAGCATTTTGTATTGTTTGCCAGGAGAACAGTAGGTATCAACTTCGTGGAATGCGTTCTGTTGTAAGAAATCTTCCCGAATCATTCGGGTGGTTTCCAGAGTTATCCTTTCTTTATCAGGAAGTGCATCCGGCCCTACGAGTTGCACAATTTCTTGAAGTTCTGATTCTTTTTGTAATAGAATCATGGCCAAATCCCTATTGGATCTCCATTCTGCATCAACATTATCCCACCATCCCTGTACACTGTCTACATAAAGCGAGTAACTCTGTAGCCAATCAATTGAAGGGAAGTGACGTTTATCAGCAAGAGAAGCGTCCAGTGCCCAGAATACCTTACATATACGCAGGGTGTTTTGAGTTACCGGTTCAGATAAGTCCCCTCCAGGAGGTGAAACCGCACCAACAACAGATACTGATGAAACTTTTTCTTCAGTACCTACAGTAGTCACTCGGCCGGCCCTTTCATAGAACTGAGCTAATCTGGAAGCTAGATATGCAGGGTAACCTTCTTCACCAGGCATTTCTTCCAAACGTCCGGATATTTCCCGCATAGCTTCCGCCCATCGAGAGGTTGAATCTGCCATTAAAGCCACATCGTATCCCTGATCCCTGAAATACTCTGCAATGGTTATACCGGTGTATACACATGCTTCCCGGGCTGCTACTGGCATATTAGAAGTATTTGCAATAAGTACCGTACGATCCATTAAAGGTTTACCGGTTTTAGGGTCTTCCAGTTCAGGAAACTCCTTGAGTACCTCTGTCATCTCATTACCCCTTTCACCGCAACCCACATAAACCACAATATCTGCATCTGCCCACTTAGCCAATTGCTGTTGGGTAACTGTTTTACCTGACCCAAACGGCCCAGGAATAGCGGCAGTACCACCTTTAGCAACAGGAAAAAAAGTGTCCTGTGCTCTTTGTCCAGTTATTAGTGGTATATCCGGATCAAGTTTCTTTTTGTAAGGTCGACCTTTTCTTACCGGCCATTTCTGCATCATTTGAACTTTTTCAACACCTTTTTCAGTTTCCACTTCAGCGATGTCTTCGGTAACTGTATATTCCCCTTGAGGAGCTATGGTTTTTAAAGTTCCAGAGATAGTAGGAGGGACCATGATCTTTTGTAAAACCGCAGAAGTTTCCTGAACTTCTCCGATAACGTCTCCACCCTGAACTTTATCTCCTGCAGTGACCAGAGGTTTGAAGGTCCATTTTTTATCCTTAGACAATGATGGAACATCCACCCCTCTTTTAATGTAATCCCCGGCCACGATTTTAATTTGTTCTAAAGGCCTCTGAATTCCATCAAAAATAGATCCAATAATACCCGGTCCCAATTCTACTGAAAGAGGACCCCCGGTACTTTCTACAATTTCTCCGGGTTTAAGACCGGCAGTTTCTTCGTAAACCTGAATGGTAGCGGTGTCGCCTTCCAGCTCAATGATTTCACCAATAAGCCTATCTCCACCTACTTTAACCATCTCATACATCTGGGTTCCCTTCATCCCATCAGCGACGATAACAGGACCCGCAATTTTAATAATTTTTCCTTCTGTAATCATTTTACCATCTCAACCCCAATAACTCTTTTTATCAATTCCCTCATGGGATCTGTGGCCCTATGTGATGGGCCGGATTTATCTGGAATCTCAATTATCATAGGTAGTGCACTTGATTTGGTGAATTTTTCAATAACCTCTCTTAGTTCTTCACCTATTTTTTCGGTGATTATGATTATGGCTGTTTTTTCCTTAATCAGATTGGTTAGAATTTCTTCAGCCTCTTGTGTTGATTCAACAACGTAACCTTCTTTAATGCCCCCTAATTTGAAGCCAGTTACGGTATCAGCATCTGCTACTACTGCAATAGATGATTTCATACTAACATCTCCTTAATCACAGAGACAGGAAATCCAGATTCTCTTTTGCCCCGGACAATCACTTTTAAATTCTTAATTTCAACTTCCTTTCGGCTTAAGAAACCTATCATAGGACCTATTCCAAATGGTTTTTTTAATGATAGGGTTTTTGCAGTTTTTTGAATATATTCCGATAATGCCGCTTCAAAGGGAGCTATAGAACCGGTTTTATTATACTCAGCTAATGCATCAACCATGATAGCTGAATAATCCGTTCCTTCCAATGCACTAATCACACCAGAGACATCTTCTGATTCCATAAGATCCTTTAATTTCCAATCTCTAATTTGATATCCTTTAGAAATCATGTAAGGACTTATATCATCATATTTCAGTCCGTCAGCTTTGGCTCTGAGAATTATTTTCAGATTTGAAGCATCTACCTGGGTACCAATATAGGGATGTAACAAGGTAGTGTTTGCATCAGATGGATCGGATACTGCTTTTAGTAAATTTTCTAAATAGAATTTATCCAAAGCAGCTTCCAGTGGTAGAACCATCCCCTTTTCTTCGTAATCTGTCAGGGCATCTTCCAGTATCTGAGAGTATTCTGTACCTTCTAACCCTATAATTACCTCAGTTACCGATTTAACTTCCACCAGCTTTTCCACTACATCACTTATTTCACCAAAAGGAATTAGTAGTTCCGCGGTCTTTTCGGGGTTAAGACCTGCTTCTTTAGCAGTGATCAATGTTTTGATATTATTTATATCCCATTTTTTAAGTAGAACACGGAATACGTCCTTTATGCCTCCCGGAGCTATCCGGGCAATAAGATCATGTGTTTCTGCCAGTTGAATATCCAGTGCTTTTTCCAGTGGATATTTATCCACATATTTGGAGTACTCTGGAAACCCACGCAGGTAGTTTTTTACCTCTTCCAGATTTTCTGATTCGAGAATCTCTGAAAACTGTTTTTGAGTTATTAAACGTCCGATTCTTGCTCTAACTCTGGCATTAGGGTATGCATAAGGGAACATTTCAAATACTGGCTTTATGGTAACTATAACTACAATAGCCCCTATAATGAACCCTGCTAATAATAAAAGGCCTATAAACGATTCAATAGAGGAGAAACCCATTGAGGTTACAATTGCACTAATGCTATCTGCCATAATTTATCTCCCCTATTATTCGAATAGTACCTTAGCAACTTCATAACGTAATGTTTTCTTGAAACGTTGCATTCTGGCCTCGATGGTATTATTTACCTCTATTTCACCATTTTGAGTCTTTAAAATGGCTCCTCCGATGGTATTTATATTATCACCAAGTTCCAGGATAGTTTTCGTGCCTGTTTCTTTTTCGACTACAGCTTCAATATCGTTAAGGGAATCTTTTACTTTATCCACATCATCTGATTTAAGTAAAACCTGTAAGTCTCCTCCTCCACATTCCATAGAAGCTTCTGTAATAATCTCGATTAGAGATTGCTTATATTCTGATGAAGATGTGGAAGCCAGAATCCTTAATTTTTCAAAGGCCTTCTGGAATGATTCCTCGATAACTTCTTCTCTAGCCTCCAGATCTGCTCTTCGAGCATTCATTTTAGCTTCAGAGATGATTTGCTGATATTTCATTCGAGATTGTTTGTTGGCATCTTCCAGGATTTTTTCTTTCTCTAACTGGGCTTCTTTTTTTCCAGCCTCAATTATAGAATTACTTTCTGATTCTGCCTCTTGAATGATTTCATCAGCTTTGCTCTGAGCTTCTTGAATTATGCTGGAGACAATTTTATCTGCCCCGGCGGTCATTTTATTAAGCTCCTAATATTCCACCGAACACCATCAACAGTATAGCAATCAGGAACCCATAAATAGCCTGAGTCTCAGGCAATGCAGTAAACAAGATACCCTGTGCAAACATGTCTGGATCCTCAGCCACTGCACCTACACTTCCTGCTGCAGCCATACCCTGACCTAAACCTGAACCTAAACCCGCAAAACCTACGGCAATACCGGCGCCGATTGCTGCTAAAGCTGTACCTAATGCAATATCAACCATTTTTTTTTCCTCCAAATTAATTCCTAACTTTTGTAAACTTTCTTTTAGCCTGGAAAGCTCTGAATTTAGAACTTCCACCAATGTAAAATTGAGAAAAGAACTCAACATAATGTAAACGAAGAGCATTAATAAATGCCCCTAAGGTCTGGAATGCTCCATTAGCAATGTGTCCCAGAACAAATATTATGGGAGCTAAAATAAATCCAATATAAGGTACCATTTCACCAATTAAGCCTGTTAAGATGTTAACAGTCATGGCAATACCACCAGTAGCCAGTGCCAAAGCAAGTAACCTGGCATATGATAGTATGGTTCCTAAAAATCCGGAAATATCCATTAAACCAAACATTCCATTTAGATAAATCAGCATGACAAAAGCCACTGCTACTATAGCTCCACCAATGTAGATGGAACCAAACCCGGCCATGAAACTGGCACCTAACAGGCCTACACCTAAAAGCATTAATAGCCATACAATCTGGCTTCCAACTGCTTGTTTGGTTTCTCCTCTTTTAAGGTTATTGTATGCCCCTAAAACCAGGCCCACAATAGTGTAGATAACACCTACAGTTAAAGCCATAATTAAAATGTTTTGAGGATACTTAAATGCATCTACTGCCTCAATAACTGTGGGTAGTTCCCATACCAAGAATCGCGGGAAAAAGTCTCCAAGAAGCGAATTGGTAACCAGGCCCAGTACCGTGGCCCAAATACCACATGCAACCAGAACCAGTCCAATATTTTTCATGGTCTGATTAACTTTTCCCATTCCCCGGTAAAGAACCAGTCCCGCCAGTGCAACCACTACTCCATATGCGGCATCTGTTAAACAGAAACCAAAGAAAAAGGGAAATACTAATGCTACCAGTATGGTTGGATCAATTTCCCGGTAACTGGGAGAAGAATACATCTCTACAAATAATTCATATGGTTTGGCAAACCGTGGGTTGTCCAGATGAACAGGTACGTCGTCCCCATCAGGGTTTTCAATATCAACCACAGAATGTCCTTGTGTTGATTCTTTAATAGTCTCCAGGGCCTTATTTTCTTTTTTAACTGGAACCCAAGCTTCCAGCATCACAGTTTTTTTGGTTTCCCCAAAAGCTGAGAATATTTCATTTCTTTCTTTTTCAATTTCCAGTTGTTCTTTTAAGACCAGAAGATCATCTTCCCACTTGGTAGCAATTTCTTTTAAGTCATTTAAAACAGATTTTCTCTCTTCTTTTAAGGCCTCCAGCCTATTATTTGACAGTTCTATTATTTCATGGGGCCTACCTGAAAGGAGAGAGATTTCATATCTTTCAAATTCAAGCCGCCTTAAAACCCCGGTAATCTCTTCAGATTGTTCTTTAAGAGATATGATTAAGATATTTAAGTCGGTTTTTGATTCTCCCGAGTCAGTATAGACCAGTATTTCGTCTTTCGATTGAGCGTATTCGTCATGGAACTTTTGGTAGGCTTCTGTGGAAATTTTACCAGTTATCACTGATAAATATCTGGAATTTTTTAAATCATCAAAATTAATATCGAAGTTTATAAGTTTTTCAGCCGTTTGCATAGATGCTACTTTTTCATTTTTTTCAGCATCTATCATGGCTAATTTTTCTTCTATATTCCTGGTTTTACTTTCCACATTGCTGAGCATTGACTCAGCTTTATCCAAGAGAGCTTCGGCATCAATATCTTCAACTTCTCTTTTATCAAAGATTTCCGGACTGATGAAACCTTTCACCATATCTAAAATCCTGGTATCTTCCGAAGACACAGTACCCAGAAAATCAACAATTCCAGTAGTCTTCATTAAAAGAGATGATATTTTGCCAGTATAGCCAGTAACCTTGGATGGTTTTAAAATTTGTGCCCACTCAGCGTCCTGTTGAATTCGCTCAGATATGTCATGGATCTGCACAATCCCTTCCTCGTGCAAAGAACGCACGACAGAATCAGAGTACTGATCCAGAGTTATTATTTTGAGTTTATGCATTCTCGCTGGTAAGAACATGGTACTCACACTACAGTACACTTTTTACAATAATATCTGAGGCCTCGTCAACCTTGCTTAAGGAATTATTTTTGGTTACCCCAACTTCCTTTTTAGCATGGTTAACAATATTCAGGGCCTCTTTTTTGGCTGTGGTTTCTGCATCAAAAATAAGTTTTTCAGCTTCTTCTTGAGCTTCCTTTTTAGCAGTTTCCATCATTTCCATGGATTTTGCCTTGGCTTCATCAATCATTTGAGCTGAATTAGTTTTAGAATCATTAATTAACTTATCAGCATCGTTTTCAGCTTTTTTAATCGTCGTAATAGCTTCCGATATCGTTATCATTTAATCACCATGGTCATGCAAAATCTATTTTGAGATATATTTATCTTTTACTATTTAATTTTCTATTAATCCACCACTTTAGGAATACTATTTAAGGTTGCCATATTAATTTCATCAGCTGACCTGTTTTCTGCCCCATCATAATATATTTCTTCAATATCGAAGAATTTCCGGAAATCTGGTTCCCGTACCTTTTCTTCATATACATGAGATATAAGACCTGGCAATCTACCTATCATAAAAATCCCAGTGCCTGTTCTCCAGTTAAAGCCCATATCGGATAAAATACCGGAGTTTGCTCCATCAATATTCAATTTGATGCCTTTTTTTTCCACCATAACATCCTGTACTGCCATTGCCAGACGAGTGTGATCTCCAATGCAATCATATTCCTGGGCCAGCTGGATAAGACGGGTTGCTCGGGGGTCTTCAGAATGATATCGATGGCCAAAACCAGGAACCTTATTTCCTTTTTCAAGATAATTGTTCACAAATTCCTCAGCCATTACTCTTATATCAGTTTCTGGTTTTGAATTTTGAATAAATTCCTGAAAAGCTCGCATAGACTTTTCAATTGCCCCTGCATGATTCTTTCCAAAAGCTAAAAGACCTCCAGCAATACAAGCATGTACCTTAGATCCCGCAGATGCCATTAGCCGAGCAGCCTGAGTACTGGGAGGAGTAACTCCGTGATCACAAAATGAAACCAGTACCGCACTTAACATTTCTGATTCTTTTTTTTCGGGTATTTCACCTTTGATTAGTAAATAAACCATTTCTGAAAAAGAAATGTTGCCAATGAGGTTCTCTTGGGAATATCCCCTGGTAACTATATTATTAGGTTCGACTTTGGTTATGGATGTCCTCCATTTAGGGTTATTAATTTTGAATACATTCTCTAGTGATTCTCTTCCAATTGCCATTACTACACACCCGGGAAAACACGTTCCAGAACCCTTAAGCCTGTGTCGTATTCTCTTCCAATTGCCATTACTACACACCTCCAAGAATAGGTGGTGAACTTATAAATTCAGATAAAAATTGAAATAAATAATATCTATTTATTCAATGAAACAACTTCCATCCTCATTTACAACTCTATAATTGCTTTTCTAGGCTCTATACAACAGCAAGGCCTCATAGAAACAATTCTAACTCCGCTGGCCCTTTGAGGCCCAACTTTAACAAAGGAACCCAAAGCAGTTGCTGAGCCACCCAGGCCCAGAGGACCTACTTTAGCCCGATTTATAGAATCAGTTATATAATTTTCTACAGGGGACTGTTGATTTAAATCCCCATAAGCCATTGCCTTTAGCATTAAACTTGTAGCTTCAAAATGAGTTCTACCAATGCCTACTGCAGGGATACATGGAGTGCATCCTACCATTGAAACCTCTGATTTCATCCATGTAACAACTTGCCCAAATACTTTTCTATTATCTCTCTTGTGGAAAACCCTATAAGTACTTGACCGTATTTCTGGGCCGCCCCCTAACATCAATATATGGATTTTAATCTTATTTCCTCTTATTGAATCAACTAAAAAGGCAGGAGGAGTCAGTTTTCCAGGATCTTCGAATAGTCCCTTGCTCTGTTCAATTCGCTGAATATCATCTCCTTTAACAGCCATTGGCCTTGCGGGCAGGTCTTGAAGACCTTTTTCTATTCCTTTACTTATATCTTCAAAAAATTTACCAGGTAATGTGGTTTCATTTCCTATTTCCACTATAACATGAGGGATTCCAGTATCATCACACAGGGGAAGGTCCTTTTTTTCTGCAATTCTAGCATTTTCAAGTAAAATTTCAAGGGCCCAGATGGCATTTTCATTAGATTCTACTTTAAGGGCATTTTGATAGGCATCTATCTGATCCTGGCGAAATGTGGTGCTGGCTTTTATGACTGCTTTTTGAACCTGATGAATAAGATTCATACTTTCCTCCTTTTACTGTTTATAAGATTTTCCATAATAACAAAAAAATTAGATTAATGATTATACTATACCTGTCATTAGATAGGTATGGCCAGATCAGATGGTCCTTTTTTTGAAATTATGGCTTCAGAGTAATATCGATCAATCATGGATTTCACCAGTGCAACCTGTCTAATGCGATCACGAGCCTGGGATTTAGTAGTATCCCACCCGTGATGTCCTGCGACTGAGCCTCCAGTTTTAAGATAAACCGGTGCTGCCACCTTTATTATATCCGGAACCTCATAATGGCGAATGAAACCCCCTGATGATTTGGGGTTTTCAGTATGTACATCAATAGAAATATCAATGGAATCTCTTAATGAAGCCAGCATTGGTATCTGCAAATCACGCACTGGATTAAACGAGTCCGCCCCCAGTTCTTCCAAAAGCCGGGCTGAAGCAGGATTACCATGGCCGGTGTGGGCCGAGATTTTAAAGTGTACTTCAGATGGGATTTCTCCATCAGCCCTCAATTTATTCAAAATCCAGAGCAATCCCTCGTCATAAATTACTATACCTCTAATACCCAGATTTATGGCCCTTTTAACATCTTCGATGGCATAAATCAAGTTTTCATATCCCCTCAAACGATAGCCTATTCGGGCCCCTTCTTTAGTTTGAGCAGATGCACTGGTATCATATGTAGCCCGGGGACCTACACTTAAAAAAAGTTCCATCCTTGCTTCCCGGGCCAATTCCCCCATCTCTTCTATTTCAGAATCAGTAAGTAACATTATCCCCCTGGTCTGGGTTACCCGGTGAACTGTTAATTCATAATCATCTAAAGCTCCAATTAATGAATCTAAAGCTTCTGGATTTTGTATTCCCGGAACTTCAAAACGGTACTGTGCCCCATCATCAAATCTCTTTTTTGATTCCACTATACTCCTTGATAAAGATTTAATTCCCATATTTTCTAAATATAACCTGGTTTTATTCATAGATTCATCTCCATAATTATATTCCAAATAAATTACTTAATTCTTTTTTAATGAGCGGAATAACTAATAATACCCTTAATGGGATTATAAGGGCAAAATTTAGTCAAATACGAAAGTGAAAACTTTTACAAAACTTCGAATCCCCGCAACACTTAAAATAGGGTTACTCTTTTTATCAATTAAAGTTACCCATTAGGTATCTGATGGGCAATGATTCCATTTCATTTAAGATTTCCAGTTTTTGAATATCATATCCCGGATTAAGAAACTGAAATTTATGGAGTATCTCTTCTTTGGTAAAAGGATTTTCTGATTCTCCCTGGGGCAAAAAAGTAGTTTTTTCAATAGAATAACTATTTGTTACTTTATTTCCACTTATATTATTTTTTTTAGTATAGGTGACTGTAACTCTAGAAGGCCTTTTATGGGGTTGAAGATTATCTAATTTTTCATCTAATTCAATGGTAATTTTTTGACTTAATGCCCTGACTTCAGGTGAAAGTTGGCTAATTGCTTTTACATCATCCATTCCTAAATCACCCCGGTGCAGTGTAATGGCTATGGAAAGGGGTAAACTCTGTCTTAAAGATTCAGGAGTTTCTGGATAATAATTATCATGCTCAGCTGCAGTCTTATAGGTTTGAACCATTATATGATCTATCTGATTAATTTTAATTCTTTTTAAATTAAATTCTTTAGAGATTTGACAGGCGGAGTCAATAGAAGAGTGTAAATGGCGACAAACAGGATATTTCTTTAAATAAACGTCTTTAATATGGAATTGGCCTAAAAGGGAAGTAACAGTATCGTCTAAATCTCTTTTTTTTCCAATATCTAAGCACATACAGTTTAAAAAACCTTCTTCCCCCTCCAAAATGCTGGAAGATCCTGTGAATCCTTTTTGGGCCAATAAAGCAGATATTACTCCAGAATGTGCTGCATGCCCTGCATGGAGATGTTTACCCATGCTACCGGAGTGACCTGATTCTAAAAATCCCGCTGATTGAGTACCTGCCAGGCCCAGGGCATTTACAGTCTCTTCAAAATTCAATCCCAGAATTTTAGAAGAAGCAGCAGCTGCACCAAAAACCCCCAGGGTGGATGTACTATGGAAACCCAAATTCCGATGCACAGGATTAACCATAATACCCAGAACTATTGCCACTTCATAGCCAGCAACCAGGGCCTCCAGAAATTCTTTTCCAGATTTATTGTGATATTCTGCTAAGGCAAGAGCAGCAGGTATAACAGAACAACCAGGATGAAGCTGGGCCATTCTATGACCATCATCCAGATCCAGAGCATGCGCTGAAATCCCATTAATCAAACAACTTTCCAGTAATCCACCCCCACCATGTCCCAACACAGTAATTTCTTTAGAGGAATCTGCCGGTGATAATTTAATGGATTCCATCATATCCCAGATGGCCTGTGAACTTTTTTCTCTGGAACCTCTCAAACTAACTCCTAAAAAGTCCATTAAACATAATTTAGCTTTTTCCCGGATAAAAAGAGGTATTTCATTTATCTGGAGATCAATTATAAAAGATGCCAGCTGGGCAGTAATCATATGAGGGTAATGATTTAAAGATGTGCATAAGTTTTTCATTAATTTTCAATTATACTTCTGCAACTATAATAAAATAAATATACCGGAATAATAAAATTTAAAAAATTAAATTTTAAATATTCATTCTTATGATAGGTTTGGAGAGATGGCGACGGGCAGAAGGAGGTACCTCATAAAAACCAGTTTTTAAGTCCCTTTCTATTTCGGTAAGTAGCTTTGATTCACTCCTGATTTTCTTACCACATCGGGGACATTTGTATCCTTTACTACTACCCGCAGATTTCATACGTTTTCCACAATCACATAATGGATTTTTCTCAATGTATTGTGGAGCTAATGATTTAATCTGAATTTTTTCAAGGTTTAAAGTTCCCTGGGAACCAATACCTCCATATGTTGTAATACAGTCTCCCGGACGCAGTTTTTTAATTAACTTCCGGAAATGTTTGGTGGGTTCATAAGCGGCGCATTGAATCCTTCCAGAATCATCTTTGAGTTTGAAAAAAACATGACCTCCTTCAATATTCCAGGGCATATCTTCCACTTCTCCCGAAACAATATAGCACCCGAATTTTTCCATTTCACTGATTTTATTTATTTTCTGTAGATGGATATCCGTATGCTGATTGGTTTTAAATATACAATACCTATCCATAGGTTCATCTATTTCTACCAGGTTATGGGCATCTAGAACAGCTTCTGGGCTTTCTCCACGAATTCCATATAAAATAGGGCAGGGAGTATGGGGTTCTATGGCCATGTATCCCCCATCCAGATTATCAAAGGTCTGAGGATAGGTTTTTTGATCCATTACTATAACTGATTGAGGATTTATCCTTCTTTTAGAGCAGTAATTTTCACACTGGCGATAAGATAATAATTCATATGTACTGTCCTCCAGAGGACATCCAATTGCCGATAAAGCCCCTATAATTCCCCTACCATTTTTAAAACAGTGAATATCGGCCCCTATTTCTTTTGCCAGATTTTTTGCTTCTTTTATACTTATTATGCTGCGTATGGCATTCAGGGCAAATGATTCTAATTTTTGATTTACGGGGCCCTGGTAAAAAACCACCCCGGGATTGGTATTCTGATTTTCCAGACATGACAATTCTTCCACTTTTTTTAAAATTATTTCTTTTGCTTTTTCTATCTGAGTGGTAGAATTCAGAACCATTTTAAATGATGTGGCACCATTCCCCCTTGTTTTAAATCTGGCAAAAGGATTAAGGCGTATCAATCTAGGATTTCCCTCCACCTTGAAACCACAATATTTAAGTTCATCAATAATTACACAAGTAATATAAGTTGTGCACATTCCTTCTGGGGAATCTGTGTCATCTATACCCACGTAAATTTCATACATTTTTAGTCATCACCGGTGATCTTATGAATAATCCTGAAAGGATTCATGTCCTTCAAGAAATAAATAATCTTTTATCCCACCATGGATTTGAAACTTCCCATATTTATGATCGGAGTTGCTTTGATATGGTAGCCAGGAAGAAGTTATTGCTTCTCTTATTAAAGGTTTTAATAAATATTGACAGTATTAAGGGATTGCAGGCGGATGCTATAAAGAAAGTTTCCAGTTCTTTTCTGGGTTCACCTCTTATTGTAGGTCTTAAATCAAAAACGGAATACCTGGAAGAAGACGTGGTTTATGAAAGACATGGTATCCCAGTTATTGGACTGGAAACCCTTAAAAATATGATTATCGATAAAGATTACCCTGAAATACTGGCAGACAGAGGAGGATACTACGTTCAGGTTAATGGAGAAGCTTTAAAAGATGTTCGTGAAGAATATAATCTTTCACTTAAAGATTTGGCAGATTTAGCCCATGTATCCCGTGAAACAATCTACAAATACGAACATGGCCTGGTACGGGCCTGTCCCGAAACTGCTATGATGCTGGAAGATATACTAAATCTCAAAATAACTATTTCTATTGATTTATTTAAAATTCCAGATCAAAAAATTTGTGCCAATTCTCTGGAAAAGCAAAAGGAAGGGGAATCAAATTCACTGATTGATCTCGGTTTTGGAGTAATCCCCACCCAGAAAACGCCATTTGATGCCCTGGCCACCATGCAAAAACCCGGCACTTCCAAGGATAAAAATCCGTTAATTACCAATCTGGATAAAAAAAGAAACCAAAAAACACTACAGAAAATGGCAGTTAATTTAAAGGATCTTTCCATAGTCACTGGTTCAGATGCCGTTTTTATAATGGACCGTAAAAAGTCTTTTGAGTCTCTGGATGGAATCCCTGTGGTTAAAAGCTGGGAAATAGGTGAAATGGAAACTCCTCTAGAACTCATTAAATTAATAAGAGAAAGAAAAGAGTGTAGTTAATAAAAATCTCTCTCATTTTGTGGATAGATTAGTTATTATTTTTTATTTCTCTATTTTAATTTAATTTTAATCCCGGGATAATAAAAAAGAATAGAAGAATTATTCATTAAATAATAGTCCAAATGTATGTTCTGCCTCTTTTTTAGATGCTATACCCAGAGCAACGGCATCAACATAATCAAGTGTTTTTAAAAATTCAAAGGCATCTTCTGGAGTTAATATTCCTGCAGCCAGTACTTTTTTAGCAATTATAGTTTTATCAAGTTCCAGAACCAGATTTCTAAGCTGTGATCTTTGATCTGGGAGGAATTCTTGAGTATCCATTAAATATCCAAGTTTATTGACTGGCATGAGATATATTTCAAAATCATTTAAAATAGGTGATTCTAAAAGAGATTGAGTAGTTTTAAATGGAGTATGGGTAACCAGGCCGGGAATTGAATTTGTATTTTTTATAATATCCAGATATTCCCCTAAATCCTCCCATTTACAGTTATCAGTTATATCCGCATGGAGTAACATTACACTTGCTTTAAGAGATGAGAGCATTTCAATATCCTCATTTTCATGGTCCGGGCGTATGGTTCCCACCACATCCATATAAACTCCATCATTCCGGGCCATTTCCAGGGCCTGGATTACTGGCTCATAGGGTAAAAGCTGAATTCCTTTTATACCCATTTCATGAGATTTTTTAATAATTTCAGCCATATTTTCAGGCTGGGAATACAAATCAAGTTGATAAAGGCGGGCTCGATGTCCAAATTGAGCCGCGCCAATAAAAGGAGAAGTTCCTAAGAGGGTTTGAGGAATTTTTTTATTATTTACATAGGAGTAATCTTTAAACATACATTTAACTTCCTTTCGAGTTTTTTAATTAATTTTTGTAGTTATCTTTATTTATATCATCAGGGTATGAGGGATTAATTAGATTTAAAACAGCCAGATACATTATAAAGATATGATAAATCTTCAAATAAATATAGCCCTATTGGTTAACGCTGGTGAATTTTTAATAAATATAAAAATGACATATTTAAATGGACACTGTCAAAAACTTGGGGGTTTTAGAAATTTGTATTTCTGATTAATAATTTTTTGAATTCTTCTATAAACCAGTATTTTTTTAAATAGAAAACTAAATGCTTTTATATTAAGTGGAGCAA
>Ga0180017_100348_pt1 | contig 16740 bp, 17 predicted proteins | sample KR46_S_MetaG_FD_129674 | JGI IMG/M metagenome (GOLD analysis project Ga0180017, IMG submission 129674) | Groundwater microbial communities from the Olkiluoto Island deep subsurface site, Finland - KR46_S_MetaG | ecosystem: Environmental > Aquatic > Deep subsurface > Groundwater | place: Finland...
ATCAGACTCTCGAAGAACTGCGGCTCATCTTTGTCGACGGCACGATCCTCGACACCGGCGACGACGACTCCAAACGCAGGTTCCGGGAAAAGCATCCGGAAATCATAGAAGGACTGGCGGATTTGCGCCGCCAAGTCATAAGCGCCCCGGAACTTGAGGCGCGCATCCGCCACAAATTCAAGATCAAGAACACCACGGGTTACAGCCTGAACGCCCTGGTCGATTTCGAGGATCCGTTTGATATCCTCAAGCATCTTCTTGTCGGTTCCGAAGGGACCCTGGCCTTCATCTCCAAGGTCACCTATCGCACCGTGACCGAGCATGCGCACAAAGCCTCGGCGCTGATGCTCTTCCCGGACATCCGCACCGCCTGCGAGGCGACCATCATCCTGAAAAAACAGCCCGTGGCCGCCGTGGAGCTCATGGATCGCCCGGCCCTGCGCTCGGTCCAGGACAAAGACGGCATGCCGCCCTATCTGAAGGAACTGAGCGACACTGCCGCCGCCCTGCTGGTGGAGACCCGCGCCGAGGACAAAGCCGGGCTCGACGCAAAGATAGAGGCTATCAAGGCGGCCCTGGCCGCTGTGACCATGCTCCGCGACATCGAGTTCACGCCTGTACCCCAGGAATTCGCCAAGCTGTGGAACATCCGCAAGGGCCTCTTCCCGGCGGTGGGCTCGGTGCGCGCCACGGGTACCACGGTCATCATCGAGGACGTGGCCTTCCCCATCGAGCGCCTGGCTGACGCGACCCTGGAACTGCAAGGGCTGCTCGAAAAATACGGCTACTCCGAAGCCATCATTTTCGGCCACGCGCTGGAAGGGAACCTGCACTTCGTCTTTACACAGGATTTCGGCGACCCGAAGGAAATCGAGCGCTACAGCAACCTCATGGACGACGTGACCGTCATGGTCGTGGAAAAATACGACGGGTCGCTTAAGGCCGAGCACGGCACAGGCCGCAACATGGCCCCCTTTGTGGAGATGGAATGGGGCCACGACGCGTACCGGCTCATGCAGGACATCAAGCGCATCTTCGACCCGCTGACGCTCCTTAATCCCGGCGTCATCCTCAACACGGACCCCAAGGCCCACTTAAAAGACTTAAAACCCCTGCCCGCGGCCCACGAACTGGTGGACAAATGCATCGAGTGCGGGTTCTGCGAGCCCATCTGCCCCTCCAAGCACATCAGCCTGACCCCGCGCCAGCGCATCACGGCCTGGCGCGAAATCCAGCGTCTCAAGGACAAGCCCGAACATACCCAGGAGCAGGCCAAGCTCTTGAAAGCCTACGGCTACCAGGGCGACGGCACCTGCGCCACGGACGGGCTGTGCGGCACGCGCTGCCCGGTGGGCATCGACACGGGCAAGATGACCAAGGCGTTGCGGGCCGAACACGCCACATTGCGCCAGAAGAAGGCCGCCGACTGGGTAGGTGGGCATTTCGAGGGTGTGGCCCGCACGGTCTCGGCGGTGCTCAGCACCGTGGACACGGTGCACGCCATGACCGGCACCCGCTTCATGGACGCCTCTTCCGAAGCCTTGCACCGCGCGTCTTTCAGACGCATTCCGCGCTGGAATGCGCAGATGCCCGCAGGCTCGCCGCGCATCCGCCCGCAGGCCATAAACGAGGACAATCCCCTCAAGGTTGTCTATTTCCCGAGCTGCATCGCCCGCAACATGGGGCCTTCTCGGTGCGAGAAAACCCGCCCTCTGCCCGAGGTCACGGCAAGGGTGCTGCGCAAGGCCGGATATGAAGTGATCTTCCCCCGGGGGATTGGCGGGCTGTGCTGCGGCCAGGCGTTTGAGAGTAAGGGCTTCGTGGTCCAGGCCGATGCCAAGAGCGCCGAACTTGAGGAGGCGCTGCTCATCGCCACCAGAAACGGAGAGCTGCCCGTACTGTGCGACACCAGCCCGTGTATGAAGCGCATGCAGGAGGTGCTCGACCCGCGCCTCAAGATCTATGATCCGAGCCTCTTTGTACTGGAGTTCCTGCAGGACAAGCTGACCTTCACCCGTGCGGACAAGCGCGTGGCCCTGCACGTGACCTGCACGGCCCGCAAGATGGGCCTGGACGGCAAGCTCCTGGAGCTGGCCGGAAAATGCGCCAGCCATGTGGTCGTGCCGGAAGACATCTTCTGCTGCGGTTTCGCCGGGGACAAGGGTTTTTCCGTGCCGGAACTGAACGCCTCGGCCTTAAAAAGCCTGGCCGACAAGGTCCAGGACTGCACGGAAGGCTATTCCACCAGCCGCACCTGCGAAGTCGGCCTGGCCCTGCACGGCGGCATCCCCTATCGCAACATCCTCTATCTGGTGGACGAATGCACGGCCTGAGGCAATCCGGATCATTGCTTAATAAACGGAACAATCGTATTATCGTTTCTGCGCCCCGGCAAGGCCCGGGGCGCAGCGTGTCATGTGATCTTTTTTCATGCACCCTTTCGCGGAGGCTCTCATGTTTGGAATAGGCGTTCAGGAACTGCTCATCATTCTGGTCATTGTGTTGATTGTCTTCGGTGCAAAAAACCTTCCGATTCTCGGCAGTAACATGGGCCGGGCCATCTCGAATTTTAAAAGAGGGCTAACCGAACCAGAAGTGATCGACATCAAACCCGAACAGAAATCCAAGAGCGCACAGTCCTGACGGAAATTTTGCCATCGCGCTCCACGGACATGCACACATGATCCGATGAGGGTCGTGGGCCAAGCCCGTCCCCCGTCTGAAAATATCCCCGCCGACACTCTGCCGGCGGGGTTTTGCGTATTTTGAGCGGTGCACAAGTCTGAGCAATAGAAAGTCATTTGCCGCCTGCTCCCGCGCTTGCTAGAATTCAACCAAATTTGAGGCGCAAATTTCGGCGCTTCATTCCCCAGAAGACAACCAGTCCCTGGCCATAGAATCCTATCCAAGGAGCCTCCATGCGCATCACGCTGATTTCCATCGCATTCTTCCTTTTTGTACTGTGTACCAACGCCCCGGCAATGCAGGCCTCGGACAACGCAGCCTCCCATCCCCTGCCCGTGGGCAGCCTCATGCCGGACCTGCTCCTGCGCGGAGAACTGAGCCCTGAGCACATAAGCCACCTGGGACTCAAGGGCTCCGCGCCGCGTCGTCTCTCCGAAATCAAGGCCGACACCGTCATCCTCGTGGCCTTCAGCATGTATTGCCCTCACTGCCAGCGCGAAGCCCCGGCCCTCAACGAACTGCACGCGCTCATCGAAAGTCGCGGGCTTGCGGATAACGTCAAGCTCATCGGAGTTGGCATCGGGAACTCGGACTTCGAGGTGCAGGTGTTCCGCGACAAGTACGCCACCACATTCCCGCTCTTTTCGGACCCTGATTTTACGGTCAACAAGGAGATCGGCGAAGTCGGGACTCCGTTCTTCTACGTGCTGGCCATGAACCCGGAGAAAAAGGAAATCCGTGTCGTCAAGACGCTGCTTGGCCGCATGGAATCTGCGGAGACTTTTTTTGACCAGGCCATGAAGGCCGGAGAATAGGGGATAAAAATGATACGCATTCTGCCCGCCAGTCTGTTCATCGTCGCCCTGCTGCTTTTCCTGCCGGCCAGGCTTCCGGCCCAGGAAGCATCAATCCCCGCAGAGCGGATCTATGATGTAGGCCAGCTCAAACCGTTGGACAGCACGCTCAAGGTCACGGTCGGAGACCCGGCCCCGGATTTCTCACTGCCTACCATAAGCGGCGAGAAGATCACCCTGGCCCAGTTCCGTGGCAGCAAGAACGTGGTGCTGTCCTTTATCCCGGCCGCCTGGACTCCGGTCTGTTCCGGCCAGTGGCCCGGCTACAACATCGTGCAGGACATGTTCGAGCAGACCGACACCCTGCTCATTGGCGTCAGTGCCGACAACGTGCCAACCCTGAACGCATGGGTGCAGGAGATGGGCGGAGTCTGGTTTCCCGTGGCCTCGGACTTCTACCCCCACGGCCAGCTGGCTGAGGCCCTGGGCATCCTGCGATCATCGGGAGAAACGGAGCGCGCCCTTTTTCTCATCGATAAAGAGGGCATCATCCGGTACATAGACGTGCACGACATCAACTCGCGCCCGGATCTTGGACCGCTGGTCAAGGCCATGCAGGAACTCCAGTAGGGCCAGTAGCAGGCATTTTCCTTGGCATATCCGGTGGCAATGCTTACTTATGCGTGATGTCCGACTTCATGGGCATCACGCAACCAGCAACCCGGAGAGAACGCCATGGAACTCCTCGACGCCATCCATACCCGTCGTAGCATCCGCAAATACCTGTCCAAGACCGTCCCGGAGGAGATGATCGAGATCATCCTCAAGGCTGGCATGGCCGCCCCGTCGGCCGGCAACCAGCAGCCGTGGCATTTCATCGTGATCACCGATCGCGCCAGTCTGGACGCCATTCCCGGCTTCCACCCCTACAGCAAGATGGTCCTGCAGGCCCCGGCCGCCATCCTGGTCTGCGGCGACCCGAACGGCAAGAAGTGGCCGACCTTCTGGGATCAGGACGTAAGCGCCGCCACCCAGAACATACTCCTGGCCGCACGGGACCTTGGTCTGGGCACGGTCTGGGTCGGAATCTATCCCGAAAAGGACCGCATGGACGGCTTCCGCAAACTCTTCGCCCTCCCGGACCACATCATCCCCTTCGCCCTCATCCCCGTGGGCTGGCCCGACGGTGGGTTCGATGCCGTGAATCGCTTCCGGCCGGAATTGATCCACCAGGAGCGGTGGCAGAGCAAAAAATCAGACAGCCCCGATTCATGCCTCTTTCAAAGCATGAAACGGGGCTTCAAACTGCGGAAACGATCAGAACTCCAGGCCCACGCTGAACACCGCCGTAAAGGCGCGCCCACATAATAGATGTCACAGCATAACGTCGTCATTCCCGCGAAGAAGGGAGTCCATTCATTAAATACCTGATGGATTCCCGCCTTGGCGGGAACGACGCTCAGACTCTCTCGCGACTTTTGGCAGTAACATCATAACAGGACGCGCCGCCTTCACGCGTGTCGTCCGCAACGCTGATCACAGACACGTGCTCAGCCCCTCGGCAACGACACGTCACGAGACAGCCTCAAAAAAGGCGGACCCAAGGGCCCGCCATCAAGTGTTAGATTTTCTGTTCAACCAGCTGGAAACACGGAATGCACATCGTCGCCCCGGCGAAGCGGCGGGTGCGCGATTCCATAGTCTTCTCGCCGCAGCGTTCGCAGGCCAGACTCTCAAGGATCCGGGGCGGCCGGGGCGCGCCCTGGTCCACCTTTGTCACCTGGAACATCTCGTCCAGGGGCAGGGTCATGAAGCGGTCCTGCAGGGTGGCGCGCAGTTCTCCCATCCTCATCTTCTCGGCATCGGTGGCCTTGCCGCTGCCGGTTTTCTTCATCAGTTCGGCCATCTCGTCGTCCATGCCGCCACGAGCATCCGGGCTCAGCATGGCCCGGAAACCCTGCCCCGTCTCGCGCCGGAAAAACGAAAAAGCCATCTTGCCGTGGTCGCGGTGGATGAGATTGCCCTTGCCCATGGTCGTGCCGAGCAGAAACTGCAAGGCATCAACGCCGCACATGTCCGTCTCGACCACGGCCACGATCTCGGTGTCCTTGGGGCTGTCCAGTTCACGCAAGGCCAGTTCGGCGGCGCGGATGCCGATGGCGAGGCCCGGGCAACTGTGGCCGTGAAAGGAAATGGTGGCGTCGATACGTTCCCGGGGAAGCTGACAAGACATAGAACTCTCCTTCAGATTTGGGGGATGATCACGGGTTGGCCGCCCAGGCGATGAATCTCCACCGGCAACCCGTACACGTCGTTGATGATGTCCGCGGTCACGTCATGGGGCGAAGTCATGGCGTGGATGCCGCCGTTTTTGAGAAAAATGGCCTTGTCCGCATGGCGCAGGGCCATGTTCAGGTCGTGCATGCTCATGACCGCAGCGATGCGGTGCTCGTCCACCACACGGCGGATAAGGTTCATGATCTCGACCTGATTTTTAAGGTCCAGGGCGCTGGTCGGCTCGTCCAGGAGCAGCAGCGCCGGCTCCTGGACCAGGGCCCGGGCGATGCAGACCTTCTGCAATTCCCCGCCGCTTAAGGTGTCGATGTAACGCATGGTCATGGATGACAGGCCAAGGGTGTGGATGATGGCCTCGGTCTTGCCCAGGTCTACTTCACTGGTGCGCCAGCGGATGTGCGGGGCGCGGCCCATGAGCACGGCGTCGAAGACCGTCAGCCGCGTGGTTTCGCTTTTCTGGGACACGTAGGCCACGTCGCGGGCGATCTCGGACGCAGACAGGGTCAGGATGTCGCGCTCCTCCACCAACCCTGCGCCTCCGCTCGGGCGAAGGATGGCGTTCATGCATTTAAGGAGCGTGGTCTTGCCCACCCCGTTGGGGCCGAGGATGGCCAGCAGCTCGCCCCGATCCAGGCGGAAATCCACATCGCTCAGCACGGGGCGGCCGTTGTAGGAAAAACGGACGCCACACACGGAAAGCATCATGACCGTTTCCCCCGGATGATGAGATACAGAAACGTCGGTGCGCCGAGGAAAGCCGTCAGCACGGACACGGGCAAAAGGTGCGGGGCCAGGATCAGGCGGGCCACGGTGTCCGACGCCAGGAGCAGCAGGGCTCCGCCGACCAGAGAGGCGGGCAGGAGAAAGCGGTGGTCCGCGCCGATGATGCGCCGGAACAAGTGCGGCACCACCAGCCCCACAAAACCGATGATGCCCAGGAAGGAGATAAGCACGGCCGTGACCAGGCTGGACAGGAGCATCCCGGCCATGCGTACCCGCTCCACGCGCACCCCCAGGCCCCTGGCCGTCTCGTCCCCGGCGTCCATGGCGTTGTAACTCCAGCTCTTGGCCCAGAAATAGAAAAACCCCGGCACCACGACCACGGCCATGAGGCCCAGCTCGCCCCAGGTGGCCCGGGCCGTGTCCCCGAAGGTCCAGAAGACCATGGCCGCAAGCTGCACGTCAGTGGCAAAGTACTGCAGAAACATGGTCGCGGCCGTGAACAGAGCCCCCAGAGCCACACCGGTGAGGACCATTGTTTCCGGTCTGGCCCCGCGCAGGCGGGAGATGGCCACGATGATGCCCGACGCCAGGAGGCTGGCCGCGAAAGCGGCCAGGGTGGTCAAATAGGGGTTGGTGATGGTCACGGCGGTTCGCCCCGAGGTCATGAGCCCCGAGCCCAAGGCCATGACCGCAAAGGCCGCGCCAAAGGCAGCAGCGTGGGAGATGCCGAGGGTAAAGGGCGAGCCCAGGGGATTGCGCAGGATGGCCTGCATGACCGCCCCGGACACGGCCAGCCCGCCGCCCGCGACCATGGCCGCCAGGGCCTGGGGCAGGCGGATGCCGCGCACGATGGTGTCCGTGCGGGGATTGTCGGAGGTCCCGGTCAGGCTGGCCAGCACATCGGCCGCGGACAGGCCGGCCGGGCCCACTCCAAGGGCCACCACCAGGCAGACGCCCAGGGCGACGGAGGTCAGGACGACCACCCCGAGCTTCCAGGCGAGGTAGCGCCGGTATTCTTCGGGCACATGTCCGTGATCGGCATGCATCAGCGCACCGCGAGCCTGGTATAGGCCAGGTCGCCAAAGGTTTCGTTCATGGCCTGGAACACGGGCTTGCCGACAATGAAGGAATAGATCTCGTCGGCCTTCACTGCGGGGTCGATGTCTGCAAAGTGGTCAGGGTACAGGACTTTGCCGATGAAATAGGCGTTGGCCAGGATGGATTCGTAGTTCTGGGAGTACCAGTTGTACGGCAGCACCCCGAAGACCCGTCCCTCGCGCACGGCCGTCAGGGTCGCATAGGCCGGGTCCGTGCGCAGCTCGTGCAGTCCCCCGGCTCCATCACCCATCTGCTGGGTGGAGAGGTCCACAAAGAGATAATCGGGGTCCCAGGCCACGATCTGTTCCTTGGCCACGCTGGTGTTGCTGACATCCTTGGCCGCCCCGCCCTGCTCGTGGGCCAGGTTGCGTGCTTTGACAAAGACGAAAGGCGGATAGCCAGGCTCCGTGGACTGGAATCCGTGCGGTCCCTTGTAGGCCACGCCGCCCAGGTAGGCCGAGGGCCTGTCCGTCTCGGGGATGCCTGCGGTGCGGGCTGCGAGGTCGGCGATGACCGCTTCGAAATAGGCGATGAGTTCCTCGGCCCGCTCGGACTTGCCCGTCACTTCGCCCATGAGGCGCAGGGAGGAGTAGAAGCGCTCCCGCTGCGGCCCGAGATTGCCCACGTCGAGGACGACCACGGGGATGCCGGTCTTGGCCTGCAGTTCGACCGGGTCGTGGCCCATGGTGGCGAAGGTCTTAAAGATAAGCTGGGGCTGGGGGTCAAGGGTGAGGATAAGTTCGGGATTGTCCTGGCCGCGAAACTGCCCGAAAATGGGCATGTCCTTAAACTGCGGGTTGGCCAGGGCATAGGGGCGCGAATCGAAGCGGTTGCGTTTGGACTCGATGTCGTCCACGGCCACAGCCAGATTCTGGGCCTGCAGGTAAGTCAAGAGGCGCAGGCAGCCGGAGCCGGAGCAGATGACCCGCTCGACCTTGTCCGGGACATCGATGGAGCGCCCGATGGCGTCGGTGACATTCATGGCCGGTGCTAAAGACGCCAGGCTCAAAACCAGACAAAAGGACCAGAACATGCGAAACAGCATCGATCTCCTCCGACAGACACCTCCGTCTTCGTAGACCGAAGGCGGAAGCGGATCACTCCGACACAGTGCCAATTCCGGCACTTCAAGACTGACAGGATCAACAATCCCGACCTTTTTGATCATAATTACATGAATCGTAAAATTTATGGGACGGTTTTTTCAATAACCAATCCCTATCGTGTAATCAACTCAAAAAACGTGTTACTCGTATATATCTGCCTCCATATCTTCAAAGGTGTATCCCGCATCGCAAATCTGCCAGAGCACGACCCCTATGCGATCGGCAAAATTTTGCCGCACAAATTCAGGCGACCCTTTTGAGACGCAGACTTCACCATGCCCTGCCAGCAAGCGCCAGGAGACTCTCGATCACACGGAAAACGGGGATATAAAAATGGATCAGGTCAGCTTCAGCTCGTATTCAGCCAGCTTGTAACGCAGGGTGCGTGGGCTCACGGACAGGATTTCGGCCAGCCGGGCCTTGCTGCCTGCGGCCTCGGCCCAGGCGCGGACAATGGCCGCTACTTCGGCTTCGCGCACGGCGGCCTCCAGGGTCATGACGCCGCGGTTGCCATCCATGGAGGGCAGGCCTGTGGCCAGTCGCATCTCCAAAGGCAGATGCGCAGGCTCGATGACGGCTTCGGCGCACAAGAGGACCAGACGCTCCGTCAGATTGCGCAACTCACGCACGTTGCCCGGCCAGGAGTAGTCGCAGAGCGTTTCAAGCGTGGCCGGGGCCAGACGCACGTCGGGCTTGTGGTAACGGTGGCGGTACATGGCCAGGAAGTATTCAGCCAGAGGAGGGATGTCGTCGATGCGTTCGCGCAGAGGCGGCAAGGTCACAGGGATGACGTTCAATCGGTAGTAGAGATCGGCCCGGAATTCCCCGGCGACGACCATCCTGTGCAGCACCCGGTTGGTGGCGGCCACGATGCGGGCGGCAAAGGGTTGCGTCTTTTCCCCACCCAGACGACGGAAAGTCTTCTCTTCCAAAACGCGCAGGAAATCCACCTGATTGGGTGCGGGAATCTCCCCCACCTCATCCAGAAACAGCGTGCCGTCTCCCGCCATCTCGAAGCTGCCCTTGCGCTGACGTTGGGCCCCGGTGAATGCGCCGGACTCGTGTCCGAAGAACTTGTCGGCAAAAAGCTCACCCTTGAGCACCCCGCAATTGACGGGGATGAAAGGCTTGGCCCTGCGTCCGGACAGCTGGTGAACAAGGCGAGCGAAAAGCTCCTTGCCCGTGCCGGACTCTCCGTAGACGAGAATGGTCGCATCCGAGCCCGCGACCTGGGTAGCCAGACGATACAGGTCACGCATGGTCCGGGACTGGATAACGAACTTGCCCAGCCCCTCCTCGGTTCCCAGGTCCAGAATTTCAACGCCGGGCTCCTGCGTACTGATCGGCAATTTTTTGCCAACTCGCGCAACACTGCCCCCACGTTTTTTTCTACGGCCATCCTTCTGAAATTCCATTAATTTACAACCCCTCTCGTCCATAAGACGCAAACAACGCCGCGCCCCCCTCGATTTCCCACCACTCCAAACCGACTCTTCGGCAAAAAGGCGCAATCTTGCCGCTTTCGGCAATATCTTGCCGCTTACTCCATGCGCTAAACCCCGTCAACACAGAACAGGCCTTGCTTTCCGCACTGGCATGCTCCTTGCGATATTAGAATTTCGGATGCGCTGTGCATCATGACGCCAACATCGAAATATTGCTTGAGGAAACGTGTAAACGGGAGCGAAACAGGAATGAAACTGAACACGAAGTGGATTCGAATTCTGGGAGGGGCCGCCTTGAGCGCACTCCTGTTGGTCACTTTGGCCTGGGCCGGAAACAACCCCGAAATCGCCAACGAGGCGGCCAGACAACTGGCGGAAGCCACGGGCGCGGCATCGGTCCTGCCCTGGTGGGCCTGGCCTACGATTTTACTCTTCTTCTGCTTCGTCATGGGCGTCATTGCCGTATTGGCAGGCGTCGGCGGGGCCGTTCTCTTCGTGCCTCTGGTCAGTGGCTTCTTTCCCTTCCATCTGGATTTTGTGCGCGGAACCGGCCTGCTGGTCGCCCTGGCCGGAGCGCTGGCTGCAGGCCCCGGCTTGCTCAAACGCAATCTGGCCAGCCTGCGCCTGGCGCTGCCCGTCGCGCTCATCGCGTCGACCTGCTCCATCGGCGGCGCCTTCCTGGGCCTGGCCTTGCCCGCCGATGTCATCCAGATCTGCCTGGGCGGCACCATCATCTTCATTGCGGTGCTGCTGCTGACATCCAAAAACACCGCCCGCCCCGTGGTCACCAAGCAGGACGCGCTGAGTCTGGCCCTGGGCATGAACGGCGCCTATATCGAACCCGCCACCGGCGAAATCATCGAATGGAAGACCCATCGCACCATCCCCGGCCTGCTGCTTTTCATCATTATCGGCACCATGGCGGGCATGTTTGGCCTTGGCGCCGGTTGGGCGAACGTCCCGGTTCTGAACCTGCTCATGGGCGCACCCCTCAAGGTTGCCGTCGGCACCAGTAAATTCCTGCTCTCCATCACCGACACCTCCGCCGCATGGGTGTACCTGAACAAGGGGTGTGTCATTCCGCTGATGGCCATCCCCTCAATCATCGGCCTCATGATGGGCTCATTTGTCGGAGTGCGGCTACTCGCAAAGGCCAAGCCGACCTTCATCCGCTACATGGTTATCGGCGTTCTGGCTTTCGCGGGCGGCAAAGCCCTGCTCAAAGGACTGGGAATCTAACTTTATGAGAATTCAAGGAGTACCACTATGAACAAACCTGATACCAATGCCCCGGCAGAGCAGATTGCCTACGCCAATATCCTCTTTTATGGATGTTGGGGCGGGCTCGCGCTCATGCTTGTCACCTATTGCCTGTATGTTTTCGGTATCATGGATCCCTATGTGCCCACGGAGATCCTGACCAAGTCCTGGTCGCGGCCGGTCCAAGAATACCTCTCGGAAAACAATGTGCCTGTCGGCTGGGGTTGGGCAACGCTGCTCGCCAAAGGCGACTTCATCAACTTCCTGGGAATCGCACTTCTGGCCAGCCTGACCGTTGTTGGCTATATTCCGCTCATATTTGCCTATCTGAAAAAGAAAGACATGGCCTTCGCACTCATCAGCATAGCCGAAGTCATCGTGCTTTGCGTCGCCGCATCCGGCATCTTTGGAAGTGGTGGGCATTAAGGGAGAATAACGTGCTCAAACGGATTGAAGAACTGATCGGAAACGACTGCCCGGACCTGCCGAGCCTCTTGGACGGACTGCCTGTGGGCGTCGCCCTTCTGGACGATGCGGGCCGAGTCCTCATGCTCAACAAGGCGCTGGAGGCCCTGACCGGCTACAGTCGGGACGAGGTGCGAGGGATGCCCTGCCGCCATGTCTTGCGCAGCCGGGCCTGCGTCCAGGGCTGTCCTCACGGACGTGACGACCTGCCGGGAGCAGGCGTCGAAACCGATTGCATCAACCGTCACCGCCGCAAGATCCCTGTCCGCATAACCCCTGTGCGGGTGTCCGACGGCAACAACCGCCCGGTCTGCGTCCTGGACGTGGTCGAGGATCTGACCGCCATGCGGGAAATAGAAGCCCGCCTGTCCCAGGCCACCGGGCAGGGACAGATTGTCGGCCGCAGCCCGATCATGGAGAAGCTCCTGCGCCTTGTGCCGGTCATCGCCCAGCATGACACGCCGGTGCTCATCACCGGCGAAACCGGCACGGGCAAGGATCTTTTGGCCGAATCAACGCACAAGGCATCACCCGGATCGCGCGAGCCGTTCGTGCGCTTCAGTTGCGGGCCCATGCCGCCGGAACTCCTGGACGCCGAACTGTTCGGGCGCATGCTGGACGGCACAGCGGAGTTCAAGCCCGGCAGATTCCAGCAGGCTCAGGGCGGAACGCTGTACCTGTCGGAGATTGCCGATCTTCCCTTGCCCCAGCAAATGAGCCTGGTCCGCTTCCTGGATGAGGGCGTGGTGCTCCCGCTCGGTGCGAGCAAGACAGTGCGGGTCAATGTCCGACTCATGGCCTCCACGGCCGAATCTCCGGAAAGGCTGGTGCGGGCCGGGCAGCTGCGCGAAGATCTCTTTCACCGCATCGCGGCCATTCGCCTGCATCTGCCTCGCCTCAAGGAACGGGGGGAGGATCTCGGGTTCCTGCTGCACCATTACCTGAACCATTATGCGGCGCGCTTCAAAAAGAACATCAAGGGTATCAGCCCCGAGGCGCTGCGCCTGCTCTGCAGCCACGACTTTCCCGGCAATGTGCGGGAGCTCAAAAACATCATGGAATTCGCGGCCATGGTCTGCACCGACGACAACATCGGAATCGGGCATCTTCCTGGGCACCTGCCCGGCCTGCTCGAATCCGCCCCGGCCAAGTCCCGCGCCGCGACAGGTCGCAAGTCAGGCCGCAAGCACACGGAGGAGCGCTAGCATGGAACGCCGCGTACTGATCACCGTTGCCCGGGACGAGATAGCGCCCCGTTTCGACCTGGCCACCGAAGCCCTGCTCCTGAACATTTCCGAGGGCGGAGAAATCCTGCAGCGCAAGAGCTTTCTCCTGGCCCACGCATCGGGAGACGAACTGTGCGACCTGGCATTGTCCCGCGACATAGGTGTCATCGTCTGCGGCGGCATTGAAGAGGAATACTACCACTACCTGCGCTGGAAGCGCATCGACGTCATCGACGCGATCATGGGCCCTCTTGAGCGTGTCGTTCAACGTTTGGCGGATAACCGCCTCCGGTCCGGCGACATCCTTTACGATCGGGAAGCGGAGCACTCATGAAAAGCGTGCTGTCCGGCACCATGGACCTCAAAACCGACCTGGCCACGGAGATCAATTCCCCACGGCGATATCAGCTCCTGCGCCGCAAGATCGTCTCCCTCATGGCCCTGGTCACCATTCTGCCGCTCTTGTCCCTGGCCGGGATCAACTACTACGAGCATCAGAACACCATGGCCTCCGAAATCCAGGCTCCGCTGCGCGCGCTGGTAGGCAAGGCCAAGCATTCCTTCGAGCTGTTCCTGGCCGAGCGGACCTCTGCGGTCAGTTTCATCGCCTCGGCCTACACCTTCGATGAACTCTCCAGCGACACGAATCTGCAGCGCATCTTCCAGGTAATGCGCCGGGAATTCACCGGTTTTGTGGACCTCGGGCTCATTGACACCGCTGGCAACCAGATCAGCTACGCCGGTCCTTACGACCTCAAGGACCGCAACTACACCTCGCAGGACTGGTTTCACCAAGTGCAGTTCAAAGGCACGTATGTCAGCGACGTGTTCCTGGGATTCCGTAAGTTTCCACATGTTGTCATCGCCGTGCGGCACACCACCGAAAGCGGTCAGTCCTGGATTCTGCGGGCCACTCTCGACACCATGCATTTCGACCGCATCATCGCGGCCATGGGGCTTGAGCCCGGCAGCGACGCGTTCCTGCTCAACCGCGGCGGAATCCTGCAGACCGAATCACGCCGCTACGGCAAGGTGCTGGGCATGTTGCCCTTCGCCCTGCCGCCCACCAATTTCGAGTCCAACGTCCAGGCCCTGCGCGACGATCAGAACCGGGAAATCTTCCTGGCCTCGGCCTTCATCGCAAACACGGATTTCGCCCTGGCGGCCATCAAGCCAAGGCCGACCGTGTTCAGCACCTGGTATACTGTCCGCGCCGACCTGCTCTTCATCTTCGTCAGCGGCGTCATTGTCATCTTCCTGGCTGTCTACCGCCTGACCAGTGCGCTCATCAACCGACTGCAACACAGCGACGAACAACGCATGGGCGCCATCCACCAGATGGAGCACTCGCAGAAGCTGTCCTCCATCGGCAGACTGGCTGCGGGAGTGGCCCATGAGATCAACAACCCCCTGGCCATCATCAACGAGAAGGCAGGCCTCATGCGCGACATCATGGACCTGCGCCCCGAGTTCCCGGACAAGGACAAATTTTCCAGACAGATCGACTCCATTCTCCGTTCCGTGGACCGCTGTCGGGGCATCACCCATCGCATGCTCGGCTTCGCCAAGCGCATGGATGTCAAAATCGAGACCCTGGATCTGAACTCCGTGCTGGAGGAAACCCTGGGCTTTCTGGAACGTGAGGCGCAGTATCGCAATGTGGAAATCCGCCGCAACCTCGTCCCGGACATGCCGAGCATTCCCACGGATCACGGTCAGATCCAGCAGGTGTTTTTAAACATCCTCAACAACGCCCTGGCCGCCGTTCCAGATGGAGGACGCATCACCCTGACGACCTGGGACGTGGACGAAAATTTTGTGGGCGTCTCCATCGAAGACAATGGCTGCGGCATGTCAGAAGAAACGGCCAAGAACATGTTCGAACCCTTCTTCACCACCAAGAAGGAAAAGGGGACGGGACTTGGCATGTCCATCACCTACGGCATCGTCAAGCGCCTGGGCGGCGAACTTAAGGTCCAGAGTAAATTGAACGAGGGCACCACGATGACCATCCTGCTGCCCAAAAAATCCACGGAAGGACAAGCATGAACACAAGCGCGTGGAACATCCTGCTGGTCGACGACGAAGTCGAATTCGTAAGCACCCTGGCCGAACGGCTGGAGTTGCGGGGCATTAACGCCAGGGTCGCCTATGACGGCGAATCAGCCCTCAAAGCCGTGGCGGAAAATGAGCCGCAGGTCATGGTGCTTGATGTCATGATGCCGGGAATCAAGGGCCTCGACGTACTGCAGCGGGTCAGGGAGGAACGCCCCGAGGTGCGGGTCATCCTGCTCACGGGGCAAGGCAAGACCCGCGACGGCATCGAGGGCATGCGCTACGGTGCCTTCGCCTACATGATGAAACCCCTCGACCTCGAAGAGCTCATCCGCACCCTGCGCGAGGCGATGAGCGCACACGAAGGAACACCAGATGCCTGAAGTTGCGCAAGAAGCCCGCTTCATGGGCGCTGTCACGGCCCTCTCCATGCACGAAATGCAAAACATCCTGGCCATCATCCGCGAGTCGGCCGGCCTTATGGGTGACATTTTGAAGGTCAACGCCCGGGTCGATTTCAAGCACCGCTCCAACATGGAGCGCACCCTCGAGCACATCTCTACCCATGTGGACCGGGGCAAGGGACTGCTGGAAGCCACCAGCCGTCTGGCCCACTCCCCTGACGACGACTTGCTCGAAGGATGCGACCTGACCGTGTATGCCCGCACCGTGGCGCTTTTGTCCGAGCGCCTGGTCCGCCTCAAGGGCGCGGCCGTCAACCTCAGCGGGCCGTCCACCGCTCTGCCCGTGGCCGTGGGTGCCCTGCGGGTGCTCATGACCGGCTACAAAGCCGTGCAGTGGGCCGTGGGCGGAGGAGTCAAGGACGGAGTTGTCGGCCTGCAAATCGAAGGTGGCCAGGATTTTCATGTGCTGAGCGTGCGCCCGCCGCAAGGGGTCAGCCCCGATCTGGAGGGGGTCGCCTTCCTGGGCGCGCTGCTCGATGACGGCAAGGTCGAATGGGACGGAACTCGGTTGCGCATCCTTTTGCCCGCACGGCGTCAGGGGTAAGGTTCATGACTGAAAAAAGCATCCTGCTCATCGACGACGAGGAAGCCTTTGTGACCACGTTGCAGGAACGCCTCGAAATGCGGGGCTTTTCATGCCGCACCACCCTAAGCGGCGAAGCAGGCCTGGGAATGATCGCCGCGCAACCCCCGGACGTGGTCGTGCTGGATTTGCGCATGCCGGGCATGGGCGGGGTCGAGGTGCTGCGCCGCATCCGCAGGCAGTGGCCAGGCCTGCCGGTGATCATGCTCAGCGGGCACGGCTCGGACCAGGATTTCGAGACCTGCCTGAGCCTTGGCGCCGCTCTGTACCACAAGAAACCTCTGGACATCGGCGACCTGCTGGAAAGCATCCGCGCCGTGACCCAGGGCAGTGGCTCACGGGGGTAGGTGCCCATGATCCGTGTATTGGTGGTCGATGACGAACGCGATTTTGCGGACCTTCTTGCCGAGCGCCTGCGAACCAGGGGCATGGAAGTGCATACCGCCTACAGCGGCCCGGAAGCCCTGGAGGCTGTCCAGGCAACCACGCCGGAGGTGGTCGTACTCGACATCAGCATGCCGGGCATGAGCGGGCTCGAGAC
>Ga0180017_100353_pt1 | contig 16695 bp, 13 predicted proteins | sample KR46_S_MetaG_FD_129674 | JGI IMG/M metagenome (GOLD analysis project Ga0180017, IMG submission 129674) | Groundwater microbial communities from the Olkiluoto Island deep subsurface site, Finland - KR46_S_MetaG | ecosystem: Environmental > Aquatic > Deep subsurface > Groundwater | place: Finland...
AGCAGCGCTTCGAGCGGGTGGGCGGCACCAAAACCATCTCGGTGGACGTGCGGGTCTTGGCCGCCACCAACAAGGACCTGCAACGGGAGATGGCGGCGGGCCGCTTCCGCGAGGACCTTTTCTACCGCCTCAACGTGATCCCCATCCATGTGCCCCCGCTACGGGAGCGCTCCGGCGACGTGCCCGAGCTGGCCGCCGACTTCCTGGGGCACCTGGCGATCAAGCACAACCAACCGGTGAAGCGCTTCACCCCCCAGGCCCTGGAGGTGCTGAAGACCCAGCCCTGGCCGGGCAACGTGCGCGAGCTCAAGAACCTGGTGGAGCGCATGTGGATCCTCTGCCCGGACCGGGAGATCGGCCTGGACGATCTGCCCCCGGAGATCAGCGGGGCCGCGGTCCCGGCCGGGCCCCCGCCCGAGCTGTTCGCCGGGGACTTCAAGAACGCCAAGGCCGCCTTTGAAAAGGCCTATCTGGAAAGCAAGCTGCATGAGAACCAAGGCAACGTTTCGCGCACCGCCGAGGAGGTGGGCCTGGAACGCAGCCACCTGCACAAGAAACTCAAAAACCTGGGCATCAAGGCCGGCAACGGAGATTAGACATGGACCCGGAACAGACCTATCCCACCACGGTTCCCTCCTGCCTTAGCCTGGACCAGGCCAAGGCCATGGTGGCCGGATTCGTGGAGGCCTTCCACAGCCAGGACGTCGAAGCCCTGGCCCAGGGCTGGACCGAGGACGTGGTGATCCGCTTCGCCGACCTGCCCGAGATAAAGGGCAAGCAGGCGGCCAAGCAGTGGGTGGCCTCGCGCTTCGCCCGCCAGCGGGACTATCGCCTGGTCAAGACCTTCCAGGCGATCACCGGAGATATCCTGGGCGATTCCTGGACCGGCGTCTGGACCGACGCGGTCACCGGCAAGCAGATGCGGGGCAAGGGCATGGAGTTCCTCACCCTGCGCGGCGGCAAGATCGCGGTGTGGGAGGCGGTGTTCAACGTGTGGGAGGAGGGCAAAGAAGGCTCCACCCCCGTGACCTAGGCCACCCCCGCCGCCAACAAAACGCCCGCTCCCCCGGCCGGGGAAGCGGGCGCTGTCTTTTGATGCGAACCTTGGCTAGGCGCGCAGGGCCTTCTTGCGGCGGCGCAGATAGCCCATGGCCCCCACCAGGGCGCTGCTCATCAACAGCAGGCTGCCCGGCTCGGGCGCGGCGGCCCCTCCGCCGCTGGTGGCGAACAGCAGGTCCTGCTTGTTGTCGCTTTCGGCGAAGTAGAAGTCGTTCTTGAAGGTGTAGGTGCTGAAGTCCACCCCGGCGGCCTCGGCCAGCATCTCATAGTAAAGGGTGGTCACGTAGCTGCTCTGCCATTTGGTTCCCTTGACCTTGGTCAGGTCCCAGCCGTCGAACAGGTTCCACAGCGCCGCCTGTATGGCGGTGGCCGCCTCGGTGTCGTAGGCGTCGTCCACCCCGCCCAGGGAGGGGGAGTAGTTCTCCATGATCCAGGCGGCCTGATACAGATAGGCGTAGTCCTCGTAATCAAAGGCGCTCAAAGCCTGCACCTTGTACTCGCCGCCCACGCCGTAGGTCAGCATGTCGGTGCAGTAGGCGGCCAGCACCTCCTGCTCGTCCCAGGTGATCTCCATCTCTCCCACGTAGTCGGCCTTGACCTTGTGCCAGCCGATGTAGCCTTCCATCTTCAGCCCTGGGATCTGGTAGCCGTTGAAGTCGATGGTGTCGGCCAGGGCGGCGGCGGGCAACATCAGCAGGGCGAAGAGCAGAACTGAGATTATCTTTTTCATGAGCATCCCCCAAACAAGCGCGGCCCACCGGCGCGGCCGCAATCAGGCAGCCGGCTGCGCTCACCGTAGCGCAGCGGTCAACACGCTGAATTTAATCGGGCCTATATTCCAAGACCGTTTTGGGGGCAGGCAAATTTTCGCGAGGGGCTGTCTTTAAAGTTACACCCTTTCCCCTTGCGTGAAAACGAAAAACGCAGTTGCGGCCGTGGGCTAGGAGCCGTGGGCCCGGTGGTTGGGCACCAGGAGCATCAGGGCCAGGCCCAGGGCGGCCATCACCGCGTCGATGGCGAAGCTGATATCGTAGCCGCCGGTGGAGTCGCGCAGGGCCCCGGCCACCCAGTGCACGGTGACCGCGGCCAGACCGTTGAAAACGGTCCACATGCCCACCACCGTGCCCATGACCGGGCGGGGGAAGTAGTCGCCCGCGCAGGCCCCGTACATGGGGAAGATGGCCCCGAAGCAAAAGGCAAGCACCCCCACCAGGGCCACCAAGGCCCCCCAGGTGACCCCCCACAGCAGGATGCCCAAAACCACCGCCGCCACCAGGCCGTTGGCCACCAGAATCATGTTGCGCCGCCCCCAGCGGTCGCTGAGCGGCAACAGCACCAGCACCCCGGCCACCTGGGCCAGGCCGTGCACCGTGGCCAGTTGGCTGGCCTGGGCCATGGGTATGCCCAAGGAATGCTGGGCGTAGTCCACCATGAAGGTGGTGATGCCGTAGGCCGCGTAAACCACGCAATAGTAGGAAAAACCGACGAGCCAAAACAGACGGCCCTTTAGCACCGCGCGCACCAGGCCCTTTTCCCAGGTGGGGACCGTAGGCGGCAGGGCGGTTTCGTAGGGTTGGCGGCGGCCCCAGGGAGCCACCCCGAGGGCCTCGGGGCTGCTGCGCACGAACAGGCCGTTGAACAGCACCATGACCAGGGCCGCCCCGCCCAAAATCCACCAGGCCCAGCGCCAGCTCAGCGAGGCCACGATCAAGGGGAACACCATCCCCAGGCATGCCAGGCCCAGACCGTAGGAGGTGGATAGGATGCCCAGGGCCAGGCCCCGGCGGCGGGGTGCGAACCAGCGCTGCACCAGGGCGATGAGCGGGGCCCACATGCCCGTGGCCCCCAGCCCGGCCAGGCCGAAGGCGGCCGAGGCCCAGCCCAGGCTATGGGCCGCGCCCAGCCCCACCAGCCCCAGCCCCAGGATAAGCGAGCAGAGGGTGAGGATCGCCCGGCTCCCCACCCGGTCGTTGAGGTAGCCCGCCAGGGGGGTGAAGATCAAATAGACGAAAAGGTAGGAGTTGTAGATGGTGCCGCCGCTGGTGCGCGAAAGCTCCAAAGGCCCCAGCATCTGGGGCAGCACCAGCCCATAGCCCAGCCGCGCCGCGAAGTTGATGAACACGTCGGCGAAGCACACGGCCAGGATCACCCAGGCCCAATGGATGGTAACGCGCGGCATAGGCCCCATTCTACGCCAGGCGCGCCGCCGGTCCCAAGCATTAGCTGAAAGGCCAACGCTTGACAGCCCTGCCCGCCTTTTGCTAATTAAGGGCGTGCAGGGCCAGGACCGCCCTGCCAAGAGGCCAAGACCGCCTCCTTCCCCGCCACGCGGGGAGGGGGGCTTTTTTTATTTTGGGGGGTCTCTTAAAACAAGGCGCCGTAGGGCCGCCTTGGCCGTGGGGGGGAACCATGGGCCGCGCCGCTCCCGTTGGGAGCCGGGCCCCTATTCCTTCCTTATACAGACACCGGCGCGACATTTCGGCGCGGCGCACGCCGCGACCCGGGCGAGGCCCCCGGCCAGATCCAGGGCCTCGCGTTCCACCAATCTCCGGCCTCGGCCCCAGGCCGGCCGGGCAAGCCACGGGGGGAAACCATGGCGCGAAAAATATTGTTTTGTCTGAGCCTCGTCCTGGCCGTGCTACTGGCCGCCCCCTGGGCCGCCATGGCCGCGGGCGAAAGAAAACCGGTGCGCATCCAGGGCACCAAGGCCATGTACCTCAGGGTGGTGGCCCGGCCCTTTGCCAAAATCTACAAGGAGCCCAAGGAAGGGGCCGAGGTGGTGGACGCCAACGTGCGCACCTTCCAGCCCTTCTACGTCTACACCCAGCCCAAGCAGGCCCAGTCGGTGACCCAGACCAAGGAAGAGGGCTGGTACGAGGTGGGGCCCAACGACCGGGGCCAGGTCAGCGGCTGGATCAAGGCGGGCGACGTGATGCTGTGGAAGCACGCCATGTGCCTGCTCTACACCTCGCCCAAGGGCCGCAAGCCGGTGCTGATGTTCTCGGGCATAAAGTCGCTGCAGGAGATGGTGAAAAAACCCCAGGAGCAGCGCTTGAGCGAGGCCGGGGGCTTTTACAAGGCCATCGCCGAGGCGGGCAACAAGGAGCTGCCCAAGGACTTCCCGGTGGTGGCCATGGAGCCCAAACGCTGGGTCGACCCGCGCACCCAGTTCTACCTCATGCCGGTGTTGGAGGCGGTGAACCTGGAGGTGGACAGCTTTTACGCCACCCTGGTCAAGATGGCCGCGGCCACCGCCGCCGGGCGAGGCTCCAGCAACGTGCGCACCAACGTCGAGGCCCGCAAGGAGGCCCTGGTGTCCGCCGAATCCGGCGATGCGGTGCAAAAGATCAAGGAACAGAAGATCGACGTCGTCTACGTCATGGACATGACCAAGTCCATGGGTCCTTTCATCGAAGACACCTTGAAGACCATCCTGGACACCAGCGCCGCGCTTTCCCAGAAAATGGCGGGCGGCCAGGACCTGGGCAGCAACCTCCACTTCGGCCTGTGGGGCTACCGCGACAGCGAGACCATCCAGGGCATCGAGTTCAACACCCGCAACTTCACTCCCGAGCTGCAAGGGGTGGAGTCCTTCGGCAAGACCCTGTCCACGGTTCGCGAGGCCCGCGTGGGCAGCGAGGGCTTCGAGGAGGACATGTTCGGCGGGGTGGACCAGGCCATCCTCAACACCAAGTGGACCGGTGACGCCTTGCGCTTCATCGTGCTGATCGGCGATGCGCCCAGCCATCCCCTGGGCCACAAGTGGAACAGCAGCAAGAAGGACGGGAAGCTTCTGCGCGAGCTGGCCAACGGGAAAAAAGTCTATCTGTTCGCCATGCACATCCAATATCCCGACGCCCGCCTGCGCTCCTATCACGAGGCGGGAGAGGTCCAGTTCTCCGCCTTGGCCGTAAACCCCGGCACCGACGGCCCGGCGTTCTTCAAGATCAAGGGCGATGATCGCCAGGACTTCACCAGAGTTTCAAAACTGGTGGCCGAGAGCATGGTGGCGGCCCTGCAGAAAGGCCAGCAAGGTGTGGTGATGGCCGGAGCCGCCCCGGCTGCCGGCGCGGCTCCGACCGCGAGTGCTCCGACCGCCCAGACCGGGGCTCCCTCCGGCGGCACCAACGCCACCCAGGCCGCGCAGATAGCCGAGGTGATCCGCGCGGCCCAGGTGCAGTGGCTGGGCAAGGCCACCGGGGCCCAGGCCCCCAAGGACATCACCGCCTTTGCCATGGACCGCGACCTGGAGAACCCGGCCATCCCCAGCATGGACGTGTGCGTGCTGCTCAACAAGCGCCAGCTCGACTCCCTGGTCAAGACCCTGCAGACCATCATCGAGGCGGGCCGCCGGGGCCAGAAAAGCGGCCAGGGCTTTTTCAAGGCCCTCAAGGAGGTGGCCGTGGTCAGCGGGGCCGACCCGGACAAGATACTCAACGCCAAGAAGTACGGCGAGAGCGGCCTGGTGCCCGAGTTTTTGGCCGGGCTGCCCTACAAGAGCAAAGTCATGGCCCTGACCGGCGAAACCTGGGCCAGCTGGAACTCCATGGAGCAGGACGAGTTCATGAACGAGCTGGACGGCAAGATTCAGGCCTACCAGGACATCCACGAGCAGGCCGACCAGTGGGTGCAGCTCAACAAGGGCGACGACAAGGACCAGTACGTCTATCCGGTCAAGCTAAGCTTGATGCCCTAATCGGTGGGGGGGGAACAACGTGGAACAGGGTGAGCCCGGCGACGGGCGGGTGGTGTACCGCCTGCGCGAGGTGGTGAAAAGCAGGGCCAAGGGCGGCAGCGCCTTTGAGCTCTGCGTACCCAGCCTGGACATCGGCCGGGGAGAGTTCGTAGCCATCGTGGGGGCCAGCGGGTGCGGCAAGAGCACCCTGCTGGACATGCTGGGCCTGGTGCTCAGCCCCAGCCAGTGCGGGGAATTCTCTCTCAGGGTGGCGGGCCAAAGCCACAGCCTCATGGAGTTGGGCGAGGCCTCCCTTGCCGGCCTGCGCCGGGCCCACCTGGGCTACGTCTTGCAGACCGGCGGCCTGCTGCCCTTCCTCACGGTGGGCAACAACGTGCACCTGCCCTGCCGCCTCAACGCCCAGCGCGGCGGCCAGCTCCAGGTGAAGACGCTCCTGGAGCGCCTGAAGATCGGCGACCAGGCCCACAAGAAGCCCCAGTTCCTTTCCGGAGGCCAGCGGCAGCGGGCGGCCATCGCCCGGGCCCTGGCCCACCGCCCCCCGGTGGTCTTGGCCGACGAGCCCACCGCCGCGGTGGACAAGTTCACCGCCCTGGAGATCCGCGACCAGTTCAAGGAGCTGACCGCCAGCCTAGGCATCACCCTGGTGATGGTCACCCACGACGAAGCCCTGGTGCGCCCGGTGGCGGACCGCATTCTCACCTTCCAGGTGGAGCCCTTGGGCGAGGGCCACACCCGATCAACCTTACGGGAGGCTAGCTGACATGGCCGCGCGGGAAAACACCGGCCGGGCCTTGGTGCTGCGCCTGTCCCTGGCCGACCTGTGGCACGAGTGGATTCTGAGCCTGTGCCTCATGCTGGCGGTGGCCGCCATCCTGGCTCCGTTGCTGCTTTTGTTCGGACTGAAGCACGGCACCATCGAGACCCTGCGCTACCGCCTGATCCAAAACCCGGTGAACCGCGAGATTCGCCCCACCATCAGCCGCTCCTACAGCCGAGGGTGGATCAAGGCGCTCAACCAGCGCCCGGAGGTGGAGCTGGCCATACCCAACACCCGCCAGCTTTCGGCCAGCGTGCTGGTGCGCCTAAAGGGTGGCAAGCAGGAAACCCGCATGGAGATCGTGCCCACCGCGCCGGGCGACCCCCTGCTCTTGCAGAACCGGGCCCCGGTGCCCGGCGAGGGCCAGTGCGTGCTCAGCCAGGAGGCCATGCGCAAGCTGGGGGCCAAGGCGGGCGACACTTTGGTGGTGACCACCGCCCGGCGGCGCGGCGGCGTCTACGAAAAGGGCGTAATGGAGCTGAAGGTGGCCGGCGCGGCCGATCCCAGGGCCACCACCCAGGGCCGCCTGTTCGTACTGCTGCCGGTCCTGGAGGCCATGGAGAGCTACAAGGACGGCGAGGCGGTGCCCCGCTACGGCTGGCCCGGCTCCCTGCCCCAGGCCTATCCCCTCTATGACGGCGCCGTGGTGGCCGGTCCCCAGCCCCTGGACAACACCCTGCTCTTGTCCCTGCGCATCAACACCGGCTTTTACCGCTCCCAGGCCATGGGCCGCGAGGAGCTACTCAAAACCAGCGGCCTGAGCTTCCCGGAAAAGGCGCACACCTATTTCCTGTCCACCCTGGGCAGCGGCGCGGGGGCCTCGACCGGGCGCTCCAGCCCGGTGGACGAAAAGAACCTGGAGGCCGTGCGGGCCAAGCTGCGCGGGGCCGAAGCGGCCCTGCTGCCCTGGGTGGCCCCGCAGAAAGCGGAGCTTCTGGGCCCCGGCGGCAAGGCCCTGGCCCAGGTGGAGCTGTACGCCCTGCCCGGCGGGGGAGACCTGCCCGCCGAGACCCGCCCCGTCCCGGCCCCGCCCTGGCCCGCCGCCAACAAGGGCGAGGGGCCGCGCCTGATGCTCATGGCCGCGCCGGAGGTGAAGGCCTCGGGCGAGGGCCTCCGCCTGCGCCTGAAGATGGGCGAGCGGGAGCTGGCGTTCCCGGTGAGCCTGACCACTGAGCCTTCACCCCGTGCGGGGGTGAGCTTCATTCCCCCGGAGTTGGCCGGGGTGCTGCGCCTGGGCCAAACCCGCCCGGTGCGCTACGACCCCGAGCACAAGCAGTTTCTCATTCACCGCCGCGGCTACGCCGCCTTCCGCCTGTACACCAGGAGCATCGACCAAGTGGCCGGGCTCAAGGAGTACTTCGAGTCCCAGGGCATAGACGTGCACACCAAGGCGGCCGAGATTCTACAAGTCAAGGAGCTGGACCGCTATTTGAGCCTGATCTTCTGGCTCATCGCGGCGGTGGGCATCGCCGGAGGGGCCGCCTCCCTGGTGGCCAGCCTCTACGCCTCGGTGGAGCGCAAGAAGCGCGACCTGGCGGTGCTGAGGCTCATCGGCCTGCCCCGTGGCTCGCTGCTGCGCTTCCCGGTGTACCAGGGCGTGGTCCTGGCCGGGGGCGGCTTTTTGGCGGCGCTGGGCTTTTTCGGGGCCCTGGCCCAGACCATCAACACCCTGTTCGCCGCCCACCTGCATCCCGGCGAGAGCTTCTGCCGCCTGCCCTGGCAGGAGTTGGCCGCCACCCTGGCCGTGGCCGCCCTGGCCGCCGTCTTGGCCGCCTGGCGGGTCAGCCGCATCGAGCCAGCCGAGGCCCTGCGCGATGAATAGAGCCTCCCTGGTGGTTCTCGCCTTGGCCGCGGCCGCCCTGCTCTGGGTCGGCGCGGCCCGGGCGGACATCCACGACCCCCACCCCCAGGCGGGCGACCTGTCGCTGCCCATGCCCGACGGGGTGCGCATGGTGTTTCGGCCGGTGCACCTGGGGCGGACCATGGAAGGGCTCAGCACCCGCATGGTGTGGGTGGGCAAGGGCAAGGGGGGAGTGTTTTACGAGACCCCCACCCAGGTGGAGATAAGCGGGGCTTTCAATCTGGCCGGGGCAGGGAGCGAGGACTGGGTCTACTACCTGGGCAAGTACGAGGTGACCGAGGCCCAGTTCTATTCCCTCATGCCCGTGCCCCAGAACCTATCCCGCCAAGAGCTGATCAAAAGCACCAAGCCGGTGACCCAAGTCACCTGGTTCCAGGCCCAGGAGTTTTTGCGCCGCTACAACGAGTGGCTGGCGGGTAGCGCCCCGGACAAGCTGCCCCGCTCCCGGGGGGCCCAGGACGACGGCGGGGCCTATCTGCGCCTGCCCAACGAGATCGAGTGGGAGTTCGCCGCGCGCGGTGGCGGGCTAATCGAGCCCAGCCAGTACTTCCGTCTGTCGCCCTACGGCCCCAACCAGACCGAGGTGCACGAGTGGTGCTATCCGGACGTGGTGCGCCAACCGCCCCGGGTGCGCAAGGTGGGGGAAAAGAAACCGCACCCCCTGGGATTTTACGACCTGCTGGGCAACGTGTCTGAGATGACCTCCTCCATCTTCCGGGTGGAGTACACCGGCGGGCGCTGCGGCGGCTTCGCCCTGCGGGGCGGCTCGGCCCTCAAGGACGGGGCCAAGGCCACCCTGCCCAGCAAGCGCTCGGAGATGCCCCTTTATAAAAACGGCAAGGCCTTCTCGCGCAACGACGTGGGGCTGCGCCTGGTGATCACCTCGCTGGTCACAGCCTCCCGCCAGGACGTGACCCGCCTCAAGGAAATCTACCAACGCTACGGCCAGGCCGCCCAGCCGGTGTTCGGGGTGTCCCTGGGCGGCTCCTCGGCCGGTTGGCAGCAGCTGCGCGAGGCCCTGGCCTCGGTGAGCCCCCAGGCCCTCAAGGCGGTGTCCCCCCAGCTCAACGAGCTGGAGGCGGGGCTAAGGCAGGCCACCACCAAGATGCGCAAGGTGGAGGGCGATTCGGCCCTGGTCACCATCCGCACCGCGGTCTACTGCCTGTTCGCCGCCTACAAGACAATGGTCAACGAGATGTCCCTACAGACCATCATCCGGCTCAGCCAGAACGCCTCACGCCGCCAGCGGGCCCAGCAAAACCTGCGGGACAACCAGGCCGCCCGGGACGAGTCGCTGGAACAGTACTTCGCCCAGCTGGACCTAATGGACCGGCTCTACAACAAGGAGATGGTGCTCAAGCAACTTGAGGAGCACCGCAAGCTTTTGGTCAACAAGTCGGCCGCGCCGCAGAAGGTGAAGATCAACCAGCTGCTCGGCCAGCACTACCAACGCTATCTGACCGGCAAACAACCGGACAAAGACGGTTGGGAGCGGGATCTGCAGGAGGCCCTGTTCAGCCAGGGCCAGGCGCCCGGCGCGCGCTAGAGCCGGGAAGTCCAAATCAGGGGGGAGCCGGGCCTTTGGCGCGGCCATGAAGCAAGGAGAGGCGACATGCGCAAATTGATGTTGGTGATATTGATCGCGGTCATGGCCCTGAGCGGGGCCTGCGCCACCAAGGGACAGGAGACGGTGGCCACCGGCGCGGGGGTGGGCGCGGTGGTTGGCGGGGTGCTGGGCTATCTGGTGGGAGGACGCACCGGCGCGGCCATCGGCGCGGGCGCGGGCGCGCTGGTGGGCAACGAGGTGGACAACGAGCAGAAAAAATACGCCAGCCAGGAGCAGTGGCTGGACGCCCAGATCGCCCAGACCAACAACCTGAACCAGCGGGCCCTGGCCCACAACAAGTCCATGGAAAAGAAGCTGGCCGAGATGCGCTTCGAGGAAAAGCGCATGCGGGCCCTGGCCAGGCAGAACAAGCTCCAGGCCTCTCAGTTGGCCAAGGAAAAGGCCAAGCTGAACACCGAGCAGGAAAGCACCAAGGCCCTGCTGGCCCAGGTGACCAAGGAGGTCGAGAAGACCCAGTACATCCTGGAGAAGAAGAAGATCAAAAGCGACCAGCAGAAACAGCAGCTGGTGGCCTCGCTCAAGACCATGCAGCAGCGCCAGCAAGAGCTCAAGAGCCAGCTCGAGGTTCTGGCCTCGCTGCCCATCAACACCATGTAGGGATGCGGATCATGTTTAGATGCATCGTTGTGCTGGTGTTGTTTTTGGCGGGCGGCCTGGCCGGTTGCCACACCACCTCGGACCCGGCCAAGGGCGGTTTCTTCGACTACTTCGTGCACAAGGGCGACTACGAGCGCCGCCAGACCCAGCGCCAGCAGGAGTTGGCCCAAGCCCAGGCCCAGAACGCCGGCCTGCAACGGCAGGGCACGGCCCTGGAAAAGCAGATGGCCCAGGAGCAGCAAAAGCTGGACGCCCTGCAGGCACGCATGGAAGTGACCAGCGCCGAGTTGGACAAGATGCGCCGGGACATCCAGCAGGGCAAGGTGAAAAACCGCAAGGTTCGCCAGGAAGTGGAGGCCCTGCTCCAGCGCCGGGGCCAGCTTGAGGCCAAGCTGCAAAGTCTGCGCAACCAACAGAACATGAGCGTGCCCGCCCTGCAGGCCCAGATCGATCAACTGCAAAAAGAAATCGCCGAACTGGAGGAAGAGGTCCTGGCCCACACCGGCCTCTAAGCCAACCATGAAGCTCAGTTGTTTATGGCTATTGTTGCTGCTAAGCTGCGCCGCCTGCGCCACTCCCCAAGACCTGGTCAAGGTGCCGGGGGTGGAGCCGGAACAGGTGTGCGTCCTCCTGGAGGAGGCAGGCTACGACCCGGGCGGGTGCTGGTCCATTATGGACACCAGCCAAATGCGCCAGGCCGTCATTCGCTTCCAGGAAAACCAGCGCCTGAAATCAGCCGACGGCGCCATCAACGACGACACCTGGCTGCGCCTGAACACCGTGGTGCGGGGCGCGCGCAAGCTGAGGGCGGAACAGGAAAAGGCGCGAGCCTCCGCGCCCAAGGCGGCGCCCGCCGCCAAGCAGGCAACATCGCCACCGGCCAAGGCCCGGCCCGCCGCCGAGCAGGCGCCCCCCCCGCCGCCGCCGCCCCCCCTGCCCCTGGTGGCCGGGGCCAAGGTGTATGTGCTGGAGCGGGCCAAGTGCCTGCCCCGCTCGGGGGCCTGGGTGCTGGCCTACGTGGGGGTGGTGCAATCGCTGGAGGGGGACAAGGCCCTGGTCACGCTGCGGGACCGCATCAGCTACCGCTTCAATCCCGGCGAAACGGGGGTGGACCGCAAGGACTGGTTCTGCGTGCCCCGGCGGCAACACTGCTACAGCTCGGTGCCTTTCGGCGACTGGGGAGGCTTCCACCGCCCTGGCCAGACCGTGGCCTTTGACAGGGGCAAGGTGCGCCGCGCCAAGGATGACCCCAAGGACACCCTGTATGACCTGGCCCGCCAAGTCTGCCGTTAGCCTGGGCCTGGCCGCCGGGGCTCTGCTCTTGCTGCTGGGCCTGGCGGCCCCGTCTGCGGCACGCGCCCAGGCGGCCCCCCAGGCCTGGACCAACGACCAGAGCATGTTCCTCTTCTACCAGGCCTTCCTGAAGATCCAGGAAGAGGGGCTGGTAAGGCAGAGCGGCGGGGAGATCGTGCGCCAGGCCCTCAAGAGCTACCTGGAGGGCCTGGACCCGTATTCCACCTACCTGACGCCCGAGGAGTACGAGGCCCACAAGACCTCGAGCAAGGCGGAGTACTCCGGGGTGGGCATGGACGCCTACCGCCGTCCGGACGGGGAGCTGGTGTGCCTGCCCCATCCCGGCTCGCCCGCCGAGCGGGCCGGGGTGAAGACCGGCGAGCTGCTGGTGGGGGTGAACGGCAAGCCGGTGGCCGGGCTCTCCCTGGTGGCGGTGGGCAACCTGGTGCGGGGCCCCATGGGCAGCACGGTGACCCTGGGCCTGCAAACACCGGACGGCAAGCGCCGGGCGGTGCCCATCAAGCGCCGCCCGGTGGACAACGCGGCGGTGAGCCTCAGCCGCAAGCCGGGGGTGCTGCTGGCGCGGGTGCTGCGCTTCGACAACTCCACGGTCCGGCTGCTGCGCCAGGCCCTGAGCGAGGCCCGCCCCGGCGAGAACCTGGTCATCGATCTGCGCTCCTGCCGGGGGGGCAGCCTCTTCGCCGGGGTGGACGCAGCGGACATGCTGCTGCCCATCGGCAAGACCATCGTGACCCTGCGCCGCCGTGACGGCAGTAAGACCTACCCCAGCCGCCAAGCGCCCCTCAAGCTGGCCGGGCCTCTGTTCGTCTGGCAAGACCGCTACACCGCCAGCTCGGCCGAGCTCATGATCGCCGCCCTGGTGCAGAACGGGGCGGCCCGCTCGGTGGGCACGGTTAGCTTCGGCAAGGCCACCACCCAGAAGGTCTTCCCCTTGCAGGACGGCTCGGCCCTGGTGCTCACCGACGGCAGGCTCCTGGCCCCGGACGGCCATACCTGGAACCGCAAGGGCCTGAGCCCCAGCCTGCCCCTGGCCGGGGACAACCCCGGCCTGAGCGAATACCTGGCCCGCACCGCCGCCCCCGGCAAGGCGGCCCGCGCCACCCCCAAGCCCAAGGCGGTCCCGCCAGCCCCGCCACCGCCCGCGCCCGCAGCCAAGTCCACGGCCAACGCCGACCCCAGGGCCAAGCTTTTGGCCAGGGTGGAGGCCGCGGGAGCGGCCCTGGACACGCGCTATTACGTCTGCTTCGACACGCCCCATGCCGGGCGCGAGGCCGCCCGCGAGCAGGCCAAGCCCTTCGCGGGCAAGATCCCGCCGGAGCTGATCTTCACCCCGGTGGCCTCGGAGCTGGTCTCCCCCCTGGAGGGCAAGTTCTTCTCCTGCCTGCCGCCCCTGCTCACCAGGGGCCAGGCCCAGGAGCGCCTGCGGGTGCTGGACCGCAAGGGCGTCGGCGTGCTGGGCATCAGGGAGGGCCGCGCCCCCCAAGCGGCGCCGGCGGCCAGGCCGCCCACGCCCAACCCGGAGGATTGGTTCATCCAGGTCAACAAGTTCAACGAGGTGGGCCACGCCCTTAATGACGCCAAGCGCCTGGCGGGCAAGGGCTACCCGGTGATGCTCATGATCACCGTGCCCTCGCCCCAGCACCAGGCCAGGGTCGCCGCCTGGCTCAAGGACAACCGCCTGGCCGGGGAGATATACCTCTGCCCCCAGCAGGCCGCCTCCTGCTGGGTCTCCTACAGCGTGCTGGCCGGCCCCTACTACGCCCAGGCCGAAGGGCCGCGCCAAGACCTCCTGGGCCTTTGGCCCGGCGCCTTCTGGCTGCAACGCCGAGACCTGGCCTCCCGTTACTGAAGCGGAGGCCGGTCCGGGGCTGGTTGTCGGGGGAAGGTTGGGGCGGCGGCATGCGGCGATAGGTTCAAGACTGGTCGGGGCGCCCGGATTTGAACCGGGGACCCCCTGCGCCCAAGGCAGGTGCGCTGCCAGACTGCGCCACGCCCCGACCTAAATTGTCCTTGTTCCTACCCGCCCAGGAAGCCGCGCAGATCCTGGGCCAGCTTGGCCAGGGCCTGGCCCCGGTGGCTGATGGCGTTCTTGTCCGCCGCGCTGAGCTGGGCCACGGTCAGGCCCCGCTCGGGCAGCAAAAACACCGGATCATATCCAAAACCATTGTGCCCCGCCGGGGCCGGGGCGATGCGCCCCTCCAGGCGGCCCTGGGCCACCAGCTCGGCCCCATCGGGACGACGGCAAAGCATAACACAAACAAAGGCCGCAGCCCGCTTCACGGGCGGCACCCCGATCATTTCGGTGAGGAGCTTGGCGCTGTTGGCCGCGTCGTCGCCGTGCTCCCCGGCGTAGCGGGCGCTGTGCACCCCCGGCGCGCCGTTCAGGGCCTCCACCACCAGGCCCGAGTCGTCGGCCAGGGCCGGGCGTCCCAAGGCCTCACTCACCGCCACGGCCTTGAGCCGGGCGTTGTCCTCGAAGGTGTCGCCGGTCTCGGCCACCTCCTCGGTGAAGCCCAACGAGGCGGCGGTGACCACCTGAATGCCCCAGGGCGCGCACATGGCCTTTATCTCGGCCAGCTTGCCCTGGTTGTTCGAAGCCAGCACCAGCTCCATATCTAGGCCTTCTCCACCGCCGCGATCTGGGCGGCGAAGATCTCTTGGCCCGCCTCCAGGCCGGTGCGCACCAGGGCGGCCAGCTCCTCGGGGCTGAACAGGCCGTCCTCGCCGGTGCCCTGCACCTCCACCAGCCCCTGGGGGGCCAAGACCAGGTTCAGGTCCAGCTCGGCGGTGGAGTCCTCGGCGTAGCACAGGTCCAAGCGCAGCTCGCCCTGGATGCGCCCCAGGCTGATGGCCGCCACCTGGCGCGAAGGGGCCAGGCCCAGCTTTTTCATGGCCAGGGCCAGGGCCACCCAGCCGCCGCAGATGGAGGCGCAGCGGGTGCCGCCGTCGGCCACCAGCACGTCGCAGTCCAGGCGGATGGTGTGGCCCGCCAGGGCGGGAAGCTCCACGGCCATGCGCAGGCTGCGCCCGATGAGGCGGCTTATCTCCTGGGCCCGGCCCTTTTCGCGGTGCTCGCGCCCGGTGCGGGTGTGGGTGGAGCGGGGCAGCATGGCGTACTCGGCGGTCACCCAGCCCTTGCCCGCGCCGTCCAGCCAGCCGGGGACCTTGTCCTCCAGCGAGGCGGTGCACAACACCTGGGTTTGACCGAAGCTGGCCAGGCAGCTGCCCTCGGCGTATGGATTGACCCCGGTGCTCAGGCTCAGGGGACGCATTTGTAGGGGCTTTCGACCGTCGGGCCGCAAAAGCGCCTCCTTTTTCAAGTGATTGGAAGTGGGCCAAATCTAGCCCATACCCCAGGGGGTGTCAACCCGCCGGAAAGGCCGGGGATATGGCCATCCAGCGGTTGACGCATGCCGACGCTTGGCTTAGAGTTGGGGCCTACGTCCGGGGAGCGTGGTGGAATTGGTATACACGCTGGCCTTAGGAGCCAGTGCCGCAAGGCATGGGGGTTCGAGTCCCCCCGCTCCCACCAAAGAGGAAAACTGAAACTAAAGCAAGGGGGTTAGGGGACATGCCCTAACCCCCTCTTCTTCAGCCCTGAGTGCCCCCAAAACCCGCAATCAGTTGGCTATCAGTTGGATTCTGATTTCTTGTACTTTTTCATCAGGAGTTCTGAAAATATACGGTCGATATTTTACCCAACCTAAGAGCCCATCATCGATCTTTTCAATTTCATGCCGCACTTCTTCCGCACAGAATACGATTCCAGCTTTTGCTAAATCATCAATTATTTGCCAATAATCAGGGCATATTTCTACAGAATAATATTTGTTCCAAGGCTCAATAAGAACATTTGTATCCAAGCTGTATTTTTTCACTTACTCGAGTCCCCCCTAAAGAGTGGCCAAACCAGCTTGAGCACCTATCTTAGGAAAATGCTTCACTTTCGTATTTAGTAAAAAAGATGCGTCCCGCCCGGATATTTGGTTATTCCTATACGCTGAAATTACAGTGCGGCTGAACAACCTCCCGTTATCAATCGCAACGAGCAAAGAATATGACGGCCTTCCAGATTTTGTTTTCGACTTATGCAATTTATAAAAGTCCCATCTGTCTTGATAAAATACTCGCAATTTTTCGTATGTATATTTATCAATGATAGACAGGTCTAGTAGTCTACGCGCGACTGCTTCGTCGCTAACCTTAAGCTTCCTACTTACAAACGAAATCCTCTTTTGCAACTCACTTTTTATAGAAGACAACCTCCACGCATCATCAAATATATTTCTTTCTAAAAGAACTTCGGATGCGATTTGGTTGCAAAATTTTTCGATTCTACTGTCGGGCGTATTTAATGCACTATCCGCTTCAATTAAGTTTGACAATCCTGGCATGTTAAGCCATAAATGAGCAAGCTCATGTATCAAGGTAAACAGTTGCCCGGGCAATGCATCGGTATTGTTTATATATATAAATGGAGCCAAACCGTCGGACAATAAAAAACCTCTAGCTTCCACTAAAGAGATACCACCTCGCCGACAAATATTTATTCCAATCCGCTCTGCCCGATTAATCCATAAATTGAGCGCTTCGCGGTGGTCCCTGCATTTTATTTGTTCCGCCGGGGAAACGTTTAAATTTTCTCGAATTATTGCAGCGATATCTAGAGGACGACAATCCACACTTACGGAACCAGCGAATTCTAACTCTCTTGCGTTATCTTC
>Ga0180017_100354_pt1 | contig 16626 bp, 12 predicted proteins | sample KR46_S_MetaG_FD_129674 | JGI IMG/M metagenome (GOLD analysis project Ga0180017, IMG submission 129674) | Groundwater microbial communities from the Olkiluoto Island deep subsurface site, Finland - KR46_S_MetaG | ecosystem: Environmental > Aquatic > Deep subsurface > Groundwater | place: Finland...
GCGCTGTTTAAGAAAACAACATCCGCTCTCGCTGATGTTTATTGATGTCGATTATTTTAAAAACTATAACGATTTGTATGGCCATGTGGCCGGCGATGCGACCCTGATTAAAATTGGCAACACCATTCGCCTGGCGCTGTCCCGACCGACCGATATGGTCGTTCGTTATGGCGGCGAAGAGTTTATTGTGCTGCTTTCTGAAACCGGAAAAGTTGAAGCGATCAATAATGCCAACCGCCTGCTTAAAAAAATTGAAGCGCTGGCGATTCCCCATGCGGCCTCTCAGGTTAGCAACTACCTGACCGTCAGCATCGGGGTTGCCACGCTACTGCCGGATCACCAGTACCAGCATGAAGACCTCGTCAAGATTGCTGACAAAGCCCTCTATCTTGCTAAAACAAATGGCCGCAACCAGGTTGTTTATGAAGATACTGCTTCCCCGAACAACCCAGTTTAAGGGCTCCTGCCCTTGCTCAAAAACAAAATAATTCCCGTTACGAAAATATCTTGCAATTGATCCGTACATTAAATGACTGCTACCAAAAGACCCTGCCGCTTTGCCGGCAGGGTCTTTTGCCGTTACCCGCAACACTGGATCACCAAAAACATGACCCTTCATATCAAGTTGCTATTAATCTCCTGAGCCACAAAGCTCTGCTGAGATTCGTGACAATTGTTTACTTATATGTTTAGGGAACATTATCCTGGGTATATATAATTAAGGATAGATGTTATGTTTGGTCAAAATTCATTTCAATGTATGGTAATTGGAAACGGTAATTCCAGATAAAACATCTAAGTAGCTATCAATTATATGGCATTATTGCACCATTATTTCAATTGAACAAAAAAGAATGGGTGAAAAAAATGCTTTGGACTATTGCAATTATTCTCGTTGTTTTATGGTTGTTGGGGTTTATTACCTCATATACATTTGGCGGGTTTATTCATATTCTGCTGGTACTTGCGGTCATCGTGGTAATTCTTAATCTTATTCGGCGTCGATAGAATAAGATTTTAACCAAGTAAAATTTTCAAGGAGGTTTAAGTATGTCAAATGCCAAAGGTAAAATCGAGGCCACCAAAGATAAACTAGTCGGCGGTGTCAAGGAAAAAGTCGGAAAAGTAACTGGCAACGAAAAACTGGAATTAAAGGGTAAGCTCCAGCATAAAAAGGGTGAGCTCGAAGAAAAAACCATCGATATGGTTGATCAGGCCGGTGAAATAACCGACGATATCGCTGAAAAAATCAATGACACCATCGATAAAGACAAATAAGATAGCAAGCCGCTGCGATTCATAGAAGAAGTGCCCCAAACCAACAATGCGCTGGATTGCGGCACTTTTTTTAAGCCTGTAATTTATCTTATTTTGATGATCACCTTGACTGCTCTTGTGTCCAGACTGAAATCGATCCTGGGGCACAAAAAAATGTGCCGATGCCATCTTCATTGATGGTTACTGTTTCGTCACGATTCCCTAAATAGTCGCGATATTCTTTTCCTGCATGGTGCTTGCCAATGTACATATCCTTATAACCCGCATCACTATTTGTCAGTAAAACCGCCATCCCGCCAGCGTGTTCCTCGTCTCCCTCTCGGGTCCAGCCGATACAATTGGGATGATCAAGATAATCGTTTTGTTTACCATAGGCATAATTCATCCGTAAAAACAACAGCGTATCGATTAACTCCTGCTTACCCTGAATTGGATTTTCTCCACCAATACCATAATAGTCGCCATAAAAAATGCAGGGAAACCCGTTTTCGCGCAACAAGATCATGCCGTAGGCGAGCGGCTTGAACCAATCTTCAACCCAAGATTCCAGCGCTTGTGCGGGTTGCGAATCATGATTATCGACAAATGTTACCGCCTTGGTGGGATTTTTTTCCATCAAGGTATTGTCAAATATTTTACTCATCTCAAAACGATTTCCCGAGTGACTGGCCTCTGAGAATTTCATATGCAATGCAACATCAAACAAATCGACATTGTATGTGGTATCCTCAATATAATTTTCCAATACTGGGTAATTCTGCTCCCAATATTCCCCGACCGTATAAAAGCTACCCCCTATTTTTTCGTGGATGTTTTTGATAAACGCATCAATAAACTCGCCTTCAATATGTTTAACTGCATCCAAGCGAAAACCATCAACGCCGGTTTCATTGATGTACCACTCACTCCAGCCTTTCACCTCATCTTTTACATCGGGATGATCATAATCCACGTCGGCATTCATCAGGTAATCATAATTACCATATTCCGTGTCAACCTCGGTATTTTCAGCCCAACCTTTGGCAATTCCTTTAATCATGTAAATTGCTTTTTTGCCATTTTCCTGATTAAAATCGACGCCTGAAAAATGGGTCCAGTTCCATTGGAATTCGGAGTATTTGCCCTGTCTGCCGGGAAAGACAAATTTTGTCCAGCCTTCAATCTGATAGTCGTCGGAAACTTTTTTCTGTCGATCATCGGGATCGACTTCATAGGCCGGAAACATTTCCGATTGATCTGCGCCGGCTTTATGATTTAAGACAATATCGGCAATTGCCAAAATACCCTGATCATGGAGCGCCTTAATCGCTGCCAGGTATTCTTCCTTGGTTCCGTATTTTGTTCGCACTGCGCCCTTTTGATCAAATTCGCCCAAATCGTACAGGTCATAGATCCCATAACCAACATCATTGGTTCCGGTTGCTTTTGTTGCCGGGGGCATCCAGACTAAGCTGATGCCGATTTCTTTTAAGTGTTTTGCATCCTCTTTCAGTCTTTGCCAATGGTTACCATCATCTGGTAAATACCATTCAAAGTACTGGATCATTGCTCCATTTTTGCTCATTATAACCCCTCGTATTCTTATTCGCTATGTAACATCTACATAACCAAGAAAATTTTCGCTTTTGCTTTGCAATTTTTCCCTATGACTAATTAATACCCAAAACGACGTAAAATAATATCATCCTTAAGTTTTCAATAAAAAATACTCCCTTCATAGCCAGACCGTTTTTTAAACGGTCTGGCACGAAGGGAGCAAATTATAAGGCTCGACTAAAATTATTTAACATTTTATCTTTTCTTCTAAATCACTGTATTCGCAGCTGATTTAGACAGGTGCTACAATGGTGTTCTGAATCAAGGTTGCAGCTGTCTGGGTCAATAAGCGACCATTGATCGATGCTTGAGATTCTAGAGCGATGTTTGTCTTGGCAAGGACAATTCCCTCAAAATGGGCACCGCTTCCAATTGAAACGGTTTCTGATACCTGCCAGAATATATTTTTGGCTTGTACGCCGCCAGCTAGAATAACTTTTGTATCACTAGCTTGAGTGATTCCTTTGTCAATTTGGAAAATGAAAACATCGTTGGCATCGCCAGCAAGGGTAAGATCCGAATTTATTAAAACATCGTTATCCCATTTATAAACGCCTGTTGTCAGTGTTTGACCACTGAGGTCTCCGGTGAATACATTCGTATAATTGATCGCTCTTCCCGCCGCATCGGTGTAGGCCGTTTCCATGTCGCCTACTGCTGTGGTCAGGTTATCAGCAGTTGGAGCGGCGTAGTCTGCTGCGTATACGTTGCCAGTAATTTGTGGCGAAGTCGCAAATACGTTTGTGGCATCAGCGGTCAGCGAAAATCCGGTAATGGCAGCGGCTTCAATTGGGCTGACACCGATATCGCCAGTAATGGCAGAATCTGGCACTGTTGAAATGCCTGTTTTTGCCAAGATTGCATAATTGGCAGCTGTCCCAAGATTGACCGGCTCGGTCACGATTGGGATTGGTGTTTCTTCGACGGTGACGACGCTACTGGCGGTCAGACCGCCATCGACTGTTGTTACCACGATCGTAGCGATTCCGGCACTCACACCAGTAACGATGCCGTTTTCATCAACAGTAGCGACGGCATTATTGTCAGATGACCAGATGACGCTCTTATTGGTAGCATCCGCAGGTAAGACAGTTGCTGTCAGTGCTTCTGTCTGATCAACTAAAAGACTGGCTGTTTCTTTGTCCAGGCTGACTGATGTCGGATGAACCACAACATCGGTTTTGATGATTCTGATTTGCACGGCTTCTAATCTTAAACCTTTTCCTCTGGTTCCTGCTAATGCGCCATCAGCAAGCCAACCCTCGGTCCAGCCCTGATTTTGAATATGGACACGATACTCAACCGAATACCCAGGCATATTGATCAGATTAATGGTGATTGCTTCTAAACGTAAGCCCTGAGCTTCAGTACCGGCCAGTTCGCCATCCTTTCGAACGCTCTGGTCTCCGACATTTTGCACATGGACACTATATTCAATCCTGGCATCGACAGGCGCATCAACCAGTTGAATTTTTAGTGCCTCCATCCGAAGACCCTGACCTTCTGTCCCCGAGATTGCGCCATCAGACACCCAGTCAAGCCAACCTTGATTTTGAACATGGGTTTGGTAGGTAACCCCAACGTCACTTGTTGCCTCGGTATTAAGCTGATCTTCCTGTGCAAAAACGTTTCCAGCCAGAAATAAATTAGCAACTAATAGCATGGTTACGAATAACCAGGCTTTACTTTTTTTTAAATTTTTCATTTGCTTCTCCTTAGAATTTTTTATTTTAGTCTAGTATTCTAGTCTTGTATTTTAGTCTTGCAAACATGAAAAGACAGTGATTATCCCACTTTTTTATGATAGAAAACTATCTTAACTTTTCCGGATATTATTTTTTTTACTCCTTTCATTGTTATGCATCATATCACACTAATCTACTATATTTCATTTTTATTGAAAATAACCCATAAACACCTCTTTCAATAAAGAAAACTCAACCTAAACAGACTAATGCCTATTAGGCGACTCAACATTGTTTCAGCCATTTGAATCTCCGCTTCTGATCGATGTATAAACAAGAAGGTGGTCGTTACAATTGTAGAGGCAAACTTCAATTGATCTAATGTCATAAAGATAGCCAAGACATAAATAATTTACTTCACTAATTCATCGGTTAAAGCACTGCCGGGTGTATTTTTTATAAATATTTAAAACGCATTTTCCCCAAAACCTACCCCCTTGAAAATAACGGCATATCGATTCTTGATGTTGTTTTTTAAATGATGAGAGCCTTGTGCAAGAAAAATAAAGCCATAACCTCAAGCATTTGCGAGATTATGGCTTTTATCATTCAAGTTATGAACGGACTATTCTTTCATAATTTGAATTGAAATTATTCTAATGCTATTGTTGCTTATTTCGTTTTCTGTAAATCATGTCACCGATGCTATTTCCTGCAAGCGCCACGACACCATAAATCAGGACATAAACCCAAGCAGTCGAATTATAAAAAATGAAGATCGATGGTACAAACAATAAAGAAGCGATTCCTACATATAAAAAATGAAAGCCCTGCTTTACGCCATAAACCATCGAACATCCGAAGCTCGTTAACGGAACAAGGACTAATAGCACCAACATTGCCGTACCAGTATCGCCAATAAGCAATGGCAGACCATAGTAATTTATTATTAAAAGCAAACCATAGGGAATGATACCCATTAATCGATCTTTGATTTTAACCATATTATTTTAGGGTTCCCCGATCGTAAGATTTTTCTACTAAAATAGTAACATGAATTTTGATTTCAACCGATAATTCTTATCCATCATGGTTGAAGATTGCGCTCGCATAAAAACGCATCTGTGATTTCTGAAATTCGATTAACATTGTCAAGGTAGATAAAATGGGTTCCGTCGAGAATCTCATATTTTGCCTGATCACCAATGCGGGCAAGATGCTGCTCTTGATATTCTTGCGGTGTTATCTTAATTTGGCTGTTCCTGGTTTGATATGTTTTTTTGGAAATGATCTTGAAGTAGCCCACAATTCCCGGATAAGTCAGCTTGTTGGCATCTTTTATATAGTCTGTTGCACGTGCGATCTGATCCAAAGTGTTACTATTGATAGAAAATCCGGCGTAACAAAGCAGATCACTTATTTCTTTTTCTGTATAGCCAATCGCACGCAGCTTGTCTTTATTGGTGGCTATCGACGCAGCAATTGAAGTCAACCCGATGGCTTGCTGAAATTTAGCAATACCCAGTAATGACTGAACAAAAGCAGGCATATCGTCACCAATATAAGCCGTCGAGGTTCCATCAAGCGATATGATGGCTTGTACTTCATCGGGATATTTCGAAGCATAGTATTCGCTGTAGACGCTCGATATCGAGTGGGGCATTAAAATATAAGGTGCTGCTACTCCGACACTTTTCAGTGCTGTGCGAATTTCATCCAGATAGTTATCAGAAGTTCTTGCTCGCTCTGTTTGACTACTGAATCCGACACCGAAATACTCAATACAGACGACTGTATGCTTTTCACTGAGCCGACGCATCAGTGGCCCAAAATCTGCCGACGGAAGCCCAATTCCCATGCCGGGAAGCAAAACGATTATTTCTTTGCCACTTCCCATTTTGTAGACATGCATTTGCCCATCATAAACATCGACCATCTGACCATATGGTTCTATCTGCTCCTTTTTTTTCTTAAAATATGTGGTCTGTAAAACAGTCCCCATCAACATCCCCGCAGTAATCACTACCAGAATAATTCCTAATACTATCATGACTTTTTTTACCTCTCTTATGTTTTGGCTTACAGCAAGCGTCTAAATAATGCTCATACTGACCGGACTCAACATCATGTCGTTCATATTTTTCAGTGTGTGCCCCGATAAATACATGATCATTCCCTTTAATCATGTCATTTTCATGGTTGGATCCACTCGCCAGGCCTTGTATACTTGGTCATATCGGCAACGTCGGCATTGCTGATCGCTCCCTGCACAAATTATTTCTTTAAATGTCTTAGGTTGCACTTTAAGCCTATAAACAAAATACCGCATACAATGGAATCGACAAAATATTATTATCAAATCCAAAATTTTTAGCTGAGATGCGAATCGAATAATCCGGTTGATAGTGTTTGAGATAGACCGATAAACTTCTGGATTTGACATTTTCCCTTGCTTTAACCTCAATCGGCAAAACATCACTGTGTTTCTCAATCACAAAATCAACCTCGGATGTTCCTGAAGTCCAGTAATATAAAGGATAACCCTTTTTCATTAAAGCAGTGGCAACATAGTTTTCAGTCAGTGCGCCAATAAAAACATGATCATTACCTTTAATAATGTCATACTGATTGACGCCAGCCCGGTGCGACAACAGTCCAACATCACCCATATAGAGTTTAAATGAAGCCATATCTTTAAAAATAGCCAATGGATGTTGACCTTGTTCGACCCGCTCGCATTTTAGGACGATTCCGGCGGCCAAAAGCCAATCAATTGAGGCGCCAAATAATGAAGCACGACCACCTTTGGCAATTACTTTATATTGAAATTTTTTATTATCTTTGGCCAACTGCATTTGACTTATCAGTTTTTTTATTTCGCACCTTGGGAACGGTTAATAAATTTGAAGGGATAGACCGCGTTGACTGATTGCCCGGCTATAAAACGGGTAATGTTTATACAAGGCATCTCTCTTTCGTACGGGACTAATATCCCAAGGAATGCGTGCGACGACCTCAACTGCACAGTTCTATTATCCCACGTGGCATGAGGGATTAAAAGAAAAAATGTTAGTGTACCACGACTCTGACAAATATATTATACAAGGAATGGTGATAATCATGATAACACCATTAACAGGCGCCTGCCTCATCGGTCAATCAGGCGGACCGACATCTGTTATTAACGCCAGCGCCCTTGGCTGCATTGAAGCTGCACTTGCTTCAGAACATATCACAACGGTGTACGCTGCTGAAAATGGCATCAAGGGTGTTTTAGATGATCGATTATATATTATGGATCTGGAGGATTCTTGCGAGCTTTCACTACTGAAGTACACTCCTTCCTCAGCATTTGGAACCAGCCGTTATAAACTTAAGGATTTCATTGTCGATGACACGGATTACAAACGTATTCTCAAAACATTCCGGCAGTATGATATCCGTTATTTCTTATATAACGGTGGCAATGATTCCATGGATACCTGCAGCAAAATAAGCCGTTATCTGAATCAGAACAACTATGATTGCCGGATTATCGGCATCCCTAAGACCGTCGACAATGACCTTTTAGGCACGGATCACTGCCCCGGCTACGGTAGTGCCGCTAAGTTTGTTGCGACATCGTGCATGGAGATTTACAAAGATGCAAAAGTCTATGGAACTGGTTCCATAACGATCCTGGAAATCATGGGTCGAAACGCCGGATGGCTGACCGCTGCTACCGCGCTGGCCACCTACAAAGGTCTTGGCCCTGATCTGATCTATTTGCCCGAGATCGATTTTAATCTTGCTGATTTCATTGCCGACGTGAGCCGCATCTATGAAAAAAAAGGAGACGTTCTTGTCGCTGTTTCTGAAGGCATTATGGACAAAAACAGTACTTACATTGCCGCCTATTTTTCCGATCTGACCAAGCATACAGATGCTTTTGGCCATTCAAGAATGGGCGGACTTGCCGCTGGCCTTGCCAGCTTTGTCGGCACAAAGATCGATACTAAGGTTCGCGGCATCGAATTCGGCCTTACTCAGCGATGCGCCGCCCATATTGCCTCAGGTACAGACATCGAAGAAGCCTATCTGATCGGCCGAACCGCTCTGGAAGTTGCGCTTGACGGTGCCACCGATCAGATGGTAGGCTTTGAAAGGATTCCCGGCAAAGCCTACCAATGCCGGATAAAAATGTTCGATCTAATTGATGTCGCAAACGCTGAAAAAAAAATACCCCGAGATTGGATCAATATCGCCGGTAACGGTCTACTACCGGCTTTCATCAGCTATGCGCTGCCACTTATTCAGGGCGAAACCAAAATGCCGAAAGAAGATGGTCTTCCCAGGTTCGCCAAGCTTAAAAAAATCATGACCCGGGATATATAAATACTTAAAGTACTTTTATTGCACACAAAAAACCTGCTACTTACGTAACAGGTTCTATCTAACATCAATGTTGATGCGTAGTTCATGGTGGCGGAGAAGGTGGGATTTGAATTATTACGATGCTAAAAAACGGGATAAAACCGTTAATAATCAAACATCATAGAATCCCACTATATAGCCCATTTCGTACAACCCCGTATGCTTTGGCAATGCCTTTTAAAATTGTCTAAGGGGTCAGTTTAGGGGTCAAAGATTCTTGTTTAGGGGTCAACTTTTCAATGACCCCTTTTTGATTTTACCTTCGTTTCTTCGCTACTTTATTGTGAACTTTTGTAATGATTTCCCGGATCAACTCTTTGTTATCCGAAACGTATTTTCTTTTAGGGGCATACTTATTGTAATAGCTTTCTAAAATCTCATCAGATTCCAATTGAATGCGGTTGGAAATATATGCGGCTGCTGAATGATATAAATTCAATCCATTTTCTTTATCAACTTGAATGACAAAGGCTTTTGCTTCAGGGCTGAGAATACTTAAATACGGGTATTGGTAATCGTCGGTCACCCCACCCCGGCTTTCTTGTTCAGAACCATCACCCTGCTGGTTTCTAAGTTTGCACGCATAATTGTAAACTCTGTAATAATTTTCTTTAGATAATTCACCTAATAATTTTACGAACTGCTCATTCACTTCCATCCCACCAACTCCTTCAAATTTATTTGAAAAATAAACGCTCTTCTAAAGTTGTAACTGCATTTTAACTTTATTTGAGTAATATTTCAATACTGAAACAAAAGTTGCAAAAACCAACGCCCATATCGCCCTTTTAAGCCGTTTTAAATCTGCGGTGGTGTTTGGGTACGGGTAAAGATGGAAAAGATGTCCCCAATTTTGGGGGAGATCTATATCAAAACCCAAATCTGGGTGCCTGATACTTTTGTTCAAGAAAGTTCAAAGGTTTAGGATTGTTTAAGACCTCGTTTGTGCGTGGGTTGGTGGAAACCCCGACAGACAATTTGTCGGTGGGATCATAACGGATAAATCCGCTTTGATATATCAAGGTCGATAATCCGGCTTTGATATATCGCCCCGGTAAAATATCCGGGTGATATTTCGCTCTTCATCACTGAGGGCTCAAATGCGTCAGCGTTGACGGATTTGAATAGTAACACCTCACGTGTGCGTGCGTGGGTTGGTGGCCCAGCTGTCCAAAATTTTGGCTAGCTGCTTTGTGTAATACCTCATGCGCGTGTGCGTGGGTCGGTTCTTGTATATTAGTATTTTTTAGTAATTTATCATGTAACACCTCGCACGTGCGTTATAGTGTCCATTAATTTCAAATTGGCAAGCGTTTGCCGATTTCGTCCCTCAAAGATGAGGAGTGAAACTTTCCGACAGAATTGTCTAAAAGACTTTTACTTAATTCCAAATTTGGAACAAAAAAAACCCCAGAGTGATGTGAGACTCTGGGGTTTCTTCTGATGCAAGAAAGAAAGGAAAAACAAAGGCAAATACAATCATATTATACCATTTAATTGTTATTTTTTAAAGTAAATTTCATAATAAATTAATTTTAATTATAATAGTTTCACGTGAAACATTCTCAATGAAAGGCCGCTTGTTCCATTTTGGGACTGATCGCCTGCCTGATTCGTTCAATTTCCATTGAATACCAGGACGGGTCTTTGTATTTCAGGCGTGATAATTTCTCAACTCGGGGGATTAAATCATATTCCAGCATATATTGCTGCTTTAATTGGATGCCGGCTTTTGATTTATTGATCCGCTTAATGCCACGGACTACCAGTTGCCTTGCTCGCTCAACAGAAAGCCCATATAAGCCTGCAATTTCTGACAGGCTATATTCATGCCCATTAAGGCCATACCTTAAAATAATGACGTTCTTTTCTCTCTCATTGGGTTTAAATACCCGGTCGAATGTATTGAAGATATCTTTTCTTAAAATTTCATGGTCTAATTGCTCAACGGCTAAACTGAATTCATTTTCCGCTGCTGGATCTTTGAGTGATTCCCCATAGGTGAGATCTTCAGTTCCCGGTACAGTTGCCTGAGCACTGACCATGTCAACCAATTGGCTGTTATTGTCTCTCTTGTCCTCCCACGGGGTAGAATATCTAAGCCCTCTGGTTATATGACCTTTAATGGCAACACTGGCATAACTGGCAAATTTAAAGCCTGTATTCGGGTTGAACTTCTTAACGGCCTGCATCAATCCCATAAAGCCCAACTGCTCCATATCATCGGTGTCAAGATAAGATAAATCAGATAAAGTGCGATAGCGATTAACATGGAAAATAACCAGTCCTCGGTTTTTATCCACGATGGTGGCCATGGCTTCTTTATCGCCCTGTTGGTAGTCTGCTACGAGTTCTTCATTGGTTTTTTCTGTTATCACTATGCACTCCTTAAATAATCATCTTAATTTGAGGGATCGGCACCGAACCGACCCCCGTAACAATTGTTTTTAGTACCTGTAAAGACCTGATGCAGTTCGCACCATCTGATCTTCTATTTCATCGCCTAACAATCGGGCGATTTTCTTAATATCAATGTCATTTTTGACTTCAAGGCCACTTAAACTGACATTTACGGTATTGTTGAACGTTGGCTTTCCGGCAAGGGTGCTTTTTCGACCACCGGCGGTACTGACAAGTTCTTTTGACTTTTTAGCATCCAACACCTTTTCCCCACCAGCAAAGTTGAGGATTTCCGGCCCATTCTCACCGACCCAATGCGGCCCGGATCTGGCAAAGTTTGTGCCATTGGCATATCCGAACAATGCTGACGGATCGATGGGCGCCCCGTCTTGAAATAGTCCGAAGTGAAGGTGGGCACCAGTTGAATTTCCGGTACTTCCTACCAGACCAACGGTTTGCCCGGCGCTGACCATCTGGCCGACTGATGCCATAATTTCCGATAGATGGGCATACATTGAGGATAAGCCGTTGCCATGATCAATCATGACAGTGTTACCATATCCACCGTTCCAACCGGCCATGGTGACTTCACCGGCCCCGGCGGCTCCGACTGGTGTACCAAAACCGGCTCCGATGTCAATACCCGCATGATACCCACTGGACATTTCGCCGCTGTCGGTCATGAACGGATCACGGTAACCGAAACCACTGGTTACTGCACCAGATACCGGCTGAACCAAATTAGCGAATGATGCCCCGCCAACGCCGATGGATTGCAGAAACTCTGCTGCACTACCACCAACAAAGTCGATGAATGTTTTGATTCCGAAACTACCCCCAGCAAAAGCATCTTTGATGTCCTCAATGATTCCATTGAAGAAGGTCATGATGTTACTGTCTAGAACTGAATTAACTAAACCTTGTATCAGGTTAGAACCGATATCATACAAAACGGTACTCGGGCTGTGGATGCCGAAACCTTCTTTGAATCGGGTAACGATGTTCGACACAATATCGCCCACTGCGTCAGTAGCAGAACCGACCATGCTTTTGATACCATCAATCATTTTCTGGATCATATCACCGCCCCATTGCTTGAATTGTTTCGGTAAATCTCTAACAAAGGCTAAAGCATCATCGAAACCAGTTGTTACCGCACTGTATAAGTCGAGTAATCCACTGGCGGCACCGATAACCACATTCCAGAAGGTTGTGGTCGCTACGTCTTGAAGCGTTCCCCCAATGCCTGAAATGAAAGAGACAATACCATTAAATGAATTTACCACTGAGTTAACAATTCCCCCCAAGATAAACCCTCCCATTTGCCAGATAGCTGTAAGTGAATTACAGATCGCGTCTTTAGCGCTCTGAACCATCGCCCCGCCATAGTTCCAGGCTCCGGCCCAATCACCGTTTAAAATGGCGCATATCGCCCCGACACCGTTACCGATAAAGGAAAAGACATTTCCGACTGCGGTTAATAGTGGTGCTGCGGCTGTTATGGCTCCGGCAAAGGCGGTGATCATTGTGTTGGCAAACCATGTGATCGCTGGGACAACATAGGTTCCTAAAACATCGCCTATCTGTTGAAGGATTGGCCCGGCTTCTGCGGCGAAACCCTGGAAGGCTTGCATCGCTGGATCTAATGCTGGTTTGACCTGATCCATGGCGGCGGTGATTGTTTTGCCGATGGAATCAAAAGCGGTTGACACTGAATTTCTAAATATTTCTGACTGTTGCCATGCTCCAACGATAACCGCTGTTACGGCGGCAATGCCTGCGACAACTAAAGCAACCGGCCCGGTGATGGCGGCAAAGGCTGCGGCAATGCCACTGGTTCCGGCGGTTGCTGCGGTTCCTGCTGCGGTGGCAGCTGTTCCTGCACCGGTGAAACTGGTAACAAGTCCACTGATAGCCGTAAATGCTCCCATACCGGCCATAGCGGCCTTAAAAGCAACAACCCCACCCACTAAGACCAAAAAGCCGTTAGCGATTCCATCAACCCCTGTAAATTGAGTGATAAAATCAACGACTGTCGGAATGGCGCCTGCTACTACTCCAATGACTTTGGTCATGCCCTGGATAATCCCGTTAATGAAGTTCTGAACACCCGGATCATTGAACATATCAACCAACGATGTAACGATGGCAGATATGGCCGGGGTTAAATTCTCGATACCGGCGACTGCATTGGCGAAAAAGGTTGTCATGCCCGGACTGTTGGCAAGGTCACTCATGCCCCTGTTGACCTTCTCCCAGGCTTCACCGGCGTTGTTGCTGAATACCGTCCAGATATCCGAGAACGTCGGTTTAATCGCCTGAAATGCGGCTTCGGTTTGATCTGCTGACGCAAACATCGCTTTGGTGATAACATCGGCGGTCAACTCACCTTCTTCGGCTAATTTCCTGATCTGGGCAATATCCACACCGAGATACCTTTCAATGGCCTGTATAACTGTTGGCGCATTTTCCATAACCGAGTTAAGTTCATCGCCCCGAAGCACCCCGGATGCTAATGCCTGGGTTAATTGTGTCGTTGCGCTGGCGGCTTCACTGGCACTGGTTCCGGCAATCTTATAATTCTTTTGCAGTAATTCCGCAAACCGAACGATCTGATCACTGGATTCAAAAGCCCCTCCGGCCATGATGCCCAATTTTCCAACCATGTCGGCCATCGACTGATATTGTGCTCTGGCGTCGTTGGCACTGCTCAAGATATTGTTTTGCAGCTGATCGGTGGTCTGCAGACCATCATTCATCAGGTTTAACCGGGATATCGTATTCGAATAGGTGTCTGCCATGTTGACCATTTTACCAAGACCAACAACTGTTGCAATAGTGGTGGCAACGCCCTTTAATGAGGACATAAATCCATTGCTGGCCGTTGTCCCATTGCTGGTTGCCCTGGTAAGATTATTCTGTTCTTTTGCAGCACCGGCCATGCTCGTTTCAAATTGTTTCATCGCTGCGCTAGCCCGGTTAATTTCCGTTTTGGCGGCGGCGATTGCTTTAGTGTCCATGCAGTTTTGACTTGCCTTGTCCATTCGTTCCATGCCGCTGATCACATTGTTAATGCTTCTTAGTATCGGGCTCATAACCGGTGTCATTTTGTCCTGTAAGGCGATACTGGCTGATATTGTAGCCATTTGATTATCACTCCTTTCGTGATATAAAATTAAAGCCCCACAAGCCCATAGAGGACTTATAGGGCTTGATCTCTAGATGATCGCCTGATAATATAGGGCTTTTGCTTTGTTGTCCATTACGAACGCATCGTAGCAGATACGGCCTTCAACCAATGAGCCACTGATACCTGGTGGGTCTTCGTGGATTTTGTAATCTTCCAACTTTTGAGCGGCTACGGTAGCTACCTTATGACCCATTAAGAAGCCGAATTTAGCTGGTAAATGGGTATCTGGTACCTTAAACACACGGCAACCGTCAATCATACCAATAACGCCTTTGATCCGTTCTTCATTGGAAATTTCCGTTTCCATGATGATTTCCGACGATTTCTTCATCAAGACATAGCTGTCAGGGTTTAAGATCAAAAATCGCTCTGTGTCGGGAACTTCAAAATTATCTAAAGATTTCCCGGCTGCGATAATCTCATCATAGATATTAGCGGCTGTTAATGCTTTGGCCGCTGGTATGGTTCCGGCGGCAGTCGACATCTTACCGTAGACGTATTTGTCGATTTCTGGCACAACTACTTGACGGAGTTGACGGGCTAAGGCAGACGATGCTTCAAGCTGTCGGGCAGTCTCATCTGTGTCCAATCTGTCAATCGCAAAGGTGAAAGATCGATCCTTGCTTAAAACCATTTCCTGAGTTGTCGCACCTAAGGCCCCAACATTACCATAACGTGATCCAGCTAAACCAGTTCCGGTTCCGACCCTGTCATAGTCGGTCATTGGTGCTGTGGACACCTTATAGACTTTGATGCTATGGGCACCCGTCCATTTAAAATCCTTGTTAGTCAGGAGGTCAATTTTTGATTCAGTGGCGAATAATTCATCCACATAAGGTTGATACAGTGTTACTAAATTTATTGCCATGGGTTACACTTCCTTTAATTTTATTTTTTGATCCCCATCGCTTTTCGGATTAAATCGTCATTACTTTTGGCGGTACTGTTACTATTACTGTTACCAGCGATAGTACCTTCAATCCGAACATCACTTTGTCCTGTTTTGAAACTGGTTTCGAGTACGCCGACCGCCTTATTGAGGGTATCTTCATCATCGAATTTCAAAATGTCCAGTAATTCGTGGGGGATGTTCTTTGCAGTCAGAATTTCTTTGGCTTTCAGATTCAGTTCTTTTTGCTGAAATTCCTTTTCCATCGTTTCAAACTGCTTTTGAGATTTTTCTTTTTCTTTTTTCAATCGTTCGTTAATTATTTTGTTCACGTCCTCCTGGGAGAATGTTTTGCCCTCTGGTGTTTCGATGGCTCCCGGATCATTACCGGTTAATTCTGAATCTATCACGTTATCTAGTACGTTTTCCATTTGACAACCTCCTTTTAACGTCCGGGGTGGACTAATTTTTGTCTGGCTCCTTAATTTTTAAGAGTCAGGTATTTTGCCGGCCGAATTTTCGACCGCCACTTTTGACGGCTCATTTTGAGCCTTGATATATTTTGGCTAAATAAAAAAGCACAGGAATAATTGATAATCAAATTAATGATTCAATCGTTTCCCATGCTTTTGATAGCTTCCAGGCGGTGACCTGGGGTACTCTAATTATAAAGACTGTATTCAATTGCTATGATTATATCATATACGGGGTATTGCGTCAATTATTTATACATGATATACTTATTGGTTTCTGTTTTTTCGGATATCAATATATCAAAACGGAAAATTCGGTTATGATACCCCGGCTTCTTTGGCTAGTTGGCTTCTGGTTCTACCCTGTGTCGAATTCTTCTCGGGGTCTATTTTTTTACCAGCCATCATTCTTGCTTTTGCCAACTCCTTCACCACATCTTCCAACGTCAATATCAATTCCTTTTTTTAGGTGTACCATTTGTACCATTTTCAATTGCACACAATCTTTTATTAGCTGTCTAATTTGTCTTTTTATTAGCTGTGGCGTTTACGACATCGCCCCGACCTTTCGGCGTAACATAAGCATGGATAAATGGCGATTTTTCAACGATTTTAACCCGTTCCCCATGCAATGCCGGTTCCAGTAGGGTCAGCACCTTTTCGACCTCATTTCGGCTATTACCGCTGATATGGATCTTTACC
>Ga0180017_100356_pt1 | contig 16564 bp, 11 predicted proteins | sample KR46_S_MetaG_FD_129674 | JGI IMG/M metagenome (GOLD analysis project Ga0180017, IMG submission 129674) | Groundwater microbial communities from the Olkiluoto Island deep subsurface site, Finland - KR46_S_MetaG | ecosystem: Environmental > Aquatic > Deep subsurface > Groundwater | place: Finland...
CAGGCGCTGCCAGGGAGTGAATTCATCTGGGCCGGACTCCTGGTACTGGGCACTTTCGCGGGGCTGGCAATATTTCAGAGTGTCAGCGACTACACCCTCGACGCTGCGGCGCAGCGGATTCGCCATGATCTGCGGGTAGACCTCTATACCCATGTCCAGAAGCTCGACGTGTCCTACTTCGAGTCCCGCCAGACCGGCGACATCATGGCCGTGCTGGCCGGTGATGTGGACAATCTGGAGCGTTTTTTTTCCGACACGTCCACCAGCATCGTGCGTCTGCTGATCACGTTCACGGGCATCTACGGCATCCTGTTCTGGCTGGACTACCATCTGGCCTTGCTGCTCCTGGCGCCCATGCCCATCGCCATCTGGGCCGTGCGCTTTTTCGCCACCCGCGTCGCCCCGCAGTACCGCAAGGCGCGGCAGGCCGTGGGCGACATCAACTCAATCCTCGAAAACAACCTGCAAGGCATGAACGTCATCCAGGCCTATTCAGCCCAGGATCATCAGACCGGGCGCATCCGCCTGCGCTCCGAGGAATACCGCGACGCCGCCATCCGCGCCGCCCGTGAGCGCGCGCGATTCGTGCCTCTGCTCTACGGGGTGGCGGGGCTGGGGTATGCGCTTCTGATCGGCGTGGGCGGCTGGATGACATTCGCAGGCATCGGACCCAGCGTGGGTGATTTCACCACCTTCGTGCTCATGGCCATGCGCCTCATCCTGCCCCTTTTCGTTTTCGGCATGCTCATCAACCAGATCCAGCAGTCCGAAGCCTCGGCCCTGCGCATTAACGAGATTTTCGATACAACGCCCACGGTGCGCGACCAGGCCAAGGCTTCGCCTCTTGAAGGCGGACTTGAGTTGGTCGAGGTCCGCGATGTCTGCTTTGCCTATCCAGAGCGCGAAAAGGTATTGTGCGGAATAAATTTGCGCCTGGAGCGCGGCCGTGTGCTCGGCGTGGTCGGGCCCACGGGGGCGGGCAAGAGTTCTTTGGCCAAGCTCATGCTGCGCTATTACGATCCATTGGAAGGGGAAATTCTGGCCAACGGCCGCGAGCTGTCTTCGGTGACCCTGGACTCATGGCGCGGGCGCATCGGTTATGTTTCGCAGGAAGCCTATCTGTTTCACGGCACGGTGTCCGAAAATATCCGCCTCGGATCCCCGCTTGCCACGGATGACGACGTCATACGGGCCGCAGACATGGCCGGAGCCGGTGACTTCATCGCTGCATTGCCGCAAGGGTACGAAACCATGGTCGGGGATCGGGGCATGAAACTCTCCGGCGGCCAACGGCAGCGCATCTCCCTGGCACGGGCCATTCTGCGCGATCCGGAATTCCTGATCCTCGACGAAGCCACCTCCAGCGTGGATACGCGCACGGAGGAGGTCATCCAGAACAACCTGAAGAACCTGCGCGCCGAGCGCATTACGCTGGCCATTGCGCACCGCCTGTCCACGGTGCGGCACTGCGACGAGATCGTGGTGGTCGTGGACGGCATCATCGTCGAGCGCGGGACGCATGAGGAACTGGTCGCGGCGGGCGGCGTGTATTCAGGGTTGTGGCATGTGCAGAGCGGGGACTAGGGCGGGGAAAGATGTCCGTCCGGGAGGATGATTGCGGTGCTAAGCGGCGGAGTCGGGCTGGCCGGTTTGTGCTGCGCCGAAACTCCTTCGCGGGCCTCGTAAGGCTTGACCGTTGCGTGCAGGGCGGGAATTCGTGGATGCGCGACAGGCAACGGACAAGCCAACGATGCCTGGCTCAGTCAGACAGTCGGCGCAACACAAACCGACCAACCCGACTCCTTGGTTCGTATCAAGAGTGCTCGGGAGCGGTTTGAATGAGTTTCGTCATTTTTTGGGATCGACTTCTTTTATGAAAGAAACGTCGGTGATTCTCACGTCGCCTTCTGGAAATTTGTCCAGAATTTCCAACTGCGAGAGATCCAGGGTATGCCGCAATTCATACAGCGGCATTTCATTCAGTATCGTACGAGCTAACGCATCTGATTTATTGCGAGATTGCGGCGATAACTCTGCCCTTAGCGTCGAGAATTTTTTAGTCACCGAGAGTACCCCTTCTCTTTGAAGTTCAGACAATGCCACGGCAAATATTCGCTTTTTACCAGTTTGCGTTATGGCAGCATATCGGGCGTGGAGAGTATATTTTGAAGGAACAGATTGGGAAGATGGGTAAGGAAAGATAGGTGTGCTGTTAGGGCGGGTTTGCTGGAAAGATGGGAAGACGGTGCTGTGCGGCGGAGCCTTGCTGGTCGGTTTGTGCTGCGCCGAAACTCCTTCGCGGGCCTCGTAAGGCTTGACCGTTGCGTGCAGGGCGGGAATTCGTGGATGCGCGACAGGCAACGGACAAGCCAACGATGCCTGTCTCAGTCAGACAGTCGGCGCAACACAAACCGACCAACCCGACTCCTTGGTTCGTGAGATTGAAAAATCCCCCCAGGAAACTCTTGTTTCCTAGGGGGATTTTTCAATCTCAAACGGATTAATTCAAAAGTGCCGAGCTGATAAATTTAAAAACAATGAATGGGGTGCAGGGGACGCGTCCCCGTGGGACGTGTCCCGCCCGCCGGAGGCATCTTCTCCCCCCTCCTATTTTTCTTCCCGCTCCTTGTACCAGGCGCTGGAGTCTTCCATCAGCTTGTTCAGGCGGTTGACCATCTTGTGCGGGTCGGCGAGGTAGCCGTCCATGAGCAGGGCGGATTCGTAAAGCTGCTCGACGATTGTGGCTACGAATTCGTCCTGCTCGTTTTTGCCGAAGACGGAGAGCAGGTTGCGCACCAGTTTGTGGTCCTGATTGATCTCGAAGATCTTTTTGGGGATGGAGGTGTCTTTGGTCACCAGTTGCATGATCTTGTGCATCTGGGAGGTGGAACCATCCGGGCTGACCAGGCAGGACGGGCTCTGGCTCAGGCGCTTGGAGATGCGGGCCTCGGTGATGCGGTCGCCAAGGATCTGCTGCACGCGTTTTAAAAAGCGGTCCATGTCCTGGGACTGTTCCTGGGACAGGTCTTCGGGCTTGTCGGTTTTCTCGCCACTGTCGGCGAATTTTTCGATGTTTGCGATATCGGCGTTTTCCGTGGCCTTGAGTTCACAGTCTTTGAACTTGCGCAGACTGTCCATGACGAATTCGTCAACGGGCTCGTAGAGGTAGAGCACTTCGAGGCCCTTGGCGCGGAAGATCTCAAGGTGCGGGTTCTGCTCGATGGCCTCGCGGCTGGGGCCGGAGATGTAGTAGATCTCTTTTTGTCCGTCCTTGGCGGCTTCGATGTACTCCTCCAGGGAGATGAGCCCGTCCTTGTTGTCGTGACGGGAGGAGTTGAAGCGCAGGAGCTCGCCGAAGGCCTCCTGATTGGCGAAGTCGGAATAGCCGAGCTTGAAGCGCTTGGAGTGTTCTTTCCAGAATGTGGTGTAGCGGTCCTTGTCCTGGCCGAGTTTTTTGAGGTGCGAGAGGATCTGCTTGGTCAGGGTGGTGGCGATTTTGCGGATGAGCAGGTTTTCCTGCAGGGTCTCGCGGGAGATATTGAGCGGCAGGTCCTCGGTGTCGACCACGCCGCGCATGAAGCCCAGGTATTCGGGGATGAGGTCCTTGTTCTTGCTCTGGATGAGCACGCGGCGCACGTAGAGGTCCAGGCCGTAGTTGTCGCGGTCGAAGCCGAAGGTGTCCTGGCTGCGCGGGGGCACGAAGGCCAGGGCCGAGAACTGCACCGGGGCGTCCACGTTCATGTGCAGGGAGTCGAGGGGTTCCTCATGGTCGTAGGTCAGGAATTTGTAGAATTCCGTGTACTGCTCCGGGGTGATGGAGAATTTGTTCTCGCGCCACAGGGCCTGCACCGTGTTGGCTTTCTCGCCCTGAACCAGGATGGGGAAGGAGATGAAATTGGAGTGCTTCTTGATGATGGAGGTGATGCGGTTCTTTTCCGCGAACTCCTTTCCATCCTCTTTGAGTTCAAGGGTCACCGTGGTGCCGCGCGGCAAGTCCTCTTCCAGTTCGACCACGGTATAGGTGCCAAGACCATCGGAGTTCCATTCCACGGCCTTGGAGTCGGGCTTTAAGGAGCGGGTACGGATGGTGACCTTGTCGGCGACCATGAACACCGAGTAGAAGCCGACGCCGAAGCGGCCGATGATGTTGGAGGAGTTGGCCTGGTCAGCCATGGCCTGGCGGATGAATTCGGCCGACCCGGAGTGGGCGATGGTGCCGATGTTCTCGACCAGTTCATCCATGGTCATGCCGATGCCGGTGTCGGCGATGACGAGCTGGCGCTTTTCTTCGTCGGTGGTGATGGATATCTGCAAGTCGAGGTCGGGGCTGGCGATCTCGGTGGAGCGGGACTGTTCGAAGCGCAGCTTGTCGAGGGCGTCGGAAGCGTTGGAGACCAGCTCGCGCAGAAAAATTTCCCGGCTCGTGTAGATGGAATGGGTGATGATATCGAGGAGTTGCTTGATTTCGGTTTTGAATTCAAACTGTTGTGCCTGGGACATAGATGCTCCTTCTGGTTTGGAAATTTTGATTGCTCCAATTAAAAAGCCTGACCCCATTGTCAAGGGTTTTGGGGAGAACAAGATTTTTGCTTGACCGGGCCAGAGCCCTTGGGTAGAGAGTTTCCCCTGTCGGATGGTGGGTGTAGCTCAGTAGGCAGAGCACCTGGTTGTGGCCCAGGATGTCGCGCGTTCAAGCCGCGTCACTCACCCCATTAGACCATACGGGACAGTTCGTCTGTCCCTTTTTTTTCCTGCATTTTTTTGTGGTGGGTGTAGCTCAGTAGGCAGAGCACCTGGTTGTGGCCCAGGATGTCGCGCGTTCAAGCCGCGTCACTCACCCCATTTGACACCTCAGCAGAACCGGATAAGAACTGGTTCTGCTTTTTTTTTGGAGGGCGTTTGGCAGCATTCACGGGCATCAACCATCTGGCCATGGTCACGGCGGACATGGATCGTACGGTCCGGTTCTGGCGCGACCTGCTTGGCATGCGTCTGGTCGTGGGCCTTGGCCATCCCGGATACCGGCACTATTTTTTCGAGATCACGGACAAGGACATGATCGCCTTTTTCGAATGGCCCGGGGTTCAGTCTATCGCCGAGAAGGATCATGGTGCGCCGGTGCGCGGGCCAGCGGCTTTCGACCACCTGTCTTTTGGGGTGGAGAGCATCGATGAACTCAAACGCCTGAAGGATCTGCTGGAAGCCAACGACTTCTGGGCCTCGGAACTCACCGACCACGGATTCATCCTTTCGCTTTACTCTTTCGATCCCAACAATATTCCCATCGAATTCAGCTATGCCGTGCCCGAGTACGACGTTCACGCCCATCCGATCATGATCGATTCCCATCCGACCCAGGCCGCGACCGAAGGCAGTGAGCCTCGTCCGGACAGATGGCGGAGCGCCGTTGCTCCAGAATCGGATCATGCGGTCTATCCCGGCGAGGGCGACGCCGTTCGCGCTGCATTCATCAAGAAAACATAAATCCCGCAGCTGCGGGGTATTTGAGGAAAATATGGACAAACTTGTCATTGAAGGCGGCGTGCCTCTCAAGGGAGAGATCCGGGTCAGCGGCTCCAAAAACGCGGCCCTGCCCATACTGCTCGCATCCATTCTGATCGAGGGCGAGGTGCGCCTGACCAATGTACCGAATCTGCGCGATATCGCCACCACGCTCAAGCTGCTTGAACTGCTCGGCTGCCGCGCCGAATATAATGACGGGGATGTGCTGCTGCACTCCTGCGACCTGAAGCCCGAAGCGCCCTATGACCTGGTGCGGACCATGCGCGCCTCCGTGCTGTGCCTGGGGCCGCTTCTGGCCCGGCTCGGGCGGGCGCGGGTGGCCATGCCCGGCGGCTGCGCCATCGGGGCGCGGCCTGTGGATCTGCACCTCAAGGGACTTGAGCAGATGGGCGCCGTCTTCGAGCTGGAGAGCGGCGATATCGTCGGCAACTGCGACCGCTTGAAGGGTGCTCATATCCATCTCGATTTTCCCACCGTGGGCGGCACCGAACACCTGATCATGGCCGCGACCCTGGCCGAAGGGGAGACGGTCATTGAAAACGCGGCCCGCGAGCCGGAAATCCAGGATCTGGCGGAATTCCTGAACACCTGCGGGGCGCGCATCACTGGCCACGGAACCAGCGTCGTGCGCATCGAAGGCGTGGAATCCCTGCACGGCTGCTCCTACAGGGTCATGCCGGACCGCATCGAGGCCGGCACCTATCTGGTGGCCGCAGGCATGACCAAGGGCGACCTGACCCTGCGCGACTGCCCTGTAGACGCGCTAGACGCCGTGATCTCCAAGCTGCGCGAGATGGGCATGTTCATCGAGGGCGATCGCGACCTGCTGACGGCCTCCGTGGACGGACCCCTGAACTGCGTGGATCTGTCCACCCGGCCCTATCCCGGCTTTCCCACGGACATGCAGGCCCAGATCATGGCGCTCATGTGCGTCAGCCGGGGCGCGGGCGTGATCACCGAGGGGATTTTCGAAAACCGCTTCATGCACGTGCAGGAATTGGCCCGTCTCGGCGCGCACATCACCCTGTCGGGGCAGAGCGCCATGGTGCGCGGGGTGGATACATTGAAGGGCGCCACGGTCATGGCCTCGGACCTGCGCGCCAGCGCCTGCCTAGTCCTCGCGGGCCTTGCGGCCACGGGCCGCACCGACGTGCGCCGCATCTATCACCTTGATCGCGGGTACGAGCAGATGGAAATCAAGCTGGGCGCGGTCGGGGCCAGGATCCGGCGCGAGCAGGAATAGCGCTGTACCACGGCGATTCGGGCGCGACAAAAAATAAAAAACCTCACCGGGAAATGCTCTCGGTGAGGTTTTTTTGTGTGCCGGGTCTTGCGTCTTTGCTCAGTCCGTCGTCGCGTTCCCCTCGGCCTTGGGCGCAGGGCTTGGGAACTGCAATTCGCGCTGCAGAAATCCCCGGATGCGCAGGTATTCGGTGATGTTGCCTTCCCCGCGCAGCACCATCTCCCAGCCCGGGCGCTCCATGACCACCAACACCGGCACTCCGGAGAATCCCTTCATCTTGAAATAGGCGCGGGCCGTGCGCACGGTCTGGCGCAGGTCATCGGAAATGGGCGCGGGATCGATCTTCTCCATGCTCTCCACGCGCAGCACTTCCAGGAAGAGGTTTTCCTTGCTCGCGTTGGAGTTCTGTATCGTGGCCAGGCGGTAGAGGTCGTCTTCCTTGTTGTCGGTGCTGACCAGATGCCATTTGCCGGGCAAGGTGTGGGCGTTGATGGACAGGTTCGCGAGGATCTTGGAACAGTGGTCGCAGTGCAGACTGAAAAAGAGAACATGCTGGGGCGCGTTGTCCGGAGCCGTCTCCCAGGTGGCGAAGGCCGTATCGGTGATCGCAGGCGGCACGACGTTTAAGTCCAGCACGGCGTTGCCGACGAATCCGCCGCTCCATACAGCCACACCCAGGAGCGCGGTCAGGAGCGATTTGCGCAGCCAAGAGAAGAGGCACAAGGCAACGAAAAGGGCGCTCCCCACGATGATGCAGAGCAGGCATTTCTCCTTGAGGCTCATGAACTGGAATCCGAGGATCGCGCCGTCAAAGGCCAGCCCTCCGAACAGCAGCAGGGTGGCCAGACCCCAAATCCATTTCTTGTCGTAGCGGCCACCGAAAAAGACCAGACCCCACAGAAACCAGAAAAAGGCCGCGCCCATCTTGATCAGGTTGCCTTCGCCGAAACGGATGTATTCGCCGACCACGTCACAGGCGGATGTGGTGCAGAAGGAGGTATGGCGTACCGCCTGCATCCAGACCTCGCCGGAGAGGAAGGAAGCAGCCACAAAGAGGAAGGTCAGCAGCGAATATCGAGAGAAGCGATTCATGAAAAACTCCCAGTTTGAAGATGGAGTGTTTGTGTATCTTTGGAGCGTATCGCGTCAAGTCGGTTCGTGTTCGCAACTCGGACCAGATGCGTGCCGCGCTCATACGCGAACGGTCCGGTCATTTGAGCCGGATGGAATGTTTTTTAAGCAGCTCGTACAATCTCGCCCTGGACAGCCCTGAGTTGCGGCAGGCCGAGGGCACATCGTTGTCGCAGAGCTTCAGGAGCTGGCGCATGTAGGCGTTCTCGAGCTGACCAACCACGATTTCACGCACCTCGCGCAGCACCGGAAGCTCCTCCCCTGGAGAAAAAGGCAGGGGAATGGCCCCGTCCAGCCGTCCCGGTTCGAGCATGGCGGGCTGCTGCTTGTCCGGGTCATGGCGGAAGGCATTCTTGGCGATGCTGATGCGCACGTCCACGGGCAGATGGTGACTGAACAGAAAGGGTTCGTCCGGACAGTTGTCGATGGCCACGGCCATGGTGTTGACGAATTCGCGCACGTTGCCCGGCCAGTGATAGGCATGCAGGGCGTTGAGAAATTCCGGGGTGAGGGTCTTGGCGGCGATGTTGCTCTCGCGGCAGATTGTTTCAGTATAGTATTCGGCCAGCAGCAGGATGTCCTCCTTGCGAGCGCGCAGTGGCGGGATCTCGACCTGGTGTCCGTTCAGGCGGTAATAGAGGTCGTTGCGAAAAAGGCCCAGTTCAACCATGTGGCGCAGGTCGCGGTTTGTGGCGGCGATGACCCGAAAATTGCTGCTGACCTCCTTTTCCGAGCCGATGGGGCGGAACTTGCGCTCCTGCAGCACGCGCAGCAGGGATTTTTGCAGCTCAAGGCTCAGTTCCCCGATCTCGTCCAGGAAAACAGTGCCGTTGTTGGCCAGCTTGAACAGACCGTCGCGGGCTTCATGGGCGCTGGTGAATGAGCCCTTGGTGTGGCCGAAGAGGGTACTTTCGGCCAGATGGGTGGACAGGTTCGTGCAGTCGATGACCACCAGTTTGCCGGGGTTTTCGCTGTTTTCGTGGATGCCGCGTGCGAAGAGTTCCTTGCCAGTGCCCGTCTCGCCGGTGATGATGATGTTGGCCTTGCTGCCCGCCGCTCTGCCCATGACTTCAATGCAGTTCATGATGGCCGGGCTTTCGCCGATGATGGCGCTGCGCTTGAGCTTGCGCGGCTGGCGGCTCTGCTCCTTGGAGGTCCGGTAGGCTATGGTGCGCTGCAGGATGAGCGTGATGTTGCTTACGGAGATGGGCTTGCCCACGTAATCCCAGGCCCCGTTGACGATGGCCAGGGCTGCGCCGTCGGAATCCCCGTCGCCGGTCAGGATGACGACTTCGGGCAGGGAGGGGAATGCCTGGAATTGCTTGATGTGCGCCAGTCCGTTGCCGTCGGGCAGGTTGACGTCGAGGAAGATGAGGTCGCAGTGCATGTTTTTGAGTTGGGCGAACGCGTCCATGATGCCCTGGGCGACCTGGCAGGAGTGTCCCATGCGTTCAATGACCCGCTGGAAGGAACGGGAAAAGTCCTGGTCGTCGTCGATGATGAGAATATTGGCCATGTGGGCTCCGGAAAAGTGTTGAGTCCGCTTTTGTCGGAGTCTGTCTGGAAAAGCAAGATTTTATGCCCGTTATCGGTGAAAAATGGAACCAGTCAGGCTGGCCTTTTTGATGGGCGGGGATTAATGTAGGTGTCGTGCGAACGGTGCTGTATTTTTTCAGGGCTGTTCCGTATGATTGGCCCAAGGGTGAACGTCAGCTATCGCCTCCCGTTTCTGGTCATGCCCGTGGCCGCGACGCTGCGGCTGCTGTGACTAAATTTCAGGTCGTTTCCGGCCAAATTTATCCGCGAATCCCAGGAATATTAGTACGGATTTCAGGGGGGCGGATAGTCTATTTTCTACATATTCAACCGTATTTTAATTTGAAATTAAATATTCACTTGCCGCTATAGTGATTGTTCGTGTATTTCCCATGCGATATCGATTTCTTTCTTCAGTGTTGGTTGTTTTTTAGTTAAGGAATGTCATGCTTAAATTTCTTCATGTTGGTTGTGGGAGTAAATATAAAAGCAAGACAACAATAGGATTTAATACGGACTTATGGCAGGAAATACGTCTAGATATAGATGTTAATATGAAGCCTGACATCGTTGGCACAATCACGGATATGACTTCTGTTGAGTCTTCCTCCGTAGACGCAGTTTTTTCTAGCAATAATATAGAACATGTTTATGCGCATGAAGTTCCGAGTGCGTTATCCGAATTTTTACGTGTTCTCAAATCCGGAGGTTTCCTGGTTTTGACTTGTCCGGACCTGCAAAGTGTCTGCGCTCTTGTTGCGGAAGATAAACTTGTAGAACCTATTTATGTTTCTCCTTCCGGCCCTGTCGCCCCATTGGATGTGCTTTATGGACACAGGCTACTTTTGAGCAGAGGCAGATTGTACATGGCTCATCGTTGTGGTTTTACACAACGTGTGCTGACGGATCATTTGCGCGCATGCGGATTTTCCGCAGTCATGTGCAAACGTCGCGGTGGAACGTTCCATGAATTATGGGCGGTGGCTACCAAAAGCCCTGAGAGTGAAATAAAATTACAGCAATTGACTGCAGAACATTTCCCGTTTTGATTCAAGGGCCGTTTTTCGCGAGCTTTCGCCAGGGTCGGGCCGTCGTCCGGTCGCTGTCACTGTGAAATCAGATGACCGCCGCTGGTAACGGGGGCGGGACATATTTGCTCCATGAACAGCAAAGAGCCGGGGGAACTTCCTCCGGCTCTTTTGTTCAGGGATCATTTCAACCCGCGTCTTCAAATCCGGCTCAGAGCAGCACGATCCGGTCCGCCTCGATGCTGATCTTTTTTTGTTTGTAGAGGCGGCCCAGCGCTTTTTTGTAGTTGGACTTGCTGGCCCCGAAGGCGGCGGCGATATATTCGGCCGGACTTTTGTCCGTCAGGTCGGTGCTGCCCCCGCATTCCGCCAGATGGGCGAGGATGCGGTCCCCGAGCATGTCCAGGCCGCTCCTGCCGGGCGGCAAGAGGGACAGGTCGATCTTGCCGTCCGGGCGAATGGCCTTGACGAAACCCTTCATGCGCTGGCCGTAGCGCAGCTCCGCAGGCGCATCGTCCCGGAAGACGAGGCCAAGGTGGGTGTTGTTGATGACGGCCTTGAAGCCCAGTTCCGAGAAGCCGCTGATGAGCAGATCCACTTCCTGACCCGGCGCGAATCCGGTTCCGTCTTCGTTCAGATAGGAATGCAGCTTGGCCGTGCCTGCCAGGCGTCCAGTGCGCTCGTCCACATACACGAGGATGACGTAGGAGCGTCCTTCCTCAAGCGCTTTGTACTGCTCGCTTGTGGGAACAAAAAGGTCTTTGGGCAGGCCCCAGTCCACAAAGACTCCGGACTTGGCCACGGCTACGACCTTCATGAACGCGCACTGGCCGACTTCGGCCTTGGGTCTGTTCATGCTGCCCGTGAGCACGGTCTCGGAGTCGCGGTACAGAAAGACGCTAAAGCTGTCGCCGACCGCCGTGCCCGCCGGAAGCTCGCGCTTGGGCACAAAGACCTCGCCCAGGTTCTCGCCATCGAGGTAGGCTCCGCCCGTGACCAGTTTCATGACCTTGAGGGTCGCCGATTTGCCGAATTCAATCATTAAAGTTCCTCCCGCGAGATTGTGGCCAGGCCGCTCAGGAATTTGCGCAGCAGTTGATCCCGGCAATACACGAAATTGCGATGCCCCGGCTTGCGGAACAGGGCCGAGAGTTCGGATTTTGATATGTCCATGCCGCCCGCGTCCAGGATGCGGACCATGTCCGTGTCTTTGAGCTCAAGGGCGATGCGGATCTTGCGCAGGATCAGGTTGTTGTTCAGGGTTTCCGCTGTATCGGGGGCGGACTCCCGCGCTCCGCGCCTTGCGGTGATCAGCCCGTCCAGAAAGGCGGCCAAAAGCACGTCCGGGCAGTCAACGAATCCGGGCTCGTCGTCTTTTTTGAGCAGAATGTCGAGGTCGGTTTCGCTCAGGGGATGCCCGCCAAGGGCGAAGAGCCGCACAATCCCGGCGTTATCGAGGTTCAGGGCATAGCGCAATCGGCGCAAAATATCGTTGTTGGTCATGTCTGTATCCTGTGAGAAGGGTCTGCCTCGCCTACACGGGAAGGCTTCAGCGGTCATCAGAAAAAATATTGCCTCCCGGCTAGGAGGAAGGCGTGTTTGCTCTTGACCCCTCGTGTCGGGATGGTAGGTTTTCCTCATGAGTACGCGATCCTGTTTCCTCTGGCCCGCCGGGCTGCCCGTGGCGCAGCCTGTTTCGGTCTTTTCGAGACGAGTTCTCATCTGCGTTCTGGCAAGTTTTCTTTTTGCCTATTCAAGCATCGTGTTTGCGGCTCCGCCCCAGACTCAGACAGTGCGACTGCAGCTCAAATGGCGGCATCAGTTCCAGTTCGCGGGGTATTATGCGGCCGTGGCGCAGGGGTATTTCCGGGACGAGGGGCTGCAGGTCGAACTGCTGGAGGGCGCGCCGGGGCTGGATCCGTCCGCGACGCTGGTCACCGGCACGGCCGATTTCGCCGTGGATTCCCCGGCCATTCTCATCAAGCGTCAGGAAGGCATGCCCCTGGTCGCCCTGGCCGCCATTTTCCAGCATTCGCCCAATGTGCTCATGACCGTCAAGGAGGCGCGCTTCGATTCCCCTCATGATCTGCGTGGCAAACGGGTCATGCTTACGCCCGCGACGGACCCGGAGTGCCTGGCCATGCTGGTCAGCGAAGGGGTGCCTCTGCACGGCATTGAACGGGTTCCGCATTCCTGGAGCATCGACGATCTCGTGGCCGGGCGGGTTGACGCCATGAGCGTCTACCTGACCAGCGAGCCCTATTTCATGCAGGAACGCGGCGTTCCCGCCGCATTCATCAGGCCCATCAATTACGGCATAGATTTTTACGGAGATTGTCTGGTCGCCACCGAGGCCCTGGTGCGCAAGCATCCGGCGCGGGTCGAGGCCTTCCTGCGGGCGGTGCAGCGCGGCTGGCGCTACGCCATGGAAAACCCGGAGGAGATGGCCCGGCTGATCCGCGACCGCTATGCCCCGAATCTTTCGCTTGAGTATCTTCTTTTTGAGGCCCGGGCCATGCGCGAGCTGATCCGTCCCGATTTTGTGGAGATCGGGCACATGAACCCCGAACGCTGGCGGCATATCGCCGGCCTGTACGTCAAGCTGGGAATGATGGGGGCGGACCACGACCTGACCGGATTTCTCTACCCTGAATTCAAGGAAAGCCTGCGCGTAGGGAAACAGCGCCACATCACCACGGCGCTTTCCGTTCTGGCGGTATTCCTGGTCGTGGGGACCGTGGTTACGGCCATGCTCTTCTATTTCAACGCCCGGCTCAGCCGGCAGGTGCGGGAGCGTACTGCGGCCTTGTCTGCCAGTGAACGCCGCTTCAGGGCCTTTTTCGAAATGGCCAGCGTGGGCGTGGCGCAGTTTGATGGGTCAACGCACCGTTTCATCAAGGTGAACGCGAAGTTTTCGGACCTGATGGGGTATTCCGCCTCGGAGCTTGGCGCCCTCACCCCGCGCGACCTTGTGTACCCGGAGGATTGGCCAATCTCCGAGGACGCCATGCAAACCCTCGTCGCCAAGACACACAAGGAAATCACCCTGGAAAAACGTTACGTGCGCAAGGACGGCAGCGTGTTCTGGGGGCTGGCGACCATCTCTCCGCTGTGGGGCGAGGGCACGCATCCGGAATTTTTCCTGGCGGTGGTCCGCGACATCACTTCGCGCAAGAAGGCGGAGGAAAAACTGCTGCTCGCGGCCAAAGTCTTCGAAAACACCGTCGAGGGCATCGTGGTCACCGACCCGCACGGAACCATCGAGCAAGTCAACCCCGGTTTCACCATCATCACCGGGTACAGCGCCGAGGAGGCGGTGGGCGGCAATCCGCGCATTCTCAAGTCCGACCGGCACCCGCAGCATTTCTACAGCGATATGTGGAGCAAGCTGGTGGAGGAGGGCCATTGGGCCGGAGAAATCTGGAACCGCCGCAAGAACGGCGAGTCCTATCCTGAATGGCTGACCATTACCGCGGTCAGGAACGAAGCGGGACAGACCACCAACTATGTCTCCATTTTCCACGACATCACCGAACTGAGGCGCCAGCAGGACGCCCTGGAATACCAGGCGCAGCACGACGCCCTGACCGGACTGCCCAACCGCATCCTGCTCGGCGACCGGCTGCGCATGGCTCTGGCGCAGCTTGAGCGCAGTGGGAGCAAGCTCGCCCTGCTTTTCCTCGACCTCGACAATTTCAAGACCATCAACGACGGGTTGGGGCACGGCGTGGGCGATGAGCTGCTGGTGGAGCTTTCCCGGCGTCTGGAAAATCTGCTGCGCAGCGGGGACACGGTGGCTCGTCTTGGCGGGGACGAGTTCCTGATCCTGCTCCCGGAGATCGAGTCCATCGATGGAGCCAGCCATATCACGACCCGCGTGCTCGATGCCCTTAAAGAGCCGTTCCGTCACGGGGATGTGGAGTACTTCGTCACGGCCAGCGTCGGCCTGACCATCGCCCCCGACGACGGCACTGAGGGACCCAAGCTGATCAAGAACGCGGACATGGCCATGTATCGCGCCAAGAGCCTGGGCCGCAACAACTACCAGTATTTCACCCCGGAAATGGATGTCGTCGCGCATCGGCGCATTTCGCTGGAGTCCAAGCTGCGCAAGGGCATTGAAAAAGGAGAGTTCGAGCTATTCTATCAACCGTTTGTGAACATGGAAAGCGGGCTGATTCTCGGGGCCGAGGCCCTGATCCGCTGGAGGCATGACGGGAAGCTCATTTCCCCGGCGGAATTCATCCCCCTGGCCGAGGACTCGGGGCTCATCCTGCCCCTGGGCGACTGGGTGCTGCGCACGGCGGCCCACCAGGCCAGGCTCTGGCAGGATGCCGGGCATGACCTGACCATGTCCGTGAACATCTCCTCGCGTCAGTTCGCCGGGGCGGACCTTGTCGCGACCCTGCGCGAGGTTCTGCTGCACACCCGGCTGCGGCCCGGCAGCCTCTATTTCGAAATCACCGAGTCCATGCTCATGGGCGACGTGGCCAAGGCCGAGACGACCTTGCTTGCCCTGCGCGAAGCGGGCGGAACCTTTTTCCTCGACGATTTCGGCACCGGCTACTCCTCCCTGTCCTACCTCAAGCGCCTGCCTATCGACGGGCTGAAGATCGACCGCTCCTTTGTGCGGGACATCACCGAAGATCCCGACAGCCGCGCCATTGTCGCGGCCATCGTGTCCCTCGCCCAGACCCTCAATCTGAGCCTTGTCGCCGAAGGCGTTGAAACGCAGGAGCAACGCAGCCTGCTGGCCTCTATGGGGTCCATCGTGTTACAGGGGTATCTCGCCAGTCCGCCAGTGCCGGCAGGGGATTTTGAGACACTGCTGGCAAAAAAGACGCTGCTTTTACCGCTGGTCAGATGACCAGTAAGGAGCGCGATTTCATGCGCAATACGGCCCGGATCGTCGCCAAGATGTTCCTTTATCTCGCGCAGCTCGGTGTGCTCTGCTGGAGCGTGCTGGCCGTCTATTACGGCGACCTGCCGGAGCCCTGGCCCGTTCCCGCAGCGGCGGCGACAGGGGGGCTCCTATTCGGGACGCTGTTTCTGCGCAGGTTCCGTCTGACTGTCTTTGCGTCCCTTTTTTGCTTGATCCTGCTCTGGTGGTTCGCCCTGGAACCGTCCAACACGAGGGACTGGCAACCCGATGTCGCCGTGCTGCCCCGGGCCGAATTGAGCGGCGATCTCATCACCCTGCGCAACATCCGCAACTGCGACTATACCTCGGAAACCGAGTACACCGTCCGCCATTACGACAAGACCGTGCGCCTCTCGGAGCTTCGAGCCGTGGACCTTTTTCAGGTCTACTGGGGCTCAAAGCTCATCGCGCACACCATGCTCAGCTTCCAGTTCGGGGAACAGGATTTCGTGTGCATCTCCATCGAGACCCGCAAGACCGTGGGCGAGGAATACTCCTCGCTGCGCGGTTTCTTCCGTCAGTATGAGCTGACCTACGTGCTGGGCGACGAGCGCGACCTGATCCGACTGCGCACCAATTACCGCAATGAGGATGTGTACCTGTATCGGCTGGCTTTCAACCCGGACGTGGCGGGGCCCGTTTTTCTGCAGTACCTGCGTCACATCAACGAGCTTTATGCGCGCCCGCAGTGGTACAACGCCCTCATAAGCAACTGCACGACCAACATCCGCGGTCACGCCCGCCCTTACACCAGCGACGCCCGCATTGACTGGCGCATACTGGTCAACGGCTTCCTGGACGAGATGGCCTATGAGCGCGGCATGCTCGACACCCGGCTGCCCTTTGCCGAGCTCAAGCGGATCAGCCACATCAATGCCCGTGCCCAGGCCCTGGGCGATGATCCGGATTTCTCGCTGCGCATCCGCGACGGCATTCCGGTTCCGGGTGCATCTACTTTTTGATCCCCTGGATGCAACGCACACCATCATATCGCTTTGATAACGCGTCACAGTACCGTGGCGGGTGCGGGTTGGTCCGGTCAGGTTGCTTCGACTGTCTGACTGAGCCAGGCATCGTTGGCGGAATCGTTGCCGTTCGTCTTGCTCCGCTTTTTCGCCCTGCACGCAGCGATTGCGCCGTACGAGGCCCGCGAGGGAGTTTCGAAGCGGCCTGACCGGACCA
>Ga0180017_100358_pt1 | contig 16483 bp, 15 predicted proteins | sample KR46_S_MetaG_FD_129674 | JGI IMG/M metagenome (GOLD analysis project Ga0180017, IMG submission 129674) | Groundwater microbial communities from the Olkiluoto Island deep subsurface site, Finland - KR46_S_MetaG | ecosystem: Environmental > Aquatic > Deep subsurface > Groundwater | place: Finland...
CCCGGCGGGGAGAGCACGAGCATGCGGCGGCTGGCAGGGCAAAACGGGCTCGACATTGCCCTGCGCGATTTCGGGAAAATTCGTCCGGTCTGGGGCGTGTGCGCGGGGCTCATCCTTCTGGCGGCCAAAGTCGAGGGCGAGGAGCCTTTTCTGGGCCTCATGGACATGTGCGTGGCGCGCAACGCCTACGGCCGCCAGCGGGAAAGCTTTGTGCATGACCTGCGTATCGAGGGGCTTGTGCCCCATTTTTCCGGGGTCTTTATCCGCGCCCCGCGCGTGCTTGAGACAGGGCCAAAGGTGGAAATCCTGGCCCGCCAGAATGGGGCTCCGGTGTTTCTGCGCCAGGGGTGTCTTTTGGCCACGTCCTTTCACCCGGAGCTGACTGGCGACGGGCGCGTGCATGGACTGTTTTTGGACGTGTGCGCGAAAGGAAGGGCGGAGGCAGGCGGCGGGGCGTTCGCGGCGCAGGAGTGAAGGAAGGCCGGGCGGACCGGCCTTTCTTCTGCGACGAGGGGTTTTACGAGCCGCCGAACATGGTGCGCGGGTCAAAGCCCATGATAAACGATCCCCAGTGCTTGCCGTCGATGTACACGGGCATGGACAGGTCGTTGAGTATCTCGCCGGTGTCGCGCATGTAGGTCTGCAGCAGCAGCGGGTCGGTGTGCGAACACCGGCGCTGCTCGGTGCGGTTGTTCTGGTAGATGCGCTGATGCCGACTGTAGAGCAGGTCTTTGGCCGGATCTCCGGTCATGGCTTTGGACACGGCTCCATGATGGATGGGCAGGTAGCCTTTGCGGTCGATGGGCAGGCAGTAGATGACGCCCGGAATTCTTTTCTGTGCCTCGTCCACCACACTCTGCATTTCCTTGACAAAGGCATCGCTGAAGGCGGTGACGTATTTTTGCGGGGTGGTGCTTGGCACTGACCTGTACTGCGTGTCGAAGACGTTGATCCCGCGATCCTTCATGCTCTGGATGCGGCCCTGGTAGTCGTCGCGGATCTCCCTGGCCGTGGTGATGACGGTATCGAACTTCCCCTCTCCGGTCTTGAACCGCGCTACCATTTCGAGCATCTGCTCGGTGACGGTGTTCAGGGCGTCCACGGAAGTGGCGGAGGAGTTCATGTCCCTGGCGATCTCCTGACTGAGGGAGTTGATGGTGTTGACCTTGTCGGTGACATCGTTGTTGTTGGTGGACAGCTCCTCGATGGCGGCCGCGATCTTGATCAGCTGGTCGTTGGCGGTTTCGAAGTCCTGGATCATGCGCTCGAAATTGACCGTGGCGGCGGAGACGACCTGGTTCGTGTCGCGGGCGTAATCCAGGATCTGCGCGGTTTCGGTCTGGGTGCGCTCCACGATTTTGACCATGGCCCCGATGTTGTTGGAGATCTCTTCGGTGGCCGGTTTGATTCTGCGCGAGAGTTCGCGCACTTCTTCGGCCACCACGGCAAAGCCCTTGCCGTGTTCCCCGGCCCGAGCCGCCTCGATGGTGGCGTTCAGGGACAGCAGGTTGGTCTGCTCGGAAATGCCGTTGATGATGGTCACGATGCTCAGGATGTTGGCGGAACTCGCGCCCAGATCATCCACGGTGTTGCGGAAGGACTCGACGATGGCGTTTATCTTGTGGATCTTGTCGGTGACGTCCTGCAATTCGGTGTGCGACCTGTGGGCCGTGTTCAGATTGCTGGTGGTCTTTTCGGCCACATACTGGGTGTTCTGCGCGATCTCGGCGATGGCTGCATTGGCCTGGTTGCTGGCCACGGCCACCTCTTCGGCGATGGCTCCCTGGGCCGCAGTCTTGTTCCTGGTGTCGAACACGGACTTGGCCATGCGGGTGCTGTCGAGGGCGATGTCGATGCCCATTTTGCGGATTTTTTCCACCAGTTCCCGCACGCTGGTCAGAAAGCTGTTGTAGCATGCGGAGATGTGTTTGAGATCGGGGTTGTCGAGATCCTGCATGGTGCAGGAAAGATCGGCCTCCTGGCCCTGGATGTTCTGGAACACGGTGTTTATGTCGGCGATGCCCCGGCTCGCTTCACGATGCAGGATCCTGATGGCGACGGCCCCCACGCCTGCGGTCAGCAGCAAAAGGATCACGGCCACGCCCCATGATTGAGCCGGGACGGCGGACCCTGCGGTCAGGATGATCCAGAGCAGGCCTGCGGCATTGAGGGCGAGCAGGATCAGGACCGTCGCCGTGATCTTGCCTCCGAGGGTAGAAAACATGCCACTTCCGGAAGTCGGGTCGATTTTATTCATGACATACCTCTTATTCGCGAATTGCGTGCAATCGCGTATAAACGAGCCTACGGAAAAAGAGAAGGATGCGGCCGCGAAAAAATGCCGCGCCATGGCAGCCTTTTGAGCAAAAGTCCTTTCTATGGACAACTCCGGGGCGTTGCCGTTATCAGGTACCTCCAAACAATGGAGGTGCCCCTTGAGTATTCTCATTCGGAAAGTCCGCCTGTACGGCGAGGTGGTCGACGTGCTCATCCGGGGCAACCGCTTCGATTCCATCGGCACCGATGTGGACTCGTCCGCCGACGTGGTCATCGACGGGAGTGGCAAGGCCATCCTTCCTTCCTTTCATAACGCCCACACCCACGCCTCCATGACCCTGCTGCGCGGCTACGCCGACGACATGGATCTGCATACCTGGCTGTCCGAGCACATCTGGCCTTTCGAGGCCCGGTTGACCGAGGACGACATCTATTGGGGAGCCAGGCTCGCCTGCCTGGAGATGATCAAGTCCGGGACGACTTTTTTCGCCGACATGTACTGGCACTGGAAGGGCACGGCCCGGGCCGTGACGGAGATGGGCATGCGTGCGGCCCTGTCTGCCGCTTTTTTTGATTTTGACGATCCGGCCCGCGCCGAGACCATGAAACGCCAGGTCATGGACCTGCATGACGCCAGCTCCACCTATCCGGACCGCATCCAGTTCATCCTCGGCCCTCACGCCATCTACACCGTGTCCTCGGACTCCCTGTGCTGGCTGGGGGATTACGCGGCCAGGCACGGGCTGCTCGTGCATCTGCACCTCTCGGAGACGCAAAAAGAGGTCGATGATTGCCTGGCCAAACACGGCCAGCGGCCGGTGGAGTACCTGCACGGGCTTGGGCTTTTGGCCCCGAACCTGATCCTGGTCCACGCCGTGTGGATGACCGGCGAGGAGATGGATCTTCTGGCCCGGCACGGGGTGCAGGTTGTGCACTGCCCGGTCTCCAACATGAAGCTTTGCTCCGGGCGGTTCGACTACGCCGCCATGAAGGTTCGGGGAGTGGCCGTGGCCCTGGGCACGGACGGCTGTTCTTCCAACAACAATCTGGACATGATGGAGGAGATGAAGATCGCCTCTCTTTTGGCCAAGGTCACGTCCATGGACCCTACCGCGCTGCCTGCCCAGGAGGCCCTGGATATGGCCACGGTGGGCGGCGCGCGCATGTACGGGCTCGACAGTGGGCGCATCGCCACGGGCAAGCTCGCGGACTGCATCCTCGTTGACCTGAATCACGTGCGCATGGTGCCGGGTCATCATCTTGTCTCCAACCTGGTCTACAGCGCGAACAGTTCCTGCGTGGACACGACCATTTGCGACGGCCGCGTGCTCATGCTCGGTGGCAAGGTCGAAGGCGAGGAGGAGATTCTGGCCCAGGTCCGCGCCACTCTGGCCCGCCTGGCCGCACCGCATGAAGCGGTGGGGGACGCATGCTCCTGATTTATACGGGCAACGGCAAGGGCAAGACCTCGGCCTGTGTCGGGCAAGCCATCCGCGCCATGGGACAGACGCTCAGCGTGGCCTTTGGGCAGTTCATGAAGAGAGGCGATCAGGCCGGTGAACAGAAAATCCTCAGCGATCTGCTCGGCGAGGATTTTCTGGCTTCGGGAGCGGGATTCTATCGCGATACCGATTACGACAGGCATCGCGAGAAGGCCGAAGAGCTGCTGCAGTGGGCGGGGGAGCGTCTGGACCACGGCGTGGACATGCTGATCCTGGACGAGGCCATCTATGCCCTCAATCATGGGCTGCTGCTGGAAGGCGAGGTGCGCGGGCTCATCGAGCGCTGCCGGGACGAAGACAGGCACCTGGTCCTGTCCGGGCGCGGGGCTCCGGCCTGGATGGTCGAGCTGGCCGACATCGTCTCGGACATCACCGAGGTCAAGCACGTTTACGCCCAGGGCTCAAAGGCCCGGCGGGGGATTGAATTCTGACGGGCTCCCGCCTGACGGACATTAAACGTTTTTTTCCAGATTTTCCTGCCGGATGACGATCTCCCCGCAACCCGCACACACTCCCCGGCGCAGCCTGTCGCGCAGGATCGTGAAACCGCTGCGCTCCACCACCCGCAGCCCGCAGCCCGGGCAGAGGGTGTCCTCCAGGCCCGACCCCGGCACGTTGCCCACAAAGACGTGATGCAGGCTAGCGGCCCGGCCGATGTCGTAGGCCCGCTTCAGGGTGTCCAGCGGGGTTGGCGGATGCTCGCGCATGTGGTGGCAGGGATGGAAGCGCGAGACGTGCCAGGGCGTGTCCGCGCCCAGTTCATCGCATACGAAGCGGGCGATGTTCGTCAGCTCCCGATCCGAATCGTTCAGTTCCGGGATGACCAGGGTGGTCACCTCCAGGTGCCAGCCCAGCCGTTTCATGTGTGCCAGGTTTTTGAGCACCGGGTCCAGGCGGGCGGAGCAGACGTCGCGGTAAAAGTCGTCACGGAAGGATTTGAGATCGATGTTGGCGGCCTGGATCACCGTCCCGAGTTCATCAAGGCACTGCGGGCTCTGGAAGCCGTTGCTGACCATGATGTTCTTAAGCCCAACCTCTTTCGCCAGGGTCGCTGTTTCGAGCATGAGTTCGAAAAAGACCGTGGGTTCCGAATAGGTGTAGGCTACGGACGCGGCTCCTGACGTCTGCGCCATGCGGACGATGTCCCGGGGCGGGATGCTTTCGCCCTTGATCTGCCCGCCAAGCCTCGGCGGCAGGGAGAGGCTGTCGTTCTGACAGAACAGGCAGGCCAGGTTGCAGCCGGGGGTGCCAAGGGACAGGGTCGTGGTACCGGGCAGGAAATGAAAGAGGGGCTTTTTTTCCACCGGGTCGAGGTTCAGCGCCGCGACCTTGTCGTAGGACAGGGAAAAGAGGCTGCCCGCCCTGTTTTCGCGCACCCCGCACTGGCCCCGATCTCCGTCGTCGATGCGGCAGAAATGGGCGCAGAGCAGGCATTGCACAGTGTTTTTTTCCAAAGGGCGCCAGAGCAGCGCGGGCGTGTTCATGGGTCACTTCCTGATGCGGATTTCGGGTACGATGATGAGCGGAACCTGCGTATCCTCCTGCGGATGCTTCGTCGGCGGGGACACGTGGATCAGCGAGGCGTTGTCTGCATCGGGCTCGATGATCATTTCCCCGAACCCGTTTTCGTTTCCCACGCCGGGCGCGACCCAAATGACGGTGTCCTTGTCCGCCCCGGAATCGATGACGATGTCCGCCCGGACGGGCAGGGCGGCGAAGAGCAGAAGGCAGGCCGACACAAGGGCCATCCTTGCCAACGCGAGGTTTTTTGCTTTACTTGGTTCAGTCGTGAGTTTATGCAACTTGGCCTCCGCATGGAGAATGATTTGCAGTAATGTAGCTGGTTGAAGGCGAAGAAACAAGGAGTTGCACATGTCCCAGCGAGACAAGGCCTATAAGGATGCCGGGGTTGATATCGAGGCGGGCAACACGTTCGTGTCCCGGATCAAATCCCTGGTGGCTTCGACCTACACCAAGGGCGTTGTCAACGATATCGGCGGGTTCGGCGGCCTTTTCAAACCGTCCATGGCCATGGTCAACGAGCCCGTGCTGGTGGCTTCCACCGACGGAGTGGGTACCAAGCTCAAGCTCGCGTTCATGTTCGACAGGCATGACACCGTAGGCATCGACCTGGTGGCCATGAGTGTCAACGATATTATTGTCCAGGGTGCGAAGCCTCTGTTCTTTCTTGATTATTTTGCCACGGGCAAGCTCGATATCGACAAGGCCGAGGCGGTCATAAAGGGCATTGTCGAGGGGTGCAAAGAAGCCCAGTGCGCCCTCATCGGCGGCGAGACGGCCGAGATGCCCGATTTTTATGCCGACGGCGAATACGACCTGTCCGGGTTCTGCGTCGGCATGGGCGACAACGACAAGATCGTGGACGGGTCGAGCATCGGCGTGGGTGACCTGATCGTCGGTCTGTCCTCCTCGGGCGTGCATTCCAACGGATACTCCCTGGTGCGCAAGCTCTACACTCAGTCCGGCCTGGGCCCCGCAGACATTTTTCCCGGAACGGAGCAGACCGTGGCCGAGGTCCTGCTTACTCCGACCCGCATTTATGTCGAGGCCGTGCGCAACGTCATACGGGACTGGGAGATTCATGGCATGGTCCATATTACCGGCGGCGGCTTTTACGACAACATTGTGCGCATCCTGCCCAAGGGCGTGACGGCTCAGATCCGTTTCGGTTCCTGGAGCATCCCCCCGGTGTTCGATTGGCTGCGCGCCCAGGGGAATCTCTCCTGGGAGGAGATGCTGCAGATATTCAACAGCGGCATCGGCTATATCATGGTCGTCAAAAAGGACGTGGCCAGGGATGTGGTGCATCGTCTGGGAGCCCTCAAGCAGGATGCCTGGATCATCGGCGAGATCGTCGAGCGCGTCGACGGCGAAGAGCAGGTCCGCATCGACTTTCCGTCCACGAATGCATGTGGCTAGAGACGACCGGGGCTGCCCATGCAGTCCCTTTTTTTTGATTCACCCCGCCCGGCTGTCCAGGCGGGTTTTTTTTTCGCAGGCGGGCAGGACTGCCCGGGCCGCAAGCGTCCGTCTATGTCCAGAGCAAGGGCGAGCGGCCTTCGAGGTAGGGGTTGAAATATCCGTAGTTGATCCAGGGACAGGCTTTTTTCAGGCGTTTCATGAAGTTGCCAAGCCCCATGGACGACTCGGTCGGTTCGCCTACGCAGCCCAGGTAGAGTTCGGGGTCGAGGCTTAAGTTGCGCATCTGAATGTAGTTTGGCCTGGTCTGGGTGACGAGGTCCGTCAAGGCCGCCAGTTCGCTCTCCGTGTCATTGATCCCGGGAAAGAACAGGTAGTTGATGGAGATGAAAAGTTCGTGCTCCCTGGCCGTGGCGATAGTGCGGCAGACGTCGGCGAAGGTGTAGCCGTGGGGACGGTAGTAGCTGTTGTATACCGTCTCTCTGGCGCTGTTCATGCTCACGCGGATGGAGTCGAGCCCGGCCTTGGCCAGGTCCGGGATGGTGTCCGGAAGGCTCGCGTTGGTGTTGATGTTGACCGTGCCCCGACCGCCCTCGCTGCGGAAAATGGCGACCGCCTCGGTCAAGAGCGAGGCTTCAGTAAGGGGTTCGCCTTCGCAGCCCTGTCCGAAGGACAGGACAGGGTTTTTGGCCCGCTTGGAGTGCAGGTGCATGATCTCGACAATTTCCCTGGCCTTGGGCCTGAAGTCGATGCGGTTTTGCGAGGCCGGAAAGCCCGATTCGAGAGGCTGGTGGGAGATGCACCCGTAGCAGCGGGCGTTGCAGGCCTTTGATGTCGGCAGTGGGGCCTCGAAGCGGCCCAGGGCCAGATTCTTGGCGGCCGGACAGCAAAAAGTCAGGGCGCAGCGGGCCAGATGTCCGATGAGCCTGTTTTCGGGATAGCGCCTTAGCAGGTCCTGGGCACCTTTGGTGATCCGTTCCGGGGCGACCTGGGTGAAGACCTGACGGCGGTCCTTGTCGACCTGGGTGGCCGCGACCCAGAACCTGTCATTGGCGAAGCCGACGGCTCCGTAAGCGAACAGGGGCAGGTTGGGGGAACCTTCGTCTTTGAGATAGGCCGCTGTGGCGGAGAGGGTGTAGGATGGGCAGACAAAGGCGGCAACGGCCCGTTCTTCCAGCGCCTCGGCCTTGCCGGTCTGCGGGTCCAGTCCTAGCGCGTGACGGCCGGGCAGCAGATACAGGTCGCTGCCTTCCGGCAGGGGGATGAGTTCGTCCGGCCGCGGCAGGGTCAGTTCGCGCCCCCGGCGCACGAGCATGAGCAGGTCGGGGTGGTCGTAGATATTGCCGTCTTCGTCCGCGAAAACCATGGCGGGCTGGATTTTTTTGCTGCTCAAAGGACTCTCCTTGGAAAAAAAGAGGGCAGAGGTGCGTATGCACCTCTGCCCCAATGTGTCCGAAAACCAGAGGCGATTAACGCTTGGAGTACTGGAACCGGGCGCGGGCTCCGCGCTGGCCGTACTTCTTTCTTTCCTTGACGCGGGAATCGCGGGTCAGGAAACCGGCGCGCTTCAGCACGCCGCGCATTTCCGGATCGAATTCGAGCAGGGCGCGGCTGATGCCGTGGCGCACTGCCTGAGCCTGTCCGGAAAGACCGCCGCCGGTGACTCGGCAGGCGATGTTGAACTTTTCGAGGGTTTTGGTCAGCTTCAGGGGCTGACGAATGATCATCTGCAGCGTGGCCCGGGGAAAGTAGTCGCCCAATTCGCGGCCGTTGACGGTGATGCTGCCCGTGCCTTTATACAGTCTGGTCCGGGAAACGGATGTCTTTCTCTTGCCGGTACCGTAGAAGAAATCTTGACTCATAATCTTCTCCATCCCTGATTAGATGTCCAGCACTTCAGGCTGCTGCGCCTGGTGAGGATGTTCCGTGCCGGTGTATACTTTCAATTTCTTGATCAGCTGGTAGCCCAGTGCGCTCTTGGGCAGCATGCCCTTGACCGCTTTGGTGATGACCGTTTCCGGACTTTTGGTCATCATTTCTTCCAGGGTGGTCTCCCGCAGGCCGCCTACGTAACCGGTGTAGCGGTAGTAGATTTTCTTGGTGGCCTTCTGACCGGTCACCTTGATCTTGTCCGCATTGATAACGATGATGAAATCACCGTTGTCCATGTGCGGGGCAAATTCGGCCTTGTGCTTTCCCCGGAGGCGGGTTGCTATTTCCGTTGCAAGTCGGCCCAAAACCTTGTCCTTGGCGTCGACAAGGTACCATTTGTGGGTCAGTTCGCTTGCTTTGGGACTGTACGTCTTCATTTCTGTGGCTCCTGCCTGATAAACCCGTGTCGTTGCGGGTGCTTTCATCCTTGAGATCGGAGGTAACATGCACAAATGCTTGTGCTTTACCGCCGTAACCGCTACAACGTAACGAAACAATGCGTGTGGGATAAGGGAAGAAACAGCTATCTGTCCTGCGCCGACTTGTAAAGTATTTTTAGCGGATTTCGAAGAAAAAAATTTCACCTGTCGGCGTTGTCCGGCACGACCCGGAGGTCGCACGTGGCCAGTATTCGCAAGGGCCTGCTTCAACTCGTTTTTTCCGGAAGTTTCATGAAACGCTGGAATGACAAGATGCGTCCCATGGAACTCGTGGAGGTGGACAAGCAGGCCCACAAAATGATCGTCGCCTGGCTGCTTTTTGAGCTCAATTCCCAGCATCTTTCCCAGGAAGACAAGGCCGCCCTTGGCGAGGACATCGTGCGCGGCGGGATCTTCGACTACCTCTACCGTCTGATCATCACCGACATCAAACCGCCCATCTTCTACCAGATCAAGTCCAATCCAGCCCATTACCAGAAGCTTACGGCCTGGGTTCTCAATGAATTGCAGCCCCGCGTGCAGCCCCTGGGCAAAGAATTCTGGGACGGCATGAAGGATCATTTCGAGCGGCAGGTCAGCGGCGACACGAGCCTGGCGTCGCGCATCCTCGACGCCGCGCACCTGTTTGCCAGCAGGTGGGAGTTTCATCTTATCCGGGACATGAACAGCTGGGACGAGGAGATGGATGACATCGAGGACAATTTCAGGCGCGGGCTGGAAGCGCACCTCGATCTGTCCGGGGTGCGCCAGCTCATCGAGGGCCCGGACACCAGGCTTGGCAAGTTCGCCTTCATGTGCGGGCAGCTCAGATTTCAGAAACGCTGGTCTCAGACTCCGCGCATCCCCGAGACCTCCGTGCTCGGACACATGTTCATCGTAGCCTGCCTGGCCTATTTTTTCAGCATCGCGGTAGGGGCTTGCCCGGTGCGCAGGCAGAACAATTTCTACGCCGGTCTTTTTCACGATATCCCGGAGCTTCTGACCAGAGACATCATTTCTCCGGTCAAGAGTTCGGTCCAGGGTATCGGTGATCTGATTCGGGAATATGAAGGCAGGGAAATCGAGCGCCGCCTCTTCTCAGTTCTTGATCGGTCGGTGTATGGGGGACTTGTGGACAGGCTGGAATATTTTCTGGGCATCAAGGTCGGTTCGGAGTTCGAGGCCACCATCATCCAGGACGGCGGGCCGAAAATCGTCAGCTGGGACCAGTTGCAGGGGCAGTACAACCGGGATGAGTTTTTTCCCAAGGATGGACGCATGCTCAAGATTTGCGATCACCTGGCCGCCTTTCTTGAAGCTTACACCGCCTTGTCCAACGGCATCACCAACGCGCATCTGCAGCAGGCCTCGTGGCGGATCCGGACCCTGTATCAGAATCAAGCCCTGACCGACGAGCTGCATATAGGTGCGCTTTTGGCGGATTTCGATTAGTGGGAAAATTTCAGGGCTTGGCCCTGAACATCATATCATTAAAAACGGGGGAATAGTCATGCTGTTACGCAAGCGGGTCTGGGACATCATGCGCGAGGATTTCGCATCTGTCCGCGAAGACGCGACTCTTTCCGATGCGATCACCGCCTTGCGCGAAATCCGCGTCAGGCAGGCAGACACCAGTTTCGTGCTGGTCTTCTCCAAGAGCGATAAATTCATGGGCGTCCTGTCCATGTGGAACCTGATCCAGGGCATCGGCCCCTGTATGCTCAAGGGCTCGGTTCTTGACGGCAAAGAGGGCGACTGGGACAGTGCTTTCGCCACGGCCTGCCGCAGTTGCTCGCAGGTGCGCATTTCCGAATGCCTGCAACACGACATCCCCATGCTGAAGCCTAACGATCCCCTCGCCAGGGTGCTTGAGGTGTTTCTCGACTACCGTCGTGGCCGGGCCGTGGTCGAAGAGGGCGGCCGGATCATCGGCGTGGTCTGCGTGGCCGACCTGTTCAAGGAAATCGGCGATTCGCTGATGCCGTAAACGTCACGCGGGGTGCCGGCTGCGGCCAGGTCCCCGCGACCTCCATCCGCCGAAGGATCTTGCGCCGTGTCCCGCTTCTGGTGCTCGCCTTCGATAACGAGCCTTCCATGAGTCGTATCAAAATAGACGGAAAACATGCAGCCCTCAGCCTGGCGTGTTCCGTATTTTTCCTCTTTCTCGCGGTGCTTCCTGCCGCAGGGGTGTCCGCGGTACCCGCGAAGCTGGTCGGGCACGGCGCTGTCTACAAAGGCAACGCCGAGGCTCTGGCCGTCGTACAGGACGGGTTCAGCCGGATCTCGGATGCTGAAACAACAGCCATCGTGGACGACTGGTCCGCGCGTCCGGTGGTTGTTTCCATGCCGTGGAGTCTGATCGCATCCGGGTTTGGATTTTTGAGCCTGGCCCTGCTGGGTGTTTTCCTGTGGAATTTTTCCCTGCGTCGCCGCGTCCGGGAGAAAACCGCAGAACTGGAGGCTTCCGTGCAGGGGGTGCGCGACAGCGCAGAGAAGTATCGCCTCCTGATCGAGCACCAGAGCGATCTGGTGGTCAAGGTCGATCTGGCGGGGCAGTTTCTGTACGTCAGCCCGGCCTATTGCCGCGTTTTCGGCAAGGCGGAAGGGGAGCTACTGAACTCCGCGTTCATGCCGCTCATCCACCCGGACGACCTGGCCTCCACCGAAGAGGCCATGCAGGCCCTCTTCGCGCCGCCGCATACGGCGCACATGGAACAGCGCGCCATGACCGTGGACGGTTGGCGCTGGTTGGCCTGGAACGATTCGGCCATCCTGGGGCCCGGCGGGGAAATCGAGGCCATTGTCGGTGTGGGCCGGGACATCTCCGAACGCAAAGAGGCCGAGGAGCGGCTGCGTCAGTCAGAGGAAAAGTTTTCCCGGCTGTTCAAGCTTTCCCCCGACGCCATCTCCCTCTCGGAACCCGACTCCGGACTGCTCGTGGAGGTCAATGACGCCTACGCCAAGCTTACCGGGTACGAGCAGTCTGAGCTTGTGGGCAGATCTTCCCTGGAACTGGGCCTCTTCGTCAATCCCGATGGTCGCAGGCGGGTGGTCGAACGCTTGAAGACCGCTGGTCAGGTCACCAACATGGAGGTCGAATTCAGGCGCAAGGATGGCGCTCATGTGCAGTGCAGCGTTTCGTGCCAGTTCATAACCATCGGGCAGGAACGTTTTCTGCTGGCCGTGATGCGGGATGTGACGGAATTCAAACGCATGCAGGAGATGATGGTCCAGAGCGAGAAGATGGTCTCCGTTGGCGGGATCGCCGCCGGCATCGCCCACGAGATCAACAATCCGCTGGGGATCATCGTGCAGACGGCGCAGACCCTGGTGCAGCGCACCCGGCCCGATTTCAGCAGGAATATCGAGGTTGCCGAGAGCATCGGGCTCGATATGACCTTGCTTGAAAAATACATGCAGGCGCGCAAGATCCTGCCCTTTGTCCAGGACATGCAGGCCGCGGCCGTGCGTGCGGCGGACATCATCCGCCATATGCTCGATTTCAGCCGCCGCAGCGAATCTCGGCGTGCCGTCTGTGCGCTTCCGGTCATTGTGGACCGTGCCCTGACCTTGGCGCAAAGCGACTATGACCTGAAGAAGAGTTTCGATTTCAAACGGATCGGTATCGTCAAGAAGTATGCCTCGGATCTTACCTCCATCGAGTGCACGGAGACGGAGCTGGAGCAGGTGTTTTTGAATCTGCTGCGCAACGCGGCTCAGGCCATGAGCCTGGTCGAGCCTCCCCAGGGCGACCCGACGATCGTCATTCGCTTGTTGAATTCGCCCTTCGGCGTTCGCTGCGAGGTCGAGGACAACGGCCCGGGCATGCCGGCCGAGATCAGGCGCAGGGTCTTCGAGCCCTTCTACACCACCAAGCCTCCCGGGATCGGGACCGGGCTGGGGCTTTCCGTGTCCTACTTCATCGTGACCCGCGGTCATGGCGGGAAAATGTGGGTCGAGTCGACTCCCGGCGCCGGGGCCAGATTCATCATGGAATTGCCCGTGACCGAGGCGCAAGGCGAAAAGGAACCGGACGTCGTCCCCGAGTGATTTTTTTCTTGTCGGTCTGCCACGAAGAGAGCCCCCGCGATACAGCTGTGTCGCGGGGGCTCTCTTCGTGATCACCGGGAGGGTTATTCGCTTTTCCGGGAGCGTACTTCCGGCCAGATTTCGTCGATGGCCTCGACTGTTTTGACCGTGATGCGCTTTCTGAGTTCCTTGGGGATCTCGTCCAGGTCGTGCGCGTTGCGAGCCGGGATAAGCACTTTTTTGACCCCGTGACTGACCGCCGCCAGGATTTTTTCCTTGATGCCGCCCACAGGCATGACTCGGCCGCGCAGGGTGATTTCGCCGGTCATGGCCACGTCCGAGGCGACGGGTTCGTTGCTGATGGCCGACATGAGCGCCGTGACCAGGGTCACTCCAGCCGACGGCCCGTCCTTGGGAGTGGCTCCGGCCGGGACGTGGATGTGGATGTCGTGGGTTTCAAAGTAGTCATCGGCCAATCCAAGACTTGCGCTCTTGGTGCGGGCATAACTCAGCGCCGCCTGGGCGCTTTCCTTCATGACCTCGCCCAGTTTGCCGGTCAGGATGAGCTTGCCCTTGCCCGGCAGCAGGCTGCACTCGATGTGCAGTATTTCCCCGCCGTACGGGGTCCAGGCCAGGCCCAGGGCAACGCCGGGAGGCATGGAACTTTCCCGCTCCTCATCCACAAACTTGGGCTGCCCGAGCAGCTTGACCAGGGCCGCGTTGGTCACCCGGAAGGGGCCCTTCTTTCCTTCGGCCACCTTGCGCGCGTATTTGCGGCACACCGAGCCGATCTCTCGCTCCAGATTGCGCAGGCCCGCCTCGCGCGTGTAGCCCCGGATGATCTCTGACAGCACGGCGTCGGAGACGACCAGGGTCTCTTCGGTGAGCCCGTTCTCCTTGATCTGGCGGGCCAGCAGGTAGCGCCTGGCGATGGTGATTTTTTCCTGCTCCGTGTAGCCGGGGATGCGGATGACCTCCATGCGGTCAAGCAGAGCTGACGGGATGGTGTCGAGCATATTGGCCGTGCAGATGAACATGACCTTGGAAAGATCGTAGGGCACGTTCAGGTAATGATCCGTAAAGGAGTTGTTCTGTTCCGGGTCGAGTACTTCGAGCAGGGCCGATGACGGATCGCCCCTGAAATCGTTTCCGAGCTTGTCGATCTCGTCGAGCATGATGACCGGGTTGACCGTGCCTGCGTCCTTCATGGACTGGATGATGCGGCCGGGCATGGCCCCAATATAGGTCCGGCGATGTCCGCGGATCTCGGCCTCGTCGCGCATGCCGCCCAGGGACATGCGCACGAACTTGCGTCCCAGGGACCGGGCGATGGATTTGCCAAGCGACGTCTTGCCCACGCCGGGAGGGCCGACGAAACACAGGATGGGGCCCTTCATGGAAGGGTTGAGCTTGCGCACGCTCAAGTATTCCAGGATGCGTTCCTTGACCTTCTCCAGGTTGTAGTGGTCCTCATGCAGGATTCTGGCGGCTTCCTTGATGTCGAGCCGGTCTTTGGACGACTTTTTCCAGGGCAGTTCGATGAGCCAGTCGATGTAGGTGCGCAGGATGGTCGCTTCGGAGCTGTCCGGATGCATGGACTCCAGGCGCGAGAGCTGTTTGTCCGCCTCCTTCTTGACTTTCTTGGGCAGCCCGATGGAGTTGAGCGTCTTTCTGAGCTCCTCCATCTCCTCACCTTCGCCGCCTTTGTCGCCAAGTTCGCGGCGGATGGCTTTGAGTTGTTCGCGCAGGAAATACTCGCGCTGGGCCTTGTCCATGCCTTCCTTGGCCATGCTCTGGATCTTGGCCTGCATGGAGGCCACTTCGACCTCTTTGACCAGTTGCGAGTTGACCAGATTCAGACGCTCGATGGGGTCGTGGCTCTCAAGGATGCGCTGGGCTTCGGAGGATTTCATGCGCAGGTTCGAGGCCACGAGATCGGCCAGGCGCCCATGTTCGTTGACCGAATTGAGCACGTTCATGATCTCGCCAGCGTCAATGCCGCGCAGCGTCAGGATTTTCTCGCTCTGTTCCTTGACCGAGCGCAGTAGCGCCTCTTCCTCGGGGCCGGGGTTTTCGACCACGAGTTCGTCAATGGTTTCGATTCTGACCAAGTCGAAGGGATCGTGCTGCACGAAATCAACGATCCGGGCGCGGGTCAGACCCTGGACCAGCACCTTGAGTCGGCCGTCGGGCATCTTGAGCATGCGCATGATCATGGCCACGGTTCCGGTCTGGTAGAGATCATCAGGGGTGGGATCGTCCACGCTCTCGTCTTTCTGCGTGCTGATGAAAATGTAACGGCTTCCGTTCAGGGCCGCGTCCACGGCCTGCACACTTTTTTCGCGTCCTACGAAGAGGGGCAAAATCATGTAATTGAAGACGACAATATCCCTGACCGCCAAAAGAGGCATGGTGGTCGGGATTTCCGCTTCTGATTGTGAGTTGTCGGCGCTGGCTGTATCTGAATTTTCAACCTGAAGTTCGTTTTTTTCGGGGGAAAACGATTTTTCATCGTTCATGGAGGTCTCCTCATGATGGTGTATTCGCGTGATTATAAGCCGCGAAAAGCGAATTCAGTCAATTATAAGGCTCACGGAGCCTCAGGCAAGAAAAAAAATGAAAAAAGTCTCTTTTGGGGGTAAAATCAGAGCAGGCCCAAGGCGCGGAAGCTGGAACAGGTCGCGGCGGTGACGATGATGTGGTCAAGAAGCCGCAGGCCAAGGTCGGAGGCGAGGCGGGCGATGGTATCGGTCAGGGTCTGGTCCTGGGTGGACGGAGTCGGATTCCCGCCGGGGTGATTATGGACCAGGATCAGGCCGCTGGCGTGGCGGCGCAGCGCCAGTTCGAGGATTTCTCGGGGGTAGGCTGCAGTCTGGTCCACGGTGCCCTGGAAGACGCGTTCGAAGGAGATAAGGCGGTTCTGGTTGTCCACCAGAATGACCCAGAACTCCTCTTTGGTCAGATGTCCCAGGCGGGAGCAGACCATGTCCCGGACCTGTTCGGGGGAGGAAAATTTCTCCCGGCGAGCGACGGACCCGCAGGCGGCTCGGGCGCGGCATTCGTGCAGGGTCAGCCAGAACGTGGCTGCGCCTTCACCCAGACCCGGTATCTCCTCGACCCGGCGGGGATCGGCCAGCAGGGCCTGCCCCAGGGATCCGAACCGTGAAATCATCTCCTTGGCGATGGGTTTGGTGTCTTTGCGGGGCAGGGCGTAGGTCAGCAAAAGTTCCAGCACTTCGTGGTCAGACAGGGCCCGGGGATCATGATCAAGCCGCTCGCGCAGGCGCGCGCGATGGCCGAGATAGTGGGCCTGATCCTCTTTCACCACAGGCGCGCCGCTTCCTTGACCAGATTTTCCATGGCCTGGGCGGGTTTGAGGCGTCC
>Ga0180017_100362_pt1 | contig 16443 bp, 17 predicted proteins | sample KR46_S_MetaG_FD_129674 | JGI IMG/M metagenome (GOLD analysis project Ga0180017, IMG submission 129674) | Groundwater microbial communities from the Olkiluoto Island deep subsurface site, Finland - KR46_S_MetaG | ecosystem: Environmental > Aquatic > Deep subsurface > Groundwater | place: Finland...
AAAATGAGCACGCCTGAGAACTGCTGGACAAACTTGGAGTGATACCGTCTGCCCAGGAGTTCTGGAAAGGTATGGGAGTTGAGGGCCAGCCCCATGCGCCGGGTCCGCTTGCCGAAGACGACCATGGCGATGAAGACGCCCACGAAGATGGTCAGGAAGGTCAGCCACAGCATGGACATGCCGAACATGCCCGACACGCCGCCGAACCCGACGATGGCCGAGGTGGAGACAAAGGTTGCGCCATAGGACATGGCCAGGATGAACGGGTTCATCTGCCGCCCGGCGAGCATGTAGTCCGTGGACCGGCTGGTCTGCTTCCACGCCTTGTAGCCAAGGTAGAAGATGCCGACGAGGTAGACGAGGATGCCAAGTATCTTGCCTTCCATTTACAGATCCTCCTCGTGCACGGTCTTGCCCGCCTGTGCGCCGGTGTTGTTCCAGTTCACAATTCCGTAAACGATGCACAGGGCCGCAGACCCGATGCTCAACCAGAAAGCCACTGCGATTTCAATGCTGCCAAAGCCCATCATCATGCCCGTTTACTCCTCTGATTTTCGGCCCCAGGTCCAACCGGCGGAAGACAAAAGAAAAGGGCCGCCGGCTGGTTGCCTGCGGCCCTTGTTGTGTCTGTACTTCCGTTAAAGATTACTCGCACACCCCAAGACCGCAGGCGCTTCTAAAAAAGCGGAAGCCAAAAAAGAAAAAGAAGCCGAAGCGGTTCTGGTGCGAGTTCATGGGCATTTCATAATTCAAAAGTTCGCGGGCTGTCAAGCGGATACCCATGGTATCATCCTCTATAATGGTCGATTGGAATCAGGCCATTGTCCTGCGAACACGGTTCTACAATTATGTAGCTTTCCAACTCCTATTTTGTGGGTTCATTGGTGTATCTCCGGTCATGAGCAGTTCGGCTGTGAATGGGGCAAAGTCATGGCAGGGGTGTCGCCCCCAGGCCGGGAGCCTGAATTGACACGTAATAAATTCAAGCATTCAAGGCGATTAAAAGTTTTCTTGACAGCTTTATGCTTCCTGTGCTTTTGTGACTCCCCTTCACAAGAAGAGCATTTGCCTGAATTGTGAAAAGCCGAAAACGGTGCCGCTGTCATCTCGTGCAAACGATGACTTTTTTGGCAACCAAACGAAAGAGGGTACCCGCCTTGCTGTTTCAACCCGTCAATAAAAACTACCATGAGTTTTGCATTGACCGCGATCCCGACCTGTGCATCAACTGCAAGGTCTGCGTGCGTCAGTGTTCCTATCAGGCCCATTACTTTGACGAGGCCCGGCAAAAGGTCATGCACGACAACACCAAGTGTATCGGCTGCCATCGCTGCGAGGCGCTCTGTCCCACGGCTGCCCTGAACATCCGCAACAAGCCCTCGGATTTCAGGGCCAACAAACTGTGGCGGCCCGTGTTCCTCCAGAACATCTACAAGCAGGCGGACACCGGAGGCGTGTTGCTGGCGGGGATGGGCTCGCCGGTTGACATCCCAGTCTACTGGGACCGCATGCTGCTCGACGCCAGCCAGGTGACAAACCCGTCCATTGACCCGTTGCGTGAGCCCATGGAGCTCAAGACCTTTCTCGGAGCCAAGCCGAGGCAGCTCAAGATCGAAACCGACAAAAACGGCAAATCCACCCTCAAGACCAAACTCTCCCCGCAGATCGAGCTCGATGTACCCATCATGTTTGCGGCCATGAGCTTCGGGGCAATCAATTTCAATCTGCATCAGGCCATGGCCCGCGCGGCCACCGAGATGGGCACGGTCTACAACACCGGCGAGGGCGGCCTGCACAAGTCCCTCTACAAGTACGGCAAGAACACCATTGTCCAGGTGGCCTCGGGCCGTTTCGGCGTGCATCTCGACTATCTCAAGGCGGGCGTGGGCATCGAAATCAAGGTGGGGCAGGGCGCCAAGCCCGGCATCGGGGGCCATCTGCCCGGTGAAAAGATCAACAACATGGTCTCCGAGACGCGCATGGTGCCCATCGGGTCCGACGCCATCTCCCCGGCCCCGCACCACGACATCTATTCCATCGAGGACCTGCTCCAGCTCATCTTTGCCCTCAAGGAGGCCTCGGAGTACAAGGTGCCGGTGGCCGTCAAGATCGCGGCGGTGCACAACGTGGCCGCCATCGCCTCGGGCATTGTCCGGGCGGGCGCGGACATCGTCACCATCGACGGCATGCGCGGCGGCACGGGCGCGGCCCCGGCCATGATCCGCGACAACGTGGGCATTCCCATCGAGCTGGCCCTGGCCCAGGTGGACCAGCGGCTGCGCGACGAGGGCATCCGCAACCAGGCGTCCATCGTGGCCGCGGGCGGCATCCGCTGCTCGGCGGACGTGGTCAAGGCCATCGCGCTGGGCGCGGACGCCGTGTACATCGGCACGGCCACCCTCATCGCCGTGGGCTGCACCATCTGTGGCCGCTGCTACACCGGCAAGTGCCCCTGGGGCATCGCCACCAACGACCCCAAGCTCTCCAAGCGGCAGAATCCGGACATCGCGGCCAAGAAGCTCTCGAATCTGCTCCGCGCCTGGGGCCACGAGATCGAGGAGATGCTCGGCGGCATGGGGCTCAATTCCATTGAGAGCCTGCGCGGCAACCGCGACAAGCTGCGCGGGGTCGGCCTTTCCGACACGGAACTCGACATCCTCGGCATCAAGCACGCCGGGCGCTAGACGGAGAACGCCATGAAAAGAGTCTACCCCGACAAATCCTACTGTATCGGCTGCCATCTCTGCGAGCTGGCCTGCATCACCGCCCATTCCGCGAGCAAGGATATCATCATCGCCTACCGCGACGAGCGCGCGGCAACCGGCCTCTCGCCCTGCAAGCGCGTGTTCGAGAAGGGCGACACCTGCGTGGCCATCAGCTGCCGCCACTGCGACGAGCCGTCCTGCGTGGCGGCCTGCATCTCGGGCGGACTTTACAAGGACCCCGAAACCGGGCGCACCGTGTACGACCGCGACAAGTGCGTGGGCTGCTGGTCCTGCCTCATGGCCTGTCCCTACGGGGCCATCCGCAGGCACCCCATCGAGAACAAGATCGTCAAGTGCGACCTGTGCGAGGGCAGGGCGGAAGGCCCGGCCTGTGTCCAGGCATGCCCCAACGCGGCCCTGAAGTACGAGGAGCGGTAGCCGCCGCGCGACCATAATCCACGAGGTCAATCATGAAATATGTCATCATAGGCAACGGCATCGCCTCCATCGGGGCCATCGAGGGCATCCGCAAGGTCGATGCCGCAAGCGAGATACTGGTCATCGGAGCCGAGGATTCCCCGGCCTACGGGCGTCCGCTCATCTCCTACCTGCTGGCGGGCAAGATCGGCCCGGACAGGCTCTCCCTGCGGCCCAGGGAATTCTACGAGAAGAGCAACGTCACCCTGAAGCTCGGCACCACGGTCACGGCCATCGACATCGCTGCCCAGACCGTGACCACGGACAGGGGCGAGACCATCGGCTACGAGAACCTGCTCATCGCCACGGGCGGCATCCCCTTCACCCCGCCCATCCCCGGCGCGGACGGATCCGACGTGTACAACTTCACCAATCTGGCCCACGCCCAGACCCTCATCGCCAAGGCCCGCGAGATCAAGCGGGCCGTGGTCATCGGCGGCGGGCTCATCGGCCTCAAGGCGGGCGAGTCGCTCTTTGACCGGGGCGTGGAGGTGACCATCCTCGAACTCTCGCCGCGCATCTTAAGCCTCGCCTTTGACGAAAACGCCGCGTCGCTCGCGGGCGGCAGGCTGGCCGAGGTGGGGCTGGCCGTGCGCTGCGGCGTGTCGGCCAAGGAGATTCAGCGCGACAGCGCGGGCAATCTCAAGGGGGTGCACCTGACCGACGGCGACTTCCTCCAGACCGACGTGGTGGTCATCGCCATCGGCGTGGTGCCCAACTACGGGCTGGCCAAGGCGTCCGGCATCGAGGTGGACCGGGGCATCAAGGTGGACGACCACATGCGCGCCAGCGCGCAAGGCGTGTTCGCGGCGGGCGACGTGGCCCAAGCCAGGGATCTGCTTTTTGGCGACGACCGGGTCATCCCCATCTGGACCAACGCCTACAACCAGGGCTTTTGTGCGGGCAAGAACATGGCCGGGGCGGACATCCGGTTCATCGGCAGCCTGGCCATGAACTCCATCAGCTTCTACGGCCTGCCGACCATCTCGGTGGGCACGGTCAACCCGCCCGAGGGCGATCCCGCCTACGAGGTGTCCATCACCTTGGACGAAAAGAAGAAAAGCTACCGCAAGCTCGTGTTCCAGAACGACCATCTGGTGGGCTATGTCCTGGTGGGCGACATCGACATGGCAGGCATGTACACGGCCTTTGTCAAGTTCCAGATGCCCATCCCCGAGGAGGCGCGCAAGCAGCTCGTGGCCGGCGCGCCGGACGTGCTCATGTGGCCCGACGACTTCTTCCGGGAGACCTGGAATCCTGGGCGCGAGGCCTGGAATCCGGGGACTCACGAATAAGACATCCGAGTCCCGCACGGGACGCATGGAGAGAGAGAATGAAAGCGCCTGAACGGTATCATGATTTTCAAAAGGATATTTCCGGTTGCGGGATATTCGGCGTCATCCACAAGAAGCGCGGCCTGATCCCGGGCCAGATGCCCATCGCGGCCATGACCTGCATGCATGACCGTGGCAACGGCCTGGGTGGGGGGTTCGCGGCCTACGGCATCTACCCGGAACACGACGACAAGTACTGCTTCCACATGATGTGCGACGGCGAGGCGGCCATCGAGGGGTCGGAGAAGCTGTTGCGCGCCTATTTCGACCTGCACCACTTCGAGCCGATCCCCACGCGCCGGGTGCTTTCCATCCCCAGGCCGCCGAGATTCAATCGCTATTTCGTGACCGTGCCCGAAAAGCCGGTCAACGAGTTCTCCGAACTGGCCGAGGAGGACTATGTGGTGGCCGTGGTCATGAAGATCAACACCTCTGTTGGGGGCGCGTTCGTCGTCTCCAGCGGCAAGAACATGGGCGCGTTCAAGGGTGTTGGCTTTCCCGAGGACATCGCCGACTTCTTCCGCCTGGAGGAATACAGCGCCTACATCTGGACCGGCCACAACCGTTTCCCCACCAACACTCCGGGCTGGTGGGGCGGGGCGCATCCCTTCACCATCCTCAACTGGTCCATCGTCCACAACGGCGAGATATCGTCCTACGGCATCAACCGCCGCTACCTGTGCGAGCACGACTACCTGTGCACCATGATGACCGACACCGAGGTGGTGGCCTACGAACTGGACATGCTCATCCGCAAGCACGGGCTCTCCTGGGAGATGGCCGCCAAGTGCTTTGCCCCGCCTTTCTGGGACGAGATGGAGCGCATGGACGCGGACGACAGGGAGTTGTACACCGCGCTGCGCGCCACCTACGGCCCGGCCATGCTCAACGGTCCCTTTGCCATCCTCGTGGCCGACAACACCCGGCTCATGGGTCTCAACGACCGCATCAAGCTGCGGCCCCTGCTGGTGGCCGAAAAAGATGACATGGTCTTCATGTCCAGCGAGGAATCCGCCGTGCGCGAAGTGTGTCCCGAGCTGGACAGGGTCTGGATGCCCAAGGCGGGCGAACCGGTTATCGTGGATCTGGAGGGCTAGCATGACCAAGAGAAAGCAGAAGACCCTGGTGGCGGGCCGCACCTACTACAAGCAGTTCAACGAGGAGATACGCGCCCTGGTTCGCGAGGGCGTCACGGATTTCGTCATCAAGGAGTGCAACGGCCAGCGCTATCTGGCCACGGCCCTTGAAGGCGACCTCACCTTCGACATATACGGCGTGCCGGGTCAGGATCTGGCCGCCTTCATGCGCGGTCCCAAGATCCGCATCCGCAACAACGCCCAGGACGGTGTGGGCAACACCATGGACGGCGGGCGCATCATCATCGAGGGCCTCGCGGGCGATGTCATCGGCTACGCCATGCGCGGAGGCGAGATATTCATCAAGGGCGATGTCGGCTACCGGGTGGGCATCCACATGAAGGCCTACCTCGACCACCAGCCGAAAATCGTGGTGGGCGGCAAGGCCGGCGACTTTCTCGGAGAATATATGGCTGGCGGAATTATTTTGCTCTTGGGCATGTTTTCTGATAAGCCTGATGCGCCTGTTGCCGGACGGAGTCTGGGAACGGGCATGCACGGCGGCGTGATCTATGTCCGCGGCGAGGTGCCCGAACATCAGCTCGGACCCGGCCTGCACGCGCAGCCCGTGGACTCCGAAGACCTGAAGGTCATCGGGGCCTTGGTCGAGGATTACGCCAGGGAATTGAAGCTGGACAGCAAGGAAATAATGAGCGAGAACTTCGTCAAAATTCGTCCGTTTTCGCATCGGCCTTACGGGAACCTCTACGTTCCCTGCTAAACGCTTCGAGACTGTAAAAACCCTTATCCCTGTCTGGGAGGAACCATGTTCTTCGATTCCATAGCCTACGCGATGGCGCCGCCCTCTGGCGGCGGAGAGTCCGGCGGTCTCGGCGGCATCCTCGGCGGCCCGCTGCCGATGCTCGTCCTGATGTTCGCCATTTTCTACTTCCTGCTCATCCGCCCGCAGCAGAAAAAGCAAAAGCTGCACAAGGCCATGCTCGACGCCCTCAGAAAGGGCGACAAGGTGTGGACCAATGGTGGCATTCTCGGCGTCATCGTCGATATCGACGGCGACAATCTCACCATTGAGATCGCCGCTGGTGTCAATGTCGTGATCAAGCGCGGTTTCGTCGCCGACAAAGACGGCGCTTCCGCAGCAGACAACAAGAAGTAGGCTTGACAGCCGGTAGTCTGGACTTCCGTGCGGACCGGACCACGAGACAAGTGGCCCGGTCCGCGCTTGTGTTTGACCGTGCGTCCCGCACCGGCTGCAACGTGTTCGCATCAAGGGAGTTTTCATGCAGAGTCTGCGCCTTAGAATCCTCGCAACCCTGGTCGTCCTGATCCTTGGACTGGCCTACATGCTGCCGTCCATCCCCGGCGTGAAAGAGTCGCCGCTGGGCGCGCTGCTGCCCGGCAACTCGGTCAGCCTCGGCCTCGACCTCAAGGGCGGTATCCACCTGACGCTTGGCGTCGACATGGACACCGCCATGCACAACAATCTTTCCCGCCTGGGTGACGATCTCAAGGCCGCAGCCGCCGAGGAGGGCATTTTCATCCTCCGGCCCACGGTGATCTCCTCATCCCGCCTGGAACTGGTGCTGCTCAAAGGCGACCAAAAGGCCGGTTTCGACACGGTGATCGACAGGTTCAGCCCGTTCAGCGTCGAGGACACCCAGGTCCTTGGCGACGGCAAGATCAAGTATGTCCTTTCGATACCGGCGCAGTATCGCGACGAGTTGACCAAGCTGACCATGGATCAGGCCATCAAGACCATCCGCAACCGCATCGACCAGTTCGGCGTGGCCGAGCCGGACATCCGCAAGCAGCAGGGCGACCGCATCCAGATCCAGTTGCCCGGCCTGCAGGACCCGGAGCGCGCCATCAACATCATCGGCCAGACCGCCCACCTCGAATTCAAGATGGTGGACGACACGGCTGACCTGGACAAGGCCAAGAGCGGCATCCTCGCCCCTGGCCGCGAGCTTTCGACCCTGGTCACCACCCATGCGGGAGGCGGGCAGACCGAGGCTCCCATCGTGCTCAAGAAGGATGCCGTGCTTACCGGCGAATACATCACCGACGCCAAGGTGCAGCTCGACACCTGGAACCAGCCCTACGTTTCGATCACCTTCAACGCGCGCGGCGGCACCATCTTCGCCAACCTGACCGGCGAAAACGTCAACAAGCGCATGGCCATCGTCCTGGACGGCAAGGTCTATTCGGCTCCCGTCATCCAGGAGAAGATCAGCGGCGGCAAGGCGTCCATCACCGGCAATTTCACCCGGGAAGAGGCGCGTGACCTGGCTGTGGTCCTGCGCGCCGGTTCGCTGCCCGCGCCGGTCGTCATCCTGGAACAACGCACGGTCGGACCCTCCCTGGGGCAGGAATCCATCGACAAGGGCATCATGTCCGCCCTGGTGGGCATGGGCCTGATACTCGTCTTCATGGTCGTCTACTACGGCTTTGCCGGAGTCGTGGCCGATCTGGTCCTGTGCCTGAACATCATGCTGATCATGAGCGGCCTGGCCCTGTTCGGTGCGACTCTGACCCTGCCGGGCATCGCGGGCATCATCCTGACCATCGGCATGGCCGTGGACGCCAACGTCATCATCTACGAGCGCATCCGCGAGGAACTGCGGCGCGGGCTGACCGTCCGGGCGGCCATCGAGGAAGGGTACAGCCGCGCCACCCTGACCATCATGGACGCCAACGTGACCACCATCATCGCGGCGGTCATCCTCTACCAGTTCGGCACCGGACCGGTACGGGGCTTTGCCGTCACCCTGACGCTTGGCATCATCTCCTCGATGTTCACCGCCATCTTCGTGTCGCGCATCCTGTTCGACCTGTACACAAAAAGCGGCTCCCAAAGCGCCAAGCTGAACATTTAAGGGGACGATATGGGACTTCAATTAATCAAACCCGATACCCGGATCGACTTCATCGGTTTCAGGAAGATCGCCTTCATCCTTTCCGCCGTGGTCCTGCTTGCCGGCCTGGGCTCGCTGCTCATCAAGGGCGGCCCCCAATACGGCATCGACTTCGCAGGCGGCATGATCGTCCAGGTCAAGGTGGACAAGACCATCGAGGTGAGCGCCCTCAAGGCCGCCCTTGAAGAGACGGGCCTGCCGGGACTGGTCGTCCAGTCCTTGGGCATGGAGGACGACCACGAATACCTCATCAGGACTTCCAGCTCGGAAGTGTCCTCCAAGGAGGTGCGCACACTGGTCTCAAGCGCTCTGACCAGCCATCTCAGCGGCGTGGCCTTCGACATCCAGCGCCTGGAGATGGTCGGCCCCAAGGTGGGCGCAGACCTGCGCTCCAAGGCCCTTGAGGCGCTGTTCTTCGCCGTCCTGGTCATCGCGGTCTACATCTCGGGCCGCTTCGAGCAGCGGTGGACCGTGGCCGCCATCATGGCTGCGGCGCTGGGCGGCGGCATCTACGCCATCGGCCTGTTGGGGCTGAACATGGGCTGGCTGATCATCGCGGCCATGGTCATGACCATCGGCCTGTGCTGGTACCTCAAGCTCAACTACGCCCTGGGGGCCGTGGTCGCGCTCATCCACGATGTGGCCATCACCATCGGCATCTTCTCCATCCTGGACAAGGAGTTCGACCTGACCATCATCGCCGCGCTCCTGACCATCATCGGCTACTCGCTCAACGACACCATCATCGTCTTTGACCGCATCCGTGAAAACACCAATGCGCAAAAAGACACCAGACGGTTCAAGTCGATCATCAACCAGAGCATCAACCAGACCCTCTCGCGGACCATCATGACCTCGCTGACCACACTTCTGGTGGTGGCCTGCCTGTTCGTGCTGGGCGGCAGCGTCATCCACGACTTCGCCCTGGCCCTGCTCATCGGCATCGGGGTCGGCACCTATTCCTCCATCTTCGTGGCCAGCCCCATCCTTCTGGGCTTTGGCCCCTCGGTGGTAGGCGATACGGAAACCGACGCCTAAGCAAGGTAATCAGACTCGCAAGACAGCAGGGGAAGGGCCACGGCCCTTCCCCTTTTCATTGGGCATCCGGGGATTGACTGCGGCCAGTGCAGCCTGGAAATCGCGCATGAAAAAGCCCCTGCGGCACATGACCGCAGGGGCTGATAACGTCAGTATTGCCGGAAGACTAGACGAGCTGGCTCATCAGGTAGTCCTTGATGGCGGTGATGGAATCCTCGCCATTGAGCTCGATGTACTTGAAGCCGCCGTTCTTCATGTTCTTGTAGAAGTTGCAGGCGGCCATGGTGCCGGTCTTCTCATCGTAGTAGATGTCGTGGCGCTGATCGATGGCGGCTGCATCCTGATCGTCCTGGCGGGCGGAGAGGGCGCCGCCGCAGACACGGCACTTGTCGCCGTCAGGGGCGATGACCGGGATGCCGACGTTGTTGGGGTGGTTGGGATTGTTTTCACACAGACGGCGGCCCATGATCCGGGCCTTGGCGATGTCGCGGGGCAGCTTGATCTCGATGACGTAGTCCAGCTTCTCTCCGCTTTTCTGCAGGGATTCCCACAGTTTTTCACCCTGGACCAGAGAACGGGGGAAACCGTCGAGCAACCAGCCGTTCTTGTCGGAGTTGGCCAGGACATCGAGAACCATGGGAATGGTGATGTCATCAGGAACCAGTTCACCCTTGTTGATGAATGCCTTGGCCTTCAGGCCCAGCTCGGTTCCGCCGCCGATATGCTTGCGGAAGATGGCACCGGACTCGATGTGATCCAGACCGTACTTGTCCCTGGCCAGGGTGCCCTGGGTGCCTTTGCCGGAGCCGTTGGGGCCGAAAATCAGAATATTCATGCAAACTCCTCCTGGTGATAAAAAAAGCAATGCCGCACTGGCAGCAAACACATTGTGCAAAAGATCACATGCTCTTATACCGCACATCCGAGGAAGTCAATGCCTGGGGGAGAAAACCACCCCGGAACCGGTGACTGTGGCTGTCTTTTCACCGGGAAACTGGAAGGTCGCTCCGATGCGCCGGTCCTGCCACGCCCTGTCGAGCCCAAAAAGGGTGTCGGCCAGGGCCTGCCCCGGACCGAGGCTGTCCAGGGCCGCCTTGTAGAGGCGCAAGCGCAGGGCGCGGTGCGCTCCGGCCAGGGTGGCGTCTAAGAGCGTGGTTCCCGCGGTTGCGGTCTGGGCGTCCCAGTAGTCGCGGTCAGCGCTGCCGACCCGCCACAGACGGGCCACGGCATCGAGAAAGTTCGGATTCTCCTGCAACAGCAGGGGCATGACCGTGGACCGGATGCGGTTCCTGGCCCAGCGCGGATCGCTGTTGGTCGCGTCCTCGCGCCAGGACACGCCAAGGGCGGTCAGGAGCCCGGTCAGGGTCGATTTCGGGGTCAGGAGCAGGGGGCGCAGCAGTCGACGGCCATCGTCCCGACCGACCATGCCGGAGAGTCCGGGCCAGGCCGTGCCCCTGGACAGACGCAGGAGCAGGTCCTCGCCCAGATCGTCCAGATGATGCCCCAGAGCGATAAAGTGGGCCTCGTGCTGCGCCAGAACATCGGCAAACAGGGTATAGCGGGCCTCACGCCCAGCCTCCTCCAAGCCCATGCCACGGGATGCGGCCAGGGCGGCCACATCCGCCTCGCGGGCCACGCAGGGCACGCCCAGCGACTCGCACAGGGACGCGGCCCAGCGGGCGTCGTCGTCGGCCTCAGGCCGCAATCGGTGGTTCAGATGGGCGGCCACGACGCGCCCGCCGTTCTTGACGGCCAGCCAGTGCAGGCACAGGAGCAGGGCAGTGGAGTCCGCGCCGCCGGACAGGCCCACGGCCAGCGTTTTGCCGGTCATGTCAAGGGCGAGGTCGTCGCTGATGAATCGCTCGATGCCAAGGCAGAAGTGTGCCCATTTGGGAGGCAGATTCTGCAGGGAACGCGGCATGGCGGGGAACGCACCGGTCATGTCGGCCATCTCAGACGGAGATCTCAAGCTCCTCGATGAACTGGTCGAGGTATTCGATCATGTGTTTGCGCTGGGACGCTGTGGCGTAGCAGACGCAGGAGCAGCGGATCTTCTTCCTGCCGCGCACCAGCAGCTCGAGCTTGAGCTGGTTGCCAGCCGCATGGCGCAGGGTCTCAAGGGCCATGAAATAGGGGCCGCATTCCTCCAGGTGGTCGCGCTGTTCGGGCTGGAGCAGTTCCGCGGGCAGGGGGAGGTAGTAGATGTCGTCGAGCAGGCTCTTGAAGTCCAGCTCGTTGAAGGCGGCAACGATCTTGTCGTAATCGTCGTCGTAGAGGTCTTGGATGAGATAGGTGCGCATCATTGTTCCTTGGTCTTTGAGGCGTCGATGAGCCGGTCGATGTCTTCAGGGGCGCAGCCACAGTTCTTGCGGTCCAGGTGGGCGTCGGGCGGCACGGTCTCGTCGTCGAGATTGAACATGCGCCGGGCCATGTCAATGAACTGATCCGCCGACCCCTCTTCCTGGGTGCGCCGCTTGAGAAAACAGATGGGCTCGTGCAGCGCCTTGCGGCCCACGGAAAGAACAAGCGTTTCCAGTGAGTTCCGGGTGGTCTCGTCCACCGGGCCGATCTTCTTGAGGGTCTTGGCCAGCTCGCGCAGGGCGATGTCCTCGCTGCGGTCCACGAGATCGACGATGGTCGGCTGGAGCGCCAGGGAATTGAGCCAGTTGCCGAACACTTTGGTCTCGGCCTCGACCACGGCCCTGGCCTTGACCGCCTCGCCCTGGCGCTGGGCCATGTTTTCCTCGACCACTTCCTTGAGGTCGTCAATGTCGTAGAGGTAGACGTTGTCCAGGTTGTTGACATCCGGGTCGATGTCGCGCGGCACGGCGATGTCGATGAAGAACATCGGCTTGTTCTTGCGCTTCTTGAGAATCGCCTTGACTTCCCTGGCCTTGATCACAGCCACGGGCGAGCCGGTGGAGCTGATGACGATGTCCACCTCGTGCAAATGGTCGTACATCTGCTCGATCTGGATGGGCTGGCCGCCCATGGTCGAGGCCAGCTCCCTGGCCCGGCCCAGGGTGCGGTTGGCGATGATGATGTCGCGCACGCCGTTCTGGAGCAGGTGGGTGGCGGCCAGCTCGGCCATTTCGCCCGCGCCCACGAGCATGGCGCGGGTGCCGTCCAGGGCGCCAAAAATCTTCTTGGCAAGCTCCACCGCCGCATAGCTGATGGAGACCGCGCTCGAGGCGATGGCCGTCTCGGTGCGCACCCGTTTGGCCACGGAAAAAGACTTGTGCAACAGCCGGTTGATGATGGTCCGGGCCGCCCCCTTGTCCACGGCGTTGCGGTAGGAGTCCTTGAGCTGGCCCAGTATCTGCGGCTCGCCCATGACCATGGAATCCAGGCTGCTGGCCACGGTGAACAGATGCTCCACGGCCTCGAGATCGACATACTGGTAGGTGTTTTCCACCAGCAGGTCCGGCGATCCCTTGCAGATGCCCGCCCAGTAATTGATCACGGCGTCCAGGGCCTCGCGCTCGGACACGCGTTTGACCACGGCCACGATCTCCACCCGGTTGCAGGTGGAGAGCGCCATGCATTCGGCGAGCGGACAGTGGGCCATGAGCCCGGCCTCGAAGTTTTCCACATTGGTGAGGGCGAATTTCTCGCGCACATCGACCCCGGCGGTCCGGTGGTTCAGGCCGACAAGGATGATCTTTCCGTTCATGGCACGGCCCTGAAGGTGATGGTGTGATGAATGAGGGAGACGCACATGCCCGCAAACACCCATATGGCGAGGATGGCGGGCTTGCGCCCCCGCCAGCCGAGAACCACTCGTTGGTGGAAGAGGAAGGCGAACAGAAACCAGACTGCAAATGAGCCGATCTTCATGATATCCCAGGCGAATGGGCGTTTGGCGTCGATCAGGTACCAGAAATAGGTGGAGAACAGCCCCAGGGTGAAGAGGGGGAACCCGATGGTCACAGCCAGCCGGTTGACTGCGTCGAACTTGTCCAGCGACGGGATGCCCTGGCCCATGCTCGACAATCCGGCCTTGGTCTTGAGCTTGCGGTTGTAGTAGATGAAGGCGACAGCCGCGCCAAAGGCCATGATCAACACGCCCAGGGTCAGGATCAGGGTGCCGATGTGCAGGCCGAAGAAGAGCATGGTCAGCTCCGGCGGCATGACCACCCGGATGCCGCCCAGGGCCAGGGAGGCCACATACAGGAGCAGGGCCAGGGGCAGGGCGGTGATGGCCAGGAATTCGAGCCGCAGCCGCCACCAGAGGAAGAAATAAACGGCCAGCACGCACCACGCCAGGATGTTGAAATAGAACGTGCCCGAGCTCAGGGCCAAGGGATCGCCGGTCAGGGCCAGGGAGAGGTCCGCCGTGTTCAGGGTGAACCCGGCCACGGCCAGCCACACGGCAAGGGTCTTGAGCCTGTCGTTGCCCGCGCACACGCCGGTCAGGAAAAGAACCGTGCCCAGCGCATAGAAGGCAATTATGAGGATGTGCAGAATGTCAAACAAGCCCATCAAGCAGCTCCGGGATGTTGGCGTGCAATGGTTGGGGCAATGATTCTTTAAGTATTTCCGAGGCAGCGTCAAGGTCTCTGGCCTTGATCCGGGCCAGAAGATCGGAGTTGACCAGCGAGCGCAGCACCGCGGTGTTTTCCGGCGTGGTCATGCCAAGCCCGAGCACCAGCGGTCTGATGCGGCCCATGAGCGTGAGCAGGCCCGCGTATTCGTCGCCAAAGCTCTCCTGCAATTCCTTGCGGATGCGCTTGGCCATGGCTGGGCTGCGGCCCGCCGTGGAGATGGCTACCGTCAAATCGCCGCGCTTGACCGTGGCCGGGACGATGAAGCTGCACTTCTCTGGCTGGTCCACGATGTTGCACAGGATGGCGCGCTCGGCGCAGAGGGTGCTGATGCGCCAGTTGACCTCCTCGCTGGAGGTGCAGGCGATGACCAGGAACTTGCCGTCCAGGTCGGTGTCGCGAAACTCCCGGCACTGGAAGGAGACGTGGTCCTGGGCCAGCAGCGAGGCCATCTCCGGGTCGGCGGGGCGGGTGTCGATGATGGTCACCGTGCCCGCGCCAGAGTCGATCAGGGACTGGATCTTGCGCTTGCCGACCTCGCCCGCGCCCACCACGAGGCACCCCTTGTTCTCCAGGTTCACGAAAATGGGATAGTATCGCATGCGCCTTGATACCCAAAGCAGGGCCACATGTAAAATGCCAATTGCCCGGTTCTTGCAATATCCTCCGGGAATAGGCTAGGGAATTGACACCAACACGACAGCCAATGAAACACCATCTCGTCATACAACTGGCCCGGTTCGGGGACCTCATCCAGACCAAGCGGCTCCTGGCGACCCTGTGCGCCCGGCCCGACAGCCGCGTCCACCTCTGCCTCGACCGCTCCCTTGAGCCGCTGGCCCGGCTGGTCTTCCCGGATGTGGTTCTGCATCCGGTCACGGCCCACGGCACCGGGCTAAACGGCCACGAGGCCGTGCGCGCCATGCTGACGGACAACCGGCGCGCCTTTGCCGGTCTGCGCGCCGTCAGCTTCGAGCGGGTCTACAATCTCAATTTTTCCGGGCTCAATTTTCGGCTGGCTGCGCTGTTCGATCCCGACACGGTGGAGGGCTACGCCTGGCAGGATGGTCAGGAGCTGATTTCCCTGTGGCCGTCCATGGCCATGCGCTGGTCGGATCAGAGAAGATTCTCCATCAATCTCGTCGATTTCTGGGCCGGGTACTGCCCGGACATGCTCGCGCCGGAGCGGGTCAATCCGTCTGCCCAGTCCAAAGGCAACGGCCTGGGCGTGGTCCTGGCGGGCCGTGAGTCGCGCCGCTCGCTGCCGGTGGAGATCCTGGCGCGCATGGTCGCCACCACGGCCCAGGCCCGCAAGGCGCCCCATGTCCACCTGCTGGGCGGTGCGGGCGAGCACGGGGCAGGGCAGGCAGTCATGAAGCTGCTGCCCCCCGCAGTGCAGGCGCGCACGCGAAATCTGGCGGGCGCGACCAACTGGGCCGACCTCGTGGAGATCGTCGGCTCCCTCGATCTGCTTCTGACGCCGGATACCGGCACCATGCATCTGGCGGCCCATTTGGGCACGCCGGTCCACGCCTTTTTCCTGTCCTCGGCCTGGTGCTTCGAGACCGGGCCGTACGGCGCGGGGCACACGGTCCATCAGGCCGTGGCTCCCTGCCTGCCGTGCCTTGAGACCCGGCCCTGCGACAACGGCGTCGCCTGCCTGGGCGCATTTGCAGACCCCGGCTACCAGCGGTTCATGACCACGCGCAAGGCCGAGCACATGCCCAGTGGCATGATCGCCTACGAATCCCGCTTCGACGCCCTGGGCCAAACCTTTCACCCCGTGGCGGGCATGGACCCGGACTCGGAGCAGCGGGCCAGATTCCGCCAGTTCATCCTGGCGCATCTGAGCGGTGATCCTGACAGTATCGTTGAAAAAATGACCGACATGGACGCGCTCCTGGCCCAGCGCATCTACCGTGAACGCGATTGGATCACCCGCGACCCCAGCGGATCAATCACAGGACCATAGCATGAAGAACCTGCGCATTCTCGTTGTCCTGCCCCTGTACGGCGGCTCCCTGCCCATAGGCCGATACGTGGCCACGGCCCTGAAAGACCTGGGCCACCTCGTTGAGGTCTTCGAGGCCCCGGAGTTCAACGCGGCCTACGACGCGCTCAAGAAGCTGCGGGTGACCACGGACCGGCTCGACTACCTCCAGAACTCCTTTCTCAACGTCATCAGCCAGTCGATCCTGGCCAAGGTGGAGACCTTTGAGCCGGATCTGGTTCTGGCCATGGCCCAGGCGCCGCTCAACCATCAGGCCCTCAAGCGGCTGCGGCGCGACGGCGTGACCACGGCCATGTGGTTTGTGGAGGATCACCGCCTCTTC
>Ga0180017_100363_pt1 | contig 16432 bp, 18 predicted proteins | sample KR46_S_MetaG_FD_129674 | JGI IMG/M metagenome (GOLD analysis project Ga0180017, IMG submission 129674) | Groundwater microbial communities from the Olkiluoto Island deep subsurface site, Finland - KR46_S_MetaG | ecosystem: Environmental > Aquatic > Deep subsurface > Groundwater | place: Finland...
ATGAAATCCGGGAAGGAAGGGGTACTGAAAATGGAGGAGTTTATCTGGATGTAACCCAACTTCCTGCAAAAATCATCCTGGAGAAACTGGAGACCATGCTACTCCAATTCTTAGATGTGGGAGTGGATATACGTAAAGAACCCATGGAAGTTGCCCCCACCGCCCACCACTTCATGGGTGGAATTAAGATTGATAAATGGGGAAGAAGCACAATATCCAATCTATTTGCCGCGGGAGAGGTATGCGGAGGAATACACGGCGCTAACCGCTTAGGGGGAAATGCTCTGGCAGATACTCAGGTGTTTGGTAAAAGAGCAGGGAAAGCTGCTGCTTTAAATGCCTCAAAATCCTCCCTTAAACTGGATCTTAATCATGTTAACCAAATTAAAAACCATTTAAATGAAATCCAGAAAGAAGGGGACATCCCTCCTCATCAGATTAAAAAGGAACTGCAAGCTACTATGTGGGAGCAGGTGGCCATTATACGAAATGAAGACGGCTTAAAAAATGCCCTCAAAGTTTTAAATAATCTGGAAACTCGCCTGAAGCGTATGAATGTTCCAGATGGGTCCTGCTATAATGTTTACCTGCAGCAGGCCCTGGAAGCAGAAAACATGGTGCAAATAGCTAAATTAGTCACTAAATCGGCTTTGCTTCGTAAAGAAAGCAGGGGTTCCCATTTCCGTGAAGACTTCCCGCAAACGAGGACTGATTGTAAAAAGAGCATAATCTTTAATAAAAATAAGGGATTCAGTTTTACTAACCGTTAAAAAATAGTTACCTTGACTTTAAAAATCCCATAAATTCTTTCTTATATTTTAAGCTATCCAGCACAAAATCAGCCCCGGCATCTTTTAATTCCCGGGGAGAATATATTCCTGTGGATACTCCGATGGTACGGGTTTTGTTTTCCATACCAGCCTTTATATCCCAGGGGGTATCTCCAATCACAAAAACATGGGAATTATTGCCTCTAAAATCATATTCCAGGCTGGCTCTTTTTATGGCAGTAGATACCAGATATGGCCGGTGGTAGTTATCACTTCCAAAACCCCCTAATTTGAAATATTTATCCAGGCCCACGTGTTTGAGTTTAGCCCGGGCAATTGATTCCAGGTTACCGGTGATTAAACCTAATAACATGCCCTGACTTTCCAGTTCAACTATCAGATCCCTTACTCCATCCAGCACCACAATGTGGTCATATTTAACATTCAAAATAAAATAAGAGGATAATACCTCTTTAAATTCCTCTAATTTCTTTTTTATAAAATTTTCAGCCAGGCCCTCTTTTTTTAAAACTTCACAGGCGATTTGGGGGTCGGTTTTACCATGGTAATTGATAATATCAATATCTGCATCCTTCTCAAAGACTTCATGGAAGGCATGACGGAATGCACGATGATGGCACTCCGAACGATCAATCAGGGTTTTATCAATATCAAAAAGTAATAAAATCATTTTAAAACCTGTTTAATTTTAGTTTTTGGAAAGCATCTCTTCAGCTGCATTTTCAGCTAACTCCAGTACTTGTTGCTCTTCTATGATCTGAAGATCCTGGTTTTCCATCAGGATACTGCCATTACAGATAACGGTATCCACATCACCACCCTGGGCAGAGTACACCAGGTGGGATACCGGGTGCCTGAAAGGAGTTAAATGAGAGGATTTAATATTTATAAGTGCCAGATCGGCTTTTTTACCCACCTGAATGGTTCCTATTTCCTTTTCCATCCCCAGGGCTATGGCACCATGTACCGTGGCCATCTGGAATACTTTTTCTGCCGGGAGGGAAGTGGGATCTAAAGTATGGACTTTCTGCAAGAGAGCCGCCAGTTTCATCTCTTCCAGCATGTCCAGGTTGTTATTAGAAGCAGCACCATCAGTTCCCAGTCCCACCACCATATCATTCTTAAGTAACTGATCCACCGGGGACACCCCTGAAGCTAATTTCATGTTACTGGCAGGATTATGGGATAAATTCACCTTTCTTTTTTTGATAATATTTATTTCCTCAGGGGAAAGCCACACTCCATGGGCTGCCAGAACATCTTCTTTTAAAAATCCTATTTCATCCAGATATTCAAATGGCCTTTTGCCATGGGCATCTGTAACCTGCTGAACTTCGTTCCGGGTTTCACCAACATGTATATGTATGGGAATGCCCTTCCTGGTGGCTTCCTTCCGGACCTGCTTAAGCAACTCTTCAGAACAGGTATAGGGCGAATGAGGACCATATGCTACCTTTATTTTTCCACTGGCGCTGTTATGGCATTTTTCAATCAGGTGGTGTGTTTTCTTAAATTCTTCTTTTTGCTTATCTGCATCTCCTAAATCTATCATTCCATGGGATAACATACAGCGCAACCCGGATTCTTCCACCGCCCGGGCCACATCCTCCATATAAAAATACATATCATTGAAGGTGGTGGTACCGGACTTTATCATTTCCACACAACCTAAAAGGGCACCGGCATAACAGTAATCTCCATTTAAATTAGCTTCCATAGGCCATATATGATCATTCAGCCAGGTATCAAGGTTCAAATCATCAGCCAGGCCCCTCAGGAGTGTCATGGAAAGATGGGTGTGGGTATTCACCAGGCCGGGTATTAATATTTTTTTAGAACCGTCAATGACTTTATCAGCGTCTTTCTTATCAATATCCGCTGATAATTCTCTTATTTTATCATTTTCAATTAAAATTGATCCCTTTTCCATTTTTTCCCCATCTAAAATCAGGGTATTTTCAATCAGAATACTGTTACTTTCCATGGGCACCACCTTCTATCATCTTACTTAAAAGGTCTAATATGTCGGGGCTACAATGTATATACATCGAAGATATAGAATAGACCTGAATACATATAACTATTAATTAAGATTATCATCATCACGTAATAAAGTATCTGGAGTATAAAAATGAAGATTAGAATTGCCATTCCCTCTAAAGGAAGAATAAGCGATCCGGTGGTTAAACTTTTAGGCAAAGCTGGAATTGGTTTAAAAGATACAGTTAATAGGAAGCTTTTTTCAGATACCCATCATCCTGATATCAGTGTGATGTTTACCCGTGCTGCGGACATACCGGAATTTGTAGCTGATGGGGCAGCCGATATGGGAATAACTGGACTGGACCTAATCCAGGAGAAGGGAAACCGGGTTAAAATCCTGGAAGATCTAAACTTTGGAAAGGCGAGTCTGGTGCTGGCTTCTCCAGAAGAATCCTCTATAAATAGTCTTAATGATGTAAGGGATGGCATGGTGGTGGCCACTGAGTTTCCTAACCTTACCTATCGTTATCTCCAGGAAAAAGGCGTAAATTCTAAAATAGTGGAACTGAGTGGTTCCACTGAAATAGCACCTTTTATTGGGGTGGCAGATCTGATTGCTGATTTAACCAGCACCGGTACCACTTTAAAAATGAATCACCTAAAAATCGTGGACACCATACTTGAAAGTTCGGTTAAACTGGTGGCCAATCACCAGAGTTACCAGGATAAAAATGAAATCATGGAGGAAGTGCGCACCGGTATAAGGGGAGTAATGGATGCCGAGGGTAAAAAACTGGTTATGCTAAATGTGGAAAAAAACAAACTGGAAGAGGTTAAAAAGGCCATGCCGGGAATGACCGGCCCCACGGTCTCCCAGGTTTTATCCAGTGATAATATGGTGGCAATACATGCGGTGGCAGGTGAAGAAGAAGTTTTTAATCTGGTAAACCGGCTTAAAAAAGTAGGAGCCCGTGATATACTGGTCATGCCTATTGAAAGGATAATTTAATTTTTACAAAATCTTTTGTGATAAATTATGGAAAAAATAATGTGGTGGCTCCTCTTGGGTACAAGAGGTGGCTTGAATCGTGCTAAAATCATCAAAAATTTAAATAAAAGGCCTTATAATTCGCACCAACTTTCAGAGGAGTTAAATGTCAATTATAGAACTATAAGGCACCATATAAAAATTTTAGAAGATAGTGGTGTGGTTGATTCAGCAGGGGAAAAATATGGCAAAATGTATTTCCTATCAAAAAGCATGGAAAAAAACTACTCTGATTTTGAAATAATCTGGGAACAATTAAAGGATAAAAAAAGTAATTAAACAGGGATTTAAATGGTATTAGAACTTTTAGGATATTTTGAAATTAAAACCATAGCCATCATTATTGAAATAGCAAATATTGGAATTTTATCCGCACTTTTATATCTTTACTTTAAAAGCTATCATCAGATAAAAATAGGTTTTACCGTGGGTCTGATCTTGTTCGCGGTCATGCTTTTAATTAAGAGTATCTCCACTATTGTATTCTTAATGGTGGATCCAGAGTTGTTAGTAGGGCGCCCGGTATATATTGGGGGTGTTATTCAATTTATAGCACTTCTGATACTTTTGAAGATTACTTGGGATTACTAGATTAAAATCTTTCTTTTTTTAGTTTTATTTTGAAATAAGACTTCAATCCATAATTTTAATGGGGTTTCTCCATTATTTGCAAGTAATTTGCATATAATTTGCAACAAATTGTGAAATAATTACTTATCCCTTTTTGGATGTAAGGTTATACCAGAGACTTGTGAAAATTTAAGCATTAAGGAGATTTACCATGAATTATATGGGATTGATTATTAAAAATCCATTTAGAAATAAAACCAGAACTTTCCTGGCCATCATAGGCATCGCCATCGGTATTGCCACCATAGTGGCTCTGGGTCTTGTTACCGGGGGACTCAAGGAATCCACAGAAAGCACCCTTAAAGCAGGGGGAGCTGAAATAACTGTAATACAATCAGGTACTGACGGGTTCCTGGCAGGGAATGTTGAAAAAGGACGCATAACTGATATTCAAAATATAAATGGGATTCAGGATACAGCAGGTGTTCTCAGGACAAGTGTTCGTCTGGAAAATGGTTCCAGTTCTAGTTTCGGCCCCAGTGGATTCATAGTGAATGGTATGGAGGTCACTAAACTTGATCTGGCAGGCATAGAAAGTATCGAAGGGGCCTATTTTTCAGAAGGCGAGGTTAATGAAATAATTATAGGTAAAACCGCTGCTCAGAACCTCAATAAAACAGTGGGTGATTCTATAAAACTTTTTAATGAGGATTTTAAAATCACCGGGATTTTCGAAACAGGAAACATAATCACTGATGCCGGAGCATACGTTCCCCTAACCAAACTTCAGGAATTAACCAATACTGAAAATAAGGTCAGTATAATACTGGTAAAGATAAATGAAAATGCCAATGCCACCCAGGTAGGGAATGCTATTGAAGAGACTTACCCTGATGAATTAGCTACCACTTCTTCTGCTGATCAATTGGGAAGGATAAATCAGGGATTAAGCTTTATAGATACTGCCACCTGGGCTATATCCTTACTGGCCATAGTTATCGGAGGCGTGGGAGTTATAAACACTATGATAATGTCTGTTTATGAAAGAACCAGAGAAATCGGGGTCTTGAAAGCGGTGGGATGGAGAAGTAGAAGGATATTGGGCATGATACTAGGTGAATCTATAGTACTCACTCTTTTGGCGGCTCTGGTGGGTATTGCAGTGGGAATTGTTGGGGTGGAACTGCTCTTATCCCTCACTCCAGAAACCCAGGGTATAATCCAACCAGCATATTCTCTGGAACTCTTTGCCCGGGCTTTAGGAATTGCATTCCTGGTGGGCATAATTGGGGGCATTTATCCTGCGTACCGGGCAAGTAGATTAGCACCAACGGAGGCACTGCGCTATGAATAAAATAGATTACATTATAGAAATACAGGGCCTGAAAAAAAGCTATGATGAAGGGACCATACAGGCTTTAAATGGCATAGATCTGAAAATTAAAAAGGGGGAATTCGTTTCTATTATGGGGCCTTCTGGATCTGGTAAATCCACTCTCCTCAATATGATAGGAGCCCTGGATAATGGAGATGAAGGTTCCCTAAAGGTGGCAGGTATTGATTTAATGCAAAAAAAGGATTTGAGTAAGTTCCGATCTTCTGAAATCGGATTCGTCTTCCAGCTGCATAACTTAATTCCTAACCTCACGGTACTGGAGAATGTACAGATTCCCATGCTGGAAACTTCAATCTCCAGTAAAAAAATGGAAAAACGGGCACTTGATCTATTAAAAAAAGTGGAACTGGATGATAAAATTAACCAGAGACCAACCAAACTTTCAGGGGGAGAAAGGCAGAGAGTGGCTATTGCCCGGGCTTTAGTGAACCATCCTTCCATTATTTTAGCCGATGAACCAACAGGTGCTTTAGATTCAAAAACAGGTGATATAATTCTGGGCCTACTAAAAAGTATCCACAAAAAAGAAAACGTGACTCTTATTATGGTAACACACGAACCATACGTGGCTAATATGGCAGATAGGATTATAAACGTGCTTGATGGTAAAATAACGAAAAATGAAACTAAAAATATCGCATTGTAACTTATCTCTCTTTATTCTTTTTTCGTAAGTTTTAAAATTCAAGATTATTATCCATTAGACGGTTATCACCTGAATAACCTATTATTTTTTAATAAATCATAAAAGAAGGCTTAAAATGGAACCAGAATTATTAGCTTACGCTGGAATAAAAATTGGAACTCTAATCATAGAAATAATTAATATAGGGCTTTTAAGTGTATTACTTTACCTCTACATCAAGAGTTATAATCAAATTAAGATAGGATTCACCATTGGTTTAATTTTATTTGCCCTCTTACTCTTAATTAGAAGCTTTATCACTATAGGATTTATGATAGCCCATACGGATTTGTTGATGGCCCGGCCCATTTACATTGGGGGAATAATGCAGATTATAGCACTTACCATACTCTTAAAAGTTGCCTGGGATTATTGATATGAACTACGCCTAAAAAAAATAGATGTTAATTTTATTAATTTCCTTTTATAAATAAATCTTATTAATTGTGGGATAAAGGAGTGAACTTAATGAAAATTATAAGATTTCAGATGGATGGAAAAGAAAAAACAGGGTTAATTGAGGACTTAAATATCATAGAACTTAAATCTTCAGTTCTGGAATCACTTAACGATATTAACCTTGATAAATTCAAAAAAAACAGTTCTTATCCTTTAGAAAATATTAAAATTAAAGCCCCGGTTTCACCTTCCAAGGTGGTGTGTGTGGGTCTAAATTACCAGGACCATGCTGCTGAACTAAACATGGACCTTCCCCAAGAACCTGTAATCTTTTTAAAACCACCCACCTCCATTATTGGGCATCAGGATTCCATAATTTATCCTTATTCTTCACATCAAGTTGATTATGAGGCAGAAATGGGAATAATTATTTCCAAAAAAGCAAAAAACATAAAAGAAAAAAATGCAGGGGAATTTATAGGGGGATACACGGTACTTAATGATGTAACCGCCCGGGATCTACAAAAAAAAGATGGACAATGGACCCGTGCTAAGAGCTTTGATACTTTCGCCCCTGTAGGTCCGGTTATTGAAACCGAAATGGATCCTCATAATCAAAATATATTCTTAAAGCTTAATGGGGAAATTAAACAGGATTCTAATACTAAAAAGATGATATTTGCTGTGGAGGAACTTTTGGAATTCATATCTCATATCATGACCCTTAATCCAGGGGATATTATTGCCACCGGCACTCCACCAGGGGTGGGTTCCATGCAGCCCGGGGACCGGATAGAAGCAGGGGTGGAAGATATCGGGGTCCTGGAAAATCAGATTATACGGTCTTAATCATAAAGATTGGGTTAAATATTAATCATGACTTAAGGTGATGACAATCTTTCTAATTTTATTTCATATTCTTTTTTCAGGCTTACTATTAAAAATATAATACTTAAAACCAGTAAAAAAGCAAAAAGACCTACCAGGGACCATTTTCCCAGCTGAATATAGTAACCGGGACTCAAAATCAGGGTGTATATATAACATGCCCAGCCCGATGAGATTAAGGTTGTATCCTGATCTTTTTCTATATAAAAGACTTATACCGGCAATGATAAGTAGAACAGCAGTTGAAAATTCAGCTATAAGATGCAAACCGATTTCTGCGGGGCGGGTAGAAAACTCAGGTACCATACCTGCCACCAGAAAAAAGGTCCACATTACTATCATTAAACTACCAATAAAAAGGGAATAAATCGCTATAATATTTCTTAATGTCATGTTAATCACTTTTTTTATGAGAATTATAATCATTAGCTAAGAAAACAAGGAATAGATTATTAAGTTCTATTCCATGAAAATAGCGGGCTTATAAGGCATAGCATTACGGGCTTTGTTTTCTGGATCGTAATTTGCATCCTGATGGATTACTATCTCTGCTCCTGTTTCCTTTTGTAGATAATCCCGGGCATCAGCTAGTATCTCATATTCATCCAAGTGGCCTACGTAATGTACCCTGGTCATTTCTCTAGTTATTTTTTTTGCAAATTCGGCTATTTCTTTTTTATCATCATGCAAATTTTTCTGGATAGTTTGTCCCATTATACGGCCAATATCTGGCCTTCCTACTTCCCTTGCTATATCAAAAACTTCCCATTTCCATGAAGGGGCCAGATAGATATGTATCTTTTCAGGATCCACATCCACTATCTTTTTAATCTCGGTGATGTCATGAACCAGGTCCTGAATAATCTCCTCGGCCTTTTGAATTTTTTTATCTATCAATCCGGGATCATATACTGGCCAGGGGGCTTCGGATACCAATCCATCTCCACCATATTTTTCCCAGAGCTCTTCGCAAGTATAAGGTATAAATGGGGCCAGAAGACGTATCCAGGATTCCAGCACGGTGGATAGCACCTGGGAAATCTCTCCTCGATACTCCTCTTCATCAGAATAAGAATTCACCCGGTGGAAGTAATGGTCCAGGTCCTTTTTTAAAAGGAATAGGGAATCTTGAACTGCTTTTCTGGTCTGAAATCCTTCTAAAGCTTCAGTAGCATCTTTTATTCTTAGGTGGAGCTGACCTAACATCCATTTGTTGATAAAACTTTCCGGGGCAATGGATATTTTAGTTCCCACTTCATTCAGCTTAAGGGGACCGGGGTGCAGGGTGCTGACTTTTTTAGCAAATTCCACAAACCATTCCAGCCTTCTTTTGGTTCCTTTTACCTCCTTTTCCCTCCAGTCAAAGTCCTGCCAGGGCTCAGCTGAAGACATTAAAAAGAGACGTACCACATCAGCACCGTGCCTGGTGAGAGCATCCTCAAGGAGAACCACATTCCCTTTAGACGAAGACATTTTATTTCCTTCCAGAAGCCCCATTCCAAATACCACTATCCCCCGGGGCCTTTTATCTTCCGGGAAAATGGCAGTATGGTGGAATATATGGAAGGTGAGGTGGTTTCCAATAAGATCCTTTGCAGAAAGCCTCCAGTCCAGGGGATACCAGTAGTTGAATTCATCTTTTATCTCCTTTAAAAGACTTTCTTCAACTTTGACCTGGCCCGGTTCATCTAAAAATACATGGGAGAAGAATTCATCATTAAGGTCATCGGGGTTCATTTTATTAAGATATCTGGCTATGGTATAGTAAGACATGTAAATGGTGGAATCAGTTAAAGGCTCTATAATCCATTGAGAATCCCATGGAATCCTGGTACCTAACCCTATTCTACGAGAACATGCCCAGTCATGTAACCATCCTATATAATAATTGAAATTAGCCCTTACTTCTGAGGGTATCATTTTCATTTTTTCCAGAGCATTCCTAGTGCTTTCTTTCCATTCCTCATCAGAATAAGTGATAAACCACTGGTCTTCCATTATTTTAACCACGCAGCGATTGCCGCATCGGCATATAACTGGCCTTTCTGCAAAATCATACATTAAACTGGCCTTTTTCTCTTCCTTTAATCTGGAACTGATCGTTTCCCGAATCAGGGAAACCTTCTCCCCATTGTAACTAGGTATATGCTCGCTCATTACTCCCCGGGTGTGTTCCTGCTTGTAGAGTTCATTGGTGGCTTCCTGTAATTGGGGATCTTTCTGACTTTTAATTCCCATTTTTTCAATAATTTCCCGGGCAGGGAATTCTCCATAACCTTTTAAGGCGATTACATTGATGGGCTGGAGTTTTTCCACAATTTCCTCCAGCTGATATTCCTTTAAAATTTCAGAATTATTTTTCAAATCATGCAGCGCCATGTAATCTGCTGGAGCATGACCTGGGACTGAAAAAACAACCCCACTACCATACTCGGGATCAACAAAACTGGCGGGTAATATGGGGTGTTCTTCATCAGTAACAACATTCTTCACCATCCGACCAATTAAGGGGCGGGGATCTACATCTTCCAGTATTTCCAGATTTTTCTGGTGGGAAAGATTATCATAAGCCTCTTTACTGATCAACCATTTTTCACCATCTGCTTTTACCTTCACATAATCTGCTTCAGGGTTTAACCAGAGATTGGTAGCACCATAAATTGTCTCCGGGCGGAAAGTAGCGGGAACCAGATAAAACCCATCTATTTCAAATTTAAGGAGGGTTAATTCGTTTATACTCACACCTTCTCCTTCCAGAAGGTCGTGATCCCCCACCGGGTTTTCACATTCTCCACAATATTTTACCGGGTGGGCTCCCCTCCTTACCCTCCCCTTACTTTTGAGTTGACGGATTTGCCATTCAATAAATTTCTGATAAGCCGGGTCAGTGGTTCTAAATTCCCTTCTCCAGTCAATGGAGTAACCCATTTTTTCCATAACATGGTGGTATTCACTGCTGAAGTACTGCACAATATATTCTGGATTGGTGAATTTTTTCAGTTCTTCTTCTGGAACTTTATGAACGTTTTTATAAATATCCAGGGTCCAGGGGTCCTGCCTTTGTATCCGCCGGGCTATCCCTATAACCGGGGCCCCGGTAACATGCCATCCCATAGGAAATAATACATTATAACCCTGCATTCTTTTAAAACGAGCATATACGTCCGGTACCGTGTAGGTTCGGCCGTGCCCAATATGCATAGCTCCACTGGGATAAGGATAAGCTACTGTTAAAAATAATTTCTCCCTTTCATCGGGATTGGAATGAAATATTTTAGACTTATTCCATCTATCCTGCCATTTATTCTCCACATTTTTTTTCAATAAAATCACCCTCACCATTACTTGAATGATAAATAAAATTTTAAATCTAATTGTCTTCTTGGGATAAAATTAATTTATAATTCAGGGAATTAAAAAGATTAACTAATCAATTAGAAAAAAGGTGGTAATTATTTTCTTAATTCAATCAGAATCTCTTTCCATTTCATCTTTTAACCAGTTTAAATATTCAGGGGAACCATTTATTATGGGAAGAGCCACTATGCATGGATTTTCATAGCTATGTAATTCTTTTACCCTTTTTATGATTTTCTCCACTTTACTGGTTTTAGTTTTAACCAGAAGCACCGATTCTGCATCTTCTTCTATATTTCCCTCCCAGTAGTAGAATGATTTCACATCCCCCTGGATATTGACACATCCGGCCAGACGGTCCTGAACCAATTTTTTACCAATCCTGGTTGATTCTTCTTTACTGGAGGTGGTAATGTAAACCATAGCAAACATGTTTTTGTCTCATTAATTTTTAGAGTTATCCTCTTTATTTAATTCATATCTTATTGAATAAGGGGAATTTCAGGGGGATTTATTTTATGATTAGATTGTTTCACTCTTTTTTTTATTCTTTTTATCTCATGCAGTGGTAAATTTATTTTTTGAGCTATTAAATCAGGGGATAAACTTTCATCAAACATTAATTGGAGAATTTTATCCAGAGTGATATAATCTATTCCCAGTTCTTTTTCATCAGTTTGACCTGGCCACAGACCGGCAGAAGGAGTTTTATCAATTATTTCCTGGGGAACCCCCAGTGCCTGAGCAATTTCCCATACCTGGGTTTTATAAAGGTCTCCTAACGGTAAAATATCTACTCCTCCATCTCCGAATTTAGTGAAGTACCCTATCATGAGCTCGCTACGATTCCCGGTCCCTACCACCATCCGGTTTAATGAATTGGTGTGGTAATATAAAACCATCATTCTGATCCTGGGCTTTAAATTGGCCAGGGTCATTTCATCAGGGGGGTGATTGCATAAAAGAGGGAAGTTTTCTATTAATGGGTCGATGTTAATAACTTCAGATTCTATTTTAAGTACATCTGCCACCTGTTGGCCATGCTCTAAATCCAGTGGAGTGTTGGTTTTACTGGGCAGGAGCAATCCCAGTACTTTAGATGGACCTAACGCCCTTTGACATAGAAAAGCCACTACTGCAGAGTCAATTCCTCCACTTAGTCCCAGAACGACTCCTGAACAACCAGCGCTTTCCACCTTATCTTTAATGAAGTTCTCTATTTTTTTAATGGTGGTTTCCACATCCAGCTGCGGAATTTGTATATCTTCCTTATTCATTAAGCATCCCCGGTGTTTATTAAAATCATTTAATTATACCATGCACACCATGTTTATTTTAATGGTCTCCCTATAAAAATAGGATTTAATTATTCTGCTATTAATTATACTCTTTATATAAGATAAGTTTAAAAGTAAGGATAATATAGTCAGATATAACTTTTTATCACCTAATGATAAATAAAAGTTTATTCTAAATTATTCAACTTAATAGAAATTTAGGAGGAATATAATGGCATTTAAAGATCTTTTTAAATTTAATAAGGGAAAAACGACATTCGTATTTGTGGGAGGAAAGGGAGGAGTAGGTAAAACTACTGTTTCAGCTGCTACTGCATTATGGATGGCTAAACAAGGTAAAAAAACCCTGGTTATATCCACTGATCCAGCTCACTCCCTGGCGGATTCTCTGGAAAAACCTATTGGACATCTTCCCACTCCTATTATGGAAAACCTCCATGCAGTGGAGATTGACCCTGAAGTAGCAATGGAAGACTATCAGGTCAAAATGAAGGAACAAGCCGCTTCAAATCCAGGAATGGGAATGGATATGCTTCAAGATCAGATGGACATGGCTTCCATGTCCCCGGGGATAGATGAAGCCGCTGCCTTTGATAAGTTCTTACAGTACATGACCACTGATGAATATGACATCGTGATTTTTGATACGGCCCCTACGGGACACACCCTGCGTCTACTCTCTTTCCCGGAGATTATGGATTCCTGGGTAGGTAAAATGATTAAAATCAGAAAACAGGTGGGTAGCATGGCCAAGGCCTTTAAAAATATCATGCCTTTTATGGGGGATGAGGAAGAAGAGGATCGGGCTCTGGAAGATATGGAAGTAACCAAGAAGAAAATCAGGGAAGCAAGGGCGGTTATGGCTGATCCAGAAAGGACTTCCTTTAAAATGGTGGTTATTCCTGAAGAAATGTCCATTTATGAATCTGAAAGGGCTATGGAGGCACTTAAAAAGTATAACATCTATTCTGACGGGGTTATTGTAAACCAGATACTACCTGAAGAAACAGATTGTGAATTCTGCCAGGCCAGGCGGGCCCTTCAACAAAAAAGACTCAAACAAATCCATGAAAAATTCCAGGGGCAACTGGTGGCTGAACTTCCACTTTTAAAAGAAGAGGCCAAAGGGGTTTCTACCCTGGAAAAAGTGGGTGAATTATTGTATGGTGATGTGAAACTGATTTCAAAGTAATATTCTGAAAATCATTGATTCTTTTTTTATATTTTTTTTTTATTAAGGTTTTGATTCTTTTTATAATAGTTCCAAACTGTATACTCTCTTAAAATAAGTATTAATCTTAAAATTAGATGTCCGGGGCAAATTAATGGATGTAGGGTTCGGTTAAGTGAAATAATCCTTATATAAATCTTCAGGAGAGGTTTATTTTATCCTGGAGGGTAAAGGGTTGATGCATGTTGATAACAAACAGGCACTGGTGGAACCAGGGCAACTGGTTTACATTCCCCCAGGATCAATGCAATTCATAAAAAATGTTTCTTCCGGTGAATTAAAATTTTTGTGTATGGTATCTCCACCCTGGAGGAAGGAAGACGATGAAATTTGTCTGGAATAAAGAATATTAAGCTGAATTTACTCAATTAGTAGATAACCATAACGCACATGTAAGTAAATTCACTCTCAGCTACTTCTTTTAAGGCCATTTCCACCACCTTTTCCTCAGGATAACTCAGCCTCTCACAGACTATCACTTTTCTATCAGGGGAAATACCATTATCCATTAAGAAATTTGCCATATCTGCCGTACTGCGGGAAGGCAGGGTAATGGTAGGCCGACCATTATCCAGGATAGGGAGAATTTCCTGGAAATTTTCCCTGCCATGAAATGTCATGAGATCTGCATCATCCCATGGAATTTCAACCCGGGCAGCACAAAGCTGCAGCGAGCTTATTCCGGGAACCACTTCCAGTTCAATACCCTCATAGCCTTTTTCCTCAATAATTCGTTTTACAGGACTTAAAACTCCTGAAAAACCAGGATCTCCAGTGGAAAGAATGCATACATTTTTTCCCCCACGGACCATGTCCACCCCATATTCTAACTTTTCCTGCACATCCTTCACATTTAAAAGTACAACTTCCCGGGATTCAGGGAAAAGATCCACAGCTCTTTTACTTCCAATAGTGATTTCTGATGCTTTAACTACTTTTCTAGCAGCAGGTGTTACGAAATCCTCTGAACCAGGACCTATTCCTGCGATATAAAGCTTTGACAAGTTTTAACCTCTTTTTACTAATTTTTTTTACCTGTTATCCCTGGGAGAGGGAACCTATTTAATTAATTAATTAATAAATACCTTAATAAGTAATTTTAAATTATTATAATTTTTTTCAATTTATATGATGTGATACCATGCTTCAGATTGCAGTTACCGGAAAACCAAATGTTGGAAAATCTTCATTCTTTAACTCAGCCACCCTTTCCCAGGCAGAAGTGGCAGGATATCCCTTTACCACCATTGATGCCAATAAAGCAATGGCTCATGTGGATACTCAGTGCCCCTGTAAGGAATTGGAGGTGGTGTGCAGCCCTAAAAATTCCAGTTGTGCGCATGGAAGGCGTTTAATTCCAGTGGAACTTATTGACGTGGCGGGTCTGGTTCCGGGTGCCCATGAAGGAAGGGGATTAGGGAATAAATTCCTGGATGATCTACGCCAGGCCAGGGCTTTTATTCATGTTATTGATGCTTCGGGGTCCACTGATGAAGAGGGAAGACCAGTGGAATCAGGAACCCATGATCCATTAGAAGACGTGGAATTTCTACAAAAAGAGATAACCATGTGGCTTTATGGTATAATACAGCGGAACTGGGATCGATTGGTTAGAAAAGCCCTATCTGAAAGATTGGATATGGGTAAGGTAATCCATGAACAGCTTTCCGGGACCGGTATAATGCTGGAAGATATTATAGAAGCTAGAAGGGCTATGGAGACGGATTATACTCACTGGGGAAAAGAAGAACTGATTGAATTTTTGGATAAACTCTTAAGAATTGCCAAGCCTATGTTAATTGTAGCTAACAAGGCGGATTTACCTTCTTCTTCTGAAAATATCAAAAAATTAGAGGAAAAATACTCCAATGTAGTACCCGCATCTGCAGAATCAGAACTAGCCCTCACCAGAGCAGCTAAAGCTGGTCTTATTAAATATCAATCTGGGGAGGGGGACTTTGAAATAGTCGATGGTGCCAATTTGAGTGAAAACCAGAAAAAAGCCCTGGAGTATATCCGGGAAAATGTACTGCTAAGATACGGGAGTACTGGGGTTCAAAAGGCCTTAAATCAGGCAGTATTCCAGTTACTGGATATGATTGTGGTGTATCCTGTAGAAAACGAGCATAAGCTTTGTGATCAAAAGGGGAATATTCTACCTGATGCTTTTTTAATTTTAAAAGGTTCAAAACCCCGGGACATGGCCTATGTGATTCACACTGATATTGGGGAAAGATTCCTGCATGCAGTAGATGCCAGAAAAAACATGCGGGTGGGTAGTGATCATGAACTGGAAGATGGAGATATCATAAGTATAATTTGCAGGTAATGTATTTAATAAAAGATAAATTCCAGGACTTAATTAAACCCATTAGTCCTCGGGGAGGGATAATATATTCGGATAATTCATTTCCTTTCATTTAAAATCTCTTATTTCACTTATTTTTTCTTTTAAAACCCTATGGAGATGTTCTGCCCCTACAATTTCATCATCTTCCAGATTCCAAGTAGAGGGATACATAATAAATGGTCTGCTTTGATCTCCACCTAAACCGCCGTGGCTTCCCACCAGTTCTTCAAAGGCGGCCACTTCATTTTTATCAGGGTTGTAAAAACTATTTACCAGGATATCCGGTACGTGTTCAAATTTATCTGTCCGTAGAAGGTGTTGGCGAGCATTTTCTCCAAAATCGAGTAATGGATTTTTCCCTTCAATTCTATCACATTTTAAGTAATATATTCCATTTTTTCCTATGGCAAGAGGTCCCCATTTCAGGGATTGGACC
>Ga0180017_100365_pt1 | contig 16399 bp, 17 predicted proteins | sample KR46_S_MetaG_FD_129674 | JGI IMG/M metagenome (GOLD analysis project Ga0180017, IMG submission 129674) | Groundwater microbial communities from the Olkiluoto Island deep subsurface site, Finland - KR46_S_MetaG | ecosystem: Environmental > Aquatic > Deep subsurface > Groundwater | place: Finland...
CTCTCTTGGCCTATGTGCAGGGCCGGACTTGCCAACCCCTGCCCCTGTCCGTAAGCACTTTGACCCATAACCCGTAGACATCCCCCAGCATTCAAGGATTATCATGGACACGCCATCCGCACCCTCGAATTTTTTGCGCGCCATCATCGAAGAAGATCTAAAAAACGGCAAAAACGACGGCCGCGTCTTCACCCGCTTTCCCCCGGAGCCCAACGGGTTCCTGCACATCGGCCACGCCAAGTCCATCTGCCTGAACTTCGGTCTGGCCCGCGACTACGGCGGACGCTGCCATCTGCGCTTCGATGACACCAACCCCGGCAAGGAAGACCCGGTCTACGTGGCGTCCATTAAAGAAGACGTGCGCTGGCTCGGCTTTGACTGGGGGAAACACCTCTACCACGCCTCCGACTATTTCGAGCGGCTCTACGCATTCGCGGTGGAACTGATCAGCAAAGGCAAGGCTTATGTCTGCTCCCTGTCCGCCGAAGACATGCGCCTGTATCGAGGCACGCTGACCGAGCCCGGCAAGAACAGCCCGTACCGCGACCGCTCCGTGGAAGAGAACCTGGATCTCTTCGGGCGTATGCGCGCCGGGGAATTTCCCGAGGGCACGCACATCCTGCGCGCGAGGATCGACATGGCCTCGCCGAATATGAACATGCGCGACCCGGCCCTGTACCGCATCCTGCATCAGGAGCATCAGAACACGGGCAATGCGTGGTGCATCTACCCGATGTACGATTTCGCCCACGGCCTGTCGGACTCGCTCGAACACATCACCCACTCCATCTGCACCCTGGAGTTCGCGGACCACAAGCCCCTCTACGACTGGATCCTTGACCAGCTCGACGTGCCCAGCCGGCCCGTGCAGTACGAATTCAACCGTCTGAACATCAACTTCACGGTGACCAGCAAGCGCAAACTCAAGACCCTGGTTGAGAATTCGGTGGTCACGAGTTGGAACGACCCGCGCATGCCCACCATCTCGGGCCTGCGCCGCCGGGGTTTCCCGCCTGCGGCCATCCGCGACTTCTGCGAACGCATCGGGATCAGTCGCTCGGACAGTTGCGTAGACATGGGCGTGCTCGAAAACTGCGTCCGCGAAAGTCTGGACGCGGACGCGCCCAGGGCCATGGCCGTGCTGCGGCCGGTGAAGCTGATCATCGAGAACTACCCGGCGGACCAGGAAGAATTCTTCGAACTGGCCAACCACCCCAAGAACCCTGGCATGGGCACCAGGAAAGTGGGCTTTTCCCGCGAAGTGTTCATTGAAGAGAGCGACTTCATGGAAAACCCCTGCTCCAAATTCTTCCGCCTGGCTCCCGGCCAGGAGGTGCGCCTGCGCGGGGCCTATCTGGTGACCTGCCAGGATGTGCTCAAAAAATCCGACGGGACCATCAAGGCCGTGATCTGCAGCTACGATCCCGAAAGCCGGGGCGGCGATGCCCCCGACGGCCGCAAGGTCAAGGGCACCCTGCACTGGGTCAGCGCAAGGCACTGCGCCCAGGCCGAAGTGCGCCTCTACGAGCGCCTCTTCACCGTGGAGTCTCCGGGCAAGGACGCTGATTTCCTGACCCAGGTCAACCCGGCGTCCCTGGAGATCCTGACCGGCTGCAAGGTGGAAGAATCCCTGACCCAGGCCAAGCCCGAGGCGCGCTACCAGTTCGAGCGACAGGGCTTTTTCTGCGCGGACCGCTTCGATCACGCCCCCGGGCGGGCGGTCTTCAACAGAACGGTCACACTGCGGGATTCCTGGGCCAAGGCGGCAAAGTAGGGCATGAACCGGATGGACGAAGCGGACCAAGCGGCCGTCCATCCGGGCAAGGAGCTTCGGGGCGGATCATGATTCTCTACTCTCATCCTGAGCTTTCGGACCCCGCGCCCTGTCCCTACCTGCCGGACAGAACCCTGGTGTATTCCTTTTTTTTCGCGGGCAATCTGACGAGCATCGAATTGTCATGGTTCCTGTCCCGAGGCTGGCGCAAGTTCGGCCATTACTTCTTTCGCCCGTCCTGCCCGGGATGTAGGGCCTGCACCCCGCTGCGCGTTCCCGTGCTGCGCTTTTCGCCCAGCCGGGGGCAGAAACGCGTCCTGCGCCGCTGCGGACACGTGCGCGTCGATTTCGGGCCGGTGCGCTACGAAAAGGAACTTTTTGACCTGTATCATACACATTCGCAGGTCCGTTTCGGACAAGAGAGTTCCTTTGACGAATTCATCGCCAACCTGCACTCCCCTTCCTGCCCGACCCTGCTCGCCCGCTACGTGGACGGCGGACGCTTGATGGGGGCCGGATATCTGGACCAGGGCAGCGAAGGCCTCAGTTCCGTGTACTTCATCTTCGATCCTGCCGCCTCGCACTTAAGTCCCGGAATTTTCAGTGTGTTGCGCGAGATCGAGGAAGCGAAAATGATGGGTTTGTCCCACTACTACCTGGGCTATGTCGTGCCCGGGTGCGAGCGCATGGCCTACAAGGCCGGATTCCATCCGCACCAGCTCTTCGACTGGCAGGATGAACTGTGGCACGAAACAGACAAAGAGCCTGAGCCGCCCTCTCCTGGCCTGATTCGCCCTTTCTCGGGGTGGACAGGACCTAATTAGGGATTAAAGTTTCATCGTAATTTTACGAAATCAGGAGCCGTAATGGAACACAGAACCGTTTATTTCGACAACAATGCCACCACACCCCTGCATCCGGGCGTCAAAGAAGCCCTGATCGAAGGGCTTGAAATATTTGGGAACCCTTCCAGCATGCACGGTTTTGGCCGCGAGGCGAGGGAAAAAATCGAGGAAGCGCGGGAAAAGGTGGCCTCCTTTATCGGCGCCGAGGCGGACGAGATCCTGTTCGTCGGCAGTGGGTCCGAGGCCAACAACACCGTTTTGTCCCTGCTGCATTGCGACAGCACGCGCTGCTTCTGCGCTTTGAGCGGACGAAGCGGCCTGGTGACCACGGTTATTGAACACCCCTGCGTGCTGAACACGGCCCGCGACCTGGGACGCAAGAACCACGCGGTGACCTACCTTTCCGTGGACAAGTACGGCCGCATCGACTTGGAAGAATTGCGGCGTGCCGTGACCGACAAGGTCGGGATGGTCTCGATCATGATGGCCAACAACGAGATCGGCACCATCCAGGACATCAAGGCCGCAGCCCGCATTGCGCATGAAGGCGGAGCCCTCTTCCACACCGACGCGGTGCAGGCCGTGGGCAAGATTCCCGTGGACGTGCGCGATCTGGACGTGGACTTTCTGACCATCTCAGCCCATAAATTATACGGCCCCAAAGGCATCGGTGCCCTGTACGTCAAGAAGGGGTCGCCCTACTGCCCGCTCATCCTCGGCGGGCACCAGGAAAACGGCCGCCGCGCGGGCACGGAAAACTCCCTGGGCATCATCGGGCTGGGCAAGGCGGTGGAACTGCGCGCCCTTGAAATGGAAGAAGAGGAAAAGCGCCTGCTTGAACTGAAAAACATTTTAAAGGACGGCATCGCCAAAGCCATTCCCGACACGCTGTTCATGGGCCACCCCGAGCACTGCCTGCCGGGCACCCTGAGCGTCTCATTCGTCGGGGCCGAAGGGGAGGCCATCCTGCTCTATCTCGACCTGGCTGGCATCGCCGTGTCCACGGGTTCGGCCTGCGCCTCGGGCTCCCTGGATCCGTCGCACGTCATCATGGCCACCGGAGTGCCCGTGGAGAACGCCCACGGCTCGGTGCGCATCAGCCTGGGCCGGGAAAACACCCTTGATGACGTGCAGTACATGCTGCATCATCTCCCCCCCATCATCGACCGCATCCGGACCATGTCCACTGCGTACAGGAGAAGATAAGATGGCAAAATGGACCTATTCGGACAAGGTGAAGGACCACTTCATGAACCCGCGCAACATCCTGCGCGAGGACAACGAAGCTGATTTCCACGGCATCGGCCTGACGGGCAACATCAAGTGCGGCGACGAGATGATGGTCTACATCAAGGTCAACCCCGACAAGCTGACCATCACCGACTGCAAGTGGCGCACGTACGGCTGCGCCAGCGCCATCGCCAGCACCTCCATCCTTTCGGAGATGGTCATCGGCATGACCCTGGACCAGGCTTACGCCATCACCGCCAAGGACATCTTAAAAGAGCTCGACGGCCTGCCGGACAACAAGGTGCATTGCTCGGTCCTTGGCGACAAAGCCCTGCGCGCCGCCATAGACGACTATTACGGCAAGAACGGCATGGAGGACCGCATCAGGACCAAGGGCGCGAAAATAGTCTGCGAGTGCATGCAGGTCACCGACGAAGACATCGAGCACGCGGTGCTTGACGGAGTGCGCAGCTTTTCCGAACTGCAGGACATGACCAAGATCGGCACCGGCTGCGGGGAATGTCACGAAAACGCGCAATCGGTCATGTCGGAATACATCCAGAAACACTTCGGCCTGTAGAGGCGGGAGGAAGTCATGAAGATCCTGGCTTTCGGAGCGACCGGATTCGTAGGCGGGCATCTGGTGCCCCATCTTCTTGAACGCGGACACGAGGTCACCGTGGCCGCCAGGTCCGGGAAGGCGAAGGTCTCCCCCGGGGCAGCGGTCATCAAGGCCGACCCGACCGTGCCCGGCCCCTGGCAGGAACTGATCGCCAAGCACGACGCGGTGGTCAACCTGGCCGGGAGCCCGGTCATGACCCGCTGGACCCAGGCCGGGAAGGACGGCATTATGCGCTCCCGGACCATGAGCACGCGGCACATCGTCGACGCTCTGTCCGCCACCACGGGCAAGACCCTGCTCTGCGCCAACGCCATCGGCTATTACGGTGACACCGGGGACGCCATCTGCACGGAAGACACGCCGCGCGGCAACGGTTTCCTGGCCAAAGTGACCAAAGCCTGGCAGGAAGAGGCCCTGCATGCCCAGAGTTTCGGGCATCGGGTGGTCATCCCGCGCGTGTCCGTGGTCCTGGGACAAGGCGGCGCGCTGGCCAAGATGATCACGCCCTTCTCCCTGGGCCTTGGAGGCAGGATCGGGCACGGGCGGCAATGGTTCTCCTGGATTCACATCAATGATCTGGTGCGGATCATGAGCTTTCTGCTGGAGACCCCGGCCGCCTCCGGCCCCTTCAACGCCTGCGCCCCGGAGCCCGTGACCAACGCCGACTTCACCAAAGCTCTGGCGGCCGCGCTGAAACGGCCAGCCTTTCTGCCCGTGCCCGCGTTCGCGCTCAGCCTGATCCTGGGCGAAGCGGCCAGCATGCTCCTGACCGGGCAGCGCTGCCAGCCCGCGGCCCTGGAGCGCCTGGATTTCAAGTTCGACTTCCCGCGTATCGAAGGGGCCCTGGCCGACATCATCCCCGCATTCAAGGCCGCGCGCTCCGCCTGACATATTCCAATCTGCAAGCTTCTTGTTTTTTGAGCCTCCCTGGCTTACCAAACAGGAAGCTATTTTCATTTCAGCCCCTTTTTCCACGACTGCAACCCATGGAGAAGTAATGGGCAACGCGCCACTCTTCGATACTTCCGTTCCGACCCTTGGCCCCTGCAGGGTCGACAACCCCCTGCCCTATTGTCATCACATCGACGACGCGACGAAGATGCCCCTCTATATTTCCGGCGACATCATCGATGACGCGGCCGCCAACACCGTCTGCGAGTTCGAGGAAGCCGGACCCAGGAAGAATATCTACTTCGACCCGCCCAAGACCAAATGCGCCATCGTGACCTGCGGCGGGTTGTGCCCGGGCATCAACGACGTCATCCGGGCCATCGTCATGAGCGCCCACCACAACTACCATGTCTCCGGCACCTACGGCATCCGCTACGGGTTGCAGGGCTTCATTCCCAAGTACAAGCACGACGTCATGGAACTCACCCCGGACAATGTCCGCGACATCCACGAATTCGGGGGCACGATCCTGTCCTCTTCGCGCGGGCCACAGGCCCCGGAGGATATCGTGGACGCCCTGGAGCGCATGAACATCTCCGTATTGTTCATGATCGGCGGCGACGGAACCATGAAGGCGGCCAGCTCCGTGACCCAGGAGGTGCTGCGCAGGGGGCTCAAGATCTCGATCATCGGCGTCCCCAAGACCATCGACAACGACATCAACTTCGTGACCCGCTCCTTTGGCTTCGACACGGCTGTGGAAAAGGCCACGGAAGCCATCCGTTGCGCCCACATTGAAGCCCTGGGCGCGCCGGCGGGCATCGGCATGGTCAAGCTCATGGGCCGGGAGTCGGGTTTCATCGCGGCCCAGGCCAGCCTGGCCCTCAAGGAAGTCAATTTCGTCCTGGTCCCCGAGGCACCCTTCGAACTGCATGGCCCCGAAGGCTTTCTGGTCAAGCTCAAGGAGCGCCTGGAGCAGCGCCAGCATGCCGTGATCGTGGTGGCCGAAGGCGCGGGACAGGACCTCTGCCACATCAACAATCAGGTCGACCTTTCGGGCAACCCCATCCTGGGCGACATCTGCGACGTGCTGCGATCGGAGATCAAAAAATTCTTTGCGGCCACTGATTTTTCCTACACCCTCAAATACATCGATCCCAGCTACATCATCCGTTCCATCCCGGCCAACTCCAACGACCGCATCTACTGCGGCTTTCTTGGCCAGCACGCCGTGCATGCCGCCATGGCGGGCAAGACCGGGATGGTGGTCTCCAAACTACAGGAGCGCTACCTCTACCTGCCCCTGGACCTGGTCACCGCCAAACGGCGCAAGCTGAACATCTTCTCCAACTATTGGAGATCGGTCATGGAATCCACCGGACAACCCCAATCCATGTTTAACTGCGCCAAGCAGGCATAGACTACCATGAAACGCATCCTCGCCATCGCATTCATTCTGGCCCTGGCCGGCGGCTACTGGTTCATGCAAAACCGTGACAGCTTTTCCCCCGAACCCGTGGCCACGGAAGTGGCCCCCCAGCGCTGGCAGGTCAGCACGGTTCAGCAGTCACCTTCGGATCCCCTGATGCCGATTAACGCCACGGCAGCCGTCAACGGCACGGACGACAACGCCACCGAAACAGGCAACGCCACCAGGCCGGTCTATCCGGCCGACGAAATCGTGCGCCATGATTTCGTGGAAGACGCAAGCGCCTATCTGGTGTCCCGTTACCCCCCCGCCAAGACCAAGGACAACCCCGGAGCACAGGGACGATTCGACCTCAACGTCAAGTCCCTGAACATCCGCTACGGCGTCGATTTCAACGGCCTGGGCGTCGATCCTGCGGACACCCTGGCCGCGCGCAAGATCGTCTTCACCCATGTGCTGCAAGGGCCGATGCTCGATTTCCTGCATGCGGCCTATACGCCGCTCTTCCTGGACAGCCTGGAGCAGGCCCTGCAATCCGTCACCCATACCCTGCCCTCCGGTCAGATGGCTGTCGTCAGCGAAGAGCAGCGCAAGGAGATGCTCACTCTTCTCGCCGCACGGCTCAAAGCCATCGGCAAGACCGTCGCCGCCGTGGCAAAGTCGGACTCCATTCGGCCTCTGGTGACGAAATATCTCGATGACATGGAGAGCGTAAGCCAGGCGCACTTGGCCTTCTGGAACATACCGGAGGATGCCTCGATCTCGGTCAGAAACGAGGCCAGCGCCCGCATCAAGACCACCATTCAGACCCGTGAGATCTCGCGCCAGCGCCTGCTGCAGGCCATTGTCAGCACTGCCAACCCACAGGACATGGACGCGACGGAGCTAATCTATCTGGCGCAGTGGGTGTACCGCCGAGGACAGGAAGATCCGGGACTTGCAAACGTGGCCAGGGCCGGGGAGTTGTTGGTCAGGACGGCGGACGCCGTTGCGCAGCGCTCCAGCGAGCCGCAGCCCGAGGTGGAGCAGGTCGTCGGGGACGACACCCAAAATATCGGGCAGTAATCAGGACAGGTAATTCTTGTTCAAGCGGCAGGTCTGAACCACATCGCCTCCCGCTTCGCGCAGCACGAACTCAATGTCTCCCTTGTCGCCCAGCCGGGGCAGGCATTTTTCATTGTTCCACAAGGTCAGCCAGCCCGGCCCCCATTCGGAATAGGGAAAGGTCAGGGTGCCGATGCGGTACAGTTCGGCCACGCTCCAGCCGGCAGCCTCAATCGCGGCCCTGTTTTCCTGAAACCAGGCCAGGGACTTGACGTATGCCCGCGCCTGGTCCTTGGCTATCTTCCCGTTCTTCAGCAGTTCTGCGGTGGCCTCAAGCTCCTGTTCAAATGCGGACATGTTCTTTCCTGGTTACCGTTCATCAGTGACAGACCGGGTGCGTATACTCCACCCCGATCCCAAAGCGGGTCTGGTCCGTGCAGCCCAGATCCCTGGTCCAGCGTACGCGCCCGTGGGAACTCCTGTGCGCGGCCAGCCCGGAAACCTCTGCGTTTACGTTGAGCAGCTGGACGTAGATCATGGTTCCGGTCTTGAGCGGCCTGCTGACTTCCATGCACAACCCGCCCTCGCCCACGTCCACAAGCGTCGCGTCGTGGTATTCCTCGCTGCCCAGCATGCTGTAACGGATTCTGTTCTCCCTGTGCAGACGCGGATATGCGCGCCTATTTGCCGTCTTTGCCATCGCACCCTCCCTTCATCAGGCTTAATCATCTTATTAGATAATCCATCCCTGGAAAAAGAAAAGAGCCGAATCAGCCGAGATCGTCGGGTACGAGTACGAGCATGCCCTCGTCGGCCAGAGCCTGGGCCAGCACCCCATTGCCCGGCACGCGCGTCCCGGAAAAAGTGCCGTCGTAGATCACCCCCCGGCCGCAGCTGGGTGAACGCGGCTGCAGCACGGCCGCCCGGGCTTTGTTCAGGCGGGCCACACGCAGCGCTTGTTCGACCCCGCGTGCGAAGGCCTCGGTCAGATCATTGCCGTCTTTGGTCACAGCGCGGCCGTCAAGTAATTCCACGGCCTGACGCGGCGTGGGCAGCCCGCCCAGCTGCTCAGGGCAGACCGGAATCAGGACGTGCTCATCGGCCAGCCCCATGACCCTTTCGTCCGTCTCGCAGCGCCCATCGTAGCGGCAATAAATCCCCAGCAGGCAAGCGCTGACCAGGATCGGCCCACAATCATTCAAATCCCTTGTCATCGTTTTCACCATCCTGTAGCCCTTTGGCGGCATCCATGCGCCAATAAAATAACGTGAAATTCCGGAGTCTTCATAGCCATGCTTCAATCCACCATCGCCCGGATTCGACCCCTTGAGCCGACCCTTTTCGCCACGGCCCAGGCCCACCAGGATTTGCAGACCAAACCCAGAGGCAGCCTCGGCGTGCTGGAGCAGGTGGCCTGCAGGCTGGTGGCCATCGGCGGCGGCAACCCGCCACGGGTGGACCCGGCCCGCATCTACACCTGCGCCGGGGACCACGGGGTCGCCCGCCAGGGCGTGAGTCTCTTCCCCCAGGAAGTGACCCGACAGATGGTCACCAATTTCGTCATGAACGGCGCGGCCATCAACGTGCTGACCCGTACCGCCGGGGTGGATCTGAAGGTCGTGGACGCGGGCTGCCTGGGCGGCAAGTTTCCCGATCATCCCGCCCTTGTCCAGCGAAAGGTCGCGCCCGGAACCAGGGACCTGAGCACAGAGGCGGCCATGAGCCGCGAGGAGTGCGTGCGCGCCCTTGAAAATGGAATCGCCCTGGCCGAAGAGGCCCACGCGGAGGGCATCATCACCCTGGGCACCGGAGAAATGGGCATTGCCAACACAACCCCGGCCACGGCCCTTTTCTGCTCCTATCTGGGTCTGGCACCGCAGGACATCACCGGACCCGGCACGGGGCTTGGAGCCGACGGGGTGCGCCACAAGGCAGGGGTCATCGAAAAAGCCCTGGCCCTGCACGGGCCGACCATCGCCAAGGGTGACCCCATAAATATCCTGGCCGCCCTCGGGGGCTTTGAAATCGCCACCCTGGCCGGGATGATCCTGGGCGGGGCGAGCCTTGGCAAGCCGGTGGTGGTGGACGGATTCATCTCCACCAGCGCCTATGTTGCAGCCAGAGCCATCTGCCCGCTGGTGTCCGAATACGCATTCTTCTCCCACGCATCGGCCGAGCCGGGCTTCCCAGCCGTTATGGAGCGCCTGGACGCAAGCCCCCTCCTGCACCTGGGCATGCGCCTGGGTGAAGGCACCGGAGCGGCCATGGCGATCTTCATCCTGCGCAGCGCGGCCAACCTCTACAACGAGATGGCCACCTTCTCGGCGGCAGGCGTGAGCAGCGGGGAATAGATGTGTCGAGGCCAGAGCGTTAAAAAAGGGCGGGCGGGATAACCGCCTGCCCTTTCGCATTCAGGCCGGAACAAAAAACGGGTCAGAGGGCCGCACCGCTCCGGTAAACCTCGTCCAGAATTTCCTGGCCACCGTCGGCCAACACGGCCCTGGCCACGTCGGCCCCCAGCTCCACGGCCGCATATGACGGGGCCGAGGCCTGGCGGCGGATGACCCGCTCGCCGCAGAGGTCGGCCACCAGGCCGGTCAGGGTGATCTCGTCGCCGGAAAGGGTCGCGTACCCGGCGATGGGTACCTGGCAGCCGCCATCCAGGCCAAACAGGAAGGAGCGCTCCGCCTGTACGCAGATCCGCGAGGAGGCGTGATCCAGAAAGGCCAGCATCTCGTCCAGCTCCGGGCGGTCGACGCGGTACTCGATGCCCAGGGCGCCCTGGGCCACGGCCGGGTAAAACACGGGCGGGGCCAGTTCCTGCATCTGCGGGGCGGTCAGGCCAAGGCGGTTCATGCCCGCGGTGGCCACGATGATGGCGTCGAACTCACCAGCCATGAGCTTGCCCACCCGCGTGTCCAGATTGCCGCGCAGGGAGAGGATGCACAGGTCTCGGCGCATACCCATGAGCTGGGTCTGACGACGCAGGCTGCTGGTCCCGACGCGGGCTCCGGCGGGCAGGGAGGCCACGTCGGCATAGGCGACGCTCAGAAAGGAATCGGTGGGCTGCTCGCGTTCCGGGATGATACCGAGCTTCAGGCCTTCGGGCAGTTCGGCTGGCACGTCCTTCATGGAATGCACGGCAATGTCGGCCTCGCCCGCCAGGAGAGCCTCTTCGATCTCCTTCACGAACAGGCCTTTGCCGCCGATCTTGGCCAGGGGCACGTCCAGGATCTTGTCACCCTTGGTCTTGATAATGTTGAGCTCGACGGTCAGGCCCGGATACTGGGCGCGGAGCAGGCCGGAGATGTGGTGCGCCTGCCAGAGGGCCAGCTTGCTGCCCCGGGTGGCGATACGGATGGTGTTCATCAAAAATACGTCCTTACATTTTAGCCGCAGCTGGAACAATTGCCGCCGGTGCAGGGGCCGCAACCGCTCTTGCCTCTGGTGGTGATGGCGCTCGCACTGGGGGAGCCCATGACGATGGGACCTCCGGTCCGGAACACGCCGCGCGAAATAAGCTTGGTCGTGTCGGCGGTGCCGCAGGCCGGACAGACGGGCTGCTCCCCGCCAAGCACAATTTCCTCGAATTCCTTGTGGCAGGAATTGCAGACATATTCAAAGATGGGCATTTTTCCTCCTAAGGTTGCTCCGAGCCCAGAAAGGGTTCGAGCTCGGCAACCGCTTCAAACAGATAATAGTCCACCAGGCCGCACAAAAGGTGACCGATGGCCCCGTGAATTTCCTGAATCAGGGGCGTGCGTGAGTCCGCCACGATCAGGGCATGATGACAATGGGCGAGCATCGGCCCCCCGTTTCCTCCACCAAGCCCCACAGTGACCAGCCCGTTTTCCAGGCCCACGCGCAAGGCCTCGTTGACGTTGGCGCTCTTGCCCGACGTGGAAATCCCGATCAGCACGTCCCCGGGGCGACCCAGCGCCTGGACCTGCTTGCTGAAAATCCGATCGAACGAATAGTCGTTGCCGATAGCGGTCAGGGCCGAAGTGTCCGTAGTCAGGGCGATGGCTGGCAAGGGCGGACGCTCCATCATGAAGCGGTTGACCAGCTCGGCCGCAAAATGCTGGGCGTCGGCAGCGCTGCCACCATTGCCGCAAAAAAGGATCTTTCCCCCGGCAGTAAGGCAAAGGGCCATGGCCCGGGCCACTTCGGCCACCTGCGCGGCATGGTCCGCGAAAAAGGTCTTGCGCAGCTCGGCGCCGTCATGGGCATGATCAGTGATGATCTTGTGCACTCGCTCCGTCATGGCCACCTCCACGTACTCGTTGAACAGGACCATGGTTTCTAAGTCCCCCCCTGGCCTTTGGCAAGGGTTTCTTCCCTGCACCATGCAAGGCGATTTTTGCAAATTTGTTAAATAATTCCCATTCGCCCAGATTCGGTTTGACAATTTCGACATCAGCCTGCCCACCGAAAAGCAGACTTTTAGAACTGGAAAATACCGATTATCAGGTATTGCCATACGCCATGCCACCAATTATCGGCAGCGTCCGCCCGTGACCGGAAAAAGGCATGATGATTGCACAATCAACCCGGACCTAAAGGTGCGCAATCACGGCGATCTTTGGCGAGGCGCACAATTTTGTCATATTGCGCGCACGCCCCTAAAATAACTTTCTTTTTTTGGTTTTTTACATTAGAAAAACCATCACTTTGTAACACTTACTTTATGGAGGTTGTTTGTGAAGAAATCCGCCCGTGTTTTACTTGCCATGGTATGCGTGCTGCTCTTTGCCGCGGCCGCTGGGGCAGAGACCATCAAAATCGGTTTCAACATCCCGCTGACCGGCGACATCCCCAAAGTGGGTGAAATGGCGAAGCAGTCCGCCGAAATGCTCAAGGAGCAGATCAACGCCGCAGGTGGCGTTGATGTCGGCGGCAAGAAGTACATGCTTGAGTTCGTCTACGTGGACAACGAGACCAAGCCCGAATCCGCCGTCAACGCCGCCCTGAAGCTGATCGAAGGCGAAAAGGTTCTGGCCATGGTCGGCCCCATGGGTTCCGGTCGCGCCGTGCCCGCCGGTGAAGTGGCCAACAATCTGAAAACTGTCATGGTCGCCCCCTGGTCCACCAACCCCAAGACCACCCTGGACCGCCCCTACGTCTTCCGGGCCTGCTTCCTGGACGATTTCCAGGGCCCCGTGGCCGCCAAATTCGCCACCGAGCAGTTGAGCGCCAAGACCGCCGCCGTCCTTTTCGACGTGGCGCAGGACTATTCCAAGGGCCTGTCCGAATTCTTCAAGAAAAGCTTCGAAGAGCTGCACGGCGCTGGCTCCGTCGTGGCCTACGAAACCTTCACCACCAAGGACGTGGACTTCTCCGCCCAGCTGACCAAGATCATCAGAACCAAACCCGATGTCCTCTTCACTCCCCAGTACTACAACGAAGTGCCGCTGATCGTCCGCCAGGCCCGCGAACTGGGCTTCAAGGGCCCGATCCTGGGTTCCGACTCCTGGGGCTCCGCCGAACTCATGGGCCTGTGCGGCGATGACTGCAAGGGCCAGTACTTCGTGACCCACTACGCCGCCGCCGGTGCCAAGGGCGCGACCAAGGAATTCATCGACACCTTCAACGCCAAGTACGGCCAGATTCCCGATGACGTCGGCGCCCTGACCTGGGACGCCACCAACATGGCCCTGGCCGCCATTAAGAACATGGGCGCCCTGTCCGGCGATCTGTCCAAGGACCGCGACTCCCTGCGTGAGGCCATGGCCTCCATGCGCGGCTTCGAAGGCATCACCGGCACCATGAGCTTCGACGGCACGATCGGCGACCCTGCCAAGTGCGCCGTCATCGTCAAGATCGACGATGCGGGTGAATTCACCTACCACGAGACCGTCTGCCCGTAAGTTCTGGTTGATTCCCGGAGGGCGGCCCATGCGGACCGCCCTCCGACATTTCGCCATTCCCAACCGACAGGGATCTGATCATGCTTGAGACCATCATCCAACAGGGAGTCAACGCCCTGCAGCTCGGCAGCTATTACTCCCTCATCGCCCTGGGCTATTGCCTGGTTTACGGGGTCCTGCTGCTCATCAACTTTGCCCATGGCGACATTTTCATGGTCGGGGCCTACATCGCCTTCTTCTGCGCCACGGCTTTTCTTGGGCACTACGGACTCATCGACGCCGGGATGCCCGGCTGGATCGTGTTGGCCCTGACCGTACCGCTGACCATGCTCCTGACATCCGGGGTGGGCATCTTCATAGAACGCGTGGCCTACCGCCCCCTGCGTCTCAAGGGTGCGAACCGGCTGTACGTGGTCATCACGGCGCTGATGATGGGCATCATCCTGCAGTACGGCAATCTGTCCATGCTCGGAGCCTCACGCAAAGCGTTCCCCAATCTGGTGCCGCGAGTTCTGTTCGAAATCGGCGGAGCGACGGTCACAAGCCTCAAGCTGGCCTCCATCGTGACCTGTTTTCTGGTCTTCGGGCTACTGCAGTGGATCGTGACCCGGACCAAGATCGGCATGGCCATGCGCGCAGTGTCCTACGACAAGTTCGCCGTGCCCTTGATGGGCATTCCGCTCGACATCGTCATTGTCTTCACATTTTTCCTCGGCTCATCCATGGCCGGACTGGCCGGACTGCTCTATGCCATGAATTTCCCGGTCCTTGATCCGTTCATGGGCGCCCTGGTCGGCTGGAAAGCCTTCATCGCAGCAGTTGTCGGCGGCATCGGGGACATTCGCGGAGCCTTTATCGGCGGCTTCCTGCTGGCCTTTCTGGAAGTCTTCGTGGCCGCGACCTTCAGTTCGGAACTGCGCGACCTGATCTCGTTCACCATCCTGCTGGGCATTCTTTCCTGGAAACCAACCGGGCTTTTCGGCAAGCCCAGAACCACGAAGATTTAAATCATGAGTCCACGCCTCACCACTCCCGCAGCGCTCTTCGCCCTGCTCCTTGGCCTCATGGCCCTGACCCAGACCGGAATCCTGGGTCAGTATGAACAAACCATCCTGAGCACCATGGGCATCTACATGATCCTGGCTGCCAGCCTCAACCTGGTCAACGGCTACATGGGCGAGTTCAGCGTCGGCCATGCCGGCTTCATGGCCGTGGGGGCATACACCTCGTCCGTGGTTGGGGTGTATCTTTTCGTCCCGGACCCCTTTTTCGGCCAGCCCTTGCTGCCCATGGACCTGGCGTATCTCGCCTTTCCTCTGATCCTGGCCGCAGGGTTCGTCGCCGCGGCCCTGGTCGGTCTCCTGGTCGCCATCCCCTCCTTCAAGACGCGCGGCGATTATCTGGCGGTCATCACCCTGGCCGCTGGCTATATCGTCAAAAGTGCCCTGGAGAACATTGACGTCGTGGGCGGGCCCAGAGGATTCATGGGCATGAAGAAGGTGGTCATGGGCATGGAGGAAATGATCTCAATACCTTGGATGCTGATCTGGATCTTCATCGGCGTTGTCTTCACCGTCTGGATCCTGCGCCGGTTCGTCTACTCCACCTACGGCAAAGGCGTCATGGCCATCCACCAGGACGAAGTGGCCGCCGAGATCATGAGCGTCAACACCAACAAGATGAAGCTCGTGGCCTTCATGCTCTCCTCCGGCCTGGCCGGTCTGGCGGGCGGCCTCTACGCCTACCTGATCGGTTTTGTGAACCCGGCCTCCTTCACCATCCTGCGCTCCACCGAGTGCCTGGTCATGGTCTACCTGGGCGGCATGGGCTCTCTGACCGGCTCCATTCTGGCGGCAGCCATCTTCACCCTGATGCTGGAATTTCTGAAGCCACTGGAGCAGCTCAAGTGGGTGGCCATCCCCATGCTGCTCATCGTCCTCATGCAGTTCCGCCCCGAAGGGCTGATGGGCAACCGCGAACTCTCGGACATCTTCCCCAAACTCAAGCGCTTCTACAGGTTCAAATAACATGGCCCTGCTCGAAATCACCAATCTGACCCAACGTTTCGGCGGGCTGCTGGCCGTCAACGACCTGTCCGTGCACCTCGAAGGGCGCGAACTCTGCGCCCTCATCGGGCCCAACGGAGCCGGCAAGACCACCGTCTTCAACCTCGTCAGCGGCTTCTACCAGCCTTCTGACGGGTCGATCAAAATCGGAGGAGTGGACACGCGCGGCATGAAGCCGCATCAGGTCACGGCCCTTGGCGTGGCTCGCACCTTCCAGAACATCCGACTGTGGAACGACATGACCGTGCTCGACAACATCAAGGTCTCCCAGCACTACCGCCTAGGCTATTCCCTGATGGACTCGCTCATGCGCACCCGCCGCTATATCGACCGCGAGGCCGCCATCGACCGCACGGCCATGGAGCTTCTGGAATTTCTGGGCATGCGTGAACTGGCGAATGAATTCCCTCCCAACCTGGCGTACGGCACCCAACGCAAGGTGGAGATAGCCCGCGCCCTGTCCATCAAGCCCAAGCTGCTGCTTCTGGATGAACCCGCTGCCGGACTGCCCTCTTCCGACGTGGTGGAGCTGATCAAACTCATCGAGTGGATTCACAAGGAATTCGACCTGGCCATCTGGATGATCGAACATCAGATGACGGTGGTCATGAGCCTGTGCCAGTGGATCAAG
>Ga0180017_100366_pt1 | contig 16354 bp, 11 predicted proteins | sample KR46_S_MetaG_FD_129674 | JGI IMG/M metagenome (GOLD analysis project Ga0180017, IMG submission 129674) | Groundwater microbial communities from the Olkiluoto Island deep subsurface site, Finland - KR46_S_MetaG | ecosystem: Environmental > Aquatic > Deep subsurface > Groundwater | place: Finland...
CCAGGTTTGAATTGCTTCCCGTGCAATCTTCTCTGCTTCATAGGCATTGTCCACGTTCTGATATTTCACTTGCATATCGGGATGGTTAACTTCGTTGTACCTTCGAAAGCGGTTAACATAGTCAGAAAGCGGAGAACCATCCTCAACGAGCTCAACTAATTGTTCAACAACCCGAACGATCCTTCTTCGTTGATCAACAAGTTGTTGTTTGGTGTCCGAGATCTGCTTTTCTAAAACCTTGATCTGGTTACCACAAAAACTATCAAAGAGTTCTCTCAATTTGTCGGGCTCAGCCGCTTTCTCAATCTCGTGTATTCGAAGTATTTGAACACGGGGAACTTCTATGTTCTGACTGAAGAGCTCCGTGTCGTCTTTATTACTGTATCGAACTGCCCGCTCCCTTATTGGTTCACGGAAGTACCTACCTGAGAATATGACTTTCTTTGGTAGATCCCCAAGAGCGCCAGATGTCGATTTGTAGCATACATCAACTTGACAACCATTTAGCGTTGCCTTTGCCCGCTTATACCAATCCTGAGCATCTATGTTTTTTGGATCGAGTTCATTCGGCTCTTCAGTGTTTAGTCCGTAGGCCAGAGCCTCAATAAGCGCACTCTTTCCAGAACCACGCCCCCCTATTAAACAGTTTAGGTTACGAGAAAAAGAAAGAACAAAGGGAGAGTCGCTTCTGAACGGCCAGAAGCGAGAAGGGGTTGTTGCGTTAGGTGTGATCCGGATGCCCTCGATCCATTCTGAAACTTTCCCTGGATAAGTATAACTGTAGCGGGTCTCTCCATACTTCAATGCCTTATCACGCACATCATGGAATAATACCCTTCGGTCGATTGTTGAGGAAACTCTTGACAGTTTCAAAAAAGAAACTGCACCAGAACAATTGAAGACATCTTCAACACGATGAGCATCTGAACATAGAATAGGAACCGAACGACCAAAATCGGGTCGAAACCGATGCAGGCTATTATAGTGTACTTTGTCCTGCTCTTCTGCAATCTGTAGCGCATCGAAACCGCATTGACCGATCAACTCCAATACCTCAAGAGAAACGGCGTCGGGTGACCGTCTTCTTTTTAATCTCTCAATATGTTCCCTTGCTTGTCTAGCATCTTGGTCTGGGTTTAGATCGAGTGAACTCTGTGTCCGGATAATTTCCGCATCAAGGTTGTTCAGGATGCACCGCGTACTCGCGTACTGCACTCCTTTCGAAGATCCAACATGTGCTGAAATACAAATTGCGGGATACAAGTCATGTGAACGTATTTTGTTTACGAAGTCGGGGAGGGATTCTACTTTTAGTTCCGGCAGACCTGGAGACCATTCAGGAGTCCCGCTTGCATCACATATAGCTATTCTAATGCTTGAACGGTCTGTTAGAGGTTCAAATACGCATAGTATATGGGCTACTGTCGGTAAATCCTTACTCACGTCGAATCTAACAGTAAGTTCAATTCCTGGAAACACAATAAACCTATTCTCGTTACGCTTAGTCCATGCATGCTTCGCCAGAAGGTGAGAATATCTACAAACATTGTGATCAGTGATAGCCATGAAAGCCCAATCTTCACCAGGGGAAAGCCCCCACTGCTCAGCTAGCTGGTTTCTTCTTTTCAGCAAGAGGTCATAGTAAAGGTGTACTGGGAATAGTTCTAACGCCTTGTATTCATAGTCTTCTAGTTGCCCGGCCATTTCTTCAGGGATTTGTTCGATCTTTTCCCTCTCCAAGGAAGATAGCGCTGCAAACCGCTTTCCCGTTCGGATATCATAAGATGCTGGGCTATGTACGTGAAAATCACAGAGATAGAATTGAGCTTTCGGACTTTCGAGGCTTTTCAGAAACTCTTGATTCGTCATTCAACAAACTCCTTGAATTTGTCATTCTAGCTAGTTATCGTTTCGTCAAAATCCTTCATCTTCCTTCTATTTAGATTGAAATGACGCCTTAATACTATGTGTCAGTGAGTTATCACAGAGGCATTTTAATTAACACGATGCTCTAGGTTCCTAGGATTACTAGGTACCCCAATCGCTGATTGGAAGGTTTATTATGGTAATTAGACAAAATACTAACTGGAGAAAATGACGTAATATTACCCGGAAGGATACGAACTTGCCTTGGAGGGTGGAATGGCTTACGTGGAAGGCATCCAAAAACAGCAAGAGTATACTTGGATGCAGTTACCACTGATAGCATCTTCGAGAGGGTGTTTTTAATCCCTTTGTCTGTCACCAAAACGAGCGAGTTTCGTCATAATAAGTAGCGGTAACAATCTCAAATACTTCCCGACAATAGCCTAATCGTGTCTTTATAATGACGGCGGATCAGGCTATTATTATTATGGTGCAAAGGTAAAACAAGCGCAACTTTGCCGGACCACAAAACCATAGTAAAGGACGGAGAACAGATGACGGAGCAAATGGATCCCACGAGAGCCGCGCGTCTTTTGGAGCGCTGGTTTAGTTTTTACGGCATGGACGACCGGGAGGCCTGGCCGCGGGAGGATTACCCCCAGATCAAGCGCGCTTACGAGGCGATGCAGTTGGCGGTCGAAGTCCTCCGCGGCAACACATCGAAAGAGAAAACGGGAATTCAAAAGGCGATTGCGCAACTGGAAGAATGGCCGACGATCCACAGCATGGAAGACCCGGACGATTGGGAACCGGTGGATTTTCCGTTTGTGCGCAATGTGCTGGAAGCCATGCGCTTTGCCGCCGCCTTTTTGAAAGAGCAACAAGCTGGAAATACTCCGTGACCAAGATATTCTCTCTGGGCAAGAACTGGAAAATATATTCGAAAGAATATGCCACAAAACGCCCCGAGCTTACGTTCACCTGCGAAAAAGAGCAGTGCAACCAGCGGGATCTTCATAACCACGGCTGTTATTATCGCACGGCTTGGACCAAGCACGGGCGGTTCCAGATCCCCATCTACCGCTGGCGCTGTCCCGAATGCGGACAGACTCTTTGAGTTCTGCCGGATTTCCTGGTGCCCTGGGCACGTTTTGTGACCCCGGTTCGGGAAGCCGCCATCAAGCGCAAGGCACACGGGCAAGGCTTTCCGCACGTTGCCCAAGGTGTGGTGTCCCCCGCAGTGAGTGGCATCTCCCGCAAAACCATTAAGCGGTGGTGGAGGCGCCATTTGGACCAGGTTAATGACGCTTCCCAATGGGTATCCGGGGAATTGATTCAAGCTGGCATTGATACAGACCTGCTGCGGCTGCATTCTCAAGGCGTGAAACCAACCCTGGTGGATACCGTGCGCTGGTTCGCCACCCTGATTCAAAAGTATTTTCAGGCGCTTGGCCGGGGCTCAACTTCCCTGGTGGGCTATTTCGGTTTTTTCAACACCCGGGCCCCGGCCCGCATGCGGATTTGACCACGGCCAGATACCGCCGGACCTGCCTGTGCGTCGCACGCAGACAGGTTGCCCCCCTCCACCCGGAGGTGTATTTTGACCTGCCTCAAAACGAAGAACATCGTTTCTCCGGCGGGAACGGCCGGAGCCGGGAGCAGCTTCAACTCCCGTCACCCATCCGTGAAAACCCAATTAACTCCCAAGCCCACCACCTACTTCCAACCCGAGGGTACCTTCCAACAAAATGCGGCCCCTGCCGATTTTCTCCCCGCTATGGGATACTGGTTACGTTAACCATTTCATAGCGAAAGGATGATGCGCATGGACGAAAAGCAGCGGCAGGAGGTCGCCAATTTCCGGTACGGCCTCATCGCCCCCGTCGTCACGCGGGAACTGAAGGCGGGGGAACAGGCGGCGCTTCTCCGGGAGATCGCCGGCCATACCTACGACATTCCCTACAGCCAGGAGCAGAAAGTGAGTCTGCGTACCCTGGAACGGTATCTGAAAGCCTATCGGGAAGGCGGGTGGGAGGCACTGCTCCCTTCCGTCCGGGCGGACAAGCTGGCCAGCAAGCAAGTTCCACCGGAAGTGCTGGAGAAAGCGATCGCCCTGAAGCAGGAGTGCCCGACGCGTAGCGTGCGGCAGATCATGGCCATTCTGGAACTCGCCAGGCTAGTTGAGCCCGGAACACTTAAGGAGAGCACGCTTTCCAAACAGTTGCGCCGCCGGGGGGTGACGCGTAAAGCGTTGGTTAAAAGCCCGGACGGCACCTTCCACCGCTTTGAAGCGGATCACCGCAATGCCTGCTGGCAGGGCGATGTCCAGCACACCCTGTATCTGCCCCATCCGGAGCAGAAGGGCAAGAAAAAGATGGCCTACCTGGTCGCTTTTCTGGACGATTATTCGCGCTACGTGGTGCACGGCCAATTCTATTTCGAGGAGCGTGTACCGCGGCTGGAGGATTGCTTCAAAAAAGCGCTTCTCAAAAGCGGCCTCACTAGGATGGTGTATGTTGACAACGGTTCAGTCTATTCCTCCCACCATTTCGCCCGGATTTGCGGCCGGCTGGGCATCGAACTCAAGCATACGAAGCCGGGACGTCCCCAGGGGCGCGGGAAATTAGAAAAGTTCTTCAGATTCGTCGATCAAAGTTTTGTGCCGGAAGCATATGACCTCATTGAGCAAGGGAAAATCCAAGACCTGGCTGATCTGAACCGGTTTTTCACCGCCTGGCTGGAGGTGGCCTACCACCAGAAAGTGCATAACACCTTTAAGCAACGGCCGGCCGATCGCTACCACAAGTACGCGCATCCCCTCCGGCGCATTCCTCCCCACGAACTGGTGGATGTCTTTCTGCTGGAGGAAACGCGCAAGGTAGACAAAACCAACTGCATCGCCCTCATGGGCATGACGTACGAGGTCGAACCGGGGCTGGCGGGGGAAAAGGTTCAGCTTCGCTTTGACCCTTACGACATGTCCGTCATCCAGGTCTGGAAAGACGGCCGGCGGCACCAGGATGCCCGTATGCTGCAGAAGCGCTCCATGCGGCGCACGAAAGCGGACCAACCCACCGCGTCGGTACAATCCAAGCCGAAAACCGGCCTCAATTACGTGGAACTCGCTTACGAGAAGTATCTGGCCGGGCAGAAAGAAAAGGCCCGGCAGGGGTTTTGTGACCTGTTGAAGGATGAATCGCAATGATCCGTCAATTCTTCGGGTGGCAGAACACCCCGTTTACGCGCGAAATCCCGACCGCCCAGTTGTACCCGTCCGCTTCGTTCCGGGAATGCGTGGCCCGGCTGAACTACATGGCTAAAACCCGCTCCTTCGGTCTTTTGACCGGTGAGATCGGTGCCGGTAAATCCGCCGCTATTCGCACGCTACGAGACGGGCTGGACCCGACCAAATACCGGTTCATCTACCTGTGTGACTCCGCGCTAAAGCCGCGGGATTTTTACCGCGAGCTGTTGTACCAGTTCGGTATCCGGCCGCAGTATTTGCGCAGTGAAGTCAAAAGGCAATTCGGGCACGCCGTCTGGGATTTCTACGAAAGTCAGGACAAGGTGGCCGTAATTGTCATCGATGAGGCCCATCTGCTGCAGGGCGATATGCTGCAAGAAATCCGGTTCTTGACCAACTTCCAAATCGATTCCGTGTCGCCACTGGCTTTGATCATGGTCGGCCAACCGGAGTTGCGGGCTACTCTGCAAATGCGCCTGTTTAAACCGATAACGCAGCGGATGAACATCCGTTACCACCTGGGCGGTCTTGAACTGGAAGAGACGCACAAATACGTGGAGCACCAGTTGCAGGTGGCCGGCGCGCAGCATCCCGTTTTCACCGCGGAAGCGCTTGATGCGATTTACGCGCACACCCGGGGCATCGCCCGCGAGGTCAACAATGTGTGCACGGCCTGCTTGCTGGATGCGGTCGTGCGCAGGGAGAAGCTCATTGATGCTATTCACGTCGCCCGGATTCTAACGGAGTACAAGGAGCATTGAAGGGGGGCCCGGCCGTGCACCATGTTCACCAACTCGTGTACTGCCCGTCTTCAAAGCGCTGGCACGCCTACGAAGGTGAGAACTATTGCTGTCCGATTCTCGCTGGGGATGTTATCTGCATCCGGGTTCAAGACCGCTATTTCCCGGCGCGGGTCGAACGCGATACGCGCTGGTATCTACTGATCGGCGATGACAAATTTGTGCTTCACCCTAAACAAAAGTATGATACTATTTTATTGTTCTAGCCCATACCCAGGCCCTGCAAAGACCAGTACCTGTCTCCCGGGCGAAAGCCAATTGCCGCCGTCAATGACGGTGACGAAAGCAAAACATCACCGTCATTTTCGGTTCCTTTTTTACCGACAAAGAGCGAGATTAACAACACCAAGAGCTATCACCCTCAAATGATTATGGGGATAAACTGCCCTGCAATCCCAATGACGAACAACTCCTGACCATCGACTTGTAATTTGTAAGTGCTAAGAATTACGTAATCCTTGCGATGAACGTCCGACATCACCTGACGCATAAGCCACTCATCGATACCGAATAATTGTGCAAGCTGAACTGCATCACCGTAACCTTGATTCCTCAGCTCATGCACTGCTTGGGACTTGAACCACTGGTGAAAATCGCCCTGGGTTGGATTACTTATGGCCAATATGATAGCAAACCCTATGATCACAATGTACCTAACCAATCAGAATCCTCCTTCGCTACCAGGATTGTCATTCCCCAAACGTAGCGAGTCCCAAATACTCACCACATCACGCACGTGTGCTCCAGGCTGCAGGTGAAGGGGTACCCCTACCAGTGCAATCTCCACTTGCCGGTCAACTCCTGGGAGAACCGCTCTGGTTACCGTTCGCCCTCTCTCGGAGAGCTTGGACCAGGTTTCTAGATACATCGGATAAACCAGCACGCTGACGATTCTCGGAGCATCGAAAAGAGCTGCATACGCCAGTACCTGATGCACGTCGTGACGGTGCTCCGCCCGCAGTTCATCCTCCAATTCACGCCACTGCCACTCATCGAGTTCCTGCAGGTGTCTCTTGTACTTGGCGTCAAATATGTAAACCGTATCCCCCGTTTTGACTACGATATCGGGGGCCAGTGCCGTCAGGCTCCCCAATCCGGTACGCTCCCAACGCAGAGGGAAACGGGCATCCCCCTTCTGGGCAGTGGTGACCTGCCCGCCAAAATCACGTGACCAAGTACGAACCAGGCTTTCTACCCAGCGTTCAAAGAGGTCGTGCATCGGTAGACGCCAGGACAACCCGTCATTTTCCGACTGACCCGCTAACCCGCGCTCGTCAACGACCCATGAGAGCGCCTCGATACCTCGCCGCAGAACAGCCGCCGGAAGGCTAGTCCCCATCAGTATGCGGTCTAGAACCTGGTGGGTCGGCGCCTTCGGTTGGATGTCTGCTAAGTCACGAATCATTAGAGTTACTTCATCTAGCAGCCGCCGGGCGATAACGTCGACCTGCGCCCTTGCGGCGAGTGAGACTCCGACCCGTCCCAAACCCCAACGAATGTGAGACAGTAGTACTTGATCCGGACCTAACTCAGGGAAGCGGCAGGGCAGTGTATGGAAGGCACCACGAGGCAAGTGGTGTGCACAGTACTTAGACCATATTATCTGACCTCTGGGAACCTGTCGGACTTCTTCGTGGAGGCGAAACCCTCGCGTAATTTCTCGCAAGATGGCTTTCAGGCGGTAGACAATCGGACCAGCCAGAACCCACGGGGGAACTTCACGGGAACTGCCGGGTACCAGTGGAAAACTCAGAATCTCTGGTGAAGCCGCCCATTCTGTCGCTGACAACAGGGGACCGATATCGTTCCAACCAAAGCGGGGTTTCACAACAATGCCGCCTAATACCTTGTGCGTGTCCGGTGACCGAAGGGGAACCGCCCCAACAATACCACCCGGGCGCAAGAACATCTCAACAGCATCCCGCCCGGCATCAAGTGATGCTTCCACACCCAGCGACGCCAATTGGGGCCGATTGACACTCAGGAAACTGGCCGCCCACGGATTCCAAGTACGATCCCTACTTCTCAGACCTAGCCCTTCAGGTGAAAAACGTTTCTGGGCACCCTGATCTGAAAGAACAACCAATAGGTGGTTCTTGGGCTTCCAGGCCGAGATTGGCGTTTTCGCTTTACCCTTTGACCCCATTGGCAATCTCGCCTTCCAGCCAGTCTATGTAGGCCCTTATCTCGCTATCGCAAGAACCCAGCCGACCGTCCAGGAGATACTCTCGTAGCAGCGGAATCAATTCGAATACCAACCGGTTTCTTAGTTCTGGCTCTGATTCAGCAAGAAAATAGGAATGACCAGGTACTAGCGCCAGGGCATCATCGGGGCTGTACTGGACGAAAATGTCCTGGAGCCGGGAGAACGCTTCCGTAGCTAACTCAATCCCTTGATTCGCAACCACCTCGATATCCGGCCAGATATCCACAAAAGCAAACCGCCGACGCACCGCCATATCTAGTATGGCAATGGAGCGGTCTGCGGTGTTCATCGTTCCCAAAACATATAGCCCCTGAGGCATTGTGAGATCCCTGGTGCCGTCATCTAGCTCTTGAGGCAACCTCACCGATCCCAATTCACCGGACGCAATCTCCCGAGGCTCAAAGAGATAAATCGCCTCACCGAGGACTCTGCTCAAGTCCGCCCGGTTAATTTCATCAACGTGCAACAAAAACTCCCCATCCTGGGCATCCCGAATCGCCTGAACCAGCCACCCCGGGGAAACGGTAAAAGCAAGGCTCTTTTCCGAGACTGCCGGCATAATACCGGACACGAAAGTTTCATAAGTCACCGCCGGATGGAACTGTACGCTCCGACCCTTCTCTTGGAAACTGTCTCGTAAGACCTGCTTCGCCATCCTTGTCTTCCCCGTCCCAGGCGGGCCCTGCAGAACCACAAAGCGCCGCTCGCGCAGCAGCCCAACCAATTGTTCCTTTTCAACCCGGGGAAAGAGATGTTTTCGTAGCGCGTTTCTAAATGCCGTGATCTCTCCGGAAGCAGCCTTAAGCGGCGTCCAGTTCCTTTCCCAAGCATAGAGATCCAGTAAGGCCGCTACCACTACCTCGGCCTTTTCCGGATCCTTTGGGACTTCAACCGCACAATAGATGTAGTTGCCGTATCGGCTGTAGACGCGTGAGAACTGAGGATGTTGTTCCTGAATGATCTTCGGTACCGATTGGCCGAGATTGGTAGGGTCATGTTTTACCCACGCTGAGACACCAACCGTTGCAGCGAGATAGCGACGAAGCCCCTGCAGATGCCGGACGTGTCCAGGCCGGCCAAGGATGTGTTCATCGGGTGACAAGCCCTTGGTACCGCAGACCAGCGTAAGTAGAGAGGACGCAGGCTGTCCATCATTATGCCCCACCGGAAACCAGATTAGGGACATCCCCCCGTACGCCCCGCTTTCCAGCGTGTCCTCGTGCACTAAGCCAGCGAACGAGACTTTGTCTTTACCGGACTGGAAAACCGTTCGGTGTCTATACATGGAACGAGAGTGATAACGTTCACCGAACAAGGTCTTAATCGCTTCGTCCGTTTGAACCCGTATTTCCTTCTCTTCTGAAAAATCCGGAGGCCAGCCGTTGGCGATTACCCTGGCCAGGTCTTCAAGTGGAGGCATGTGTTCATACCGACCTTTCAGATCATATAGTCCACTACGTTCGACATATTGTATAATTTTTCCTGCAAGACAGATGAGATAATCAGGGTGTAAGACTTCAGTGTCAAAGTCTCTTCGGGATAGCAGGCCTGAAAGCTTCCGGGCACCTATTTCGAGCACGCACAAAAAGTGTCCGGACTTAACCAAAACAGGTGTCCGGATTGAGCCGAAATGGGTGTCCGTTTTGATCCGAAATGCGGGACGACTTCGACAGCATGTACAAAATTTGGTACAATAGGGATCAACTCGCTGCTGCCCAAGAAGATGATTGTTACTCATACGGAGGTTTGTTATGTTGGCGAAACCTGAGGGTACATCGGTCATCGCCCCGCTTGGACTCAGGGACCCTTTGGGAAAACCCAGCGGGGACGGAACTACGTCGGCTGAGCCGAACCTCTTACTGAGTCGAGTTCGACCCCAGTTGAAAATCCGAACCGGCCCTTCAGGCGTTCACATATTCGATAGAGCAACGGGGCTGAACGTACTTCTAGAAGAGGCATGTGTGCCTCCGGCCTTATGGGCGACCGCTCCTCGACAGGTTTCAGTGGCGTTAACAAACACCTGTGATTTAGCTTGCACCCACTGCTTCGCACCCAAGAACCCTGCCGAGTTGAGTTTTGAACGGGTAGCCACATGGCTGGATGAATTAGACGCGAATGGCTGTCTCGGCGTCGGTTTCGGTGGTGGGGAACCGACACTCTACCGGCATCTCGTGAAGCTGTGCCACTACGCCGCCACGCAGACAGGACTGGCTGTAACCTTCACCACCCACGCGCACCACTTGGATGATTCGCTTGCTGAAGCCCTAGCTGGAGCTGTACACTTCGTAAGAATCAGCATGGACGGTGTCGGTGCTACGTACGAGGCAATCCGTGGCCGGTCGTTCTCAGCACTGCGCCGGCGTTTTGAAACCGCACGGCGCTTGTCCCCCTTGGGGATCAACTTCGTGGTAAACGCGCAGACCCTGCCCGATTTGGACGCAGCGGCAACACTGGCCGCCGAGGTGGGTGCGTCTGAAATACTGTTACTGCCTGAACAACCCCACCAGGGTAAGGGCGGCATTGACGCTGGCACGTTCGATTTCTTGTGTCGCTGGGTCAACCTCCACAACGGCACGGTTCCGCTCACGGTAAGTGAGACCGGTGCTGATGGCCTGCCTACTTGCGACCCGCTGCCAGGGGAAACCGGGCTTTGCGCGTACGCACACATTGACGCGTCGGGCCGCCTAAAAACATCCTCATATGCCGGCAACGGCGTGGTGATTGGCGATGCTGGAGTAATGCGAGCGTTGAACGTTTTGAGAACGACTCAGAAGGAGGGATTAGAATGAAAGTATGGTATGGCTACGGATCTGAGCATTCCGCGAATCTCGTGATGATCGGTCGATTCATTGATGCGGCCGATGCAGCTAAGACTGAGCAGGTGATCGAACAGCTTACTGAGCAGGTTAGCGATGACGTTAAGGCAAAGCTGATGGAAATCGGCTTTTTGGCAGATCGTTTTACCGATAACCTGCTGAAACTGTTGGGCGAGGTACGTGTTCACAGCCTCGGCCCCGCAGAGCTGGAGCAGTTCGCCTATGATGTCAACGTCAAACGCGAGAATAACCAGCTAGTCATTACGACTGACGAGATCGACGTCTCGGCGTTCCTCAAGGTTTTGGTGGACAAGGGAGCCCGGGTCGAAGTGTACTCTGCCCACGATTATCCGGACACGGATTACGGGCGCGGCAAGTAAGACCGGAGGATGATTGATTGATGCCCCCTTTGAACTGGGATGTGTTTAGAAATCTACCTGGCGGTTCGGAATCCAACTTCGAGATGCTTTGCCGGGCTCTCATCCGACGCCACTACGCCCGATACGGTGAATTCGCCGCCCTTGCCAACCAGCCAGGCGTTGAGTTCCACCTGAAGCTGCAGATGCCCTGCTCCCTCGACGAACCGGGGAGATGGTACGGCTGGCAGTGCCGATGGTATGACCTGCCCAGCAGGCGGGCCCTTGGCACAACTCGTCGGAGGAAGATTGCAGAGACTATCGCTACCACCGAGAAGAGATTGCCCTCCCTCACCGACTGGGTTCTCTGGACCAGGCACCCACTTACCGAGGGTGACCAAAGATGGTACCGCGGGCTTCAAACTGACATGAAACTGCACCTGTGGAGCGCTGACGAGGTTGAGGAGCACCTCACCGGCGAAGCGGCGATTCTGCGGGGCACCTATTTCGGCGAGCTTGTCTTGACCCCCAACACCCTCAGTGACTTGCACGATCAGTCCATCGCACCCATCCGAGCCCGATGGCAACCCGAAGTACACCAAACTGTCGACGCGGAGCGGGAACTACGGCAAACGCTTGGCGAAACCGTCACCTGGATGAGCCTGCTCGACCTCGCCGATTTACTGGGAACCAATGCCGCAGAGGTCTACAACGAAACAAGGCTCCTTAATGGCCCGCTCGCCGACATCACGGCCGAACTCGCCGAGAAAGCCCAGATTGTCGCTGCTACCCTCGCCGACACGCACACATCCCTAGACCGAGGTGACCTCGATTTCCTTCGTCAGGAATTAGGTAACCTACCGGATCAGCCTGGACCAGCGCTGGCAACGCTTCCGCGTCAACTGCGGGCTCGGCGCCACCGTGCATCGCTTATAGTGACTAATACGCTGGCCTACGTCCGCCTCGCGTGCGACCTTCTCGCCGAGCTGAATGTATACCTGGAGACTAGGCTCATCGCCGTTCTCGCCGACGCTGGATGTGGCAAGACCCAGCTGGCCGCTCAACTCACCATGCGAAATGGAGACCGTCCGGCTGGAATCCTGCTTCACGGCAGAGATCTGCAGGCGGGTGACAGCCTCGATGACCTCGCCCACCGCGTAACCATTCACGGCAGTCCGGCCCCCAGTATGGAGGCACTAATCGCCGCCGTCGACGCGGCCGGGCAACGCGCTCACCGGCGGTTGCCAATTGTCATCGACGGCCTAAACGAGGCTGAAGACCCACGGAATTGGAAGGGACCGCTCGCGTCCCTTGACGAGATACTGCGCAGGTACCCATACGTCCTCGTAATCTGTACTCTCCGCACAGCATTCGCGGACGATGCGCTGCTCCCGGATGTCACACGACTCGGGATTCCGGACTTCGAACACGACACCGAAGAAGCTATCGATCGATACTTCAAACACTACCAAATTAACCCCGCAGATGCGGAATTGCCATATGGGCTGCTTAGACACCCGCTGACCCTTCGCCTGTTCTGCGAGGTGACCAACCCGAGGCGGGAACAGGTCGTGGGTATCGAGGCAATGCCAGGATCGTTAACCGCCCTCTTCGACCGTTACTTGAAGCAGGCTACGGAGCGCATTGTGGAACTTGCTCCCCGCACAAGGCGCTACTACGAACAGGATGTCCGCACAGCGCTCGAAGAGATCGGAGCAGCCCTTTGGGAAGAGAAAGCCCGCAGCCTCGATCTGGCATCACTTCGCCGGCGCCTCGGCGACGACGTTCGTTCGTGGAACGAGAGCATCGTCCGTGCCCTTGAGCTGGACGGGGTCTTGCTGCGAGTCCCAGGAAAGACACCTGCCGACACAAGCACTGCGGTCGTGTATGACGCGCTCGCTGGGCACCTTGTAGCGGAAGCGGTTCTCGCCAGACAAGGGCGTGTCAGACTTCAGGAATGGCTGAGGGATCCGGCCACGGTTTCTGCAATGACTGGATCACCTTCCGACCGGCATCCTCTCGCGACCGACGTGTTCCGGGCGCTCGTTGGGCTCACCCCCCGCCGACTCAACCAACAACTGTGGCCCCTACTTGAAGAGCCACTACGAACCGAAGCCTTGCGCGGTTCAGCCGACTTGGAAGGAACCTACCTCGACGCACAAACGGTCGCCGAGTTGGGTTCGCTGGTAGCCACACCGTCCCCTGGCCCGCACGACCTACTTGACCGGCTGTGGCATACGCGGGGTGCACCAGTTCACCCGCTCAACGCTGAGTTTCTCGATGGCGTCCTGCGGTCAATGACTGTCGCGGACCGTGACATCCGGTGGACCGAGTGGGTTCGGCACCACCACAAGGAACTACTTACCGATCTCATTCGGCTGGAGGAAGTTTGGCGCGCCCGGATGGACCGCCATCCCGCCGACAGGCTCTGTGCCCGGTGGGTTATGTGGACCCTCACCAGCACAGTAAAGGATCTTCGTGACCAGACAACTCGCACCCTGTACTGGTACGGTCGCGGAGACCCCGCTGCTTTGTTTAGCCTTACCCTCGATGCGCTGGCTGTCAACGACCCGTACGTTGCGGAGCGCTTACTTGCTGCCAGCTACGGTGTCGTTATGGCCCATCAGCTTCCGGAACCGGCATTCGCGGGTAGCCTCGCCCCTTACCTCGAGGGGCTGCGCGACGCTCTCACTGGAGCTACCGCCACCAATCCCACGAACCACTGGCTGGCCCGGTTGTACGTACAGGGTACGGTCACCTTAGCCCTTACCTATTACGGCGATACCGTTCCCCAGGGGCTAGAGGTTAATGGTCAGGTCTCATTCGCTCCTGGTGCGATGGTTGATCCGATCAGAAGTGAGGATCAACGCGCTCCGGAAGTCAAGAAAACGCTACATATGGACTTCGAGAATTACACCCTCGGGCGGTTATTCGATGACCGTCGCAACTACGACATGAGCCACTCCGGTCACCAGGGTGCCTGCGCTCACGTCCGCGGCATGGTCTGGGCTTTGGGCTGGCGTGAAACTGGGCTTGGCACTATCGACAAAGGTCTCTCTTCGTTTAGTTATCGCGGTCACCAGACACTGATTGAACGCTATGGGAAAAAGTACGGGTGGATTGGTTTCTATACGTACGCGGGAATGCTCGCCGACAAGGGACGGCTACCTACTCACCACGGGCGGCTCTCAGACATGCAAATCGACCCCTCGTTTCCGGAGCCACCATCGCCTGCCCCGTTTCACCTTCCGATCTGGGCCCTTCGCACCCCGGCGGACGATAGGCACTGGATACGGCGGGGCATTATTACCGTCCCTAATGAACTGCTGTACCGCAAGGACATCGGCCCCCACCCAGGGCCTTGGGTCGCCGTCCACGGCCACTTGAAAACGGATAACCAGACTCCGGGGCGGCAAGTGTTCGGAATACTCACTGCACTACTCGTCGCTGAATCAGATGCCGATTACCTCGTGGACGTACTCAGCACACGAGAATACCCCGGCAGGTGGTGGCTTCCCGAGGTGCCGGACGACCACTACACGTTTGCAGGCGAGGTTCCGTGGAGCCCCGAGTTCGCCCAAGAGGGCGCAGACGGGGACACTCGATATTTGTACCGCGAGGCTGTACGGGTAGAAGACGCAGTAGCAATCGAAGTTGAGATTCTAGCACATCGTTATTCCTGGGAGACCTACCATAGTACGCTAAACCGAGCGGGCGGTTCACTAGTGCCGTCGCGGCCCTTCTCGTCCGCATTTGACCTTCGAGGAGTGCCACAAACATTTGGCCAGACAATGCCGGACGGAACCACCTGCGCCTTGTCTTTCACTGCCCCGGCGGGATTCAACGGTGATCTTTTGTATCTACGGGAAGATTTAGTGTGCCAGTACGCGGCTGGACGGCGTCTGGTTTGGTTCGTCTGGGGTGAACGGCAGCTTGATCTGCACCGACGGGAGCCTGACTGGCTCATCAACGCTCGGCGGGAACGCGCAGACGTTTGGCGCTATATTCGGAAGGGCGGGGAGTTGTCTCCGGCGTTCGCCTAGAAGAGATCCTCCGAACTGGCGCGGGGCATAGTGGGGCAGCCGCCTTAAGGTTGCCTCCTCATAATAAACCTCTGGGACTATCGTTAATTTTCTGTGGCTGCGTTAGTGGTTTAAAATAGAAGAACACTAGCAAAATGGCTGTTTTATAGGCCAGACACAAAAGTCCAGGACTTAATTATTTAGTCCTGGACTTTTTGTTCATTCCGGACAACAACAACAATCAGCAGCAGCAACGCTATCCTACTCCACCGTAACACTCTTAGCCAAATTCCTCGGCTTATCAACTGAACACTCCCGAGCCACGGCGGCGAAGTAGGCGAATAGCTGGAGCGGGACTACGGACAGGATCGGGGCCAGGGCCGGGTGGGTGGCCGGCAGGTAGAAGACCTGGTCGGCAACCTCTTCTATTTCCTCGAAGCCTTCGATGGCTATGCCGGTGACTTCGGCGCCGCGGGCCTTGACTTCCTTGATGTTGCTTAGCGTTTTCTCGAACAGGTCGGGCTGGGTGGCCAGGGCGATGACGGGCACGCCTTCGACGACCAGGGCCAGGGTGCCGTGTTTCAGTTCGCCGGCGGCGTAGGCTTCGGCGTGGATGTAGGAGATCTCCTTCAGCTTCAGGCTGCCTTCCATGGCCACGGCGTAGTCTAGGCCGCGGCCGAGGAAGAACAGGCAGTGGCTTTCTTTGTAACGGTCGGCGAGTTCGGCGATCCGGTCGGATTGTTTGAGCAGGGTTTCGATGTGCCGGGGCAGCTTCTTCAGGGAGCTCAGGATGGCTTCCTGTTCCCCGGCGAGCAGGGTACCGCGCTGCTCGGCCAGCCAAACGGCCAGCAGGTAGAAGACGGTGAGCTGGGTGACGTAGGCCTTGGTGGAGGCCACGGCGATCTCGGGTCCGGCCCAGGTATAGATGACATCGTCGGCCTCGCGGGCGACGGAGCTGCCAACCACGTTGGTGATAGCAACTGCGCGGGCGCCGCGCTGTCTGGCTTCGCGCAGGGCGGCCCGGGTGTCGGCGGTCTCGCCGGA
>Ga0180017_100369_pt1 | contig 16162 bp, 16 predicted proteins | sample KR46_S_MetaG_FD_129674 | JGI IMG/M metagenome (GOLD analysis project Ga0180017, IMG submission 129674) | Groundwater microbial communities from the Olkiluoto Island deep subsurface site, Finland - KR46_S_MetaG | ecosystem: Environmental > Aquatic > Deep subsurface > Groundwater | place: Finland...
AAATCGATATAGCTGGCAAAGGGCGCCGGATTGATTTTCCTGAGTTCGCTGTATAATTCCAGGGGACTGATTTGTAAATCGGCATCAAAGCGCTGGGTTAGATTGGTCTGATAAATATCTCCAGCTAAAATGTATTCGTGAACCGCATCGAGCGCCTTCAAATATTCGGGCTTGGTAAAATTACCGCGGAATGTGACGTTTTCATTTATTTTAAAGTCTGATCGGATTGCTAGCTTAGGATCGCCGACAAATTTTGCGGCTAAGCGGCTGACGATATCCGCTTCATTTTCTTCAATTCCCAGGGCAGCCAGATAGGTTTTTCCTTCCTTATGATCGATGATCACAATCCCATCGTAGAAACCCATAAAACAATCGGGAATACCGACATCATCGACGGCGCTACGGGGAAAGGCTTCTAAGTGATGACAGAGGTCATAGCCAAAGTAACCCACTGCCCCGCCGATGAAGGGAAACTGGGATTGATAATCGAATTTATACTGCTTTAAAAGTTTTTGCAGTTCATCAAAGGGATCTCCAGTAACCGTTTGCGTAGCGGTTTTTGTTTTAATGGTGATGGCATCGGCTTTGCTGGTAAAGACCAGCAAGGGATTCGCGCCGATAAATGAATAACGTCCCAAGGTGTCCGGGTCTCTGCCGCTGTCCAGGAAGAAACTATAGGGCTCATCTTTAAATAAAAGATAGCTTTCAAAACTGCTTAAGTCGGTTTTTATTTCTTGTATTAACATCTTGCACCATTCGCTTTTGTAGATTGAAAAAAGTTGTCCAATAATTCCATTCCCATTTCAGTGAGAATCGCTTCGGGATGAAACTGAACCCCTTCGATAGGGTAGTCCTTATGTCGCATCCCCATAATTTCATTTTGATCAGTTCGAGCAGTAATCTCAAAAAAGCCCGGGATCTCCTGATTTTCGACCACTAATGAATGGTACCGCGTCACCTTCAGAGGGTTAGCAAGACCATCAAACACGCCGGAATTGTCATGGGAGATGGCATGGACTTTGCCGTGAACCGGTTCCAGGGCTTTGATAATCTTGCAACCAAAGGCCTGGCCGATGATCTGATGACCCAGACAAATACCCAGGATCGGGATCTCGCCTTTAAATCGGTGCACTACATCCAGACAGATCCCGGATTCATTAGGGGTACATGGCCCCGGTGATAAAACAATCATAGACGGTGCCATCTCGGCAATCTCGTCCAGGGTGATCTTATCATTTCTCTTCACAATCACCGTTTCGTTCAGCTTTTCTAGATACTGAACCAAATTATAGGTGAACGAATCATAGTTGTCGATCATTAGAATCAATTTTTATACCTCTTAGTATTTAGTCATTTTGTCAAACATTGTACCATACTCCGCGGATTCAATACAATCAATTGTAGCTGGAATATTTGGCTTGAAATTTTGATCAGCGCCCTTTTTTCTGGGGCTGAATAACACCAGAATTTACCCGCTGCCCTTGTGCTTATGATGCATCATTCGATTTTTCTTTCAAATGATTATTAGCTCCAGTCAATTTCAGTTTGACAAAGGTCCTCCTGATATGCTATTATTCTTCCAAGTAAATAAAGCTTTTTTGGTGCCTTGTAAAAGGAGAATAGGGAAACAGGTTAAAATCCTGTAGGGACCCACCACTGTAAAGTCGAGCACTTGTCATCACCACCTCACGGGAAGGGACAAGCTGTGATGAAGCTGACTCAGGAGACCTGCCAGAAATGATTCCATTTGGACGACGGTAAAGTTCACATCTGTATAAGATGTGAACTTTTTTTTGTTAAAGAAGGCACCAATTGACCTTTTCTTTGTCCTAAAAAAGCTTTATAATAAAACTCAAGGAGTATCACATGAAAATCAACACCCGACAACTGGTCTTTATGGCGCTTTTAATTACGCTCTCGTTTGTAGGCGCCCAGTTAAAAGTTTTTGGCACCATTGCCTTCGATTCTTTACCTGCTTTTTTAGGCACCCTGCTGATGGGCCCAGTGGCTGGCGCAATCATTGCTATTATCGGTCATCTTTTAACCGCACTTACCTCCGGTTTCCCGATGACCCTACCGGTTCATCTTGCCATTGCGGTAGGGATGGGGCTGATCATGGTAGCCACCTGGTATAGCTATCTTTTTGTTAAAAAGGCCGCAAATGAAATATTCGCCCTGATTGTCAGCGTGATCGTTGCTGCTATCTGCAATGGCCCGATCCTACTGTTACTCTGTTCGCCGCTTTTAGTTCCGATGTTAACCTGGCCCGGTCTTATAGCGATGATGTTTCCCCTGGCACTGGTCGGTGGCATCAATGCCCTGATTGCTGCCCTTGTCTTTAAAGGATTACCACTGTCGGTTAAAAATCAGGTATCTTCGGCAACCTCAGTGCAGGCATAAACTATCCTGCGCTAAAATCTGATTCCACTGCAACACAGCGACTCGCGAAGTCCATGGCATTTTCGTTATTACAAAAAAACCGCAAGGAGCACCCCATGAAAACTTATCAATATCGCGACCTATCTGTCATTGAGCTTCCTGATTCGCTCCTAATCACTGCCTGCGATAGCAGCGGCGGTGTCGGCGAAAAGCCCGCGGACGAGCTCTGTGTGCCCACTAAATATATTGCTATTTTTGCTGCCCGAGTGTGTCTTTTTGAACTACTGGCCTGCGGAGCCCGGATTATCGGTCTTTCCAACACCATCGTCGGGGAGATGCAACCCACTGGAAAAGCTCTGATAAAAGGCATTCATGAAGAACTTGAACGAGCCGGAATCGGTGATCTGCCGATAAACGGTTCCACCGAAGAAAATTTTAAAACCAGTATGACCGGCTTTGGCATTTTTGTGATCGGAATGGCCAATCGCTTGCGAATCTCACCCTCGGAACCCGGGGATCTGGTTATCTGTATCGGCAAACCCAAATACGGAGCCGCTCTTGTTGTCGACGGTGATCCGGAAATCGCCAATTATCAGGATCTCAGAAACTTAGTTAATAACCCGGCGGTAAATGAGATCGTTCCTTGTGGTTCCAAAGGAATCTTATATGAAGCCAACACGCTTGCTGATATTTACCGGCTCCAACTTCAACTCGCACCTAATGATCTGAATGTGACCGATTCTTCCGGCCCGGCAACCACCGTAATTGCCAGTATCAAGCCCTCGGATCTGCCCGGACTGACGGCTATCTTTAAGGATAAGCTGACACTAATTGGTTATTTCAAATAAAATTTCAAACAAAAAAAGACCACCTGGTATTAAGGGTGGTCTCTTTTTTAAGGGGAGGGATAATTTTATTTTAGTCCTTCCAGACGTCACAAAAATCCAGAAAAAACTTAAAATCTAAGGTTTAAATAGCATATAGAGCAGATTTGATACGTCGAACTTTTTATGACCGCTGTTCGATTTTTCTTTAACCGTAAGCACCTCTTTGTCCGTCTCTGCTTGACTCTCAGCCGACTTTTCTTCATCGCATTCTGGAATCTTGATAAAACGATTAATTAAAAACGCCACAATGATACCAAAGGCAGTTTCTAGCAGCCTTAAAATAGCCAGCATATAGGTGCCCTTATCCTGGGTATGGGTGGTCATCAAAATGAGAAACACCACACAGGTAATAACGATCGCACCTGATTTATTAATATTATTACACAGATAAATTAATCCCATAATTCCCAACGGAATGATCAACACATTGATAAATTGATAGGGTATTGCATTGGCGAGAAAAATTCCCAACATTCCCGCAATGCCGCCAAAGACGGTTCCCAACATCCGATTCCAGCCGGTTTCAATCGAATTTTCAATGCTCGGCCCCATCGTAATTACGGCTGCAATTGCAGCAACCAGCGGATTGAACTCCGGTCCCATGATTGCAAATACTACCACACAGATGAAGACTGCCAACACCGTTTTTATGTTTCTCATACCAATAGCTGGCAGATGACATAATTTCATGATTTTTCAGCTCCAATTATTTTTTTAACTTTTGCTATCAACATTTCGTTCCCAGCAAAAGTTTTCTTATAAAACATTTCTTTATCTAGAGTATACTCCCATATCAGATTAAGTCAATAGCGTAATCCGTTTCAGCCTGATGTAATAGTTTTCACACCGCATCTCTTAAGTAAACTCACCTTTTTTTTAAGCTTTTGGCCTCCCGGATCTCCCCCATGGCAACGCGCTTCTCGCGCACCGACTTAAGCCGGCCGATCAATTCTTCCTTTTCATCTAAACGGATCATTTCTTTCATGACTGCCAGACTATCCTCAAACTTCTCGATCTGGGTCAGTAGATTTTTACGGTTGCACATAAACAGCTCGGTCCACATCGGCGCATTGATCATCGCAATCCGGGTCAGATCGCCAAAACTACCACCCTCAAAATCGGTAATTGAGAGATCATCTTCGCAGTCCACCAAGGCAGAGGCAATCACATGGCAGAGCTGGGAAGTGAAGGCTATTTTTTGATCGTGAATTTCGGTGGTCGTCTCAACGATATGATTAAAGCCCAAGTCCATTACGATGTCCCGGATCAGTTGAATATTTTCCGGTTGATTGGCGGGTAAGGGGGTCAGGATATAATTCCGATTCTTAAAAATACGATCATCGGCACCGCCAAAGCCCTCTTTTTCGCTTCCCGCCATCGGGTGTCCGGGAATATAGTCAATATCTTTGCGCAACAGATTTCCCAGATTTTTAAAAACCACCTCTTTAACCCCGATAATATCAGTGACAATCGCCCCTGCTTTGAAGTCTTCCATATAGAGAGCTAAAAAAGCCAGGGTATCCATCGGTGTCAGACAAATAAAAACCAGATCGCAGCGTGGCAGCATTTTTTGCAATCCTGCCGAATCCCAGACCCCTTCATCAATCACGCCCTGAGCCCGAGCGGTTTTGATCACCGCCGGGTTTAAATCATAAGCCCAGATTTCCCGGGGGCTTTGTTTCCTGAGTCCCATCGCCAGAGCGCCACCCATCAGACCCAGGCCGATAAAGCCAACGATGAAATCTTTGCGGTTTTTCATTACATCACCTTGTTCTCAAATTCAGCATATTTTTTGACGGTAATCATAATCTTATGGAATTGTTCTGGGGTAATCGACTGTTCGCCATCGCAAAGCGCCTCTTCGGGATTATTATGAACCTCGATCATCACCCCGTCGGCACCGGCCGCAATGGCCGCTTTGGTTAAGGATTCAACGGTCCAGGCCAGACCAGTGGCATGGCTGGGATCAACAATAATCGGTAAGTGGCTCTTCTTTTTAAGCACCGGAATACAACTGATATCGAGGGTATTACGGGTTGCCGTTTCAAAGGTTCGGATCCCTCTTTCGCATAAGATAACCTTATCATTACCTTCTTTCATGATATATTCAGCGGACATCAAAAACTCTTGCATGGTCGATGACATTCCCCGTTTTAGCAGGATCGGCTTGTCAATTTTCCCCAGTTCCCGAAGCAAATCAAAATTTTGCATATTTCTTGCTCCCACCTGGATAATATCGACATCTTCAAAGGCCGGCAACTGTTCTAATGACATCAATTCACTGACAATCGGCAGTCCGGTTTCTTTTCTGGCGATTTTTAATAATTCCAGCCCTTCAAAACCTAATCCCTGGAAAGCATAAGGTGAGGTTCGCGGTTTAAAGGCACCACCACGCAGGAAGGTCGCTCCGGATTCTTTAACTCGTTTGGCAATCGCCACGATCTGCTCTTCACTTTCAACCGAACAGGGTCCAGCGATCACACTGATGGTTCCCTCGCCGACTTTTCTACCCTTGACATTGATGATCGTGTCGTCAGGATGGAATAGACGATTGGCTTTCTTATAGGGTTCCTGAACCCTTAGCACATTCTCCACAATACGATTCGAACGGATTTTTTCGACATCTGCCAATGTTGTATCCCCTACTATTCCCAGAATGGTGTGCTCCACACCTTTTGAATAATGAATGCTAAGTCCCTGTGTTTCAATCATCTTGATTAACCTCTGAATATCTTCTTCTTTGGTGTTGGGTTTAACGACTATTATCATTTTCTTCCTCCATTTTTTTGTTTACTGACCACTTCGCCTTTTTATCTTCTGTGCACCGAAGACCACCAGAAACCGGTCGACTGATTTCTCGTGATTCGCAGACAGCCGCCAATTTACTAGCATGATCTTTGGCCATTGCCTATCGAAAAAAAAGGAGACTTCCTAAGAAGCCTCCTAAAATAAACTTTTATTCAATACACCTGTATCGCTAAAAATTTCTCATGGAATGGGATTCTCAAAGGAACTTAATTTATTGCACGCAAAGTAACCAAAGCTAAAGAACCAATAGCTTTGGGTGTTAACGTAATAATATTCATTTAAGTTTCTTCTCAACTCTTCCATGATATTCCTCTCAGGACACCCTACAACCGAGAAACTATTATTTCTCCTAAAACTTGAAAAACTGTAACGTGTATTGTTGTTTATTATAGTCTTATTTTTTATCAATGTCAAACGAATAGTTATTATTTTCTGTTAATTTTTAGTTCATATAATTTTTTGTTCTTTAGTTTCATGTATTGACAAGCTCGGCTATTCGTGTTATATTGCGTATAATTCCTACTGGTTTTATATGTAATGAGAGAGTTCCTAATAAACTAAAAATAACCCAAAGGAGATTGTTATGAAAGATACCCGAAAATTTGAAACCCTTCAGCTTCACGGAGGACAAAACCCCGATCCTACCACCCACGCCGTTGCTGTTCCCATTTATCAGACCAGCTCATATGTTTTTGACAGCAGTCAACACGCCCAACGGCTTTTTGGTTTAGAAGAACCCGGCAACATCTATACCCGGATCATGAACCCGACCACCAATGTACTAGAAGAACGGATGGCGCTTTTAGAAGGCGGCGTCGGCGCTCTGGCCTTTGCTTCCGGTTCCGCCGCCATTACCGCAACCATTTTAAATATCGCCGGCACCGGCGACGAGCTGGTGGCCGCGTCCACCCTTTACGGGGGTACCTACAATCTCCTGAGTGCCACCCTACCGCGACTGGGCATTACAACAACCTTTGTTAATCCAGATGATCCAGAGCATTTCCGCACTGCCATCAACGACAACACCAAGGCCATTTTTATTGAGTCGCTGGGCAATCCGGCCATCAATATTTGCGATGTTAAAGCGATTGCTCAAATCGCCCATGATCATGGCCTACCGCTGATCGTCGATAATACCTTTGCTACCCCCTATTTATTTAGACCACTCGATTTCGGGGCAGATATCGTGGTTTATTCAGCCACCAAATTTATCGGCGGCCACGGCACTACCATCGGCGGCATCATCGTTGATGGCGGCACCTTTGACTGGGCCGGCAGCGGTCGCTTCCCGGTGTTCACCACCCCCGACCCCAGCTACCACGGGATCACCTATGCCACCGACATCGGGGCGGCAGCCTTTATCATCAAAGCCCGGGTTCAGCTGCTGCGGGATACCGGCGCCTGCATTAGCCCATTTAATGCCTTCCTGCTTTTACAGGGTCTGGAAACCCTGTCTCTGCGACTCGATCGGCATCTGGAAAACACCCAAAAAGTGGTCGCCTATTTAAGCAATCACCCTCAGGTTGCCTGGGTAAACTACCCCACCCTCCCAGACAATCCTTACAAAGCCTTATCGGATCAATACTTCAAAAAAGGCCCCGGTTCTATTTTTACCTTTGGTATCAAGGGAGGCATTGAAGCAGCGCGGAAGTTCATCGATAGCCTGAGTCTATTTACTCACCTGGCTAATGTCGCCGATGCCAAGTCACTCGTTATTCATCCCGCCACCACCACCCATCAGCAGCTTTCCGGCGAGGATCTGATCGCCGCTGGGGTAACTGAAGATATGATCCGTTTATCGATCGGCTTAGAACACAGCGACGATATTTTGGCTGATCTGGATCAGGCCTTTAGCAAAGCGCTAGTTTATTAATCAACATCAAATCACCCGGAGGTAAAAGATGCCGATAAAAATACCCAATAATCTGCCCGCCAGTCAAATTCTGACCAACGAAAATATTTTTGTGATGGATGCCGAGCGTGCCAGTCATCAGGATATCCGTCCGCTTAAAATTGTGATACTCAATTTAATGCCCACCAAAATTACCACCGAAACCCAGCTCCTCCGTTTATTGGGAAACACCCCTTTGCAAATCGAGGTAACCTTGTTGCAAACCAAAACCCACGAGAGCAAAAACACGTCCTCCGAACATTTAGGCTCTTTCTACTGTTATTTTGAGGATATCCAAGACCAGCGCTTTGATGGTCTGATTATCACCGGAGCACCGATCGAAACCCTGGAATTTGAAGATGTCGATTACTGGGAAGAGCTGACTAAAATTATGGTGTGGAGCAAAAGCAATGTCTTTTCGACCCTCCATATCTGCTGGGGTGCCCAGGCCGGACTTTATTATCACTATCAGATTCAAAAGCATCTATTACCGGATAAAGCCTTTGGTGTTTTTGAGCACCACCTGGAGCACCGTTATATTAAACTCTTCCGCGGCTTTGATGACAGCTTCTATGTTCCCCATTCCCGGCATACCGGGATTCATCGGGAGCCGATTGATGCCCATCCGGAGCTGCAAGTAATGGCCTCGTCTAGTGAATCGGGGGTTTATATCGTCATGGCTCAAAACGGTCGCCAAATTTTTGTCACCGGCCATAGTGAGTATGACCCGGAAACCTTAAAAGGTGAATATGACCGCGATATTTCCCAGGGCAAGCCAATCAATGTTCCCCTCAACTATTACCCTAACGATGATCCCAGCCAGCCCCCAGTGGTACGCTGGCGTGGCCACGCCAATCTGCTTTTTAGCAACTGGCTAAATTACTACGTTTATCAGGAAACACCCTATGAATTGGATCAAACGACCTTTTAATCCCCATTTTCAGCCACTCTTTTAATACTGAATTGTCGTTATATAGTGCAAAATATCGTGGATTATCGCAGCAATTAGAGTAAAAATGGGGTACAGAATCCCCTTAGGTGGGGTACAAAAAAACGAGTGAATCGGATAATTATTAAACAGCATTCTATTATAAAAATGGTATTTATGACTTTGGTTATATGCCATTTTTTATTGCTCATTTGACAAAAACAAAAAAGGCACTCCGAAAGGAACACCTCATTGTTTTCATTAAAATCACTCTTGAAAGATAATCGAATTCATGATATACTATTTTTACAAAAGTGGTACTAAGTTGTACCCCTTGCGAGTCGAATTGATAGAACAAATAAACCGTCCTAGTTTCTCAGGCTAAGGGGCGGTTTATTTATTGTCTTTTCGAGTAATCGTATAGACAAGGCTTATCAAAGCTATTACAAATAATCCGATTTGAATCAGATTTTCATATGTAACATACTGCATAAGCATCCTCCCCCTTTCTCAAGGGGCAACCGTTCCCACTGATAAATATTATATCATATTCTTAACAGTGAATAAACACATACTAATTAATTTCATATTAAACCCACTAAAAAAGAAGCAAACCGCAATGGCCTGCTTCTTTTTCTTTACTTATTTATTTCTGAACAAAGGCATTAAAGGTTGACCCGCTTTGAGAAAAGCTATCACTGCTGAATCCGAAGGAAAAGCCGCTTTTAATTTCCTTGGTCAGCTCCCAAAAATAGATGGTCTGATCCTTTTCACTTAAGAGTATCGCGTTCTCATAATGGATCTTTATTTTGCCGGTCGGGTGTTTAGCATCCAGTAATTCCTGATCCACCGCAATATCTGTTTCTCCACCAATTTTGTGAAGGATTCCAACCTCTTCATATTGTCTGCCAATACTGGCAATGATTCCATTTTTGTCCATTGATCAACGACTCCTCACCGCTTTATTTAACCACAAATTCTGTCACCGTATCCGGTTCTTCGCGGTCATCAATATAGATTTCCACCGCGTAATTGCCCGGTGTCGTGACCAGTTCGGCCGGAAGTATTCCCCATAGCGGGGCGTCGCTGACATCGCCGTTATTGATTGTTACTGAATCCACTTCCTGTCCTTCTAAATACCAGATAAAGGTAATATCGGTGTTGTCCGGGGCATTATGTAATTCAGCCGCTACATAAACATCGGTATTGACCGGAAATTCGGTAACCTCATCAATGGCCATAGAGCTCTCGTCGACTCCCGTCGTCATCACCGCATTACTGACATTAGCCGTGGTTGCACTGCAGCTGGCGCCCATAAAAAGCACTGCAACCATCATTATGGTTACGGCCACCAGATACCGGGTTAGTTTATTTTTTTTCATGACTTTATCCTCCTGAATAAATATTTTTACTCAAATAGCTGGAATCCTTTTTGCATATCATTTTAGTTGCCTGTTACTAGCGTTTAATAAGTCAATCCTGTAACCGATTTCAGCTGATTCCACGGTCAACTCCCGTCTTTTTAATCCCCGCGTCCCCTTAACCCTCCTTTTTACAAAAAGCTTTGAGCGTCTTTCGTTCCAACCTATTTTCGTAACTATTTTACCACATTTTCCAAGAAATAAACATATCCTTGCCGACTTATGACAAACTAAAAAACTCAAGCGCTAAAATCACTCGAGTTTTTATTATCCTGCTTTTATTATTCATTCCGATTTTTTAAGGCTTTCATCACGTCAAAATAGCGATAGGTAATGGTTTCGATTAGCGCAATGATGTCATCGACCGATTCGATTTCTTCCCGCTTCATAATCAGGGCATCGGCAATCAGCAGCGACAGCCGCCGGGCGCAGTTTCGGCTAAGAGGATTTTTGATCGCATCAAAATCCGGTAGCGGCACGATTCCGCCCACCCGACTGACAATCTGACAGCCAGTGAAGCCACAGACCTCTTTAAGATAGGTTTTTAGCAAATCATCCCGATACTCGGTATACTCGCGATACATCGGCTTAGCGTCCTGATCCCAGCACGCACAGTAAACCCGCTGATATTCATTAACCAGGTCGCGGATGGTGTCCAGGATCTCCTTCCGATAAGCTTTTCGCGATGCTTTGCTGCCTTCTTCATGGTGGAACCAGGCAATATACTGATAAAGCAGATTGCCCAGCAGATAGCCAGTATCAGATGAGGAAGGACCCATAAACGGGTATTCCATATCGATGATTTTCATCTCGCTTTGATCGATCATAATATTAGAGGTATGCAGGTCGCCATGAACCAGGCATTCACTTTTCTTCATGAAAATGCCCCGCAGCTTCAGCAATTCAACCCGCAATTCCCGTTTTTCCCAAAGCAGATCGCTCATCGCCAGATGACTTGGATCCCCCGGCGGCAAGTCTACTTCACCCTCGATAAAGGATTCCCGCAAAAACAGGATCGTTTCCATAATGATCCGCATCTCCGGATTCATAAATTTGCAGGTCAGAGCCTTATGAGCAATTTGATCCAAATAAATCTCCGATGTATAGAAATTTGATTTGGCCAGGAATTCGCCCATCTGTTTAGCAAATTTAGGGAAATGTTTTCCTTTGATCAATTCAAAGCGCATAATCCTAAGCCGTCCACAATCTTCATAAATAAAAAGATTATTGTCGGGATCAAGATGATACATTTCCGGCAGGTAGTCTGGGGTAATCGCCGCTCTCAGTTTGATAATTTCGGACTCAAGCTGGTTGCGTTTGGTCGTTAGGGGTGCCACTTCGCCAAAAAGCTTTAGATAGGGTTTGGCCTGCTTAAGAATGACCGACTTTCCGGTTTCATCCCAAACTCGGTAAATATGGTTGACAAAACCATCTCCGTCGTCCTCGCCACCGCCAATCTCATAAACCTCAAGCCTGGCTCCGACCGGAAAAATCCCGGTGGATGTTTTTATATATTCAATGACTCTACTGGGTGTTAAATCTTTATAGGACATCGGCTACCTCGCGATTTTTTGCATCAATTCGATACTTTTGATTCTATCACGAAGCGTGGTGGAAATAAATGAACTAATTATTTGACTAACGGGAATTTTTTGTGCTAAATCTAGAGGCTTAAGCGATCGTAGTCGTCAAAGGCCTTCTTGCGGGTTAACAGAATCGAGAAGTGAATCCCGAAATAACGGGAGATCAAAATCGCACCCATGATCACAATTTGATAAAATATCGCTGTCATTGGCATCGAACCGCCAAGAATCTGACCGGTCATCATCCCTGGCAGGGAGACCAGCCCAATCGTTTCGGTCGAAGCAATAATCGGATTCATGCAGCCAGTAATCGCCTCTTTGTACCAGGGCAGGGTCGATTCCCACTGATTGCCTGACAAGGCCAGCCGATACTGGTACTCTCGTTCATTTTGCTTTAACCCGCTATAAAAGGTATTAATCCCGATAATGTTTCCGCTAAGACTGTTACCTAAGAGCATCCCCATCAGCGGGATATAGTACTGAGCGTCAAAAATATTTGAAAGGCCAATGACAAATTGATTGATAAAGAGAATCATCACCAGATTGGGAAAACCAAACCCAATCACAATCGGCAAAAACTGATTTTTGATCGTCAAGCCACAGGTTTTTACGGTCGATAAAGCGGCCGCCCCAATCATAAAGATAACATAGGCTGAATTAACCCAGAGGTTATTGAATAAGAAGATATACTGCAGAAAAAAGCCTACCAGAACCAACTGAATGGTCATCCGAAAGAGGGCATAGATAATCCGCTTATTGAGTCCAATCCCCAGTTTATAGTTGATAATCGCCATTGGCACAACAAAGATCAGCAGATATAAGGGGGTATAAAAAGGTATTTCCTGAACACCCATTACCAGATCACCTCCCTCAGTCCACGATTTTGATAAACGTCGTCATGGGAAACCACTAAAATGGTTTTGTCGTAGCCGAGTATTAAATCGACCATTTTTGTTTTAAGTTCAAGATCCAAACCGGTGGTAATTTCATCCAGAATCCAGATCTCCCGATCCAGCAGAATGCCGAGAATCAATGCCAGTCGCTGGCGTTCACCGCCGGAAAGGGTTTCGACATTTTTTTCCAGGGTATCTTTTGGCAGCGACATGACATCGAGCCAGTAATTTTTCAAGATATCGGGATTATAGCTTAAATGCCGGTTTGCCTCAAACTTAAATACGCCTTCAAACACATCTCTGACGATTCCCTTGGGGATATCGGTATCCTGACTGACATAGGAAATTTTGCTGCGAATCTGGTTCACCGTTTCCCCCGTCAATGTGATCCCATCAACTAGAATTTCACCGCGATCAGGAACCACAAACCCCAGCAGCATTTTTACCAGACTGGTCTTTCCCCGCCCCGAGGGGGCACAAAAAAGGGTTTTTTCGTTTCGCTCAATTTTTAAATTAAAGTCTGAAAAAATAGTTTGTTGCTGATAGTTTAACTGAATATTTGAAAATTCAAGATACGCCATTTTTCACCTCGTGTTTAAACTGTGTTACAATCAGGTTGATAACCTTATCGCCAGGACACTTGCGGTTTTTTTCGGGGTACGGTTCTTTGATATTTAACATCGGGATATCCTATCACCAGACAGGCGATTACCTCTTTGCTTTCATCAATATCCAAAAAGGCTTTGATTTTGGGATTGCCATAGGCTGCCCTTACAAAGAAACCACTGTAAAACATTCCCAATCCCTGGGCATGGGTCATCAATTCCATCGAGTTGGCCGCTAATCCACCATTTATCGGAGCATCAGAAACCACTAAAATCAAGCCCTTAGCTTTGAAAAAAAGGCTTGTCGGTAATTCCGGATCAGCCAAATAATCTTGATACATTTTGATCCAGCGTTTTGCATAATATTTAAATAATGTGTTTTTGTTTTGTTTATCTTCTAAAATATTTTCTCCCAATTTATTCAGGCCTTCAAGTCCCAGTTCGGTCAGCTTCTGTATCTCATCCTGAACCACAATATATGAAACATTCTGACTATTGCTCCCGGTTGGGGTAAAGCGCCCAGCTTCGATAATCTGTTCAATTTTTTCCTTCTCAATGGCTTGATCTGTAAACTGACGAACCGAACGTCTGAACTTAATATAATTCAGCAGGTTATCCGCTGTGATATCAAAGCTGTCAGCCTGATATTCTTTAACCTCTGCCATACTATAATCGCTTATACTCACCGCATTAACCGGGCAGATGGCAATGCAGTGTCCGCACTTTATGCATGTTCGATTGAGTGGTGCAGCCTTGTCCTCTTTTAAAACTATATCATTGGGGAAACAATCCTCAACACATGCGCCACAGCCAATACATTTTTCCTGATCAACTTTAATCATTTTTTCTTCCTTTCAATATCAAGTGAAATTTAAAGTCAGCCTAATTACCAGTGATAAAGAAATACAGTAATACAATGACCCCTAATGCGATCCGATACCAGCCAAAGACCTTAAAGTCGTGCTTTTTAATATAACTCATTAAAAACTTAATCGCAAATACCGAGGTAATAAAAGCGGATACCATCCCAACTAATAAAATAACCGCTTCCCAGAGGGTAAAGACGAGGCCAAATTTAAGCAGTTTTAAGAGACTTGCCCCAAACATAACTGGGATCGCCAGAAAAAACGTAAACTCTGCTGCCACCGTTCGGGTGGTTCCAACAATCATACCGCCAATGATTGTCGCTCCGGATCGTGATGTTCCGGGAATTAGCGCTAAAACTTGAAAGACGCCAATCATTAATGCTGTTTTATAGGTGATTTGAGAAAGTTTTTTCGTTTCCGGCTTTCTATTCTTATTGTAATTTTCAACCAGGATAAAGAGCACCCCATAAAATATTAACATCAATGCAACTGTTTGATAATTATAAAACACTGCATTAATGATATCATCGAATGCCAGACCAATAATCGCTGCTGGAATACACGCTACCAGAATTTTCCCCCATAGCGTGACGATATTTTTCTTAATTATAATTTTTTTGTTTCGAAATGTAAATGGCAACAATTTATGCCAATAGATATAGACAACTGCCAGAATTGCCCCTAATTGAATAACCACCAGGAACATCTCCATAAACGCTGCTGACACATTTAACTTGATGAATTGATCAACTAAAATCATATGTCCGGTACTGCTAATCGGCAACCACTCGGTGATGCCTTCGACAATCCCCAGAAAGATTACCTTTAAAATCTCTAAAAATCCCATCTTACCCTCTCTTCTTGCCTGTAATTTTAAGTCCTTTTGTTCCGGAATGAGTCACACTCTGATCATACTGACTGAAACAATCTTCAACTCACGTCAATAAGTTTACTTTTTCATGGCCAAAAATTCAATGTTTTTATCGCATTATCCGACAATATCGAAGCTAATCTTAAAAAATTCAAAGAAAAAATATCCGGTGCTGTCAGTCGAAACAACCCCGGACATTTAATCAATTACTAGCTTGGGTCAAAAACCGCTCCGATAAAGATGATCGCTCCGCTTTCGCTGTCCTGAATGGCGTAGAAAAAGGGTCGGTCAAAGTTGAGTTCGAAGTCGTAAGCCGGCATACTGGTGACGCCAACTTCCACGGATGTCACGGCAGCCGCCTCGGTCCCGACCTCATCGACCTCAATAAAGGTTTTATGCTTGACCTCGCTGATATAAATATTCCCCGCCGTACCGTCCTCAGCCAGCCCCGAAAAATCAGCTTTTCCAGCTTCAAAGGCGATTCCCATCCCCAGCTCCGTTAATGGCTGGTTTAATGATTTTTCATATGCCATGGTGAACTTCGGAAGCATCAGGCTGCCCTCCTTTTGTTCAAAAAGACTGATCCATTTTGACCAATTATCGCCATTGAGCTGTTTCTGGAATTCCTCCAGGCTGACCCCTTCATTGGGTAAAAAAAGCATCATTGCAATCTGCTCATCTTCACCGTAGGGAAGCCGTAGCGCCTGAAAATCGGCTGATTTTAAATAGTCAAAGGAACCACTCTGGTACATTGTCGGTACTGTCACAGTCTGCCCATCGGCCAGTTTAAAAGGCTGATCGGTGGTCAGTTCCTTTTCAAAAGGACTGGTCCAGGCGCCCTTAAAATAAACAGCATTAATCAGAAACATGATCGTTTCCGGGTCAATTGGCGGGGTGACAATCTGATCGATGGTTCCCTGGGTTTGATCTTTTACCCATTTGTTAATCACCTCTGCCGATTTGGGATCAGTAAAATCGAGCTTTTTTGCTTCGGCCTGATAGCTATCTTGAACCGTCTCTAAAAAGACTT
>Ga0180017_100372_pt1 | contig 16102 bp, 22 predicted proteins | sample KR46_S_MetaG_FD_129674 | JGI IMG/M metagenome (GOLD analysis project Ga0180017, IMG submission 129674) | Groundwater microbial communities from the Olkiluoto Island deep subsurface site, Finland - KR46_S_MetaG | ecosystem: Environmental > Aquatic > Deep subsurface > Groundwater | place: Finland...
CATCTAGAAAAGCGTCAATTTTATTGGATAAAATATCGGTACTGATAGGAACATCTTTTACTTTACCCATTATTTTATCACTTACTCCAGATACTTTTTCTCCTACTCCTGACATTTTTTCACCAACACCTGAGAATTTTTCACTTGCTTCAGAAACAGTTTCCTGTCCACTAACCTTATCCCCTAATTCATATACCTGGCTTTTCATCTTGCCCATGCCTGCATAGCCATTATTCTGCAGATAATAATACAGTAGCACTACTATGGCACCGGCTAAAATCAATATGGCTAAAAGTTCTATGGGAGTCATAAATTATTCCTCCTTAATTTTTTTTAGTATTTTTATCCAGCTTTTTTTCTTTTTCTTCAATTTCATTTAATAGTTTTTGAAGTTTTTTAAATTCGCTTTGAGCTTCCAGACGAGCCAGTCTTTCACTGATTTCACTATGTAAAAATCCCACTTCGTGCATAAGATCAGAGGTATTTTTCCTAATTTGGGATAGTTTTTCCTGCTGGTCTTTAGGAAGAGGGATGGTGGTTTCCATCAGCCTTTTAGATTCTAAATCCTTCTCAACCATGGAAATTTTTTTAAGTTCTATCTGCCTGTCCATGATAAGAACATCGTTTTGAGTTTCCCTCACCTTTTTCCACTGAACTACCACTACAATTATCGCTATTAACGCAATTATTCCTATGGCCAGTAGAAAAATATTTTGGGGTATTGCTAATAATTCAGCCATTTTTAATTCCCTCCCTTTACTTTTTATTGTAGAAGATATATAAAAATTGCCATAAAGTTGATACTTACTTAATCCCTGTTTTATAAATATGAGGAATGATAATTTTAAATCCTTTCCTTTGATTTATAAATGATTTGCATGAAATAACTGATTGAATTTTAAAATTAAGAGAAATTTGTGATATTTATGTTAGAATCTTATGAAAAAGCCGGTAAAATCGTCTCAAAAGTAAGAGATGATGCAGTTAAACTAATTAAAGATGAGATGCCTGTTTTAGATTTGATAAATTTTGTAGAAAGTCAGATAATTGAACTGGGTGGGGAGCCTGCTTTTCCATGTAATGTTTCTATTAATGAGATAACTGCCCATTATAGCTCTCCCCTTAATGATGAGTTATTAATTAAAGCCGGGGATCTGCTTAAACTAGACTTAGGAGCCCATATTAATGGTTACATTGCAGATACCGCCACCAGTATTCTGGTTCCAGGATATGAAGAATTGGGTAAAGAGCAATACCTGGAAGAAAAAGTTCAACACCATGAAAAAATGATTGATGCTTCACATGAAGCACTGCTCAATGCCATCAGTACCATAAAAGATGGAGTTGAACTGGGGAAAATTGGTGAGGTGGTGGAAGACACCATTAAAAGCCACGGATTTAACCCGGTGGCCAATTTAACAGGCCATAGTATGGACCAGTGGATACTGCACTCCGGTTTATCCATACCCAATATAAAGGAAAAAAATAGTCATAAGCTGGAGGAAGGTGATATTCTGGCCATTGAACCATTTGCCACCGATGGGGTAGGATTGGTAACTGATTTAACACCCACTTATATATTCCGTTTTTTAAGAGATCGGCCTTTACGTATGGTTTATGCTCAAAAAGTGTTAAAAGCAATAAAATCCCAGTACAAAGTTCTTCCTTTTAGTCCACGCTGGTTGACTCCTGATTTTGATGAAAAAAGATTAAATTCAGCCATGAGGCTGTTGATCCAGTCCAGGGCAATATATCCCTATCACGTTTTAAGGGAGAAAACCGGGGCCTGGGTAAGTCAAAGTGAACATACCGTAATTGTGGAAAAAGAGGGCTGTCAGATAATTACAGAATAATTCCCTCTTTTCCCTAATTTTTAATTTCAGTTATATGGGAGTATATTTTTTCTATACGTTCCTCATCCCCTATTTTTTCATAATAATGTAAAGATTCATTTAAAAATTCCATAGCACTGTCCGGGTTTCCATTATTTTTCAATATCAGTGCCATATAATACAGGCTTTCAGCAGTGTTCTCCAGGTCCCTGGTTTTGAGAGATAGTTTATATGCTTTTTGAAAATAATTATAAGCTATATCCAATTTTTGCTGGCGAAAAGCCGTAACCGCCTTAATCATAATATTTGATCTGTTTTTTTCGATTTGTTTTGATTTGTTATAAAAATAAAGAGTCATCATATAAACACAGACCATAACCAGGGATCCTAAAATAATTATTGTATCCATAATAATCCTCCTGGAGTAATCAGGAGATAAAAATGTAATTAAAATAAAAAAAGAAGAGAATTAGAATGGAACAGGTAATCCCATTTCTTTTCTCTTATCGATTGTTTTCTGGTTTTTATCCTTCTTCTGAGCAGATAATTTTTTCAGAAGATCCAGACCAGGTTTGACATTGGCCATGTCTTTGGTCTCGAATGCTCCGGCTTCAATTGCTTGCTGGAAGATGGAATTTCCATCATCGGTTCTGGTTATGACAGTAGACCAGCCATCAGGTGAACCTACAGATCCAGTGGATAAGTCAGCCAATTCAGCTACATAATCCAGACATACATTACATCCACTCTGTTCGTAACCATGGGTTTCTTTTAGTGGTATGCTTAAGACATCATCCTGAGTGTATACCCAAAATTTACCTTTACCTATGTCCATTTTTTCTACCATTTCCGGGTTAACTCCCATTTTCTCAGAAATGAATGTTTCTAATGAAGCAAATGGGAAGTTTTCCATACAGTATATACCTACCAGTAATTTTATTTTATCGGCCAGGAATCTGACACCGAAGGGGTATGACTGCATTTTTCTAATACCCATGGTCTGACATGGAATAGCCACAGTACCTAATTTTTCAATACCGTACTGTCGAACGGCTTTTTTCAACATCATCACATTAGGGGAGAAGGTGTACTTGGTACCGGCAGCTGCGATGATTTCATCAGCAGACATGGCTACCATTGGTTCTGGTTTCCAGAAGTCTTCTCCTGGTCCAGCAACTACTGCTCCTTCAATGATTTTTTCTTCCAGTGCAAAGGCTAGAAGGCCGGTAACAATTCCTCCATCCTGTGAGACTTTTTGGATTTGTTTATCGGTTGATCTTGCAGAAACTATTTCTTTGTAAGTACCTAAAACCATTTTCTCAACCTCCTATAGTCCTAAGTCCTTTTTGACTTGTTCTTCAGGCCACCAGCTTCGCGGACACTGTACGTAACAGACTCCACATTTAACACATCGGTCTGTGTTTAATTCTGGTCGACCATCGGTCATGTCGAGAGCTCTGGTCTGGCAAGCCATAGCACAGGTTCCACAACCAATACACAGGGCCTGGTTCACTACTTTAGTTTGCAGGTCGCAGCCACATGCTTCAGTCATTCCGGCTAAGTCGATCATGGGCTGTAAGTAGTCCATGTCGCCGTTTATTAGAGCTACAACAGTTTTTGCTATAATCTCAGGGGATGGTGGGCATCCTGGAATAGCACAGTCCACTTTAACTAAATCTGCAATAGGCACGAATGATTCATGTGCTGGTTGTGCTTGCTGTCCTCCACGGGAGAACCGGGTGAAACATCCGGTAGCAGAGCAGGAACCGAAAGCACATACCATTGCTGCTTTTTTCCTTACTTCCATTAATTCATGCAGGCTGTGTTCATCCTGCAGACAGACAGAACCTTCTACTAAAGCCAGGTCCATTTCTGGCATTGGGTTTTCATCATCCCACCATACATCTGCCAGGGTATGTCCATAAACAATATCCACCATGTTGGTGAGTAATTCAGCGAGAATATCGTAATTTTCACTTAACGATATAATATCTCCGGTACATCCACTTAAATGGATGTAACCAATTCTTGGTTTTGCATTTTCTTCAGCCACTTTTTCAACCTCCTGTTTCGAAGCCCCAGTATCTGCTGACTTAGCAGAGTCTGGTTTGGCTTCTTTATCCGGTTTAGCCTCAAATCCTAAAAACTGCTTAATTCGGGCGATCAAACTCATTGCTAAACCCCAATTTCCTTTAAAATCATTTTAATGGCCTTGGGAATAGCTTCTTCAACTGGGGGTGTGAGGCCCATTTCCACATCAGGTGCAGAGACTTCTTTTGGCTTACATCCAATAACCATGACCTCAATTTTTTCATTGAGTTCATGTAATGGCTGGTTTACTGGCCAGGAATGCATGTTTTCATATGATCCTTTAGGAATTTCGTCAACTTCAAATTTTCGTAATTCTCCGGGTTCCGCCTTATACTCTACCACATCCACCACAATCATCTTTTTCCATGATTCATGAGGTAATGAAAATACAAAATGAGGGCCTCCCGTACCAGCATCAATAAACATAGCATTATCTGGACGTTCTTCTTCATGTTCCTTGAAGTATTCTTCAAGGGCATCTATCACTGCTGGGCCAAATCCATCGTCTTTGAATAAGACGTTTCCACAGCCCACAACTAAAATCTCCGCATCGTATGGCATGTTATTCCCTTAAACTAGCTTAGAGTCTGACCATTTCATTTTTAATGACACTGTTATCTTCATCGTCTACTACCAGTACGTGAGTAGCACAGGATATACATGGGTCATATGCGCGGATAACGTGAGGTCCGTATTCGTGGTGGAAACCTTCAGTTGCTGGACCCATGGTTGGTATGTTCCAGGTGGTAGGTACCAGTGCACTGTAGAACTGAGTCTTACCATTGGCTACCTGAGCCATGTGTACATCCAGTCCTCTTGGTCCTTCAATAGCACCGATTCCAAGTTTATTGGTACCGGTTACATCGAAATCAGCACGGGCAGGAGCAGAAGTGTCCAGTTCATCCAGTATAGCAATAGATCGGGATAGGGCAGATTTCATTTCTAGTGCTCTGGCCATGTGTTGAGCTACTACACCGGTATCTTTGAATCCATGGAATACAGATGCTCTTGCTCTTGGACCTACTTCCACATTTACGCCATCATATAATGGGATGGTGGAACATGCCCTTTTAGCAATATCTGCATCATCATACCAGCTTTCAGGCATGATTTCAGTAAATCTGTCCAGGTCGAATTTAGTTCGGTCACCATACAGGTGGTGGCTGGCCAAAGTAGGCTGACTGTGCACACCTAAACCAGCAGGTAGTCCTTTATCTGCAACTAAACCAATGATTAAATCAACATGTTCATCTAATTTTGGTTTTAATTGTTTAAATCTTGAATATAGCCTTTTACGGGCTAATTCGCTGATGTTATCAGCCATTCCCCCAATCCTTACATCGGATGGGTGAATACCCTCACCAGCAACCATGTCCACTGCATATTGTGCTGTTTTTCGTATTTCAGAAACGGAGTTAATGGCAGCAGCCATTAAGTTTTCTGGTACAAAGTCAGCAGCTATCAGGAACTGGTGTATAGCGTGGCTGTTTATATCGTGAGCAGCTAAAGTCAATTCTCTTAATAATCTACCTGCTTTAGGTATTTCAATACCCAGGGAGTCATCCATTGCTTCCACAGAAGCCAGAGTGTGAGGGATTGGACAAACACCACAAATTCTCTGCACAATAACAGGTGCAGTTTCAGGAGCTTTACCAGTCACTATCTTCTCTAGACCTCTAACAGGAGTAATACTGAAGTATCGCCCCTTGGTCACGATTCCTTCATCATCGACTTCCATGACAAGTTCTGCGTGTCCTTCTTGTCGTGATGTCGGCGATATAACAATCCTTTCGCTCAAATGTATCACCTCTTGTTTTTAAAGTTTAATAACTAACATTTATATTGACTGTATCATAAGTTATAAGTTTTTCAATTGAAAATAAAATGAAAAGTATTTATATAACCTCTTAGAGGGGCTAACTAAGATTTTCATAACTCCCCTTATATTTGTTAAATATGAAAAAAAGAAGCAAAAAGGAGATATCAAATATTAGAAATCTCTTATTAGTAATAATTGAAATCGTATTAACTATATTTATATATATTAATATATTAACTGAGGGAGGGATAACTTTATAACATACCTTAACAATACTATGTTATCCTATTGGATATCCCACTAGGAATATGAATTTTAGTTTTTTAGTTAATAATTTTCTTTTAAGCTAAAAAAATGGGAATATATAATAACACCAAATCACAAATATAAACGTGATAATTAATTTAATGACGAAGGTGAGTTAATGATAAACTCAAAGATTTTAGTATCGATCGCTATAGTATTGATCATAGGTGTGGCGGCTGCTGGCTATCAGATTAGTCAGACCCCCGACCTATGGCAAGTAACTGACCTAAATAACCCAGATCCTGTACAACAAGATGCGGATGTTTCTGTGACTACTGGAGATGCCGATGGAAGTTCTGGCAGTTCTAGTGGAAGTAGTGGTGGAAGTAGTAGTGGAAGTTCAGGAGGTTCAAACGTGATGTCAGCATCGCAGGCTAGAAGTATTGCCCAAAATAATTATATTTTGGAAGATGGTGCAGTTGCTGGAAATCCTACATTAACTACCATGGCTGGTAGACCCGTATATGTGGTTCCCGTAATGGTGGGTAGTAATAGAGTAGGAGAAATACATATAGATGCAGTAACTGGAAAAAATGTAGGTGGAGCCGGGTTTTGATGATGGTTGAAACCAAAACCGAGTGCTGTACCATACTTTCTGAAGATATCAAAAACGCTATTGTAATAGAAGCTTCACCAGGAGTGGGCCTTATAGGAAATATTCTAGGCTGGCTACTGGTAGAAGACCTTAAAATGAGGGAAATAGGATATATCGATTCCAAATATTTCCCCCCCTTAGCAGTTCTGTATAAGGGAGTGGCCATCCACCCCTTCAGAATATACGAGGGACAAGGAATAGTAATGTTCCTTTCTGATTTCATTGTCCCTCCCAATGTCGTATATGACATGACCAATGCCATAGTAGACTGGATGGGAAAAAACAAATCTAAAGAACTGATTACTTTCAACAGCTTGATGGTGCGTGAAAAAAGCCACCGTGTTGCTGGTGCCGGTAATAGTAAAGACTCATCAAAAAAGCTAGCAGAGATGGAAGTGCCAGTAATTCCATTTGGAAACATTAATGGAATCTCAGGCACTCTTTTAACTCGTTGCGCTTCACAAAAGATTCCTGCGACCTGTTTATTTGCAGAAGTTTTAAACCAGTACCCGGATCCCCGGGCAGCAGCAGAAGTCATTGAAGTCTTAAACAAGATGCTGGATAAAGACATTGAGGCTGAACCACTACTTAAAGAAGCACAGGAAATTGAATCCAGGTTAAAGAAACTGGCTGAAAGTGTTCAGGTAGAACCAGAGTCACCTATATATAGGTGAAAGTCTAACAACAATAAAAACACAACTTAATTATATTTTTATCATTTTCAAGCGGGCCCGTAGCCTAGTTGGATAGGGCGTCGGACTTCTAATCCGAAGGTCCCGGGTTCAAATCCCGGCGGGTCCGTCATAAAAACTTTTTTTAATATACTATAACCAAGCATAAATAAACTAGGGCCCGTAGCCTAGCCAGGATAGGGCATCAGACTCCTAATCTGAGGGTCCCGGGTTCAAATCCCGGCGGGTCCGTTATTTTTTAAAATTTGAATTGTTTATTAATTTTTAATACTATATAACACCGAATTATAGTCCATCATCTAAAAAGAAAATAAAAATTAGTGGGGCTAATTATAAAAAAAGTTATAAATATTTATCCAGATTATTCTCTGGAAATTGTATCTCCCCATACTTACCCCCGCCCCCTGGCACCATGATCAATGTTTTATCACGGAAAGCTTGAATTGCAGGTGAGATCTCTTTATCAATATTTTTTATTTCATCCAGAGGAGCATTAATCATCACTTCAATTTCATTACCAAATTCCTGTACCAATGACTCCCATATACTTTGTACCCCTTTGGTGGTAACCCCCCGGGAATAGGTTAAGGCAATTATTTCAGCTAAAGGTAAAATATGGATGTAAGGGGGTCTATGATAAGGGTGATGAGGTTTATTCCAGGTGGCAATTTCAGATATGCGATAATCGACTCCTTTTTTAATAGTACCCTTACATTCTGGACATTTCATTTTAAGTTCCAGGGCTTTTTTTGGATTGAATATCTGATAGCATTTAGTACAGGCTGTTAAATGGTATTTACCCATCCGGGGATCCATACCATAATTTGCCTTTATTTTTTTCCTTTTCAGGGTATTCTTCAGGGAAGAGAAAGAGATATCTTCCAGCTCCATTTGATTAAATTCACGTCCCAGTCGATGAGGCCACGGAGAATGGGCATCAGAGTTAGTTAAAAAAGGTACATCTTGCAGTTCCTTAATCACATCCGCCATGTTAGTATCTGCTGAGAGTCCCAGTTCTAAAAAATCAGGTTTTTTACCATAGCAATCCTGGTGACTATCATAAGTCTTGTACATGCTGGTCCAGGGTGTAAAGGCATGGGCCGGTCCAATTAATCCATCATAATCATGTACCAGGTCCATAATTTCTGCCCCATTCATCCTGACCCGGGGGCGTCCCTCACTTTCTTTATCCACCGATACCATTTTCGCCCTTAGTTCATGTGCTGTTTCCAGGGAGGGTAAGATAAGAAGGTGGTGCACTCTCTTATTATCCTCCACTTCTGCGGTGATGATGAAATCGCAGTCTTTTGTGGAATAAATTCCATCTTCCTGAGGAGTAGTGCTATCTTTTATTATCTCTAACCAACCAGGATGAAGTCCATCTCCTGTTCCCACCAAATGCAGTCCTTTTAATTTTGCCTGGGGGGCTATCGCATTAATGACCATATTGTTAGAAGTAGCCCGGGAAAAACAACTGTGAATATGCAAATCAGCATTGATTATCATATAGAAAGGTTAGCTGATTTTTGTATATATAATTAAAGCAAAAAAAAGATATTAGATTTTAGTATTATACTCATTGGAAGATTTTAAAAAAAAAATGATTCTATAAACCATACTCCCTAAAATATTGAACTAAAACAAAAAATGATCCAATACATATTAAATTTTAAGAACTAAAATAAAAAATTTGGCAATAATATAAAATAAAAATAAGGAGTTTGATGGGGTTTTATCAATAAAAATGATTTATCCTATATAACGAAGATCTTCCTCTCCTGGTTTTAGGGTCATACGTTCCATCATTTCCTGTTCCATCTGTTGAGCTTTTGAAATCATTTTACGGGTTTCTTCTGCTCTTTTATCAAGTTTTTCAGTATCAACTTCCAGTTTTAGAAGTTTTACCAGTACATTGAGCATGGCCTTGGCTGCCTTAGCATCAATAAAGTAACCTGGTGTTTCCCCCATGAGACAGGCACCCTGCATACCCCGGAGAGTTCCCATACCCAGTAGTAATCCAGAAGCTCCAATAATACCACCATCAGCAGAGCGCATGGTTACATTATGCTCTTTGAGTTTTTCTGCCAGTTCCTTGTTAGTGGCGGCGCCAAATACCTTTGTCTTTTCAACTGCTTGACCAGTAACCAGTCCACCGAGCGTATAAATTTCTTTTACGCCGTAATTCTCAGCCATATCCAGTATAAGACCGCATATTTCATACTGGCCTTCCGGAGATAAACCTTGAGTATTACCTACCAGGAACAGGTAGTCTCTCTCTTCTTCACCTGCAGATTTGAGATAGTAAAACTCATTTTTCATGGTTTCAATTATCCCTTCCTCATCTACCATTACCTGAGGAGGAAAAGAAGGGGAGTATATTTCAGCGAATTTAGTAGCTCCCAGTTCATCTATTATGTGATCTGCTGCCAGTTTTCCTACATGGCCTATGCCCGGTAGGGCTTCTATGAAAATTGGTTGGTTCAGATCCACTTCTTCCAATTCATTAATAATGGTTTTTTTCATGTTGATCCTTCCTTGGCCTTCCCAAAAATAATTAGAATGAAATTTTATTCTCTTTCCAGCATCTGCTTTTTAAGAATTCTGCGGTACTTTCCGTATTTATCCTCAGGAGAATATTTAGCCGGGAAAATTACTCCCACCTCTCCCCCGCAATGAGGACAGATGTCCTGCAATGTATATCTAAAACAGGACTTGCATTTACTCATTTTCATTTTTATTCCAGTTCTCGATAGAAAGTGCCTTCCCCTTCAGAAGATTCCACCACTTCTATACATTTTTGGGCTGCTTTTTTGAGGTTCTTTTCAGCTTCAATATAGTCAGTGGAAGTAACTATGAGCCTGTATCTAGGAGCACCTACACACTGGATGACCACGTTATCTTCTTCTGCAATTTGGAGGGCGTTTTTAATAATATCCACACCTTCTGGGGCATAGGATTTAAGGTCAACATATCCTGTAATCTGAACTTCAGGAGGAGTGATATTTTTCTTTGCAATTTCAGCAATAGCTTTAGCCCATTCTGAATCAACACCTTCTTCAATTAAGGCATTTTCTCCTTCTTCTGCAGCTATTTCGAATCCACCGTAAATATCGCCAAATCTTTCCATGAGCAGGTAGCCCACTTCGTCATATGATGTATCCAGATCCTTATCCATCCCTTTACCAACCAGTTCCAGGAACTTCTCAGCCTTTTGTTCTATTTTCCAGGACTGGATTTTTTTGGTTCTCTGGTCCTCCCGGATCCGTTTCATGGACACATCCACATGTCCCTTTCTAGGGTTTACCCTTAAAACACGAGCCACAATTTTTTGGTTTTCTCTGACATAATCCCTAATATTCTTTACCCATCCAGAGGAAACCTCTGAAATATGGATAAACGCCTCTTTGCCCTGATATTCTTCAAGACTGGCAAACGCACCGTAGTTTAGAACTTTGTGTACGGTTCCTACAATGAGTTCACCCTCATCAGGCCATTCATTTTTTCTTCTTACCATGGGGAACACCTAAAATAATAAAAAAAATTAATTAAAAAAAAAATTAATCCAAAACTTCTACGATTTGAGCAGTAATCTGTGACTTTCCGCCCTGGGGTTTAACCAAGGTTTTTCCACAGATAATGCACTGAACAACAGATGCTGCCTTATCAAAAACTACCTGCTGATTTCCACAGTCCATACATTTTACTCTAAGAAAATTACTCTTTTTATTGGAAAAAACTGCCATATTAACACCTATCTCGTTATAAATTCCACTTTTCCAGGTCGGAAAGTGTGTTTTTTGATATGTGATTTACCACATTCTTTACACTTGAATCTCAAGTCCAGCTTTTTTACTGGTTTGTTACCTGAAGGAAGCGGACGAGGATATCCCCGGTAACCACTGGTCACCCTTCTGAATTGCCGTTGTCCCCATTTAAGCTCGCTGGCCTTCCTTTTTTTTGATACTAAAACTTCATGAGCAGTATGTTTCTTGCAACTTGGACAGTAAGTTCTCCTTTCTTTAGGAATCTTCATATAATCACCTCTATTGTAAAAATAAATCCACATCACGAATTTGATCTGAATTCTATAAAATGGTCAATCCCCTACCCCGGGGTAGAAAAGATATATTATATCTGTTTATAATTAGAATCTCTATTTATATGTTTGGATTAAATGGGGTTTCCATTAAATCAAAAAAAATAGCTGATAGAATAACGGTCCATTGAAGTTCAAAGTTTCAATAAAGTTTTTATTTGAATCATGAAGTTATGAGCGTATGAATCTACCCTTCCTGGTTTTCATAAGTATTTGAGCATTGGGTTCAGGCAATATGATTACATCTTGAGGATAAAATGGACCATAGACTTTCTGATCTACCCCTAAAATTGAAGGTAATTCTTCAAAAATCACCATGGTCTTGAAATCAAATTTTTTAGGGAACTCTGAGGTATCCCCTTCACTTGTCGCTGCAAGATCCTTTTTTTCTTTAATTTGATTATGTAACTGAGCTATATTTCCCGGTAACAATGAATCATTTGAATCTGTTTCGGGTGTTGCTTCGTCTTCAGGGGTAATGGGTTTTTTAATAGTTAAATTGAGTGGGGGTTTAATTTCTCCAGATTCGCTATCAAGTTCATCCAGGGAAGGTATAATCCTTCCCCTGTGACCCTTTAATATATCTATAAGGGAGAAGTAAAGCTTTTCTTCCTCAGGAGTGAGGTTTAAAGGAGTGGTATCTTGCAGGTCAAACTGGGGCTTTCCCTTAAAAAGATGATAGGAACGTTGTATATTCATAACTGCACTATCAGCTATTTTATGCTCCCGTCGTTCGCAAATTTCAGTGGCTATACGTTGAGTATCCTTCAGAAGATCATATTCCATGGTAAATGGATCGTTACCAACACTATCCATTAATTCTTCCAGGTAGCGATGAACCCGGTGGTAAAAATCATCCCCTACCCGTGCCAGACCACTGTTGCTACGTTCATTCTTTTGTATTTTCCTTAACTTCTGGAAAAACTCATCCAACCCTATTCCTCACTTAAATCCTCGCTTTATATTATTTTTAAAAAAGGGAATTATTATAGATACCAGATTATTATTATTCTGCCTCAATCCTGGGGGCCAGTAAAAAGCTGAGTTCACCTTCATCTGCTACCATTTTTAATTTCAGGTTTAAGGGCATGTCATCCCCTAAATTAATAGTGGCAATTTCTGAGAATTTATCTGCCTTGAGCATTTCCTTTATTTTTTCCAGAGAAAACACAGATCTAGCTTCAGATTCTATTTTTTCCCCATGCAAATACTCTACATTGGCATCTCCAAATTCTCCTTCTGCAGTTGCTATGAATTTATCTGCATCCACCATCATGGCTATTTTATCAGAGAAGATGTCAATATCTTGAATGGAATCTTTGAGCAAGCTGAAAGGAACTTCGAATTCTGTAGGGTATTCCAGTTGCGGAGGGCTGGGGGCTTCATATTCTATATCAATAAGTCTGATTTTAAATCTTCTTTTTGCCTCTCCCTCGAAAGTAATAATGAAATTTCCTTCATCCAGAGACATATACACCCTATCATCACTTTTCGAACGTTTTAAAACTTTCATTAGTTCTTCGGTGTCTACATTAATTTTTTCAGGTTCGTCACAAAGATATTCATGAAATAGGCTGGCCTTCAGTTCAAGATGCACAAATGTGATGTGGCTGCGGTCCAGGGCATCCAGCCTCATTCCTTCACTATCAGTTTGTATTTGCACTTCGTCCACAATAGAAGAAATAGCATCAAAACTGGTTTTCAATATGTTAGGGTCGTTTAGTTCTGCTTTAAACATTTACATCCTCCTTCTTCATATCCAAAAAGTAGATGAAATTAATTAAGTAAACCAGTGGTGTTTTATTTTTAAATTAATTATCCCTTTTTATTATTAAAATAGTATATTCCCTTATTTATAATAAGCATACCCTCCCTTAAGTGAGATGCATTATAATTGATATACTACATTATCATTTAATTCTTAATTTTAAATTATATGGAAAATGAAGTAATTTTGTGAGGTACTAGAGAAATTTTGTTGATTAAATACACTATAATAGATTAAATCACTTCTTTTTATTATCAGAGTCTTTATTATTCTTAGATTTGGGTTTTTCTTCCACGATTTTTACTTCACGGTAGAGGTTGTCTAATGAGGTTTTGCTGGCAATTCGCTGGGCAAAAGATCCTGCAATTATTAAAAATCCTATAATTATAAAGAATGCAGCAATAACCGATCTTTCACCAAATACAACATTATCTATAACTCTTTCAGAAGAACCCAGTAGAGTTAGAGCCCCAGCTATAATAAAAAGACTGCCCAGAGATATACCTGCAATTTTAATGATTTTTTCACGATCATTCTGCCAGTGCTCTTTAAATTTTTCTTCCAGTTTGTATAAATAATTCAATAAAGCAAATTCAGAAGATTTAGGGGGAGAATCAGTTGATGCTTCAGTTGAAGAGACCTGATTGTTTTTTTCTGGTTCTTCCTTTTTATCATCAATACTCTCTGCATCTAAATCAGGGTAAAAAGTATTTATAATCCCTTTAAATGATTTCAAAGCCTTTTTAATAATGCGGTTATTGTCAGATGAATTATCTTTATCTGATTTTTCTTTCTCCCCACTCATTAAATCCCCCATATTTAATCGTACTCTCTCCACGTATGTTTGCAAGAAGTACATCTTAAAAACCGGGTTTCGGATTCATCAGCCCTTCTGGTCTGTTGTAACCACCAGTATGCTACTTTATTGCCACATTTTTTACAAATAGATTTAGTGGTGGGAAGGGTAGGAATATCCTCCCCGGTGAATATTACGCTATCTTCAGACTCTATTTTCTCTGAAATTTCATATTGATCTGCCAGGTCTTTGGTAATCTCCTTTTTAAAACCACACTTGCATTGGAAAGTATTGTCTTTAGGAAACATAATTGCTCCACATTTGGTACAAAATTCCATGGTGTTCCTCCTGTAGGTGGATAAGTTTAATATTATAAATATAATCGTGTTTAATAATTTAATTGCCTTTTAATTGATAAATATTTGCCAGCATCATCTAAAATCTTTTTATGGTCAAAGGCCAGTTCCATGTTTAACAGATTTTCTAAGGTGAATTTTGAAGCTTCCTGTGCATCGCTGGCTGCTTTCAATTCTCCTGAAATAAAGTGAGCCATGTAACATATGGTAACTATATGGGCACGGGGATCCCTATTTGGATTAGAATAAACCCCTAAAAAACATTCAAGGCAGATATTGAGTCCAGTTTCCTCCTGTACTTCTCTAAGGGCCGCTTCTTCTACCGTTTCCCCATACTCTACAAATCCTCCGGGCAATGCCCAGAACCCTTTATATGGATTATTTTTCCTTTTAATCATTATAATGCAATCATCTGGACAGCTTATAACTACATCTACAGTTAAAAGAGGGTTTTTTAATTTTTCAGGATTTATTTAATCACCTGCATAATTGATACGTAACAAGCGCAGATATAAACCAGGTTATAATTCATGCCCTACCCCTTGATTCTCCTTTTTTTACTCCTGCGGCAATTAAATGAGCAGTTCGCACTGGTTCAGGTAAAGCACTGTGGGTCGTGGATAGTTTAACAATCTTCAGAGCATCATCCACTTCCAGGCCATTTATCTGCATGTAAATTGTTTCTTTAGATTTTACCGGGTATATCTTGCCTGCCTTCTGAATAGTCTCCCATTTTTGTTTCCCATCAGGAAAGTTATCCAGGGCCTTTTTAATTTTTTCAAAATCAGGAATTTTTCTCATAACCGCAATTACAGGCACTCCTGTTTTTTCAAATATCTCCTTTATATCTGCCACATTGAATCCCCCAAAGGTAATGCCATCCAGCATCATCACTCCCAGCTGACCTCTGTGTCTGGATTTAGTTACCATGGTGATTATTTTAGAAGTGGCATCCTGGCCATCCACCTGTAAATGGGTGGTAATTAATCCGTCCATCCAGGAACCTCCTCTAAAAATGGTTCCCACCAGTAAAGCTTCACCCTGCTGGTGTGGAAGGAATGGCGCGTCATCAATACCCAAAATTCTTATTTCATTTTTAATTTGTCTAAATGTCTTATTATTCATAAGATGGGCTTATTTTAAAATTTAAAAATAGAATATATGTTAATTTAAACTCCAGCCTGTGCTGATTATTCTATGGACTCCAGTAGGCCCTTAAATTCTTCACATCTTTCTTTTAAAGTTTCTGCAGCTATTTTAAGAGATTTTTTTGGGCTCTTGGATTTAATATAAAGTTTAGGTTCCCCTACAATGGGGTGTTCAATAGCATAAGCTGCAGATTTTACAGTTTCATCTTCCATTAAAATTTTCCTTAAAGCATTGCACAGGGTGTGGGTTTCCCCTTCCACCAGTATTTCCAATTCATATCTTTTGCTGGTAATAATTTCCATATTTAATACCTCGATTAGTTTAAAATTTCTATAAAATAATTTAATTAAATTTATTAAACCTGATAATTGCTGGATAATTTTCTTTTTTCACGATTATCACAGTGAGGGCAGGTTACATCATTTTTACCGGTTTGTTTCATGAAGTGACGACACCGGGTACACATGGCTTTAATTACACCAAGTTCATTTTGTGAGGTTTTCAAATCAATGCTATCCAATCCAATCATTTTAGTTATTTTAGCCTCTATAATATCTCCAATATGAAATGCATCAGTTAATTTAGACAAATAACCTTTTTTA
>Ga0180017_100375_pt1 | contig 16028 bp, 19 predicted proteins | sample KR46_S_MetaG_FD_129674 | JGI IMG/M metagenome (GOLD analysis project Ga0180017, IMG submission 129674) | Groundwater microbial communities from the Olkiluoto Island deep subsurface site, Finland - KR46_S_MetaG | ecosystem: Environmental > Aquatic > Deep subsurface > Groundwater | place: Finland...
GCCACATGGTACAGGGAAAACAGTTAAGGTTCTTGTTATCGCTAAAGGTGATAAATTGAAAGAAGCTGAAGAAGCTGGTGCAGATTTCTTTGGTGAAGACGATATTATCGATAAAATTCAAAAAGAAAACTGGTTTGATTTTGATGTAATGATTGCTACTCCAGATATGATGGGTAAGGTTGGTCGTTTAGGTCGTGTCTTAGGACCTAAAGGTTTAATGCCAAATCCAAAATCGGGGACTGTAACGATGGATATTGCCAAAGCTGTTGCGGATACCAAGGCCGGTAAGGTTGAGTATCGTTTGGACAAAACCAATATTATTCATGTGATTATCGGCAAGGCATCTTTCACCGAAGAAGCCTTAAAAGAAAACATGATGGTATTATTGGAAACTGTAAAAAAAGCAAAACCAGCTGCTTCTAAGGGTCAATACTTTAGAAGTATTACTCTGGCAAGTACCATGAGCCCTGGAGTTAAAGTCAACACAGGTAAAATCTAGAAGTTTATTACTTTAAATAAACTTTGAAACGACTTGACATAGAAAATGACAAATGATACAATAGCTTCGTTGTCAAAGAACATCATTCATCCATAGACAGTAGGTTTGTAAATCCTACCGAGGTTGAAGAGAAAAAAGCTTATTTATTAAATAATAAAGCTCTCTTCACGCTGTGGAGTGAGCTTTTTTGATACGATTTTTAAAAGGAGGTGCAGATAATATATGCCAAAGATTGAAGTAAAACAAGTAATTGTACAAGAAATTGCCGAAAAACTTCGTAATGCCCAAACAGCGGTTCTCGTCGACTATCGTGGTTTGAATGTTGAAGAAGTGACTGATTTGCGTGCTCAGGCTCGGGCTGCAGGTATCGACTACAAAGTATATAAAAACTCAATGATGCGGTTTGCTGCCAAAGAAACTGGTTTTGAAGGTTTGCTTGACGTTTTAGTCGGACCGACAGCCATTGCATTCTGTGATTCAGATCCCGTTGCTCCAGCAAAACTACTCAGCGAATTTGCAAAAAAACATAAGGCTTTAGAAATTAAAGCGGGTATGGTAGATGGTAAGGTTTTAGACGTTCAAGGCGTTTTGGATCTTGCAGAATTACCACCACGGGAAGTATTGGTTGCCAAAGTTCTTGGCGGCTTAAACGCACCAATTTCAGGATTTGTTAACGTACTTAACGGAAACATGCGTGGGTTGGTTGTCGCATTAAACGCGATTGCAGAACAAAAACAAGCATAATTCGAAAGACAAATTAAATTATAGAAAGAATATTTGGAGGTTTTATAAAAATGGCAAGTGAAAAAGTAACACAATTAATTGAAGACGTAAAAGGTTTGACCGTATTAGAATTATCTGAACTGGTTAAAGCATTAGAAGAAGAATTCGGCGTAAGTGCTGCTGCTCCAATGGCAATGATGGCTGCTCCAGCTGCTGGTGGCGGTGCTGCTGAAGAAGCAGAAGAACAAACTGAGTTCGATGTAATTTTAACTGCTGCTGGCGATCAAAAAATCAAAGTGATCAAAGTTGTTCGTGAATTAACAGGCTTAGGCTTAAAAGAAGCAAAAGCATTAGTTGATGAAGCTCCAAAACCAGTCAAAGAAGCTGCTACTAAAGAAGAGGCTGATGATATTAAAGCTAAAATTGAAGAAGTTGGCGGAAGCGTCGAAGTAAAATAATTACTCGATAACCACTAAAAATCACTTGCTTGCGCAGGTGATTTTTTTGTTTAACAGACGAGGTCTGAGAAAGAAAAACGATGGCAAAAAAACAGACAAACCAAGTAAAAGAAATCACCCCGATGGCGGTCGATTTTCCCCAATGGTACACGGATGTCATATCCAAAACTGAGTTGGTGGATTATTCTCCGGTAAAGGGTTTTATGGTTATCAGACCCTACGGCTACGCCATTTGGGAGTTGATCCAGAGCGCCTATGATAAACGGTTCAAAGAAACCGGTCATGAAAACATGTATTTTCCGCTACTCATTCCAGAAAGCCTCTTAACCAAAGAAGCCGAACATGTCGAAGGGTTTGCCCCAGAAGTTGCTTGGGTAACCCATGGCGGCGGTAAAGAACTGGCCGAACGACTGGCGGTTCGTCCGACCTCAGAAACGATCATTTGCAGTATGTACTCAAAGTGGCTGAATTCCTATCGGCAATTACCGTATTTGTATAACCAATGGTGTTCGGTAGTCCGCTGGGAAAAAACCACCCGGCCATTTTTGAGAACCTCGGAGTTCTTATGGCAGGAAGGTCATACCCTCCACGAAACCCCTGAAGAAGCCCAGGAAGAAACCATGAAGATGCTGGGAATCTACCGGGAAATAGCTGAAAGCCACCTGGCCATGCCAATGGTGGTGGGGAAAAAAAGTGACAAAGAGAAATTTGCCGGTGCTGATGCGACCTATACCATGGAAGCACTGATGCATGACGGTCAGGCGCTCCAATCGGGGACCTCCCATAATTTAGGTCAACACTTTACCAAAGCCTTTGAGATAACCTATTTAGACCGTAACAATGAGCAGTCCTTTCCCTATCATACCTCCTGGGGAGTATCAACCCGGTTAATCGGGGGCATCATTATGGTTCACGGTGACGACAATGGCTTGGTCTTGCCACCCAAAATTGCACCAATCCAGGTGGTTGTTATTCCAGTTGCTCAACATAAAGAAGGGGTGCTCGATAAAGCCTGGGAAATCAGTAAAAGCTTGGGAAAAGACTTTAGAGTAAAGGTCGATGATATTGATGGCTATTCACCAGGCTGGAAGTTTAATCAATGGGAAATGAAGGGCGTTCCAATTCGCCTGGAAATTGGCCCCCGTGACATCGAAAATGGTCAATGCGTGCTGGCTCGACGAGACACCGGCGAAAAAATTTCGGTCAGCCTCGACAATATTTCCCAGACAGTCGCTGATTTACTCGAAGAAATCCAGGCAAACCTGTTTAATAAGGCCTTAAAAATGCGCGAAGAAAAAACCTCAACGGCGGAAAATATGGATCAATTTGACAAGAATTTGAAAGAGAATCCGGGATTTGTCAAAGCGATGTGGTGTGGTGAGCGCAGTTGTGAAGATAAGATTAAGGAAGATACTGGGGCGTCGATCCGTTGCGTTCCATTTGATGATGAACAAGAAGTATTATACCAAGGCAAATGCGTATGTTGTGGCAAGCCAGCTGAAAAAATGGCTTACTTCGCCAGAGCTTATTAGAAAGAGTGAGCATGTGAAGATGAGCAGCATAACAATGACTAACCTGGGGTTTTTCTTGAACGAAGTCGCATTTTATGAACATATTCGCATTAAAAAAGAATCAAAACGGGCACTGCCCATTGAGCGGATTCTCGAAACAGCAAGAAATATTCCCAAGCCGAAGGTTTTATATCGGGTTTCCGAAGCGAAAATCATTGATGCTACTCACTTTGCCCTGGATGGCGTTCTTTTTGAAAGTGAAGTTGGTGTTGAAAAAATATCTAAGGCAACCTATGTCTTTCCCAATATTGTCACGGCAGGTTCAGAAATCGAAAACTATTGCTTTTCCCGAGAAAATGTTCTGGATCAATACATTATCATGGAGCTTTGTAATTTTGCCTGTGAATTTGCCAGAGAAGCGTTGATTCGCGATATTAGAAATCGATACGGTGTTGAGATAAAGGATTCTATCTATCCTGGTGAAGATGGGTTTCGACTTGAATCTGGCAAGAAGATCTTTGATCTGTTTGAAAATGTCGAAGATGAGATTGGTGTTACGGTCACTGAGACGGGCCTTACCAGCCCCAGTCGAACCGCATATGCGATTTATTTTGGATAGCATGATTTAAGAAAAAATGTCTGATAAATGAATTAAAAAAGAGACTTTTAGAAATTGAATTTCAAGAAGTCTCTTTTTTATGGGTTTTTTAGTGCGCTTTTTTTAAACTCGCCAAAATTTCAAACATCCGTTTATTGAGCAGCGGATGGACAAGGTAGGGGGCAATTTCGGCCATCGATTCCATTACAAAAGCACGATCCTGGATGCGCGGATGGGGTATGATCACATCCGGATCATCGGTCACCAGGTTGTCGTAGAATAAAATATCTAAATCGATGGTTCGCGGACCCCAGTGGATCGTCCGCTCCCGCTTAAGTCCCTGTTCGATGTCAAGCAGCAGGTTCATCAGGGCGCGAGGGGGAAGGGTGGTTCTAATCTTTAACACACAGTTGAGAAAAGCATCCTGATCCGTGTAGCCCCAGGGTTCAGTTTCGATGATGGTGGATTGACTCAGGGCTTCAATGCCAGCGGTGTTTTTAATGGACGTGATCGCCTCGCTTAAATTCTGGTTGCGGTCACCCATATTGGTGCCCAATCCAATAAAAGCCTCATGCCAGCCGCGATTAATTTCAATGGCGACAGTATCCATCGATTTTAAAATCGGAGCCCAGGGTTTTTTAATGGTAATACTGACATGTTTCACCATCGGATAGTGTTTTAAAACATAGGTGGCCAGCATTTCGCCGGCAGTTTCGATGAGGTCATAGCTTTCTTTTTTAAATTCGTCTTCTAGCGCATGGCATAATTCGCCATAGTGAACCGATTTTGTCAGGTCGCCTGTCAGGGCGGCGGCCTGCATATCGAGGGTCAGGGTCACTGAAATCAGAAATTTTTGGCCGAGTGTTTTTTCTTCGGGGAAAACCCCGTGATAGGCAAAAACTTCAAAATCTTTTATATAGAGTTTGTCCATGGTGCTCCTTTCAGAATGCCGAGAGTCATTTGAGCCGCCCGTTTGTTTTCTAGCACATCATGAACCCGAATAATCGAAGCGCCCTTCATGATGCCGATGACAGTGGTTGCCACGGTGCCTTCAACCCGCTCGGTCACAGGCAGATCTAGGGTCAGGCCGATAAAGCCTTTGCGGGAGGTACCCAGCAAAAGCGGATAGCCTAAGGTCTGCAGGGCTTCGAGGTGGTAAATCGTTTCCATGTTCTGGGCATAATCCTTGGCAAAACCAATCCCAGGATCTAGGATGATCGCGTCTCGGGAGATCCCGGCTTTAAGGGCAATATCAATCGAATCTTGGAGATCGCTCTTGATATCGGTGATCAGATGCTGGTAATTCTGGTTATGGCGATTATGCATCAGGATACAGGGCACCTGGTATTTAGCGGTAATCTCGGCGAGAGTAGGGTCATACTTGAAGCCCCAGATATCATTGACTAAATTGGCTCCGGCCTTTAAGGCGGCTTCGCCGACAAGGCTCTTATAGGTGTCAATCGAAATAGCAATGTCGAAGCGCTGATGGATGGCTTCGATCATTGGAACGACTCGGTCGATTTCCTCGGCATCACTGATTTGGGTATGACCGGGTCGGGTCGATTCACCACCGAGATCAATCAGATCGGCGCCGTCGGCGATCATTTTTTCGACCTGTTTAAGACTGGCGTCGCGGTTATTAAACTGTCCACCATCAGAAAATGAATCGGGGGTAACGTTTAAGATCCCCATAATGAGGATCTGTTTGTTTAAGTCAAAATTTTTATTGCCGATTAGCATGAATACTCCTTTAATAAACAATGGTCAGGTTTTTCTTGTCACGTGACCAATCGCATTCCTGTTCAACCGGGCATGCATAACATGCCCGGGATAATTTATCACTTTCATAAATAATTCGAGAAAATCCCTCGGCTTCCGGATTACGGTGATTGCGGATAGCATCAAGGATCAGGGTCTTTTGACCGTCGCTATAGTCAAGGCTTTCGAGCAATGGAATGGCCAACTGGTGGGAGGCGATTTCATGGGGTGTGTTGTCCTGATATTGGACAAAACGACCAATATCGTGGAGCAAGGCGGTTGTATAGATCAGATCCCGCGGGTAGTTAAAACCGGCTTCGAGCGTCTTTATAGAGGCAATCCGGGCTACTGACAAAAAATGCTCAATGGTGTGACGGCAAAACTGCCGGTTGACCTCATAGGCGTTTATTTTTTGCAAATGGTTTTGAAAGTCTTTGTTTTTAAATAGTAGATTGGTATTTTTTAAGGGATCCATTAAGCACATCCTATTTGATGCTTAATAGTTTGTGTACTTCGTCTTTTAGTTCTTTATTATGTTTAAAGATGCCGGCTTGCATCGCCGTGACGGTTCGGGTACCGGGGCGTTTAACACCACGCATGTTCATGCAGAGATGTTCAGCTTCCACAATAACCATAACCCCGTGGGCATGGAGGTACTCCATAATGGCTTCGCCGATATCGGTAGTTAACACTTCTTGAAGCTGTGGTTTTTTTGAGTATAAATCAACCGTTCGCACAAGTTTTGAAAGACCGGCCACCCGACCATTGGGAATATAAGCAATATGAACCTTGCCGTAGAATGGTAACAGGTGATGTTCACACATCGAGTAAAAGGGAATATCCCGTTCAATGACAATGTCGTCGGATTTGACCGAAAAGGTCTTAGCGAGGTGAACTTCGGCAGTTTCGCCCAAGCCTGAAAAAATTTCCGCATACATCCGGGCAACCCGGGCGGGGGTTTCAACTAGGCCTTCGCGGGTAGGGTCTTCGCCGATGGCTTCTAAAATCATTGTGACAGCTTCTTGGATTTTTTTTTGATCGATCATTTTTCTCCTATCGCTGAATCAACTTGATATTGATCCGGAATGGTTTTTACTAAAACCAAATGAAAAAAGCATTACTCAAATAAAACAAAATGTTTAAGCAATGCTTCCGCAACCCTTAATTGGTCGTTAAGGGGTCCAGCGGAAGCAACAAGATATCGCAATGAGTTCATTTCGTTTAAAGGCAACTTCCCATCCTCTAACACTTTACGCATCTTGTCTACTCTGTTATATTTAATTGGATGTATTTTAACATGGGACAGGGTTCGTTACAAGGGTAATATTAAAGTATTAATAAAAGCGCTGATAATCGATTGACAACTGATTAACGGTTTAAATTACTAATTAAATCTTATATAAAGGGATAAAGAAAGTAAATAGAAAAATTTTAACCAAAATTTTAACAAAGTCAGCCAAAGTCAGTAATTAAAGGGTAATAATCTTACTGGTTTAACATTTAAAGATGAAAATTATTTACTGCTATTGGTAGAATAAAACAATTAGCAATAAAAAATATCAGCAATTACTTAAGGCGACTATGGTAGAATAGCTTTGCAAAAGATCAAAGAATACATTAAGAAATGAGTAAGATGATGACTGATCAAGATCAAAAAGGAGCAGAACCAATTAAATCTGATCAATTTACAGTTAAGACACTATTGATGCGGGGCATTCCCAGGTGGCAATTTGATCAATATCTGGCCACTAAAGCACTTTCCATTGCTGGAGATACATACACTGGCAAGGGCTGGCAGGTGACCTTGTCTGATGAGCGTCAGGAGAGCATTGGCGTTTGTTGTTTGGTTGCGGTTGACGTCACCCTGGCGGTGGAAAAAGATCAGTTTGACGATTTTCTGTTGACCTTCCGGAAAAACTTTCTCAGAGGTGGGGGTTGATGATGGAGGAAAAAAATCAGAAGAAGAACTTTTATTCTCTGGATAATGCCGGAGTCCTTTATACGGCCATTGCATCATCGCGGATGACAACGGTTTACCGGATGACGGTGGAATTATCAGAAATGGTTGAGCCGGTTACCTTACAAAAGGCTCTGGAGCTGATTATTCATCGCTTTCCTTATTTTCAGGTGACCTTAAAACGTGGTTTTTTCTGGTATTATTACGAGCACACTGAGGTTATTCCAAAGGCTGAAGAGGAAACCTATTATCCGTGTAAGACGATGCGGCAGCGTCAGGGAAAGACCTTTCCCTTTCGGGTGCTTTATTATAAGAAGTATGTTCATGTTGAGTTTAACCACAGCATCTGTGATGGCAGTGGTGGTCTGGCTTTTTTGCAGACTTTGATCATTGAATATTTTAAACAATTAAAGGGAATTGTTCCCAAAAATCTGGGTAAAGCAATGGACATTTCTGCAGAAGTCGATCCGGGAGAGTTTGAAGACTCGTTTAAGGTTTACTATAAAGAAAATGTACCGCCCCCGCCAGGCAGTAAAAAGGTTTTTCATTTTCCTTTTGAACTCCTTGATAAGGGCGAGTACCTCTTGCTGACCGGATTTGTGCCAGTAGCGCCTTTGCTGACGCTGGCCAAAAGTTATGGCTGTACCCTGACCCAGTTTATCCTGGCGCTCTATTTTGAGAGTATTCAGGAATATATCATGACCCTTCCGATCAGCGAGAATAAGAAGCGAAAGCAGCGGATTGCGATCAATGTGCCTGTCGATTTGAGAAAGATGTTTCCCTCAGTGACCTTGAGAAATTTTTTTATCAGTTTAAATCCTAAGATTGATCTGGCCTTGGGTTATTATAGCCGTGAGGAAATTATCGAGCAGATCAAAGGGTATATGGGTCTCTATATGAATCAGAAGCATATTAATCGCTATATTTCTAGAAATGTACGTAATGAACGGCTGATCTTTTTAAGGATCATTCCCCTTTGGGTGAAAAAATTGTTGATGCCGGTGATCTATAAGCGCTACGGTGAGCGCGGCTATACCAGCGGATTATCCAATCTGGGAGTGGTCACGGTTCCGGAAGAGATTAAGCCCTATGTCAAGAGCTTTGAAGTTTTCCCCCCGCCCAGTGCCGAAAGTCGGCTAAAGCTGGTTACCGTCAGCTATGACAACAGGTTGGCTTTGTGTTTTGGAAAAACGACCGGCGAAACGGTGATTGAAAAGATCTTTTTTAGAAAAATCAGACAGCTGGGTGTTCCGGTTAAAATAGAAACGAATAAGAGGTGAGTACGATGGCATATTGTCCCAAATGCGGTGTTGAGGTTGAAGATGATATGAAAAGTTGTCCATTATGCGACTTTCCTATTCCTGATGTCAATGCGGGGAAATATCCCCAGGATCCGAAATACCCCCAGGCGATCAATACCTACGACGAAGATCATCTGGGTAAAAAGAATAAGGCGTTTTTTTCAATTTCGATTATTGCCGCAAGTATCATGCTAATCATCGGCGTGATTTACCTGGTTTATCCCTGGAATCATGTCTTGCTTAAATATATTGCGTTGGCCGATCTCAGTATTTTTGCGATGGTTTTTTTTGCGATGGGTTATCTGAAGCCGAACTACAATTTTCTGGGAGCCTATATTACAGTGGTTGTTACCTGTTTATCTGTTTTCCTGATTCTTGGTAGCCAAACAAATTGGTTTCTCAGTTACGCCTTTCCGATTGCTACCCTGGTTTATCTCGATGTCAGCCTGTTCCGGTTTGTTTTGAAACACACCCGTCACAAAAGCCAGTTTATTTTTATTCCCACGAATCTGATTCTTTTTGTGATTGTTCTGGCAATTGGCATTGATGGGATTATTAGCCTGAATGTACTGGGTAGTATTGTTTTAAGCTGGTCATTAATCGTCGCAGTCTCAGGTTTTTGCATCATCGTTTTACTTCAAACGATTTATCATCGGATCCCGGAAAAAACCAGGAGAATGCTAAAAAATAAGATGCACGTCTGATTGAATTTATTTCAAGAAACGGATTAAGGTTAACCTTAAAAAACGAATAACAAGATCGAAAAGAAAAAATACTGGATAAAACAGATTAACTGTTTTATCCAGTATTTTTTGTTTTTTACTTATGTGTGCAGGTAATAGGTAAAAATTAGTCATAAAAGATGAATTATAAACACATAAAAACAATCAAGAGAATTATATCTTGTTAATTCTTAAAGATGCTTAATAAATCGATAGATTGCTCGAGTGTCGCTGTTTATAAAACAGTTTTTAGTCTGATTAAAGACACCTTAAAGCGGGTTATAAGAGTAACATTAATATCTCAAACACACACTTAATTGAGATTAGTTTAAAGCCTATAAAAATAGTATGAAAAATTCCTGTCATCGGTTAAAAAATTGTCGTTTCAATTGACCTGTTTCGTGTTAAATTTAGGAACCATCCCAACAGGATTTGGAAATATTGGTTACAAGGAGGTCAGTGCAATGGCAGTACAAATTACGACGCAAGAAGCCGTCAAAAAGATTCGAGATAAATCTTCTGTTATGATTGGAGGATTTTTAGGAGCTGCTGTTCCACTAAAAATGATCGACGAAATTGCGACAGCCGGAATCAAAGAGCTGACCGTCATCAGTATTGGTGCCGGTTACCGGGGCGGCGGTGTGGATATTGGAAAGCTGGTTTTAAACAAGCAGATTAGCAAATATGTGACATCACATGTGGGTACCGATCCCAATTTGATCAAACAGATAGTCAATCAGGAAGTGGAACTGGAACTTAGCCCGATGGGTACCTTTGTGGAGCGGATTCGAGCCGGCGGTGCCGGGTTGGGAGCCGTTGTTACACCAGTCGGAATGGGGACTGAAGTTGAAGAGATGGCAGAGAAGATTATCGTCGACGACAAGCCCTATTTGTTATTTAAGCCGATCCGGGCAGATGTCGCGGTGATCAAGGCTCATCGTTGCGACCCCTTAGGAAATTTGCAGTACAAAGGCATGAGCAATACCAGCCCGGTGATGGCAACGGCGGCAGACATTGTTATTGTTGAAGTTGACGAAATCGTAGAGGTTGGCGCGATTGCCTGTGAGAATATTGGAACCCCCGGGATTTTTGTGGATTATATTGTAAAAGGTCACAGCTATCAAGAACGAAAGAATGTATATGAAGAATTGTGGATTGCCACAAACAAATTATAGGAGGTTCGGAAATGTCTAGAGATTATATTGCCAAAAGAATAGCAAAAGAATTTAGAGACGGGATGTATGTCAACTTGGGAATCGGAATACCTACCGAATCGGCCAATTATATTCCGGCAGGAACCGAGGTGTTTCTCCAGACCGAAAACGGCGGATTGATGTTTGGCCCAAAACCAGAACGGGGTGAAAGTGATCCGGATTTGGCTAATGCCGGGGCAGAACCGATTACGATGCTTCCCGGGGGTGCTGTTTTTGATGTGGCAACCTCATTTGCGATGATCCGGGGTGGCCATATTGATATGACCGTGGTTGGGGCACTGGAGGTTGATCAAGCCGGTAGCATTGCCAGTTGGAAAATTCCCGGCAAGCTTTTGACCGGAATGGGCGGCGCTATGGATTTGCTTTATGGCTGCAAGCGGGTAATTGTCGCGATGACCCATACTGATAAGCACGGCAATTCAAAAATAAGAAAAAGGTGTACCCTGCCCTTAACCGCTGCCGCGGTAGTGGATATGATTATCACCGATAAGGCAGTTTTTCGAGTGGCCGAAGACGGTTTGTATCTGGAAGAACTGGCAGCAGCGGTAACCGTAGCAGAGATTGAGCGGCTCACCGAAGCGACAATTATGAACATCGGCGAATGGCAAGAAAGCGAAATGTCTTAGAACGAGAGAAGAGGAAAATAAAATGAACAACAATAAAAAATGGTTAATTTTGGCAGTCAGCATTGTGATTAACTTGTGCATCGGCTTTGCCTACGCCTGGAGCGTTTTCTCAAAACCGCTAATGGTAGATTTTGGATGGACAGCATCGCAGGCGTCAATGGCTTTTACGATTAACTTATTTGTATTGCCGATTGCGATGATTTTTGCCGGGCCGCTGGTCAAACGTTTCGGCGTGCGGGTGGTCGTTTTATTAGGCGGGGTACTGTTTGGATTGGGGCTTTACTTAAGCGGTATGATCACTACCGTTTATCAGATCTACATTACTTATGGGTTAATTGCGGGATCGGGAATTGGACTGATTTACTCGATTACCGTTTCTAATACGGTTAAATGGTTTCCCGACAATAAGGGCTTGGCCGGGGGCTTAACAGCCGGCGGCTTTGGTGCCGGATCACTGATATTTGCTCCGGTGGCGGTGCAATTCATAGCCGCCCAGGGAGTTTTGGGAGCATTTCAAACCTTGGGCTTGATCTTTGCCGGAGTAATCCTGGTATTGGGAATCTTTATTGCCGCTCCACCAGTAGTAGAAACGCAAGGCAAGACCGCCGCAACGGTGACAAATCAGACCAGCGGTGATGTCAGCACCCGAGAGATGTTAAAAACACCAGATTTTTATATGATTTGGGGATTAATGGTATTGGGTTGTATTTCCGGTTTAATGATCATTAGTCAAGCTTCGCCAATTGGCCAGGTGATGGTTGGTTTATCGCCCGAGCAGGCAGCTTTTGCGGTTGGTTTTATCGGGCTGGCTAACGCCACCGGACGGGTTGTCTGGGGAACGGTATCCGATAAAATCGGGCGTTACAATACCCTGATGGGTATGTTTGCCTTAAGTGGTGTCGGCTTAGTGGCCTTGTATTTCACTAAGGATTTACCACTTTTCATGGTTGGCATTTGCTTGATCGCCGCCAGCTATGGTGGGGTGTTCGGTTTATTCCCATCAATCACCGCCGATAATTTTGGGATCAAATATTTGAGCATGAATTATGGGGTAGTGATGACCGGTCTTTCGATTGGTGCTTTTATTGGTCCACAAATTGCCGCCTATGCAGTTGAAAAAAGCGGTGGCAGTTATAACCTGGCTTTTATTATCACCTTAGGGATCAACATTGCTGCTATTATGCTGGTATTGTTTGCCAAACGTATGAATAGCAAACATAAAATGACGCTGGTAACAGAGAATTAAACAGATAATAAAACTGCAGATAATAAAATCGATAAAAAAAGATCTGTCTCATGGAGGCAGATCTTTTTACAATTCAGGTTAAACGGTATTTTCGGTTAAGCATATCTTCGCGTTCTTTCCAGTCTGACATCAGGGCTCCCAGGGCGCCATAGAAGGAAAGATTATGATTGGGAAAACGAAAGTGGAGCATCTCGTGCAAGGCGATGTATTCAATACATTCTTTGGGGGTTTTGATCAGCTCAAGATTAAGGATAACCCGTTGACTCTTAGGGGAACAGACACCCCAGCGATTATCCATCCGGTAGATTTTTAAGTCGGGAAAACGAACCTGATAGGGAGCGGCTTTGATAATCGCAGCGGCCATCGCCTCGACAAAAACTTCGCGAGCCTGTTCCCGGTACCACATATCCAAAATGAATTCTTTGTGGGAAATCGATTGAGTATCTTGGACATTGAGGACCATATTAGAATTGTTGATAATAACACCGGTGCTAGGCGATTCTTCAATCATCAGACGATAATAATCACCAAGAAATTTATGTTTTTCACCCGTCTTATACTGATGATTTTTGAGTAATTCAGGGACGGTATCGAGATTGCCAAACATAGGGAGTACCTCCATCTTTTTGTAAAACGACTTGTTGTGAACCATTATATCCAAGAAGGACAGAAACCTGAATAGAAATAGTTGTCACCATAGGGCAAGAATTGGTGATCGACTTGCAAATTTTTAAGATCCCGTTTATGAACTGTACATTCATGGGAAAAATGTTATAATGAGATATTAAAGTTCAAGGAAAAATGTCCAGAAGAACAAGAAACATTTTTCAAATGAGAGGAGAATCTTATGGAAACAACATTAAGGGTAACATTGATTCAACATACCCCGGATCCTGAGAAATTAGTTGCCGCAGCTGCCAAACTATGTTATTCCAAAGCCGGTGCCGATGAGATCATGGAAGACCTGACGGATGCGAATGTCGAACGCTTTTTAACCCGTTTGATGGATATGGGGCATGCCTCACCAATCGAACACGCCAGCTTTACCTTTGCTATTGAAGGGGTGAGCCGCGCCTTAACCCATCAGTTGGTACGCCATCGGATGGCCAGCTTTAGCCAAAAATCGCAGCGCTATGTTAGTGAAGGGCAGTTTAATTATGTGATTCCCCCAGAAATCAAAGCCCTGCCGGACGGTGAAAAGATCTTTGTTGAAGGGATGGAAAATGCCCAGAAGACCTATGATGCCTTGGCAAAAAAACTGATTGAAAAATATACCAGGGATTTAATCGCGTCTGGTCTTTCTGAGAAACAGGCGGCCATGGCGGCCGAAAAACAGGGAATCGAAGATGCCCGTTTTGTTTTGCCCAACGCTTGTGAGACAAAAATCGTGACAACCATGAACACCCGCGAATTGCTGCACTTTTACAATCAACGTTGCTGCAACCGGGCGCAATGGGAGATTCGCGAACTGGCCACCCAAATGCTTAAAGAATGTAAGAAAGTGGCACCGCTGCTCTTTAAAAATGGTGGACCTCGATGTGTCGAAGGGCCATGTCCCGAGGGGAGCATGACCTGTGGAAAAATAACTGAGGTCAGAGAAAAATTCAAACAGATTTAAGACAGCGATGAACAAATATTTTAATAAAACAAACGATTTAAAATAAACTATAAAGTGAAAAGGTTGTGAGAAGTTATGTTGGAAATTAAAAACCCCGAAAAACAGAATATAGTACTCTCTTTAATTGCTGCTGTTTTAGGGGTCGTTATTATTTTTATTCCGGTTATCATCAAAGCGGTTGAAATCTATCAGTTTTACTTTACCTATGCCGGCGTGGTGATGATTATCTTTGCGGTTGGCTATGCCATCTATTTTTATCGGCGGTATCGTCAGTTTGAGGCATTCATGGAGAAAAAAGACGAAGCCTTGATCTGGGAATATGATGAAGCTCAGTATGTCGGGTTTATCGGCGAATTAAATAAAATTCAGAAAAATTCTGAAAAGAAAAAAATCTGGATTTTGTTGGGAATTGAGTTGGCCATCTCGATTTTACTCTTTATTATGCTTTCAGAAGGGGTAAAATGGTTGGGCTTTGTCTTTTTCGCTTTCTTTGCCACCCTGTCAGTCCTGTTCACCATCATATTACCCCAGAGTTTTAAATACAAGGCTCTGGTTAAACCCTATGTGACCATTATTCAAGATGATAGCGCCTATATTATGGGGCGGTTCCATCGGTGGTCAAAAGCCCAGGCCAAGCTGAAAAACTACGATAATGGAGAGAAAATGTATAAGGTGCTGGCCATTAATTATGAGGCTTTAACGCGCAACGGAAAACTGTTTCAGGAATGGACGGCGGTTATTCCAAATCCCGATGACAGCAATATGATCGCCGATGCGAAGTCTTGGGTTAGTCGGATTAATAAATTCACCCGACTCCATGAGAAAAAAATGAGCGAAAGAAAATCATGGTCAGAACAATTGTTTGATAAAATGGTTGGTAAAAACAAAAATAAGAAGCTGGATAAAGCAACTGAATCAAAAAATCAAAAATAAAAAAAGCCCGCTATGGGCTTTTTTTATTGGCAGATGCTATTCCGGATAAATCATGTTTTCGGGTTGGATGTTTTCCAGAATTTCGGTAAGATATTTGTTGGCTTCATAACGAGCCATCGGGAGGTTCATCTCGTGATAATTGCCGCAGTCGCGCGCAGTGGCACCGGGGATTTCGTCTTGATAATCGGCCATAAAGCTAAATAGTTTAATGATCAAGGGCATGATATCGGCAGGCGTTCGTTCACCCTTCATCAGCAGGTAGAAGCCAGTTCGGCAGCCCATTGGTCCAAAATAGACAATCTCGTCACTGAGAACCGGATCATTTCGCAGAAAGGTTGCACCCAGGTGTTCCATGGCGTGGAGTTCGCCGTTGTTGATCACCGGTTCGCGGTTGGGTTCTTTCATCCGAATATCGAAGGTGGTGATGCAGTGGTCACCGCAATAATCCTTTCGGGAGATGTAGACACCCCGCAGTAAATCCAGATGGTTGATAGTAAAGCTGGCAATTTTTTTCATTTTTGTTCTTCCTTTCCGGTAAGATAATGGTTGATCGCCTCCAAATAATGGAGGAGGATATTATGAAAGGGATAAATCCGCAGATTCTGGTCAAAGTCCCGATAGGGAATCGACTTACGGCCGTCCTGCTGGGCATTGTCCCAATAGTTTTTTAAGATGCTAAATGGCAAGAGGAAGGTCTCGTCACAGAATTTAAAATGGACAATCAGGAAGGATAGCCCCTCCTCTTTTTTTAAAGACTCCCTAAATTCCATCTGATGGTGGTGGGTATTGGCAATCGGCAAACGCCTCTGCTTGGTTTTCTTTGCATCCAAGAAAACCCGAATACCCCGGGTATTGTCCAGATAA
>Ga0180017_100378_pt1 | contig 16002 bp, 14 predicted proteins | sample KR46_S_MetaG_FD_129674 | JGI IMG/M metagenome (GOLD analysis project Ga0180017, IMG submission 129674) | Groundwater microbial communities from the Olkiluoto Island deep subsurface site, Finland - KR46_S_MetaG | ecosystem: Environmental > Aquatic > Deep subsurface > Groundwater | place: Finland...
CCATTGCCGGCGCGAATCGGCGCGCCGGTACTGGCACCACCGTGGCGATGCCAGCCCGGCGGCCGAGCCAGCGCTGGAGTCGCTGCCCGAAGGCGATCACGCTTCCGTACCCACGCACTGAAAGATGCACCTGTTTGGGGCTGCAAGTGGTGTTTCTGGCCCAGTCCTTGCTAAGCTGTCATCAGGAGAAAAAAGCCCATGAGCCGACCCATGTTTGACGAAATGAACGCCACGCCCACCGAGGTGCGGGCCCACTATGAAAGCTACGCTCGCTGGCTGGCGCAGCAACCCCCGGAGGTGATGGCCGCTCGCCGGGAAGAGGCGGAGATGATCTTTCGCCGTGTCGGCATCACCTTCGCGGTGTACGGCGCCAAGGACGAAGACGGCTCCGGTACCGAACGCCTGATCCCCTTCGACCTGATCCCGCGCATCATTCCTGCCCATGAGTGGCGCAGCATGGAAGAAGGCCTGGTGCAGCGTGTGAGTGCGCTCAACCGCTTCATCCACGACGTCTACCACGAGCAGGAAATCATCAAGGCCGGCATCGTACCGGCCGACCAGATCTTCCAGAACGCGCAGTTCCGCCCGGAGATGATGGGCGTGGACGTGCCCGGCGGCGTGTACTCGCACATTTCCGGCGTGGACATCGTGCGTGCGCCCAACGCTCAAGGTGAGGGCGAGTACTACGTGCTCGAGGACAACCTGCGTGTGCCCAGCGGCGTGAGCTACATGCTAGAAGACCGCAAGATGATGATGCGGCTCTTCCCCGACCTGTTCGGCCAGAACCGTGTGGCGCCGGTCGCGCACTACCCCGACCTCCTGCTCGAAACGCTGCGTGCGGTGAGCCCGGCCACCACGGCCGAACCCACCGTGGTGGTGCTGACGCCCGGCATGTACAACAGCGCCTATTTCGAACACGCCTTCCTCGCCCAGCAGATGGGCGTGGAGCTGGTCGAGGGGCAAGACCTGTTCGTCAAGGACAACTTCGTCTACATGCGCACCACCAAGGGGCCGCGCCGCGTGGACGTGATCTACCGCCGCGTGGACGACGATTTTCTCGATCCGCTGGTGTTCCGCCCCTCGTCCACGCTCGGCTGCGCCGGCCTGCTGGGCGTGTACCGCAGCGGCAACGTGACCATCTGCAATGCCGTGGGCACCGGCATCGCTGATGACAAGTCCATCTACCCCTACGTGCCCAAGATGATCGAGTTCTACCTCGGCCAGAAGCCGATCCTGAACAACGTACCGACCTTCATGGGGCGCAACCCGGATGACCTGAAATACATGCTTGACAACATGGCCGAGCTGGTGGTCAAAGAGGTGCACGGTGCCGGCGGCTACGGCATGCTGGTGGGGCCGGCGTCCACCAAAGCCGAGATCGAAGAATTTCGCGCCGTGGTGAGGGCCCATCCCGGGGGCTACATCGCGCAACCCACGCTGAGCCTGTCGACCTGCCCGACCTACGTGGAAAGTGGCGTGGCGCCGCGCCACATCGACCTGCGGCCCTTCGTGCTGAGTGGCAAGGAGGTGCAGATGGTGCCCGGCGGCCTGACCCGCGTGGCGCTGAAAGAAGGCTCGCTGGTCGTCAACTCGTCACAGGGTGGCGGTACAAAAGACACCTGGATACTTGAGGACTGACACATGCTTTCACGCACCGCCGATCATCTGTTCTGGATGTCCCGCTACACCGAGCGCGCCGAAAACACCGCGCGCATGCTCGACATCAACTACCAGACCTCGTTGCTGCCGCAATCCGCTGCCGTGGCGCAGGTGGGCTGGGAAGGCCTGCTGGTCATCAGCGAGCTGATGCCCACCTACACCGCCAAGTACGGCAAGGACATCACGCCGCGCAACGTCATGGACTTCATGGTGCGCGACGAGTCCAATCCGTCGAGCATCGGTTCCTGCCTGCGCGCAGCCCGGGAAAACGCCCGGGCCGTGCGCGGCGCGCTGACCACCGAGCTTTGGGAGACCCAGAACGCCACCTGGCTCAAGCTGGCCGGTTACCTCAAGACCAAGGATTTCGAGCGCGATCCAGGTGCCTTCTTCGAATGGGTCAAGCACCGCTCGCACCTCTCGCGCGGCGTGGCCGTGGGCACCATGCTGCAGGACGAGGCGTTCCACTTCTACCGCATGGGTTCGTTCCTGGAGCGGGCCGACAACACGGCGCGCCTGCTGGACGTGAAGTTCCACGCGGTGCAGAGCGACTTCTTCGGTGCCGCCAGCGAGGAGGATCAGGAGTACGACTTCTACCACTGGAGCGCGATCCTGCGCTCGGTCTCCGGCTTCGAGGTCTACCGCAAGGTCTACCGCGACGTGATCACGCCCGAACGCGTGGCCGAGCTGCTGATCCTGCGCCCCGACATGCCGCGCAGCCTGGCCGCCAGCATGAACGAGGTGGTGAACAACCTGGCCGTGGTGGCCAACGATGCCTCGGGTGAAACGCTGCGCCGCGCCGGCAAGCTCAAGGCCGACCTGCAGTACGCCCGGATCGACGAGATCCTCTCCAACGGGCTGCACGCCTTCCTGACGCAGTTCCTCGACCGCGTGAACGAGCTCGGCGGCCGCATCAGCCAGGACTTCCTCGTTCCAACGGTGCATTGACGTGGACAGGTACCATGCGGGTCCCCGGTTGTATCGGGTGCCCGCATGAAACTCGTCATCCACCACAACACCCGCTACCGCTACAGCCTGCCGCTGCTCTACACGGTGCAGACGCTGCACCTGTGGCCGGTCAGCAGTGCCTGCCAGACCGTGGAGTACTGGGAGATCCGCACGCCCGGCACCCTGCACGGCCAGCCCGACACCGAAGGCAACCGCGTGCACAGCTTCAGCCTGGTGGCGCGGCCCGAGCAGAACCTGCGCGACAACAGCATCTCGGCCATGGGCACGGTGGTGACCCACGGTGTGGCCGAGTTCACCGACCCGCCGGCGCTGCCGCACCCGTCCTTCTACCTGCGCTCCACACCCCTGGCCGAGCCGCACCCGCGCATGGCCATGTGGGCGCTGCAAACGGTGCCTGCGCTGATGGCCGCGCGCGTGCGCGGCGATCTGCCCGGCGTGGCCGATCTCGTGGCACTGGCCAGCGCCGTGGCTGACAAGGTGCAGTACCGCAAGGGCCGCACCGACGTGGAGACCACCGCGCTCGAGGCGTTTGACTGGGAACTCGGTGTGTGCCAGGACCAGGCACACGTGATGGTGGCGGTGTGCCGCAGCATCGGCTTGCCGGCGCGCTACGTGAGTGGCTATTTCTACGCCGCCAACGAACCCGACCTCGCCAGCCACGCCTGGGCCGACGTGTGCCTCGATCCAGCGACCCGCCGCTGGATCAGCCTGGACGTGACCCACCGCTGCCCGACGGATCAACGCCATATCCGCCTGGCCGCGGCCACCGACTACACCGCCTGCCTGCCCGTCAAGGGCCTGCGCCGCGGGGGGGGTGACGAAACCATGACGGTGGACATCCGCATCGGGCCCTGGGCCGACACGGACGACCCGGGCCGGACTCAGGGCTGATCGGTCGACGGGTTCAGCCGGGTGACACGGGCCTTCAGGCGGCGCGAACGGCTCCAGCGCACGCGCAGGATCCAGATCGCGCTGATGATGAAATACACCGCCAGACCGCTCAGGGTGGCCACGATGGCCAGACCCACCACCAGCGGTTTGCCCACCGTGGACAGGCGCCGCATGGCGCCGTCCAGACGGTCCTTCCACCCTTCGGCCTGCTGTGTCTTCATGGCCCGCTCCAGCAAGGCGCTGGCCTGGACCTCGGTCAATTGCGGCTCACCGAGCACGGCCTTGCCCACACGGTAGGACCCGTAGTACACCGGGCCAAACGTCACCGGGTTGGTCACCAGGGTGCTGGCCACCGCCATCGGCAGATTGGCCCGCAGGATGATGGCGGCTGCAGCCGACAGGGGCATTTGCGCCACGGGCACCAGGAGCCCGAAGAAGATGCCGAGTGCCAGCCCCATGGCAATGCCCTTGCGGCTGAAGTGCCAGAGGCGGGGGTGGTGCAGGGTCGGCCCCATCCAGCGCAACCAGCGGTTGTTGCGGATGCTGTCGGGGGAGGGCAGCCAGGCCTTGAGGCGTTTTTTCATGGGGCAGTACGGGGGGCGAGCCGGCGGGGACAGATCATCTGGTCAGAGCCGGCAATTTCAATATTGTTTCATGCGCCAGCCGTTGGAACGTGCTGCTGCCGGGCCACCCCATCAGCGCCAGGGCAACCCGGCCTCCACCGTCTCACCGAGCTCGATCACCGCCAGGGCGTAGTAGCTGCTCCAGTTGTAGCGGGTGACGGCGTAGAAATTGTCGGTGCCCGCCACGTAGCTGGGCGGATTGGCCCCGTTCTGCAGCTCGACCAGGGCGAGTTTGCCGGTGTGTTCGAGCGCCTCACCTTCGAGCACGGCGCCCTTGGCCGTGAAGCTCGGCACGCTGAAGCTGGGCAGGATGTCGGGCGCGAGCAGGGTGTCCAGATCGGTCGCTTCGCCCGCGAGCCTGACGGGGTAGTGGGTGGGCACGCCGGGCAGCCAGCCGAAGGACTTGAAGTAGTTGGCCACGGACCCGATCACGTCGCTCGTGCTGTTGAACAGGTCGATCCGGTCGTCTCGGTCGTAGTCGATGGCGTATTTGGCCCAGCTGCTGGGCATGAACTGGGGCCAGCCCATGGCCCCGGCGTAGCTGCCGCGCGTGGTCTGCGGGTCCATGCCGGTGCGGTGCGCCAGGCTGAGGAATTGCTCCAGCTCGGCGCGGAAAAACTCGGTGCGGGCCTGGGCGCGGGGGTGGCTGGACGGAAAGTCGAAAGCCAGCGTGGTCAGGCTGTCGATCACGCGGAAGGTGCCGGTGTGGCGGCCGTAGAGCGTTTCCACGCCGATCACGCCGACGATCAGGCTGGCCGGCACGCCGAATTCGGCCTCGGCCCGCTCCAGCGCCGCGCGGTTGTCTTGCCAGAACCGCCGGCCGGCTTCGATGCGGGTCGGTTCGATGAAACGGGCACGGTAGGCGGCCCAGTTTTTTGGGGTGCCGCTGGGCGCGGGGGTCATCAGACGCACCACCTGGGGCAGGTGCTGGGCCTGACCGATCTGCTGCCGGACCCAGTCGGGGTCGAGGTCGCGCCGCTGCGCCAGGTCGGTGGCAAAAACCATCGCGGCTTCGTGGTCCGCGTAATAAACGCTGGGCGCGACCACCGGGGCCGAGGATGCCGGGCGCCGTTTGGCGGTGCTGGAAGCCGACGCCCCTGCCGGCAGCAGGAGCAGGCTCAGCGCGAGCCCGGTCAGGGCACCGTTGCCGAAACCACCAGACACCGAAAACACAGACTTGAAGATCAACGGGAGTCCTTATTGGGCCAGGCAAGCTGGCGGAATTCGCGTTGCAGTGTAGCCAGCGTTGCGGCGGGCTGGCTGCTGTAGCGCTGGGCTTCCAGTCGCAACAGCCACTGGCACACACCGCGGGCAAATTCCGCATCGCCAAAATGACGCTCCACCAGCCGGGCGAGTTCACGCGGTGGTGTGTGGTCGCCGCTGTCCAGCCCCAGGCGGCGCAGGCGCTGGCGGCTGCGCTGCAGCAGGCGCAGCCAGGGGTCGTGTTGCTGGCGCTCCCAGAGCGTCCAGCCCGCGCCGGCCAGGCTCACCAGCACCACCACGCCGATCAGCACGTAGGCCAGATCGGACCAGCTCGGGTTGTTGAAGCCCAGGTTTTTCAGCAGGTCGAGCTGCTTGCCCTGGGTGTAGTTCAGCACCCACTGGTTCCAGCGGTTGTTCACCGCTTCCCAGAAGGCGCGCATCTGGGCCGTGAGCGTGGGGCTGAGGTTGCGGATGGCCCCTGCGATGGCACCTTCGGGCGCACGCAGGCGCTCCAACGAGCCGATGCGGCCCGGCGATACGGCCGAGGTCGGGTCCACCCGCACCCAGCCCTGGCCCTGCAGCCAGACCTCGGCCCAGGCGTGGGCGTCGCGCTGGCGCACTGTCCAGTAGCCGTCCACGGCATTGAGTTCACCACCCTGGTAGCCGGTGACGATGCGCGCGGGAATGTCCATCGCGCGCATCAGGATCACGAAGCTGCTGGCGATGTGCTCGCAAAAGCCTTCGCGTCTGTCGAACCAGAATTCGTCGGCGGTGTGCTGGCCGTAGACGCCGGGATCGAGGGTGTAGGTGTAGCCGCCGGTGCGCAGGCGCTCCATCACGGCGTCGATCAGCGCGGCGCTGGACTGCGGCCCGGTGCCGTGCTCGCGGCGCAGCGCCTGTGCCAGTGCCAGCGTGCGCGGGTTGTACCGGCCCGGCAGTTCGATGTGGTCTTGCAGGGCCACCACCGGGGTGAGCGGGCCGTGGCGGAAGTTCACGTAGCTCTCGGCCCGGTAGCGCAGCAGCGTGTCCACGGGCCGCAGGGTGAGCCACTGCAGGTCGCTGTTCATGCGCGCGCGCGTGCCCGGCACCTCGGGGATCTGCGTGGCGGCTTCCAGCACGAACAGCCAGGGGCGGCGGTTCGGTTCCATGGTGACTTCGTAGCGCACCGGCGCGCCTGAAACGCTGAGGTCGCTCGGCAGCGCCATCGAGGCCGGAAATCCCGAACGCAGCGCGCGCCATTCGATACCGTCGAAGTCGCTGAGCACCGGGCCGCGGAAATACATCTGGCCCTGGGGCGGTGGTGCGTCGTCGAACCGGACACGCAGCGCGATGCCCTCGTCCAGCACCAGTTCGGTGAACTGGCCCACCCGCATGCTGCTGGAGAGGCCGCTGCGGCCGGTCTCGTCCTGTCCGGGCATGCCCCACAGCGGCGACAGCCGGGGGAACAGCAGGAACAGCACCAGCATGATGGGCGCGCCCATGGCCGCCATGCCCGCGGCGATGCGGGCCGCCTGGGCCAGGGGCGGGCGGCCCACCGGCATGTGGGCGTTGACCAGCGCGGTCAGCAGACCCAGCAGCGCGATCAGGATGCCGGCGGCGGTGAGCAGCGACTGCGAATAGAAAAAATGCGTGAGCAGGGTGAAGAAAGCCAGAAAGAACACCACGAAGGCGTCGCGCCGTGCTCGCAGCTCCAGCGTCTTGAGCGCCAGCAGCACCACGATGAGCGTCACGCCCGCATCACGCCCCAAAAGGGTGCGGTGTGTTGCCCAGGTTGCACCCAAAGTCAGGGCCAGCAGGCCCACGCGCCAGATCCAGTCGGGCAGGGGCAGGCCGCGCAGGGCCAACGTGGTGCGCCAGGCCAGCACGCCGGCCGTGAGGGCCGTGCACCACCAGGGGATGTGGCCCACCTGCATGGCCACCACCCAGGCGATGACGGCGAGCAGGAACAGCGTGTCGCGCGTGTCCCGGGGCAGAGACGATGCCCCCACGCTCCACCGTTGCGCGGGTCGCTGCCCCCCGAGCGGGCGGGTTTCGCCTTGGGGCGGCCCGGCGGCGAAACCCTTTGCTTCGTCGTTGCGAGTCGTCTTCAGCACAGCGCCAGGGCCTCCAGGCAACGGGCTTTGTGAACCGGGCCCTGGTCCGGCGCCATCTCGCGCCCGGGCAGGCGCAGGCCGTAGTCCAGCTCCAGGTGATCGGCCATCAGCACCCAGGCCGTCAGGCGCGAGAGGCGCGCTTCCAAGTCGACGGCGCCGGTGTGAGCGACATCCAGCCAGAGCTGCTGGCGCTGGGTGGACAGGGCGTCGCGGCTCACTAGATCGTCGCGCCCTGCCGCGAAGGCCTGGGCGGCCTTCTTCCAGACCACGGTTTTCTGCGGGTCACCGCGCCGGTAGGCGCGCACGCCGTCGAACTCACCGGTGCTTTGCACGCGCGCGCTGCCCGAGCTGCCGGCCTGCGGTTCGCCGGGAGGCAGCGGCGGCGGGTGGATCTCGGTGGCCGGGTACACCAGCACCTGCGCGGCCGGGCGCCAGACGGTCCAGACGCGGAAGGTGCCGAGCGGGAAAAGGGTGAGCGCGGTGAGCGGTGGCAGCTCGTGCAGGCCGCGGCGGGATGTCGCCCACGCCACCTGCAGCACCGCGCTGCCCCGGGCGGGCACGTCGGTCCAGGCCAGGTGGGTGTCTCCCGGTCGGCTGTCGGCGATCACCCCCAGGCCGATGCCGTAGCGCGTCCGCGGGCGTTCGCTGGCGAGGCGGATGTCCAGCGCCACCGCCTGGCCGGCGTGCACCGGTGCGGGTGCGGCCAGGTGCAGCGTGAGTCCGCGCAGGTTGCTGTGGCACACGTGCATGCCCACCACGGCGCTGCCGGCGAGCAGGAAGGTGAGCAGGTAACCCAGATTGAGCTGGTAGTTGATGCTGCCGACCAGCAGCACCAGCAGCGTGATCCCCAGCATCCAGCCCGCGCGCGTGGGCAGGATGTAGACGTTGCGCTGGGTCAGCGTGAGCGTGTCGGTGCGCGGCGCGCGGCTGTGAAACCAGCGCTGGAAGCGGCTGCCCAAGTGGCGCAGCGGGTGGCGCCACGCGGGTGCGGTCCCCGACGGGGGCATGGGTGGCGATGTGGTGTTCACTGGCCGATGCCGTGCAGTCAGGGCAAAGGGGTGGCTTCCACCATGGCGCGGACTTGTTCGACCGCGCCTCGGCCAGCGTCGCTCACCGGTATGAGCCGGTGCGCCACGGTCTGCGGCAGGATGGCGGCGATGTCGTCGGGCGCCACATAGTCGCGGCCGTTCAGGAAAGCCTGGGCCTTGGCCGAACGCACGACCGCCAGAGCCGCGCGGGGCGACAGGCCCTGCGAAAACCAGCGGCCCGAGCGCGTGGCGGCGACCAGGTCCTGCAGGTATTCCAGTACCGGTTCGGCGGTGTGCACGCTGGCCACCGCCTGCTGCAGCCGCGCCAGATCGGCTGGCGTCAGCACCGGCTGCAGTTTCTCCAGCATGCCGCGCCGGTCCTGGCCGCGCAGCAGCTCGCGTTCGGCGGCCCGGTCCGGGTAGCCCAGCGAGAGCCGCATGTGGAAACGGTCGAGCTGCGACTCGGGCAGGGCGTAGGTGCCGAGCTGGTCGTGCGGGTTCTGGGTGGCGATCACGAAGAAAGGTTGGGGCAGGGGACGCGTGGCGCCTTCCACCGTGACCTGCTTCTCTTCCATGGCTTCGAGCAGGGCGCTCTGGGTCTTGGGGCTGGCGCGGTTGATCTCGTCGGCCAGCAGCACCTGCGCGAACACCGGACCGGGGTGGAACACGAAGCCCTCGCGGCCGCGTTCATAGATCGACACGCCCACCAGGTCGCTCGGCATCAGGTCGGCGGTGAACTGCACGCGCGAAAATTGCAGGCCGAAGGAGCGCGAGAGCGCCTGCGCCAGCGTGGTTTTGCCGACGCCGGGCACGTCTTCGATGAGCAGGTGGCCACCGGCCAGAAGGCAGGCCACGCAGTCGGAAATTTGGGGAGCTTTGCCCACGATCACCGTGTTAAGCTGATTCAGAAGTTGGTGGATTTTTTCGTCGGCGTGCATGCCGTGAACCTTAACGTAAAAATGTGATGAGCCAGGCAACAGGTTATTTCACCCACAAGGATTGCTGGAGACACGAAATGGGCGCGGGACACCCCGAGTGCCCGGCGCGGCTCGACGCCATCGAAGACCGTCTGCTCATCACCGGGCTCGACGCCGCGCTCGATCGACGCGAGGCCACCGCCGCGTCGCTGGCCGATCTGGAACTCGCGCATGGTCGCATGCACCTCGCGGCCCTCCGGGGCCTGTCGGACGGCCTTCGTGACGAAATTGCCGCGGGCGGTCCCTCGCATGCGCAGGTCGATCCCGATACGTCCATCAACATCCACTCGTGGGACGCGATCCTGATGGCCGCAGGCGCTGCCATCGACGCCACCGACGCGGTGATGGCCGGCGAACTGGCCAATGCCTTTTGTGCCGTGCGCCCGCCAGGCCACCACGCCACGCGCAACCAGGCCATGGGCTTCTGCTTCGTCAACAACGTGGCCGTGGCCGCCAAATACGCGCTGGAGCGCCACGGCCTGAAACGCGTGGCCATCATCGATTTCGACGTGCACCACGGCAACGGCACCGAAGACATCGTGGCCGGTGATCAGCGCATCCTCATGTGCAGCTTCTACCAGCACCCGTTCTATCCGGTCTGGGAGCATTCGACGGCCGCCAATCTGGTGAACCTGCCGGTGCCGGCCTACACCAAGGGCATGGACGTGCGCGAGCTGGTCGACATGATGTGGCTGCCCCGGCTGGATGCCCACAAGCCGCAGATGATCTTCATCAGCGCCGGCTTCGACGCCCACCGCGAGGACGACATGGGCCAGATGGGTCTGGTGGAAAACGACTACGCCTGGATCACCCAGCGCATCAAGGAAGTGGCGCAGCGCCACAGCAAAGGCCGCATCGTGAGCTGCCTCGAAGGCGGGTACGACCTGAGCGCGCTGGCGCGCAGCGTGGAAGCGCATCTGAGGGTGCTGGCCGATGTCTGAAACCATGTCCCCCGAGCTGCTGTTGACGCACCGTGATGCGCGCGGCGTGTACACGCTCACATTGAACGCACCGCGCAGCTTCAACGTGTTGAGCGAAGCCATGATGGGCGCGATGCAGTCCGCACTGGACGCGGTGGCGGCCGACTCAGGTGCGCGCGCCGTGGTGATCGCTGCCAACGGCCGCGCCTTCTGCGCCGGGCACGACCTGAAGGAAATGAAGGCCAGGCCCGAGCTGGCGTATTACCAGGCGCTGTTCGCCACCTGCTCGAAGCTGATGATGGGCATCCGCAAGCTGGAGGTGCCGGTGATCGCGCGGGTGCAGGGACTGGCCACGGCGGCGGGCTGCCAGATGGTGGCGCAATGCGACCTGGCGGTGGCGGTGCAGGAAGCCACGTTTGGCGTCAACGGCATCGACGTCGGCCTGTTCTGCGCCACGCCCAGTGTGGCGCTCTCGCGCAACATGCTGCCCAAGCAGGCCATGGAAATGCTGCTCACCGGCGACTTCATTTCGGCCGACGAAGCGAAGGCGCGTGGCCTGGTGAACCGGGTGGTGGCGGCCGACGCGCTCGACGCCGGCGTGGCCACGCTGGTCGACCGCATCGTGGCGAAACCGCGCGAGGCCATCGCCATGGGCAAGGCGCTGTTCTACCGCCAGCTGGAAACCGGCATGGAGTCGGCCTACCAGCTCGCGGGTCAGACCATGGCCTGCAACATGGCGCACGACGTGGCGCAAGAGGGTGTGCAGGCCTTCATCGAGAAGCGCGCGCCGAACTGGTAGGCCAACGTTGCTCGCTCGCTGTGCGCAGCCGCACAACCCCCCGTAAGCAACACCCGCGGCCCGTCCTGAACCTGTCGACGGGCGGTTCCGCGGTGTTCTGGGAAAAGACTTTCTTTTTCAGTGACAACGCATGACATCGACTGTTCCGCTCTCCCCCACGCCACCCCCCATTGATGACATGCAGGCCTGGCTCGCCGGCTTCACCCAGTTCACGGTGTGGTTCGAGTTTGCCGCGCTGGTGATCTGTGTGCTCCTGGCCTGGGCCTTCACGGCGGTGTTGCGCCGGGCGCTGGGCATGCGCGAGGAGCGCTCGTCGGTGATGTTTGGTCGCAGCCTGATCGATGGCGTGATGTTCCCGTTGCTGTTGTTGACGCTGGGTTACATCGCGCGTTCGCTCTTGCTGGTCTACATGCCTCTGGCGGTGTTCAAGGTGGCCATTCCGGTGCTGGTTTCGCTGGTGGTCATCCGTGTGGGCGTGAAGGTGTTGCAGGTGGCTTTTGCCAGCGCGCCCTGGGTGCGCGTGCTGGAGCGCACGATTTCATGGGTGGCCTGGCTGGCCATGGTGCTGTGGGTCAGCGGACTGTTGCCACTGGTGCTGCACGAACTGGATCAGATCACCTGGACGCTCGGCTCCAGTCCCATGAGTCTGCGCACCATGATCGAAGGCGCGCTCACGGCCGGCGCGGTGCTGATCGTTGCGCTCTGGGTGTCGTCCGTCATCGAGTCGCGGCTGCTCAGATCCGCCGTGGGCGACCAGTTGTCATTGCGAAAGGCACTGAGCAATGCGACGCGTGCGCTGCTCATGTTCGTCGGTCTCATGCTGGCGCTCAGTGCAGTGGGTATCGATCTGACGGCGCTGTCGGTGCTCGGCGGCGCCGTCGGCGTGGGCATCGGTTTCGGCCTGCAGAAGCTGGCCGCCAACTACGTCAGCGGCTTCGTCATCCTGGCCGAGCGCAGCATGCGCATCGGGGACAACGTGCGGGTGGACAACTTCGAAGGGCGCATCACCGACATCACGGCGCGCTACACCCTGATCCGCTCGCCCGCGGGGAGCGAGTCCATCGTGCCCAACGAAATCCTGATCACCAGCCGGGTGGAGAACCTCTCCCTGGCCGATCCACGGGTGTGGCTGTCGACTGTCGTGTCGGTCGCCTACGACAGCGATGTGGATCTGGTGCGGCGCCTGCTGGTGGAGGCCGCACTGGCGCAGGAGCGCGTGCTCAAGGAGCCTGCACCCCATGCCGCACTCTCGGCGTTTGGCGCCGATGGCCTGGAGTTCACACTGGGCTACTGGATCGCCGACCCGGAAAACGGTCAGCTCGGACTGCGCTCCGACATCAATCTGGCGATCCTGCGCGCCTTGCGCGAGCACGGGATCGAGATCCCCTACCCGCAACGCGTGGTGCACATGAAAGCCGGGCAGTGACGGCGTGCGGCGTCAACGCGTCATCAGCCCGGGCAGCCACAGTGCAATGACCGGGAACGCGATCAGGATGCCCAGCCGCACAATGTCGGCCATCACGAAGGGCCAGACGCCGCGGTAAATCGTGCCCAGGTTCACCTTGGGCAGCAGCGAGCTGATCACGAACAGGTTGAGGCCCACCGGTGGCGAGATCATGCCGATCTCGACAATGGTCACGATCAGGATGCCGAACCAGATCGGGTCGAAGCCCAGTCCGGTGATCACCGGGAAAAACACGGGAATGGTCAGCAGCACGATGGCCAGCTCTTCCATCACCATGCCCAGCATCAGGTAGATGCCCATCATCATCACCACCACCATGATCGGATGGGGGCTGAACTGCAGCACGAAGTCGCGCAGGTCGCCCGGCATGCTGGTGAAGTTGATGAAGTTGGTGAAGATCATCGCGCCGATCAGGATCATGAACAGCATGGCGGTGGTGCGGGTGCTCTCCACCAGGATCTCCAGCAGCACGCGCGGGCGCAGCGTGCCGCGCAGCAAAGCGAACATGAAGGCGCCTGCCGCCCCCACGCCGGCGCCTTCGGTGGCGGTGAACACGCCGCCGTAGATGCCGCCAATGACCAGCGCAAACAGGATGGCCACGCCCCAGATGCCGCGGATGGCGGCGAAGCGCTGGGCCCAGGTGAAGCGTTCGGCCGGTGGGCCAGCGGACGGATCGCGCCAGGTCACGAACACCACCGCCATGCACAGGCAGGTGATGGCCACGATGCCGGGCAGGATGCCGGCGACGAACAGCTTGCCGATGTCGGTCTCGGTGATGATCCCGTAGATCACGAGGATGGTGGACGGCGGGATCAGGATGCCCAGCGTGCCGCCGGAGGCGATGGCGCCGGTGGCCAGCGTGTCCTTGTAACCGTGGGCTTTCATCTCCGGGTAGGCCACGCGGGTCATGGTGGCGGCGGTGGCGATGGATGAGCCGCAGATGGAACCGAAACCGCCCGAGGCGATGATGCTGGCCATGGCGAGGCCGCCGCGCTTGTGGCCCACAAAGGCGTTGGCGGCGGTGAACAGCTCCTTGGCCATGCCGGCGCGGGCGACGAAGTTGCCCATCAGCACGAACAGCGGGATCACCGACAGCACATAGTGGAAGCCGGTTTCGAAAATCACCTGGCTGGTGCTGGCGTAGGCCGGCTGCCAGCCGCGCATCAGGCCCAGACCCACCAGGCCGGCGATGGACATGGCCACGGCCAGCGGCACGCGCAGGAAGGCGAGGCCGAAGACGGCCAGAAAACCCAGCAGCGCTTCAATCATGTGGACGCTCCCTGGGTTTCGACCAGCACGTGGCCGCTGGTGGGGGCACGCACGAACACCAGCAGCAGATGGGCCAGCCCGGTGAGCATGAGCAGGCCTGCCATCAGCCAGGCCACCGGGGCGATGGACATCGCGAGGTGCACCGTGGTGTCGCCGTATTCGGCAAAGCGCTCGGCCCGCATCACCATGAGGCGGCCGAGAAAGGCAAAGGTGCCGGCGCAGATCAGGTGGATCACGCGGGCCTGAATCGAGCGCAGCCAGTCGGGAATCAGCGCGTCCAGCGTGTCAAAAACCACGTGCTCGCCGCGCCACGACACCAGGGGCAGCGCCGCGAAGATCACCACCACCATGAGCATCTCGGTGAGCTCCAGACCGCCGGGTATCGAGTTGTTGAAAAACTTGCGACCGATCACGTCAAACACGGTGAGCCACATGAGCGAAAACAACGCCATGGCGGCCATGACGCCGGTGGACCAGTACAGCAGCCGGTCAAGTGTTTTGTGCATGTTGTGCTTTCTGCATGTGAAGTGGGCCGATGGGCAGCAGGGTTGCTGTTCCATCGGCCCACGGGGGCTGGCCGGCCATTGTCGGCCGGTTGACCGGGATTTACTTCACCTTGGCGATTTCAGCACGGAACTCGGCCAGAACCGCCTTCGGATCCTTCAGACCCTTGACCTGTGCGCTCGCGGCCCATTTGGTTTCCAGGTAGTCCTGTTTTTCCATCACGGCCTTGACGAAGGCCTGGTCGGCCTTGATGCGGTTCACGCCCTGGGCCTTCTGGGCGCCGTCGCGGCTGGCGGCGTCCACCTTGTCCCAGCCCTCGCCGAACATGCGCGCGGCCACTTCGCCCGAAAGCTTGTCGACCACGGCCTTGTCCTGCGGCGACAGCGCCTTGTATTTGCCCTCGTTCATCATGAACACGAAGCTGGTGTTGTACAGGCCGCCGGGGAAGGTGGTGGCGTGCTTGACCATGCTGAGCTTGAACGAGGCGATGGACTCGTCGGGGAAGAAGGTGCCGTCCATCACGCCCGTGGACATCAACTCGAACGACTCGGGCGCGGCCTTCAGCGTGGTGTTCCAGCCCATGGCTTTGGAGAGTTCGTTGATGTTGCCGCCACCGATGCGGAACTTGAGCGATGCGGCGTCCGCGGCCGAGGTCACCGGCTTCTTGCTGTTGAAAATGATGCCAGGGCCATGGGTGAACACCGCCAGCGCCTTGACACCGCGGTGCTCGCCCAGGGGCGCGAAGTACTTGCTGTAGATGCGCTGGTAGGCCACCGAGGTGACGGAAGCGCTGTCGCCCAGGAAAGGAAACTCTGCGACCTGGGTCATGACGAAGCGACCCGGCGTGTAGCCGTCCACCGTGTAGGAAATGTCGGCCAAGCCATCGCGCACCGCGTCAAAGGTGCCCGGCGCAGCCGCCACGCCCTTGGGCAGGATGTTGCACTTCATGCGGCCGGCACTTTCTTTTTCCAGCAGGTCGCACCAGTTCTTCTGAACCGTCGACGCTGTGTGGGTGGGTGGCAGCCAGCTGGAGACGGTGAACACCGTCTGGGCGGACACCAGGCCGCTGGACAGCACCGTGGTGGACAGGGCGGCGGCAAAAACGTGGCGAAGTTTCATGAAGCGTATCCTCGGGACGGTGGTTGAATATGGTTTCTAAACATAAGTAAATCAGTCAGAATTCACTATAGGCGAATACCCGGCTTTTTCTTCTCCAGACTTACCCGAATTAGCCGACCATTTGGTTGGTTAATCGCCCGGGCGGCGGTGCCGGGCAGTTTGTGGAGGATGGGAGTAGGCGCATCCGGAAGCCTCGCCTATAATCTACAAAAAGCACGACCGTTCGTTTTTTGGTTTCAGTGTTCTTTTGTGCATCCAGGCGGTCTGTCTATGGGAGCGGGCATACAATCCGCAGATTGACGTATACGTCAATTCGAATCCCGTTTTTCCTTTCGTTCTCACAACCCTCAGGAGCAACCGAATATGAAGGTCATCGTCCCCGTCAAACGCGTGGTGGACTACAACGTCAAGGTGCGCGTCAAGGCCGACCAGTCCGGCATGGACCTGGCCAACGTCAAGATGAGCATGAACCCGTTTGACGAGATC